>Ga0210391_10005956_pt1 | contig 10029 bp, 11 predicted proteins | sample IncBWC12OmetaG_FD_160573 | JGI IMG/M metagenome (GOLD analysis project Ga0210391, IMG submission 160573) | Forest soil microbial communities from Barre Woods Harvard Forest LTER site, Petersham, Massachusetts, United States - Inc-BW-C-12-O ...
AAGATGCGTGCAGGTTCGGCGGTGTGGGTTGCGCGTGGCACAGTGAGTGGTCGTAAGACGACCGGACGTTGGGCCTGTCGGACGAATGGGCGAGCGACGCGCCGGGTGAGCGAAGTGGGGGCGCGGCGCGATTTCTTGACCGGGGAGTGGGGGTCGTCTAAACTTCTTGTTTCGTGCGAGTGTGCGCCGAGGTGTCGGTTGCGCGCTGTTGAGCGCGAGCGAGAGTCCGCGAGAGTGCGAGGATCCGGGACGGATCAGACGTGAGCGGACGTTAAAATTAAGGGAGATTTTCGTTGCCGAAACGTACTTTTCAACCCCATGTGCGCCGCCGTCATAAGAAACATGGGTTCCGCAAACGGATGAAGTCGCAAGGTGGAAAAAAGGTGCTTGCCTCACGCCGCAAGAAGGGGCGCCACGCTCTTACGCGCGTCTGACCCGCCGCGGCTGGATTTTCCGCGTGAATGCCGGATTGTGCGCCGGTCGGAGTACGACTTGGTGTACCGGGAGGCGCGGAGAAAATCGAGCCGCCAATTCACGCTGTTTCTACGTCCGAATGGACTCCCGATCAGCCGGTTTGGATGGAGCATCAAGAAGGCGCTGGGCAATGCGGTAGCACGCAATCGAATCCGCCGGCGCTTGCGGGAAATCGTACGCATGCACCGGCACGCGATGGGCAGGGGATGGGATGTGGTGATCCATCCGCGGACGGCGGTGGCGACGGCGAAGTTTGAGGTACTCGTGGAGGAGCTGGTTAAGCTGGTTCCACGGGAGGCGGCGCCGACGCCCGCAAGTGGCGGGCGCGAGGAAACATGAACGGCGCTTCGAACGTAGCATCTAGTATGGGCACAGCCGCAAGTTCGGGTGTGACGCCGGCTACGCGAGCGCGTTCGGCGGGCGCCTGGGTGCTGCTAGCGTTGATCCGCATGTACCAGATTTTCCTTTCGCCGTTTTTGGGCGGCGCGTGCAAGTACCACCCGTCGTGTTCGCGCTACGCGCAGGAAGCGGTGCAAAAGCACGGGGCGCGGCGCGGGGCGTGGTTGGCGCTGAAGCGGCTGGGGCGATGCAGGCCTTTTGTGAAGGGCGGATTCGATCCTGTGCCGGAGCCCGAGGATTTGTAGGCGAGTGCGCGGACGCGTTTCGCACGCTTGGCGACAGGCAACGTGCCAGCGCGGCGAGGATTTTTTCGGAGTTTTCTTTCCCCTGGGAAGCAAGGAGTCATAGCAGTGGATGAAATGTCGGACCAGAAACGCGGGATCGTTTTCGTTATTCTCGCGCTGATCATCCTCTTCGTTTGGCAGCACTTCTATAAGCCTGCGGCGCCGGTGACGCCGCCGCAGAGCGCGCAGAGTTCGCAGCAAAACCCCGGAGCGCCCGCTGCGGGAGCCGCAAACACCACACAGACTGCAAATAGCGGATCGGTGACCATGGCCGGTTCCAAGGCTGCTGGCGCGAGCGGTGGAGCTAATGCCGCTGTGAACCCGACGGCGGCGCAGGCCGGCGCCGAGCAGACACTCACGGTGAACAGCCCGCTTTACACGGTGGAGTTTTCGAATCGCGGCGCGGTGGTGCGTTCGTGGAAGCTGAATAAATATTTTGACGATCAGAAAACGCCGCAGCCGCTGGATTTGGTGAACGACTCGGTGGCGCAGCAACTGGGCTGGCCGTTTTCGCTGGTGCTGGGCGACGCGAAGCAGGAAGCGACGGCGAACGCGGGGCTTTATGAAGTGAAGGTGACGAGCGTAGCGGGTGGACTAGCGACATCCGTCACGAGCGCGGCGCAGACGGTGCAGGCTCCAGCGGAGATTGAGTTTCATTGGAGCGACGGCCACCTGGACGTGAAGAAAAAGATCACGTTCGGCGACAACTACGAGCTTCACATTGCGCTCACGGTGATGCAGGACGGCGCTACGCAGCCGGCGGCGCTGGCGTGGCGCGGCGGTTTCGGCGACAAAGAAGCGTATAACGGCGCACAGAATCTGAATGTTTTCTACAACGCTGAAGGCAAGCTGAATCTGCTGCCGGTGAAGAAAGTCGGCGTCTCTGGGAATCAGGCGCAGCCGGCGATTCAGTACGGGCCTCTCGCGTTTGCGGGAATCGAAGACCAATTTTTTACGGCGACGTTCATACCGGAAGCGACGGCAAACCTTTCACTGTGGCATTGGAAACAAGACTACAAGCCGACGTCGGACAAGACCGATCCGGAATTGCAGATGGCTGCGGGATCGACGGCGCCCGGACCGATCGCGATGCGCGCGTACATCGGACCGAAGGATTTGGGAATTCTGGAGAAGATGCAGCCGTCGCTGACGGGCCTGGTGAATTTCGGATGGATGGAAGTGATCGCCAAGCCGCTGCTGTGGGTGCTGCAGACGATTCACACGAAAGTGCCGAATTGGGGCTGGTGCATCATTCTGATGACGTTGGTGATCAACGTCGCGCTGTTCCCATTGAAGATGAGGGGCTGGCGGTCGATGCAGAAGATGCAGCGCGCGGGTCCGGAGATCAAGCAGATTCAGGAAAAATATAAGAAGTACAAGATGAACGATCCGCGCAAGGCCAAGATGAATGAGGAAGTGATGGCCGTTTACTCGCGCGAGGGCATCAATCCGTTGGGGAGCTGCTTGCCGATGCTGGCGCAACTGCCGATCTGGTGGGCGCTGTGGCGGGTGTTGAATGGCGCGATCGAGTTGCGACATGCGCCATGGCTGGGATGGATACACGACCTTTCGGCGATGGATCCGTATTATATTTTGCCGATCGCGATGGCGGCGCTGATGTTCCTGACGAACCGGATGACGCCGCAAACGACGGTGGATCCGGCGCAGCAACGGATGATGTCGTTCATGCCGCTGATGATGCTGTTCTTTTTCTACCGGCTGTCGAGCGGATTGAATTTGTACATGTCGACGAGCAGCATTGTGGCGATTGCGCAGCAGTATTATTTGAACAGGACCGAGCCGCTGCCTTCGCGGAGTAAATTCAAAAATAAGCCGGCTACATCGACTTGATGCGCGAATTTCGACCACATCACGGAAATCGGCCCGCGGGGCGCGGGAATGGCGGACAGCGCGGAGGTTCGCATTCCGGAGGTTCGCACGGCGGTGGATCGCAGGGCGGTTCGCACGGGCCGCGACGCGAACCTTCACAGCAGCCGTTGCCGAAGCTGGACAGCGCGCGCGTACTTGGCGAGTTGAAGCGTTATCTCGATCTTGCGGTGAGCGAGATGGGGCTGGAGATTGCGTACGAGATCAGCGAGCCGGCGACGGTGGATGGAGCGGCGGGCGACACGGACGTGCTGGTGACGTTCCACGGCGCGGATCAGGATTTGTTGCTCGAGGAACACGCGGACTTGCTGCTGTCGCTCGAGCATGTGGGGCACCGTTGGTTGCGGCTCGATCCGCGGCTGCACGACCGAGTGCGGTTTGATTGCGCGGAGTATCGTGCGACGCGGCTAGACGAATTGAAACTTTCGGCGCGCGTGGCGGCGCAGCGGGTGCGCGAGACAGGGATGGAATTTCGGTTTAATCCGATGTCGCCAAGGGAACGTCGATTGATACACCTGGAGTTGTCGGGGGCGGCTGGAGTGCGGACGGTTAGCGAGGGCGCTGGAGATCGGCGACAGCTTGTGATTTATCCTGCCAACAAGAAGTAGGCCTGCCTGAGGGATTGTTTCTGCGTGTTCGGTTTTGCGTCGTGGTGTGTCTGTGCTTCGAGGCAAAGAGAGATCCTTCGCCTGCTGAAGCAGGCTCTGGATGACCGCGTGGGTACGCTATGCGCGCAATTTGTGCGGGGTAGGGAGCGTGGGAAAAAGTGCGAGCTACGCTCGCACACAGGCGAGATCGCCTGTGCTACCGAGAGTGGCCGGGTGCGCGCACAAACGACTTCTGGTGTGACCGGCGGTGCGCAGCCAGAACTGGCTACCCCACCTCTTACCCGACTTCGAACAGGAAGCCGTCGGTGCCGACGTTGCGGCATTGCGTCGTGCCTAGTGTGTCGGAGAGGCCGGCGGTTTCGTGGATGTGGCCGCAAAAAAGGGTGGCTGGTTTTTCGCGTTCAACCCAGGCGCGCAAGGTGGCGCTGCCGGCGTGTTTGCCGGGGGCGAATTCGTCGAGCTTGGTATCGAGCGGCGGGAAGTGGACGACTAGATTGAGCTGCGGAACGCCGTCAAATTCGGTGAGGGCTTTAGCGATTTCTTCTTCGGTGTATTCGCCGGGAGTGTGAAACGGCGTGATGTTGCTGTAGCCGAGACCCGCCCAGTTGCTGTTGCCTACCTTTAGTTTTTTCCTGTGAAAATCCGTGAAGCCGAATTTCTCGCAGAAGGCCGCAGTCTGCTTGTGCGTTTCGTGATTGCCGGGAAGGATCCAGGCGCGTTCGCCGAGCGGCTTCATGATTTCGCCGCAGCGATCGAGAACTTTGCCGAAATTGGAAAGGTCGCCGGCGGCGATGTACACGTCGGCGGGAGTCGCGACGAGTTTTTCGAGTTGGCGCGTGTTGCCGTGAATGTCGCTGAAGATAAGGACCTTCATTTGAGCTCCTTCCCGTGGGGAGGCAGGATGCGAGACATGCGGCGGACGTTGAGGCCGTCGGCTTGCCAGCCTTCCTCGATGACGTTGCCGGAATCGTCGAAGACGACGCGATAGGAAAACGGGGTGGGACCTTTGCCCGGATTCTGGCGCGCGATGAAGCGGTTTCGTTGAAGTCGACGACGTGCACGCCCGGTTGCGACGAAGTGCGGACGACGGGGAAGCGCGCGAACTGCCAGTAGAGCTGGACTTCGGGCAGTTGCATGGCGCGTGCGACAAAGGCGTCAGGTTGAGAATCGGGCGCGAAGCGGAACATCGGCGGATCGGGATTGCGCAAATCGAATCGCGACTGGAAGACGCCGACGGGCGAGCGAACTTCCCCGCCCCAATCGAGAAGCGACGGGGGAAGTGGAATCGCGGCGATGCGATTCACTGGAATGCTACGCGCCTGGGCGAAATCGACGACGCGGCGAAATGCAACGTGATGGGCGAACGTGGCGGCGAAGAGATAGATGAGCGTGAGAAACGCGCCGATCTGGCACCAGGCTGGAGTGCCGAGGGTGAATCCCCAGCCGCGAATCGCGGGGGCGAAAAAGGCGAGCGCGAAGATGGCGGAGGTGAGCGCAACGATCCAGAGATGGAATGGGAAGCCGACGTTGCGCGCGATAAACCATGCGCCGACCGACGCGACGGTGAAGACGGTCCACATCGCAATACCGCGCACGCGCGATTTTTCTTTGCGCGCGAAGATCCACGCGACGATCTGCGGGACGAGAACGAGCGAGGTGAAAATGAAGTCGATGATGAAAAGAATGTCCCAGGCGACACGGGTTTGGGAAAGCGGCGTCCACATGCGCGTGCCGAAGGAAGTCATTCCGTCGAGCAGGATGTGGCTGGCGAGGCCGACGGCGTACATCAGGGTGAGCGTGGCGAAGGATGGCGATTCGAGATCGGCAAGTCTTGGAATTTTGCGCTGTATGCATGGAAAGAGCGCGCGCGTGAGCCAAGCGAGCGCGATGGCGAAAAACGGAAGCGCGATGAAAGAGTGCGTAATGGCGCGGTGATACTTGACGATTGCGAGCGGGTCGGAGGAGAAGCCGTAGCGGACGATGTCGATATCCGGGAACATCGCGCCGACGACGGCGGCGAAGGTGGCTACGGGAACGACGCGCTTCTGTTTCGAGAAAAAGGCTTTGCCGATGAGGGCGCCGGCGATGCCGTGAGTGATGGTGTCCATGAACGCGCTTGGGCTCGATCGCGCCCCGGAGGCGCAGAAAAAATTCTACACGATGGAGGGCGAGTTTGCGCGGGCCCGGCGGCTACGTGACGAAGAGTAGATGCGCGGTTTTGGGTTTCACGGCGCCGATGATTCGGGCATCGATGTGGCGATTTGTGAAGGCGGCGATGGCTTCATCGGCGTGCGCGGGCGCGATGGCGACGAGAAGGCCGCCGGACGTTTGCGGATCGACGACGAGAGCGCGGAATTCGTCGGGAACGGACGGTGCGAAATCGGCGCAGCCTTCGACGAACTCGCGATTGTTCTTCATGCCGGCGGAGAAAAAGCCGGCGCGGGCGGCGTCGATCGCTCCATTGAGATAGGCGATTTTTTTGTGATCGAACTCGATGGCGACGCCGCTGCCGATGGCCATTTCGCGGGCGTGGCCGAGGAGGCCGAAGCCGGTGACGTCTGTGACCGCGTGGATGGCGGTCGGATGGCGCGCTTCGAAATCGTGAAGAGCGTTGGCGGCGTCACGATTGAGCGTGGTCATGGAGGCGGTTGCGGCGGCGATCCACGCGGGCGCGGCTTTCTGCTGTTTGATCGCGGTGGAGATCACACCGGTGCCGATGGCCTTGGTGAGAATGAGCGCGTCGCCGGCTTGGGCGCCGATATTTTTCCAGATTTTACCGGGATGGATGGTGCCGGTGACGGCGTAGCCAAACTTCAGTTCATCGTCGCGGATGGAGTGGCCACCAACGACAGTGCAATTCGCTTCAGACATTTTGGAGAGGCCGCCGCGGAGAACTTGTTCGAGGACCGCGGGATCGCCATTGCCGGGAAACGCGAGAATGGTGAGCGAAGAGATGGGACGGCCGCCCATGGCGTAGACGTCGCTGAGCGCGTTGGTGGCGGCGACCTGGCCGAATTCGAAGGGATCGTCGACGATGGGCGTGAAGAAGTCGACCGTCTGCACGATGGCAAGATCCGCAGCGAGGCGGTAAACGGCCGCGTCGTCGCTGGTTTCAAAACCGACAAGGCAATTGGGATCGGGCTGCGCAGGGAGTTTATTGAGCGCGGCTTCGAGGACACTAGGGCTGAGTTTCGCGGCGCAACCGGCGGCTTTGGCAGTGGCCGTGAGGCGAACTGGCTCTTGGGAGTTGGGCAAGGCGGATCCTTTCATTGTTTCGCGGACTGCGATGCTTCGCGCGGAGCATGTGACTGCGCGCGATGTGAAACGCAGTCGCCTTGCGCGAACAGGAATTATAGCGCGACGAGGGACTCAGGACTGCTGCGTGGCGGCGCGGGCGACGACAGAGCGGATGGGGATGGCGACGGGAGCGCGAGATGCGTCGTGCGTGCTCGACGAGATCATGTGACAACGGCCCTCAAAGAGCGCGCCGGGCTCGATGATCAAGCAGGGCGTATAGATTTCGCCGCTGACGACGGCTTTGGGCTGGATTTCGACTTTTGACGCGGCTCGGATGGTGCCATCAAACTGACCGGCGAGGATGACGAGCTGGCCCTCGATGTCACCTTCCATCTGGGAATTCTCGCCGAGGATGAGGGTTTCGCTCGAGACGAGAGTGCCCTTTATCTGTGCGTCTACGCGAAAGGTGCCAGTAGTCTCGAGCCGGCCCTCGAGTTTCACGCCGCGCTCGAGGAAGCCGGTCCACTCGCCGGCATCTTTGGCGTCACCTTTGAACCAATTGAGAACCATACTTATCCTGACGTTCGTTCACTGAGCGCGTGTGCTAGGAGCGCGAAATTATTTTCGCATGAGATGGTCGTAGAGGCGCGCGAGGTCGGCATCGTCGTAGTACTCAAACGCCAACTCGCCTCCCTTGGCGCCGGGCTTCGGATGAATGATGGTGCGGGTGCCGTACTCGCGTTGAAGCTCTTCGAGGGCGGCTTTTGTGTTGGGATCGGGCGAATACGCCACCGAATGTTCACGAGGACGTGGAACGCGGGTGGCTAGGCGCTCGACCTGACGAACGGTCATGCCGCCGCGGGCGGTTTTCTTGGCGAGTTCGAGACGCGTAGCCGAGTCGGCGACCGCGAGTAGAGCTCGGGCGTGGCCGGCCGTGACTTTGCCTTCTTCGACGAGTTCCTGGATCGGGGCTTCGAGTTTCAGGAGGCGGACGGCGTTGGCGATGGTGGTGCGGTCTTTGCCGGTGCGTTCGGCTACCTGCTCTTGTGTGAGGTGAAACTCGTCGGTGAGACGCTGGAACGCGTGGGCCTGCTCGATTGGGTTGAGATCTTCGCGCTGGAGGTTCTCGACGAGGGTCATCTCCATCGCCATACCCTCGGGTACGTCGCGCACGACGACGGGTACGGCGTGCATTTCAGCGCGTTGCGCGGCGCGCCAGCGACGTTCGCCGGCGATTAGCTGGTAGCGCTGGGAATGTCGGCGGACGACCAACGGCTGAACGATGCCGCTCGAGCGGATCGACTGGGCCAGCTCTTCCAGCGCGTCTTGGCGGAAGCGCGTACGCGGCTGGTAGGGGCTCGGGTCGATCAGGTCGATATCGACGTGTAGGAAGCTCTCAGTCGGCGCCAGAGCTACCGCCGTCGCGGCTGCCGCTCCCGTCATGCTGCTGTTGAACGGGCTCGACGGTGCTTGGCTGGGCTGGCTCGACGGGCTTGGATGACTCGACGCTTGTGACGGCGGCTGGGGAGGGGGCGGATACTGCGCTTGCCCCGGCTGCTGCTGCGGCTGCGACGGCTGGTGGAGCGACTCCTCCGTCTCGGGCTCGCGAATCAGCGCGCTCAATCCCCTGCCCAATGCGTTTCTGGGCATTCTCGATAACCTCCTTGGCTAGTTGGATATAGCTTTCGGCGCCTTTACTATGTATGTCGTAGAACATGACGGGCATGCCATGGCTGGGAGCTTCGGCCAAGCGGACATTGCGCGGAATTACGGTTTCAAAGACCTGGGCACCGAAGAAGCTGCGAAGGTCAGCGGAGACTTGCTTCGAGAGCGTGGTGCGGTCGTCATACATTGTCAGGAGAATGCCTTCGATCGCGAGCAACGGATTGATCGACCGGCGGAGTCGCATGAGCGTGTCGAGGAGCTCGGCTACGCCTTCAAGAGCCAGGAACTCACACTGGATGGGTACGAGGACAGAGTCGGAGGCGGCTAGGGCGTTGAGGGTCAGTAGATCGAGCGACGGGGCGCAATCGATCAAAACGTAATTGTATTTTGCAAGAATGCCGGAGATTGTGCCCTTGAGGCGGTATTCGCGATTCTCGAGCGACATCAAGTCAAGCTGAGCGCCTACCAGATTTCTGTCTGAGGGGATGAGGTCGAGGCCCTCAACTTGGGCGTCTAGGACAACGCGTTCGATAGGCTCGCCGAGAATGAGTGACTGATAGAGGGTGCGGCGGGCGGGATCCTTGGGAAAGCCGAGCGCGCTCGTCGTGTTGGCTTGGGGATCGCAGTCGATAATTAGGGTGCGCTGTTCGGATGCGGCGAGAGAGGCGCCGAGGTTCACGGCGGTGGTGGTCTTGCCGACGCCACCCTTTTGATTTGTAATCGCGATTACTCGGGCCAAATTCGATTTTCCTTCGCGTGGCGGAATGTAACAGATGAAAAACACAGGAATCAAGATGTTTCACGTGGAACGCGCTAAAAAGTTGTGGATTTCCGGTTTTGTTTCACGTGGAACAAGAATTGGAGGCCGTGGTGATCGGATTTGGATCGAGTCGTTCCACGTGGAACGGTAAGTCATGAGCTGAGGTACGATGTTTCACGTGAAACAAGGGCTCGGTAGGCGCTTGGTGACAGTGTTTCACGTGGAACGATTGGACTCGTGCGATAGCTCACCCACCAGCAGAACTCGACGGTCGGAATCTGGAATTTTGATAGGGGATCGCCATGTCCAACCAGACAATTTGGAGATTTCGGAAGCATCGGACTCGCCGAGCCAGAGCACGAGACTGCCACTCGGGGAGAGCGCCTGCTGGGCCCAATTGGCCAAGTCGCGATGCGTTCCCAGGGCGCGGGCGATGACCCAATCAAAATCCGCTTCAGATAGCGGAAAATCTTCCATACGGCCGCGAAATGGGTGAACGCAAGCCAAGCCGAGCCTTCGAGCAACCTCGGACATGAACGTGGACTTCTTGGAGCTCGATTCAATAGGAACGGCAATAAGGCCATCGCTCGCCATACTTAATGGTATGGATGGGAATCCAGGGCCTGCGCCAACGTCGGCGAGCCGACCATTCCGTATGGGCACTGCAGAGGCGGCGAACATGCTTTCGCCAAAGTGAAAACGGACGACCTGAGCG
>Ga0210391_10005957_pt1 | contig 10029 bp, 10 predicted proteins | sample IncBWC12OmetaG_FD_160573 | JGI IMG/M metagenome (GOLD analysis project Ga0210391, IMG submission 160573) | Forest soil microbial communities from Barre Woods Harvard Forest LTER site, Petersham, Massachusetts, United States - Inc-BW-C-12-O ...
AGTTGCGACAGGTACTCTTTTCGAAGTTGCAGACCGCTATTTTATCATCACGGCTCGACACATTTTCGATGGTATTGAGCCTGAGAAGCTGGCCTACCCGGAGCATAGCGACGGGACGGTTGTACGAACAATCGGGATATCAAGACTGGTAAGGCCCGATACCGACAAGATCGACGTCGCCGTTATTGAGGTACTTGATAGCGTAACAAGAGAAAAGCTTTTATCCGGATGGCAATTTTTGACCTTAGAAAATCTCGCTCCGGCAACCAATGACGGAGTTTTCGCCCTGATGGGCTATCCATCGGAGACGTCTACTCGAAAGGGCGAATGGAGGCCCGCTGCGGGAATCGTCTATTTTTCTGAGCGGATATGTGCGCCCCTCGACGCGCCAGACCTGAATCCCGCTATTGATCTTTTCTTTGGGTTCGGTTCGACCGCCATCAGAGAGAGTCGAGAGGAAGTAAATGCGCCCGATTTAGCGGGTACAAGCGGCGCAGCGGTCTGGGAGTGCGGCGACCTGATGGGCGGACTTTGGGCGCCGACAAAAATCCTCAAGATCGTGGGAGTACAAAGCGCGCAATGGAAGAAAAGGTATTTTCGAGCGGTAAGTTGGGCTGCCGTCGCCTCCATTTTCGGGCAAATGGACGAAAATCTAAAAATTGCGATCCAGCAGATACTAGAAACGCAGCCTGACCTTCTGCCGGAATAGCAGGGCCAGCTAGAGCCAATTTTGCACGCCGCCGTGGTCCGTGCAGGCGTCGAGCTGGCGCTGGCCGTAGCTGTAGGTACCGTCGCGGCAGCGCGCGGTCGGCGGCCTTGCTGATGGCTGGGGGTAGAAATTTCCGCAAGTCCGCGGCGTAAGGCTGTTGGGATAATAGCCGCAGGGCGCTGGCGGGCCCGCCAGCGCGATCCGTGCCGCGAACAAGCCGGCGGCGGTACCGAGGGACAACATCACCAGAGAAATGCCCGATTTCATTCGGGCATGGTAACCCGACGACCCGCTCATCGGAATGTGTCTAGCCGGCCAGCCCCATCTGCTTCAAGACCGCCGCGCCGAGCAGCCCATAGGGATTACACAGCGTCTCGGGCAGTTCGAGATGGCTGTAGTTCTCGGCGACGATCAACTCGCGCAGCTTGCCCCTGTCGCGCACCGCGGCGGCGAACTCGCGGGCCTGACGGATGAACTCCGGGGTTTCGTAGGTGCCGTAGGAGACGATCAGCGGCGCGCCGAGCCGATCGAGATGCCGGATCGGGCTCAGCCGCTCGACCATCTCGTCGGTGAACTTGACGTAATTGGCACGCGCCGACAGGCGCACCGGCGCCAGATCGTACATGCCGCTGGTGCACAGCCCGCCTTTGATGATGTCGCGCGGCGTGCGGAATTCGCCCGGCCAGTCGGTGGTCAGCGCCACGGCGGCGAGATGCGAGCCCGACGACTGGCCGCCGATATAAATTCGGTCCGGATCGCCGCCGAAGCTTTCGGCGTTGCGATAGACCCAGGCGATCGCGCGGCAGACCTGTTCGGCCATCGGGAACAGGCTGCCGCCGGCATCCGCTACGTTGATGAAATCGGGCACGACGTAATGCGCACCCGCGCCATTGAACATCTCGGCCGGCGTGGCATAGGGCTCGGCCGATCCGCGGATCCACGCGCCGCCATGGACGAAGATGAAGATCGGCGCGCGCTGTTGCTCAGCGCGGAAAATGTCGAGTTGCTCGATCGCGCTCTCGCCATAGGCCCGGCGCAGCGGCGCGCCGATCCGTTCGCGGGTACGGGTGCTGTTCGATGCCCAACGCTTGTTGAGCTGCAGGATATTGGGCTGATAGACCGCCTGATCGTAGGCCGCGTCGAGCTCGATCTGGTCGTAATCGAGAAAAACGAGCGGTCCTTTTTCGTGCGGCGGCGGGCCGCGATAAGGGTCGACGCGCGGCGGCGGCAGGATAATCGCCGCCGCGTCGTCCTTGGAACTCACGGCCGGAAGACGGCGAAGCACTTGTCCGAATTGAAGATGTACGATTCGACGTAGTCGATGATTTCCGGCTCGCGCTTCAATTCGCTCATCGCGCCGCCGAGCGTGACCCAGTTGAGGAATTCCTGCTGCCCGGCATCCTCGATCTGCGCGGTGGTGAGCTCGCGCCAGCGCGCGAGCTTGCCCGAGGCCAGCTCGTCGAACCGCGCGCGATCGCCGGCATTATCCGGGTAGAGGTAGTGGTTTTTCGGCGTGAGGAACGCGTGCGACCAGCTCGACGAGGCGACGAGCGCGACCCGGTACGGGCTGTCGGCGAGAATACGGGCGATCGCCGCGCCGATGTCAAAGCAGCGCCGCGGGTTCGGGCCCGGCGGATCGACCAGGTTCGGGTCGGCTTCGCCCGTCAGATGCGCGGTCGAGCCGCGCTTGGCGATAACGCTCGACCCGTAGCAGTTCACATGGAACGGCACGACCGGATAGGGGAAGCCTTTGCGGTCGTAGTCGAGATACATCACGGTGTTGACGAAGGCGTGCGGCAGCCCGTTCTCGTAGCGCATCTTGTAGGCGTAGCTGACGTCGTAATCGTCCTCGATCAGCTTCGCCGCGATATAGGAAGCGCCCGACTTGTGGCCCTTGGTCTTGATGACCGTGTCCTTGCCCTCGCCCCAGACATTGGTGGCGCCGGCGTTGTAACGCGAGAACGGGTGCGACTCGGTCTCCTCCTGCAGGAACACGCAGAACGACGGCACTCCCTCTTCGCGGAAATTCTCGTACTGGTCGTCGCCGAAGATCACAACGAAATCGGGCTTGAACGCGTCGATCGCCTCGCGCGCCTTGCGGAAGCCGTTGACGAGCCGCGCGCGATGTTCCTTTGCCGAGGCGACCGGGTCCGCCCATTCCTGGCGCATCTGCGCCGGCCAGGTCTTGGGGTCTTTCAGCGCCTCCGGCACCTGATCGCTGTCGAGCGTGCGGTTCAGAAGACCCGCCATCTGCGCGTCGGGCTGGATCAGCCCGGGATAATGCGTGACGCCGACTCCGAGGATTTCGCCCATCGTGCCACTCCCTGAGTGAAGGCCGGTTGGCCGCTGGCGAGATCATAGCAGAGAGGAGCGATGTCTTCGACTAGGATTGGAAAAAGATGCAGCCCCTCGCCACCCGATAACGCTGAGGCTCAGAGGATCGACCTTGAGCAATATCATTGAAGGCTAAGCCATGTCTGAATTGAACGTCCGCCGGCCGCTCGACCGCCCTCCAACGCATCCCGGCGAATTGATGCGCGAAATCCTCGATGAGCATGTGAAGTTGCCGATCGCCGCGGCCGCGCGCCGCATGAAGGTATCGCGACCGTCACTCTACGCCGTGTTGAACGGAAACGGAGCTGTGACCGCCGACATGGCGCTTCGCTTCGGCCGGCTTACCGGCGGCGCGCCGGAACTTTATGTCCAGATGCAGGCCCAGCGTGATTTGTGGCTCGCCGAACAGCGCCTGCATGACGCGCTTCTGGAAATTGTGCCGGCCGCGTAAGGATTGCGCGAAATGTAAAGGAGGGAGAAATGCCGAGCTTCCGCCCGTCGCCCGATTTGGAGATGCACTACGAGGTCGACGATTTCACCGACCCCTGGGCCCACCCCGAAACGGTGCTGATGCTGCATGGCAATGCCGAGAGCGGGCTGGCCTGGTGGCGCTGGGTCCCGAAGCTCGCGCGGCACTACCGGGTCGTCCGGCCCGATATGCGCGGCTTTGGTCAATCGACCCCGATGCCGCGCGATTTTCCGTGGACGCTAGACCGGCTGATCGAGGATTTCTGCCTGTTGATGGACCATGTGCGGATCGACCAGTTTCACCTGGTCGGCGCCAAGATCGGCGGCACGGTCGCCCGCGCCCTTGCCGCGCGCCGGCCGGAGCGGGTCAAGACCCTGACCATCGTCGGCTCGCCGCCGCCGTTCCGCGAGGAAGCTGCCGCGAACGTGGCCGACACGGTAAAGATGTTCGAGGATCACGGTGTCGAATACTGGGCACGGCAGAACATGGCCAACCGGCTCGGCAGCGCCTTTCCCAAGGAAGGGTTCGACTTCTGGGTCAAGTACATGGCGCGCACCGCGCTGTCGACCCAGTTGGGCTTCATGCCGACAATCGCCATCGCCGATATCCGCGCCGACGTTCCGAAGATTAAATGCCCGACGCTCGTCATCACCACCGAGGAGAGCGGGCTCGGCTCGGTCGCGTCGATGCGCGCCTGGCAGGAGCAGATCGCCGGCTCGGAACTGGTCGTCTTCCCGGGCAACTCGTATCACGTCGCCGCGACGCACGCCGATCAATCGGCGGACGCGACGCTCGACTTCCTCGCGCGACGGGGAGGGTAAGGGGTCCCCTTACCCTCCCATCGGGCGGCTCAATACTGCGGAGGCGGAGGCGCCGGGTTTTCGGGACGCGCGCGCCGGTCGGCCATGAACTGGTCGAACTCGGCCTTGTCCTTCGCATGGCGCAGGCGTTCGAGGAATTCCATGAACTCGCGCTGCTCCTCTTCGAGCCGGTTCAGCGTTTCGGTGCGGTATTCGTCAAAAGCGCGATTGCCGCTCGGCCGGCCAGAACCCGCGCCGGCCCAGCGCGCGGCGTGCCGCTGCATGCGCTCTTGCGCCCGCTGCATGCGGTCCTGCGCGCGTTCCATCTTGTCCTGCATCCGCTGCTGAAACCGGTCCATATGATCTTGCCAGCGCTGCGGGCCGTACCCGGCGTGGCCTCTCCAACATCCCATTCGTCCGCTCCCTATCGTATAGCCGAGGGCCAGGACGCCCAGCGGCCAGAACACCACAAAACCAACGACGACGAGGGCGATCCAGGCGGGTTTGCCGATATCGTCCAGCCGATCTGCGAGGGTCATGGCAGCACCATGTAAATGTATCTTACATTCACATATTCGTCCCGCGCGGCAGAGTCAAGATCGCTCTTCAGCGATTTTCCGTGGGGACGCCAAGACCGCGCAGATAGACCAGCACGCCGGCCTCGAGCAGTTCCTCCGGCGTCATCGGCAGGGTTCGCCGGCCGCGATCGCCGCGCGCGAACAGCGAGGCGATCCCGTGCGACAAGGCCCAGACATGCAACGCGACCATCATCGCCGGCGGCCGCTGCGGGCCTGGCATCGCGGCACACAGCGCCTCCGCCGCGTGGCGCAGGATCTCGAACGCGCGGTTGGCCGCATCGCGCAGCCCCGGGTCGGCATCGTGCGGCACGCCGGCCTCGAACATCGCCGAATAGTGCGACGGCTCGTCGCGCGCGAAAGCGAGATAGGCCCGGCCGATATTCTCGAACGCGGTGTTGAGATTGGGCCTCCCCTCGTTCCATGCGTGACGCAGCCTTGCCTCGAACAGCTCGAAACCGCGCCGGGCGACATCGGCGATCAGCGCGTCGCGGTCGCGGAAATGGCGATAGGGCGCCGCCGAGCTGACCCCGGCCGAGCGCGCCGCGTCGGCGAAGGTGAACCCGGCCGGCCCCTTCTGCGCGATCAGGTCGAGCGCGGCGCGGATCAGCGCCTCGCGCAGATTGCCGTGGTGATAGCCGCGTCGGCTCGCATCGTCCTGCCTCGACCAACTCATGTTAGAGGCTTTTACATGAGGAGGCTGGCAGGGGAAAGGCGACGCTACCCTCACCCTCCCACGCTTCGCGCGGGTCCCTCCCTCTCCCGCAAGCGGGAGAGGGGCTAGCCGCTCCAACCAAAAGCCCCTCGCCCGCTTGCGCGAAAGGGTGGCCAGCGCGCAGCGATGGACAGGTGAGGGTCTAGGCCGCGCCGCGGCGGTGGGAGAACGCGGTTTCGGCGCTGGTGATGAATTCGAGCAGCGCCGCGCGGCCGTTCTCGTTGACCCGGCGGGCGCGCAGGATCGCCGGGCCAACCTCGTCGGGCCGCGTCACCCGCTCGCTCCAGCCGCCGAGGTCGGCCGCCAGGTTGGCGTAATTGCCGCCGAGATCGCGCGTCTTGTACTTCTCGTGGCTATAAGCCATCGCGTGGGTTTCGATCGCCATCGTCGAATTATTGAGGACGATCGTCGTGATCGGGATGCCCGAACGCGCCGCGGTCTCGAAATCGAGCCCGGTCATGCCGAACGCCGCGTCGCCCATGAAGTTGACGCACATCTTGTCGGGCGCGCCCATCTTGGCGCCGATCGCCAGGCCGAGGCCGGTGCCGAGCTGGTGCGACTTGCCCCAGCCGAGATAGCCGCGCGGCTTTTTCGCGACGTACATCGGCAGCAGCTGGTCGCGCGGGCTGCCGCTGTCATGGGTGACGATCGCGTCTTCCGACGGGATCACCCGCATGAATTCGGACATCACGAAATAGGGACAGATCGGCGTTTCCTGCGAGCGGAGCTTCGGCTCCCAGCGCTTCAGCCATTCGGCCTTCAGGGTCGCGATCGTCTTTCGCGCGCCGGTCGAATGCTTCTTCTTGCCGAGCCGGTCGCTGACCGCCTCGATCATCTGTTTCAGCACCAGCTTCGCATCGCCGAGGATCGGCAGCTCGCATGGGTGCGTCTTGTAGAAGTCGCGCGTGTCGTTGGTCGCGTGGATGATGCGCTTGCCGTCGGGGATGATCGGGGTCGAGATGTTGTGCTTGGTCAGCGAGGTGCCGACCGCGAAGATCAGGTCCGACTCGTGCAGGAAATGGCGGCCGTGGCCGGTGTACACCGTACCGCCCGAGCCGAGCGCCAGCGCATGGTCCTCGGGGAAAGCGCTCTTGCCGTCGGTCGTCGTCATCACCGGCGCGTCGAGCAGCTCGGCGAGCTTGAGGAGTTCGTCACTGGCCTCGGCGTAGAGCACGCCCTGGCCGGCGATGATCATCGGGCATTTCGCGGCGACGAGGCTCTTCGCCGCTTCCGCGATGTCGCTCTCGTCGCCGGCCGAGCGGGCGCGGCGCACGCGCTCGTAATGGACGTCGTTGCCGGGAAATTCGGACGTCATCACATCGGCCGGCACCTCGACCATGACCGGGCCGGAGCGGCCGTTCTTCAGCGCGTTGAACGCGCGGCGCATGGCGCCGACCGTATGCTCGGGCATCACCACCGGCTCGACCTGCTTGGTGACGCTCTCATAACTGCGCACCGAGTTGAACATCGGGAAATGGTGTGCAGTCTCGCGCGGGTGGCCGAGCGGCAGCAGCAACAGCGGCGTCGAATCCGAATAGGCCGACGCGATGCCGGCAAACGCATTCTCGGCACCCGGCCCGTATTGCATCGCGAAGACGCCGGGCGGATTGCCGTTCTGCACGCGCGAGCAGCCGTCGGCCATGTGGACGCCGACCCGCTCCTGCCGGCAAATCACCGGCCGTAAGCCCGCCGCGACCGCGGCCTCGATGATCGGCGTCGTCGGGAAGCAGAACAGGGTCTTGACCCCCTCGCGCTTCAGGATCTCGGAAATCGCGTCCATGACCTGCATCGTTTCGCTCCCCTTTGATTTGTTGGTTGAACCCGGACGACCCTCACCCGCCTCGCTGCGCTCGGCACCCTCTCCCGCAAGCGGGAGAGGGGCTAGCATGCTGCGGCCTCCGAAAAAGCCCCTCGCCCGCTTGCGGGAGAGGGAGGGGCCCACCGCGCAGCGGTGGGAGGGTGAGGGTTAATTCACGAACCGGTACAGCTTCGCGGCGTTGTCGCAGATGATCTTCTGCTTGACCGCAGCCGGCAGGTGGCCGAGCTCCTTTTCGATGTATTCCTGCGAGTCCGGGTAGATCCCGTCGGGATGCGGGAAGTCCGAGCCCCACATGATGTTGTCCTCGCCCAATTCCTCGATCAGCTTCACCCCGACGGGGTCGCTCTGATAGGTGGCGTAGCACTGGCGTTTCCAGTACTCGCTGGGCTTCATCGTCAGGTCGAGTTCCTTGAACTGGTCCTCCCACTCGGCGTCCATGCGGTCGAGGATGTAGGGGATCCAGCCAGTGCCGGCCTCACCGATCACCATCTTCATCTGCGGGCGGTGGTGCAGGACGCCGGCGAAGATCATCGACATCAGCACGTCGGCCATGTGCATCTGGAAGCTGGTGATGCTGGCCGCGCGGGCGGCCAAGAGGGTCTTTCCCGTGAGCTTGGAGAAGTCGCGGCCGGGGCCGCCGATCGTGTGGAAATGCACCGGAAGACCGCTGGCGGAGATCGCATCCCATACCGGGTTCCACCAGGGGTCCCACAACGGCGTCATGTCGTGCCGGCGCGCGACCTCCAATCCCCGCACATTGCCCCGTTTGGCAACGCGCTCGACCTCCGCCACCGCCGCGTCGCGATCATGGTTGGGGATGTTGGCGAGCCCGCCGTAGCGGTCGGGCTGCTTTGAGCAGAAATCGGCGAGCCAGTCATTGTAGATGCGCAGCATCACCCCGGCCGCCTCGTCGTCGTTGAGGCGATTAGTGGCGCCGAGAATGCCGTAGAGGATCTCGGCCTGGATGCCGTCGCGGTCCTGGTCCTTGAGCCGCAGATCAGGGTCGGTCAGGCGGCGGATCTGCTTCTGCTCGTCGTCGTAGAGCCCGGTCGAGGCCATCCGGTCGGAGCGGTGGATCTTGCCCGGCTGATAGGGCCGTCCGGCCGATCCCATCCCGGCGTCGAGCCCGAACGACGAGCCGCTCATGGTGACCCATTCGCGCCCGCGCTCGCCTTCGGCGACGTACGGCATGCGCTCCTTGAGCGCAGCCGGCGCGTTCGAGGTGAAGAGGTCGGGCGGCAGCCAGATCAGATCGACATGGCAATCGGCCGAGATCACTTTGTACTGCATGGCCTGTCCTCCATTCGCACGTTGCGTCAAGCGTAGCGCGGCTCGCGTGCGCTGCCTACCCTCACCCTCCCATCGCTGCGCGATGGGTCCCTCCCTCTCCCGCAAGCGGGCGAGGGTGGCTCGGGGCGCAGGCCGAGACGGGCGAGGGTCAACCCTTCAAAATCATTTCGGTCAGCTCCGCCGGCATGCTCAGCATCGGGTAGTGGCCGGTGTCGAGTTCCGAGAACGGCGCATTCAGCTTTTCGGCGCAACGGCGCTGGTGCGCCTCGCCGGGGTTTTGCGCGCGCTTGCACCAGATGACGCTCGCCTCCCAGGGCATCGACCAGAAATGGTCGAGCTTGACCCCTTCGGTGTAGATGCCGGCGGGATGCTGCGTGTAGCGCGCCAGCGCGTGCTCGCGCATCGCCGGGTCGAGATCGGCGAAGAGCCGGTTGGCGGCGTCCTCGCGCGACGGGCCGCGGGTCAGCCCTCCGGGCGTGCCGGAGGCGGTCGAGCGGGTGACGATGTCGCCGATCTTCTCGTCCGGGAGCAGCGCCAGCGCATCGACGAAGACCAGCCGTCCGATGCGGTCGGGGATCAGCTCGGCGACCCGGCACACGACCATGCCGCCCGAGCTGGTGCCGACCAGCACGACATCGTTGAGGTCCTCGTAGAACAGCAGCTGCGCGACCTCGTCGGCCTGGCTTTCGGTGTCGATCCCGGCGCGCACCTGGCTCGCCCGCTCGGCGCAGCCGTCGAGCGTCGGGGCGTAGACCTCGTGCCCCGCGGCGCGCAGCCGCGTTGCCACCGGCTTCCAGATCCAGCCACCCTGATAGGAACCGTGCACCAGTACGAATGTCGCCATAACGTTATTCCTTCCTTCCATTCTGCCGCTCCCCGGCGAAAGCCGGGGCCCACTTTTCCACGGCCTCGGGCGCCGAAGAGTGGGTCCCGGCTTCCGCCGGGAAGCGTAATTTGGATCAACCCCCGCCCGTCACATCGATCGTCACGCCGGTGACGAAATCCGCGTCGCTCGATGCCAGAAAGCAGATCACCTTCGCCTGGTCAGCCGCCTCGGCGACGCGGCGCAACGGGGTCTTGTCGATTTCGCGCGCCTGGTCTTCCTGGCTGCGCCGCTCCCAGTGCGGGCGGATGCGCTCGGTCAAGGTGACGCTCGGCGCGATCGCATTGATGTTGATGCCGTACGGCCCGAGTTCATAGCAGAGCTTTTTGGTCAAGGCGATGATGCCGCCCTTAGCCGCCGCATAGGCGGCGGACGACGACACGCTGCGCCCGCGCCCGGCGATCGAGGCCAGATTGACGATCTTGCCGCTCTTCT
>Ga0210391_10005958_pt1 | contig 10026 bp, 10 predicted proteins | sample IncBWC12OmetaG_FD_160573 | JGI IMG/M metagenome (GOLD analysis project Ga0210391, IMG submission 160573) | Forest soil microbial communities from Barre Woods Harvard Forest LTER site, Petersham, Massachusetts, United States - Inc-BW-C-12-O ...
AGTCGACCTCGAAATCGGAAAGACCGCTCCGATTCCATCCTCAGTATCGCGCCGATCCGTCACGGAGTCAATGGTACTGGCGACGGGAAAAGCTCGATAGGGAACAGTTTGGAAAAATCGGTGCGCCGCCTCGCGACCGGACACGACGCACCGTGACCAAAAAACTCAATTCGCCGAGGCGACGATGTGGATGCGGCGGTTCTTCTGCCAGCAGGCTTCGTCGTGCTCGTCGCAGATGGGTTTGTCTTTGCCATAGCTCACGACGGCAAGCTGATTGGTGGCGATGCCCACCTGGACCAGGTAATCCTTGGCGGCCTTGGCGCGCGCGTCGCCGAGCGCCAGATTGTAAGCTTCGGAGCCGCGCTCATCGCAATGGCCCTCGATGGTTACTTTCACCTCGGGGTGATCGCGGAGGAATTGCGCGGTCTGGCCGAGAGCGTCGCGAGCATCGGCGCGGATATCGGCCTTATTGAAGTCGAAGAAGGCATCCTTCACGTACTTCAGGAAAAGCTCATCGATCGTCGGACCTGCTGGTGGCGGAGGAGGAGGTGGTGGCGGCGCGGCTACAGTAACGCGCACGCTGGAATCCGCCGAGCCGCCCGGACCGCTGGCGGTGATCGTGTAGGTCGTGGAATCAGACGGATTGACTTTGGTAGAACCTTGAGCCGTCACTGCACCCACTCCAGGCGAGATCGTGAGCTGCGTAGCGTCAGTGGAAGTCCAGCTCAAAGTTGTCGAATCGCCAGGATTGATCGATGTTGGGTTAGCCTGCAGCGATACAGTCGGGCGCGCAGGCGCAGGGGCAGGAGCTGGCGGAGGTGGAGGTGGCGGCGGAACCTTCTTTTTGCAACCCGCCACAAAGGCAAGCGACAGCATGACACTGAGCATGGCCCCGCGGTAAAGAGAGCTAGAAACCCGAATCATTCGAATCCTCCTCAACGTAAGTATCCCTTTTTCGTCCCACCAGAGCGGTCATGGTATCACTAGCGGGCTGGGTAAAGGTAAATACATCGTACCACGATATATCACACATGGTACACACACAAATGACACAGAACATGGCAAGAAGCAACTGTAAAAACGTGCAATTCAGGGAAAAACTAGCAACCAGAGCGTTCGATGCGCGCCGAGTACGGAAAGTTTCGGCCTAAATATAGCCGCGAGTCAGATCCAACTCTAAGCGAGGGCTGAAGACTTATTTTGACGACCAATTGGGCGACTCGTTGTGACCGTCGACGGTGAGCTGATGAGGCTGCGAGCCATCGGCCAGCATGGTCCAGATCTGGCGCGGACCGGTGCGGGTGGATTCGAAGACGATGTGGCGGCCGTCGGGAGCCCAACTGGGGCGCTCGTTGCGGCTGCCGGAGTCCGGCGTGAGATTGAAGATCTTTTGGGAAGTAGGCTCCATGACGTAGATATCGTAGTTGCCATCTGGGCGACGCCAACTGAAGGCGAGGAGCTGGCCGTTGGGCGACCATGCGGGATCGATGACATAGCCTTTGTCTGGAAGATCGAGAAGATTCACGTTGGTGCCGTCGGCGTTCATCATGTAGAGCTTGGGAATGCCGCCGCGGTCGCTGACGAAGACGACGCTTTGACCGGTCTTAGGATTCCATGCGGGAGAAGTGCTGCCGCCATTGGAGAAGGTGAGGCGCTTGGGCTTGCCGCCATTGGTGTCGGTGACGTAAAGCTCGGGGTTACCGGCCATGGACGAGGAAAAGACGAGTTGCGTTCCATCGGGAGACCATGCGGCCGCGCTGTTGGTGCCACGGAAGCGGGGGAAGGAAAGGACTTTGGCTGCGTCGATGGAGTACATACAGATTTGCGCGCTTACGACGCCGCCGAAGGGTTGGTAGCAGGTGAATGCGATGCGCGAGGCGTCGGGCGACCAGCGCGGCATGAGCGAGATGGTGCGGAGGGACGTTAGTGGATGCTGGTTGGCACCGTCGTAGTCCATTAACCAGACTTCTTTGGAGCCGGTGCGGGAGCTGATGAAGGCGATTTGGGTGGATGCGATGCCGGGGAGGCCGCCGGAGAGCTTGAAGATTATTTCGTCAGCGAACTGGTGGGCGAATTTGCGAACTTGCTCATCTGTGGGAGCGCCACGATAGATTTTGCCGACAACGGACTCGGTGGAGGCGCTGGTGACGTCATAGAGCCAGGCTTGGATGGCAACTTCGGAAGTGGTTTCGGTGAGGTTACCGAAAGCGACGTAGTGGGCATTGACCTGAGGATCGGTCCATGCGGTGCGTTGTAGTTCGCTGGGCTGCGTGGTGGCTTGGGTGGGATAGAAGCTTGGGCTGACGAGATCGAGAATGCCGCTGAAGGCGAGGTCGTCGCGGACGATCTGGGTGAATTGCTGGGAATGGACTTTGGCGTTGTCGGCACGGGGGCCGAAGTCGGCTACGGCTAGTCGGATTTTGTCGACACCGAGGCCTGTGCCTACGCGGAACCATGCATTCTGCCCCTGTTGTGCACGTGCAGGGATGACTACAAAGCCGAGAACGGCTACCACGACTAGCAAACCGATATGTTTGAACTTCACTAGCACCCTTACCTCCGATTTTCCTTGTCGCGCAATGCACCAACAAAGGAACTGCTTTAGTGTGTCAAAGACAGATCAAAATCGAATGTGACATCCACGCTAGTTCCCTGGAAATCATTGGGAAGCGGTCCAAAGTGAATGCCGTCCAGTGCGCGTTTGGCTGAGTTGTCCATTGAGAGATTGCCACTGGATTGTTCCATCTGGACATTCTGAATGGAGCCATCGCGATTGATGCGAAAAGTCATAACGCAATGGGCTTGGCGAGCAGCACGGACCGGTGGATCAATGGTGGTTTGAAGCCAATTTTGGCCTACGCTTCGGCGGACGGCTTCGATGTACCAGGCATAACGTGAAGCGAAGTTGCCGCCACCTTGACCTTGTACGGTAACGGGACCGGAACCGCCGCCTGGGGTCGTCGCGTAGCTGGTAGGAAGATTGGGAGCGCCTCCCTTACCGTAATCAACGGCATTTGGGGGTGGCGGAATTTTCGGCGGGTCTACCTTAGAAGCATACGTAATTGGTTTTGGTTTTTCGTTCTTGAAATCGGGAATCTTTTCCGCGGGCGTTTTGGGTTCTGGTGGCTTGGGCTCTTCTTTGTATAGGCCTTTCGTCGGATCGACAGTTTTGCTTTCTGTCTCTGAGGGCTTCGAAGGCATGGGGATTCCGGCCGCGGGGCCGACAAGCTTCACATTGACGCTGCCTTCCGTGCCACCAATCCCACTCCACTCCGGGCCACGCATTTGGAGATAAATGGAGACGGCGATCCAGAGAGCGAGGAAGATGTGCAGAATCACAGAATAAACGAGGAATTTCTTGAGGTCGAGGTCTTCGGCCGAGCTAGCTCCGAAGCGGTCAACCGAGTTGGCAACGGCGGTGTTCATTTTCCACTCATAAGGGCTCAGCGCGTACGGGCGCGATCCGAAAGTGGCTCCGTAACAATACTAATATTACTGACGCCGGATTGGCGCAAAGTGTCGATCACCTTGGCGAAAGTGCCAAAAGGAATTGTTTCGTCGGCGCGAAGAAAGACGGAGTCCTGCGGCTTCTTAAGCTGGGCTGCTACCTGAGCACCGAGCTGGTGAATGTTAATGGGACTGTCGCCGAGATAGACGCGCTGGTTCTTGTCGATGGTGATGACGAGGCGCTGCTCATTGATTTCTTTTACGGTCGTGGTCTTGGGGACGTCGACTTCGATGCCGGACTGCAGGATCGGGGCGGTGATCATGAAAATGATGAGCAGCACGAGAACAACGTCAATGAACGGGACCATGTTGATCTCGGAGAGCGTGCTCTGCGTGTTTTTAGAGAGTTGCGGCATAGTGTTCACTGGCCGCCTTGGGCTGGCGGCCACTTAAACCTACATAAAAGTTTTTTCGATTTGAGCTCCGACTTCCAGCGCGAACGTGTCGAGGCGCTGCGCAAGATCACGGATATTTTGCAAAAATTGGTTGTAGAAGATAACCGCTGGGATGGCGACGAAAAGACCGGCGGCGGTGGTAATGAGCGCTTCAGCGATACCTGGTGCGACGGCGCGCAGGCTGGCTGCGCCAGCATTTCCAAGACCGGAAAAGGCGTCAATGATGCCCCACACGGTGCCGAAGAGGCCGATGAAAGGAGTTACGGAGCCGGTTGTGGCCAGCCAGGACATACCCTTTTCGACGCGACGAACTTCTTCCGCGGAAGCGAGTTGCATGCTAACGGTGACGGCCTGGAGGCTCTTCAGTTTTCCTGTTGGTTGCGGATTGCCGGTGCCAACCTGGCTCAAGAGTTCGCGATAGCCGGCGGCATAGACGGAAGCAAACGGCGAACCTGCGGAAGCGAGGGCTTGCGGATTGGCTACGCCCTTGGTGGCGCGAAAGATGCGGAGGAATTGGTCGCTTTGACGGCGAACGCGGCCGAACATGCCAAGCTTTTGAAAGATCATGGCCCAGGAAACGACGGAAAAAATTGCGAGCAGGAGCAAAATGCCGCGGGCAACCCAGCCCGTTTGTCCAAGAATGTTTCCGAGATCGGCGATAAAAACGGCGGCGAACAGAAGAATGGTGCAACCCCTCAGTTAGAAATAAATTTTCCCGACTTCAGGAACGTAGCACACGCCTACAGGGTGGTCAAACAAATGAGATGCGGAACGTAAAGAGGGTGCTGCCTCTTTGGATACAGAGAAGGGAGCGCTATCGGAGCAGGATTGGTTTGACTTAGGAGGTCGGAGGTCGAGTTCGTGGGTGAACAGTGTGTGTTAGACTGCGAATTGGGCGCGATGGCGCAGCATGCTGCGCCACTACAAGGACGAGATGAGCAAAACGTTTGACGTCGGGTTGGAGAGACTCACTGGCGGGGCTGGGCTACCCATTGGAACGCGTAGCGTCGGGCCTGCAGCCGACGCTAACGTGCTTGACACGCTGCGCGGTACGTTTTTTCTGGAGACGTTTGGTTGCCAGATGAACGACCACGACTCGGAAAAGGTGGCAGGCGTTTTGCTTTCGCGGGGATACCAGCAAGTTGAGTCGCCGGAAGCGGCCTCGCTGATCCTCTACAACACTTGCAGCATACGGGAGAAGGCGGCGCAGAAGGTTTTCTCTAGGCTTGGCGAGTTTGGCCTGCAGCAGAATGAGGGCCGGATTATTGGTGTGCTCGGTTGCGTGGCGCAGCAAGAAGGCGAAAACATTTTTAAGCGCGCGCCGTGGGTGAGTCTGGTGTGCGGATCCGCGAGCTACAGCAAATTGCCGGAGTTGCTGGCGCAGGTCGAGGCAGGGAATCAGCGCGTCACCGGTCTCGATAACGATACGGACGAGACGTTTGAGACGCCCGTTACGCGGCGGGACAATCCGTGGCGCGCGTATTTGACGATTATCGAGGGTTGCGACAAGGCTTGCTCGTATTGCGTTGTTCCTTATACGCGAGGGCCGGAGCGCAGCCGTGGGAGCGATTCCATCCTGCGTGAAGTACGGGAGCTGGCGGAGTTTGGTTACTCCGAAGTGCAGCTCTTGGGGCAGACGGTCAATTCTTACAAAGACCCGACGGCGCAAAAGATGCGATTCTCGGAATTGCTGCTGGCGGTGGCGGACGCGCCAGGAATTCGACGCGTGCGTTTTACAACCTCTCACCCGCGCGATTTTTCGCAAGACATTGTGGATGCCATCGATGCGCAACCCAAGTTGTGCAATCACGTGCACCTACCGGTGCAGTCGGGATCGACGCAAGTTTTGCGCGCCATGCAGAGAACTTACACCCGCGAAGAATATTTGGAAAAGATCGCGATGATTCGTGGGGCCAAGCGGAACATCAGCATTACCACGGACATTATCGTCGGTTTTCCTGGCGAAACTGACGAGGACTTCGCGGAGACGGTTAGCCTGCTGGAAACAGTGAAGTACGATGGCGTATTTTCGTTCAAGTATTCGCCGAGGCCGCATACGCCGTCCCTGAAGATGCGCGACGCTATCCCCGAAGAAGAGGAGGGCCGGCGTCTGGCCGTGTTGCAGGAAAAACAACGCGAAATTCAGACGATCAAGCACTTGTCGATGGTTGGAGAGACGTTCGAGACGCAAGTGAGTGCAAAATCGCGGCGCGAGAATCAGTGGTCGGGACATACTTCGTGCCATCGAGTTATAAATTTCGCTTCCCAAGAACCGATGCTTCTGGGAAAGTACGTGCAGGTTCGGGTGACGGGAGCTACGCCGAATGGTTTGGCGGGAGAGCAGGCTCCTTAACGCGGCGATTTGCGAGTTTAGAGCAGGCGAACACTTTTCACGGCACAGGCTGAAGTCTGTGCTACTCGGGAGGTCACATGGAAGTGGAGATGAAAATCCGCGGCCTGATGATGGATCCCGTAACGAACATGCCCATCGTTGTGCTGAAAGATGTGCAGGGGCAGGCGATATTGCCGATTTGGGTTGGCGTGTATGAGGCCAATGCCATTGCACTGGAGATCGAAAAGGTCCAGACGCCTCGGCCGATGACTCACGACCTTCTGAAAAATGTATTGCTCGGGCTCGATGTGTTGGTTCACAAAATCGTGGTGAATGATTTGAAGGACGATACGTTTTATGCGTTGATCTGGGTAGAGCGCGACGGGCAGATGTTGACCATCGATTCCCGCCCGAGCGATGCGCTGGCGCTGGCGCTGCGGGTGGATTGCCCGATTTTTGTGGATGAAGAAGTGTTGAAAAACTCGAAGGTTTCGAGCGCGATTACAGAACGCAGCACCAACGAACAACTGCGCAACTGGCTCGAAGGCCTGTCCGATGACGACCTCGGCCGCTACAAGATGTAGCTCCTCCCTCCGCGATTCGCTGACTGTCATTTGCTGGTACCGTTTTTTCCCATTGGTGCAGCCTCAGCAGATTCTTAGCCGATCGATTATTCTTGCGAGATCGTAAGCATCAACTGGCGGACCCTATGCCGCCAGACAAGCAGTAGGACAATCCCGATAAGAATCAGAGCGAGACTTAGACCGGCCCAAAGCCCGAAGGCTCCCCAGCCGCGGCGAAAACAGAGCCATGCACCGAGCGGCAAGCCGATAACCCAATACGCAGTGAAATGGCAGAGCATGGGAGTGCGTGTGTCCCCCAGACCGCGCAGGGCGCCGGTGGCGACGGTTTGAATGCCGTCAAAGAGCTGAAAGGCTGCGCCGGCCGCGAGTAGCGCGATGGTGCTGTGGATGATGGCTTCATCTGGCGTATAGGCGCGCGCAATCCATCGCGGGAACGCAAGTAGCGCAATGCTCGCTGCGGTCATAAACGCAGCGCCGAGAAAGATGGCGGTGCCGCCAGCATCTCCGGCACCACGCAGATCCTTGCGTCCAATGGCCTGCCCAACGCGCACGGCAGCGGCCGAGGAGATGCCGAGCGGAACCATATAGGTGATGGAAACGGTGTTCAGTGCGATCTGGTTGCTGGCAAGCGCAACGGCTCCAAGCCGTCCGATCAGCGCCGTGACCAGCGCGAACACGCCGATCTCAAGGGTAATCTGCATAGCCGCGGGGAAGCCGAGGGCAATCAATCGCCGGATGCGGCGAAGGTCGGGCTGGATGGGTGTATGAAGAAGCTTGGTGCGATAACGCCGGTCGTACCAGAGGAGGTAACCCACAAGGACTCCCGCGAGATAAATGCGCGCCCATGCGGTGGACCACCCAGAACCCACCGTGCCCATGGCGGGAGCGCCAAACTTGCCGTAGATAAGGAGGAGATTTCCGCCGGCGTTGATGAGGTTTGCAGTGATTAGGGCGAAGGCGATGGGCCGCACCAGATTCATTGCTTGCATGCACCGGCGGACAGCGAAATAGAGGAGGAGCGGCAGCGTCCCCCAGGCCAAAGCTTTGGAATAGGGAACGGCGAGTGCGATCACGTCGGGTGCAATGTGCATAGCACGAAGCAAGGGGTCGAAATACCAAACGGGAGCCATCAATAACGGTGCAAGCGCCAAGCTGAGATAGATGCCGTGCAAAAGCGAGCGATGACAATCCTCGCGCTGACCGGCGCCAAAGGCTTGAGAGACAAGCGTGTCCAGCCCAATCAGCAATCCAGCGCCGAACATGGCGAGGACGTTGACGAGAATTCCACCCAGGCTCACGGCAGCTATGGCCACTGCACTGTTTGGAAGTCGCCCGACCATCATGGTGTCGACAATGGCCATGCTCATCCATCCGACTTCGGCGAGAACGAGCGGCAATGCCAGTCGTAGCGTGGGACGTAGCTCGGCGCGGAATGTCTTGTAGCGAGTCATTGGCGGAAGAGAAGTGGAATGAGTTTAAGGGGGCTTTTAGAAAGTCGCAAACGCAGGTGGATGAGGAAGCTTAGAAACATAGCCGAAAAAGTGGGGACGTTTCCGGGCGGAGGGGGAGAGGTAACTTCGACGTCGTTCTAGACCGGAAGTCCCATTGACCAGCACGGTGGGCCCCCGTAGCCTGCGAAAAGTGCTGATTTTGTGTGTTTGGCGATCGCTTCATGGATCTGCGTGATCCAAGTCAATTCTCTGTGGACGATCTCAAATAGCTGGTAGGGCCTGCGACCAGGTAGGCCTAGGAGACAACCGTGGGTATTGGGAACATATCCAGCTTTGAAGCGCGAACCCAGAATATCCGGGCCGGCGTGCGCGTAAATTCACGCGTGCCTGTGGCTGTGGAATGGGCGGAATCGGGCCGCGCGATGCGCGCGGAGGGCTACACCGCCGACGCCAGCACGACTGGGTGCCTCGCCATCATTCCACAAAATTTCTCAGTGGGGCAGCGGCTTGTCTTGATCAACCTGGTTAACAAGAATGCTTGCGAAGCGGTCCTTATCTGGCGAGGGCATGAAGGGCGAACCGGCTGGGAGCTAGGACTCCAGCTTCAAGATGCTTCGATGGATTTTTGGGGCTTGGATTTTTAGTTCACCCAAAATGCCGACCTTCTAGCACTTTGTCTCAGTCGCCTTGTATTCGGATTTTTCTGAAATCACATCACTGGACGTCTTGCCCTGCTCCGCATACGTTTTCCCAAAAAAGAACCTGGGAGTTTTCCACCGATCCGGCTGTGAATATCCACTTTTCCCTTGCGCTAGAATGGGTTACGAACGTAGAGTGGCCTAGAGCTAGGGGGCATTCTGCAAGCGGCACCCACATATAGGGACATGGTTGCTGGATCGCGTCGGCGCGACTTATCATGCGCATAGGCGGAGGCAGAAAAGCATGACTGCCATCATCACGGTTGCAAATCAAAAAGGCGGCGTTGGGAAAACAACGACGGCGATTAATTTGTCTGCCGCTCTGGCACATCGCGGCAAGCGCACGCTTTTGATTGACCTCGATCCACAAGCGAACTCCACGATCGCATTTTACTCCTCGGGCGAAATCGCCACATCCATGTTCGACGTGCTGAGCGAGAGCCGCGCGACGATGGCATCCGTGATTAAACCGACGAAGGATCCGATTCTTTTTCTTGGGCCAGGACGCCTGGCGCTCGCCAAGTTGGAACAGGTGCTTGCTGGGCAGTTCGACGCGCCGTACCGATTGAAGGATTCGCTTGCGCCGATTTTGAAGGATTACGATTACATTGTGCTGGACACGCCGCCATCGCTGGGGATTCTGACGGTGAATGCGCTTGTGGCTTCGACACATTTACTCGTGCCGATTCAGGCGGCCTATTTTGCAATTGAAGGAACGGACGATCTGCTCGAAACTTACGAGCGGATCCGCGCGCGTCCCAACCCCGGACTGAAAGTGCTTGGCGTGGTCATCACGCTGTTTGACAAGCGGACGAATATTTCCCGCGACACGCATGGGCAGATTCGCACGGTGTTCGGGGAGGTTTTGTTCAAGACGAAAATTAGCAAGAACGTGCGGCTGGAAGAGAGTCCCGCCTACAAAGAAACGATCTTAACGTTTGCGCCGAAATCACCGGGCGCCATCGAGTACAAGAAATTGGCAGGGGAGGTTATCCAACGTGTCGAAGAGGATCGGGTTACCCGTCACGCTGAAGATGCGGCATGACGCGCACTACGTCG
>Ga0210391_10005962_pt1 | contig 10023 bp, 11 predicted proteins | sample IncBWC12OmetaG_FD_160573 | JGI IMG/M metagenome (GOLD analysis project Ga0210391, IMG submission 160573) | Forest soil microbial communities from Barre Woods Harvard Forest LTER site, Petersham, Massachusetts, United States - Inc-BW-C-12-O ...
AAACTCGCGGGCCAGACACAGGACCGGAATCGGATCGACAGGCTCCCTCAGTGCTGAAGCGAGAACAGGCGCCGGATATTGCCTAAGACCCAGTCCGCCAGCCCGTCTGCATGCTGCTCCTCGTGGTCGCGGTGGTCGAGCACGGTGCGATGCGCCAGCTGCCGGCTCGCAAGGCTTTCGCTGAGCTCCTCGGCCATAGCCGGACGTGCCTTGAGCAGCGGAGCGATCGCATCCTTGGAAATCTCGTAAATCACGACCCAAGTGAGCGCAGTAAGGTCCCCCTTCAGTGGCTCACCGGTAAGCAGTCCCATCTCGCCGAAATAGTCTCCCGGTGCCAATCGGGTGACCTCAATCTTATTGCCGTCTTGCTCCACTGATCCAAGCAGAACGCCGTAACTGACGATGCACAAGGCTTGCAAGATCGTACCGGCCTTCACGATCACCTCGCCCGGCTTGTAATCCTTCCGCTGCATCTGCGAGGCTAGCGCTGTTCTTTCCTCCGCCGTCAAGGTCGAGAAAATCGAGATCCCAGCGAGCAGGCGTTTAGGAATTCCCGATTCCCCGCCTTCCTCCGCGGCGGAGCTTTTCGACGAGCCGGTCAACCGTGGCGAAAATTTCGCCCCAGCCGCCGCCGCCGCCCGATAGATCCGGTCGAAAAGCTCGCTTTGGGCCCGGTCGACGGCGCCGATATCCGCAACCAGGTAGGAAATCTCAAAATCGATCATCTCCGCGCTGACATCCTTGATGGTGACGGTCGGCTCAGGCGTCCGCAAGATCTGCGTGCTGCCGAGAAGCACTTCCTTCAGCAAATTAGAGCCCGCGGTGGGCGTCAGCGAGGGCTCCAGCTTCACCCTGATGCTGGTACCGTGAGTCTTGGTTGGCGCGCTGCAATTCACTAGTCTGGACTTCGCAATGACGCTGTTTGGGATGATCGCCACATCCTGATTTCCTGTCAGTATGTGCGTCGCACGCCAATTGGTTTCGATCACCTTACCCTGGAGGGTGTCGTCCAGAATGATCCAGTCGCCCACGCGGTAAGGGTGCTCGATATTGAGCACGATGCCGGAGAAGACATCTCCGAGCGAGCTTTGCAACGCTAGACCGATAATGATAGCCAAGGCACCCGAGGTCGCCAGCAGGCCTTTCACCGGGAGATCGAGCACATAGGCGATGATTGCGAAAGTCGCAGCGAGATAGATCAGGCCGGCCAGAAGATCCTGAACCAACTTAGATTCTCGCGGCTGTCGGCCCAGCACGACGAAGGCCCGCAAGAACCCGACGGCGAGCCATGCCGCGCCCAGCCACCAGATTACTTCGAGCGCGCCCACGACGAGACGCCTCGGTTCGGAGCCGATCGTTACGCCTGAGCGGTAAGGAGCGACGCCGCCGGCAAGCAACAGACCGGTGAGAGTGACAAAGACCAGAAGCTGGACAATAAAGTGCGCCAACGGGCCCCGCCTCTGCCCATAGCGAGCGCCGAAGAAACCGGCGACAATCACCGCACCCGCCAAAGGAAGCGGGTCAGCCACCGTCGCCAGTGTGGAAGAGAACGAGATGGCCATGTGATGCGGTACAGCCGCCGATGACTTGCCAACACCGAGCGATGGCGAGAAATACTCCTTGTGCGCCAGCAGTTCAAGTGCCACACGTACAAGACGCTCGTCGGGGGTCCTAGCTTGGCATTGTTTCCAAAACCCACTGGCTTTCCGCGCGACAAATTTGTCCCAAAACGCTACGGTCAACAGTTTGACGCTTAACGTTAATCGTTATACAATAAACCGATGGTAAAGGGTTTCCGATGCGCGGATACGCAGGCATTGTTCGAAACTGGCAAAAGCAAGCACTTTTCCAATATTGCGAAGATTGCAACTCGCAAACTGGCTCAGCTGGACGCGGCGGATACCTTGGAGTTTTTGCGCTCGCCGCCTGGGAACGGACTCGAGGCGCTGGCGGGAGATCGCAAGGGTCAATACAGCATTCGGGTGAATGATCAATTCCGTCTTTGCTTTCGCTGGACTAGCGAGGGGCCCATTGACATCGAGATTGTGGACTACCACTAAGGGTTATTGAGATGTTCAAGAATGGTATGCGTCCTGTACACCCTGGCGAGGTGCTGCAAGAGGATTTTCTGAAACCTCTTGGGATGAGCGCGAATGCTTTGGCCAAGGCATTGCATGTGCCGACGCCTCGTATCAATGACGTTGTGCGTAGGCGACGCGGAGTGAGTGCGGATACGGCCATGCGTCTCGCGCGCTATTTTGGCGGGGATGCTCGTTCGTGGCTGAATTTGCAGACGGCCTATGATTTGCGCATCGCGGAAATTAGCAACGCCAAGCGCATTGTGCGGGAAGTCTCGCCATCAACGGCGGCGGGTGCATCCTGATCCCTTGCCGACCGTTGCGACGGTCCGCCACGGAATATAGATAAGGTTCGCCGCACTGGAGCATCCGTTAGACGCAGGGCGACTGTCGTGAGCAAAATGAGAACAGTCGCAGTTCCGCAGCGATCGTGCCCCCGGCATCTTCGGCAAACATGCCCCTTCAGTTGTGAATCCCGCGCTTGGTAAAGCTGCTGATCAGTGTGCAAATCTGGAAGAGCAGAGCAATCAAGGGCGTCCCCCAGATGTCGGCAAAGGTATTGCGATAGGCCTCGGCGGGATTGCGCGGATTGTAAAGGACCGGCACCGTATCGCCGATGCCGTAGCGGGCCTGCGCAACCGGACAATCATAACCGTGAGCTGATCCCGCGCTGACCCATAGAGCCGCGGGGGTCTCGTTTGCCTGAAAACTGACTTGGGCCTGAAACTTAGTGCAGGCATACCTGCAGCGCCGGCCACAGCTGCAGCTACCATTGGTCGCACTTAGATCCACGACGTTTCCGGTTGCATCCATGGCGCGTATCAGGAACAGCGTGCGATCGGCGACGAAGCCGAGCACGACCAGCGCTAGGGCCATGGAAAACCAGAACATGACGGGACTCTTGATCGCGCTCATGGAGCGCTATTCCGCGACAGTGGGCGGGGCTTTAACAAATGGCTGATCGTCTCCATGAATATGGCCAGCACGGCCAGGTACAGGACCGCCAAGTAGCACCGGGACAGCAGCGCCCCGATGCCTGAAAAAACTATCGGGATATTCTGAATCACCAGCAGTTTGCCGACATTGGTCAAGCCGCTCGCCATCGAAGACCAGTGACCGTTGCTGGACGAGGCGAACAGATAGAACCCCGCCAAGGCCATCACGTACCACAGCAGTCCGAGCATCAGCAGGGCGGAAATCACCGCGGCCGCGCCGTGCGTGCGGCCGCTGCTGAAGGCGCGGAGTGCGCCGGAGACCGACATGATGCGGATCAGGCGCATCAGGCGCAGCAGTCGTGCAACCAGCCCCAAGCTGCCGATTGCGGGCAGCAGAGAGAGGGCCACCACGATGAAATCGAAGCTGTTCCAGAAGCTGCCGAAGTACTCCTGCGGGCGCGGCAGGTAGGCAAGCACGCGTATCAGAATCTCGATCACGAACGCCGCCTGCAGCGCCACCAGGATCGTCGCGATGAGCTCGCCGTGGCGGGTGGCGATCGACGGCGTGGCCTCGGCGCCCATGGTCATGGACAGGATCACGAGCAGCACCAGCACCACGTCGGGAAAATGCTCATTGGCGCTGATGGCTTTGATAAGTTTGAGCAAAGGCACTCCCAAGTTGACCGCGATGCGCAACGCATCGGGGGCATCCGCGTTCGGTGACTCCTCGCTATTTTGGCTATTCGGCCAACAGGGTGCCACCATGATCGCTTGATCTTGATTAAAGGCCAGATTGCGCTGGCTGCCGCGGACTTTATTTCGTTGCTTCTACTTTCGATGCGATTCAGAACGCGCATTTTCCCGCGCTGAACTGGTTCTTGATGGACAAATGCTGCCGCGCCGCAGAACAATTGTCACTGTTAACGCGCTCCGGCCAGTCGTGAACGTCCGGAATCGGGCAGCTCAAAAGGTTACGAGCGCGCCGGGCGCCTACAAGTTACACCACGAACGGCACCCTCTCGGCGCCGTGGGCCACTGCTCCCACTGCGACGTAGCATAATCAAGTGATGCGAATTCCAATGCGCCTGACTAAGTGGCTAAGTCCGAAGCACGCATCGCACGGCGTGCCCGTTTGGACACCAGTAACCGGGACCGGCGAGAGACCCCTGATCTATGAGCTGCTTGATGAGGCGTTGAACCTGCTAAAAGCCAGCGCTCCGGGCCGCTACGAGCGCGTGAGACATTCACTCAAAGGCATTCTGATCTTCGGAAAGGACTCCATCCGTGGCAGCTACATGTCGGACACTGGGATTTGCCGACTGCGCGAGAGCTTTATGCTCGCGCCAGATACGACAGCGGCGGCAATTGCATGCGTCTTAGTGCACGAGGCCACGCACGGACGGCTTTTCCGACTTGGCATTCCGTACGATGAGCTGCTTCGATACCGTGTCGAGATGGTGTGTATAAAAGCTACGTTGCTTACCGCGCGGCGGCTTCCGCGGGCGGAAGTCGAGGTAGATCGGTGTCGCCGGCAACTGACACTCGATCCTAAGTATTTGTCGAACGAAAGCTTTACCCAGCGCGCTGACGGTGAGTTACGCGAGCTTGGCGCGCCAGTATGGCTGATACGCTTTTCCATTTGGTTTCGTCGCAGACGCGCTACCACGCAGCCTCAGCGCAGAGCCATTCGTAAATGACGGTTCTCATGGTCGCCTAAATCCAGAGTTGCGGCTCTGCACCATTGTCCGCTTCGCGCCCTGTGACTGAAGGGCACTTCATTCACGCCGCGTCCGTTCGAGCGAATGTTAGCCGCCATACCAATGGACTACCGCCAGGTAAATCAAGGCAATAGCGCGGTTTGCTGCGACTGGCGACTGCGCCTAGCAGCAGGATTCCGCCAACCCGCGAGCCGATTGCCGTCGTAGAAAATTGCGCCGAAGCATCGGCAGAGATGCCACATCGTGCTCCATTTGATTTGGTTCGGCGCGGAATGGGTGAGCCGCCCAGGCCAAGTCAGGACAATCGCCGACACCCGCGAATCCCACTCGTGATGTGAGAAAATTATCGGCAGCGGACGCAGACTGTTACGGCATTCTCATTCCCGATTGTCTTGATGAAGCAGAGGCACCTGGCCTGGGTGTCGCGCGCGAGGCGCCGATGGTCGACGATGAGGTGGTGAAGGAGTGGTTCGTCCAGGAGATCCTCCCCCTGGAGCCCAGCCTTACGCGTTTCATCCGGCGCCATTGCCGCAAAGCGGCCGACGTAGCCGACATCCGGCAGGATGTCTATGTGCGAATTTACGCAGCCGCTCGCGAGCAGCTGCCACGGCGGGCCGGACCGTTCATGTTTACGACCGCCCGCAATCATCTGATCAATTGCGCCAAGCGAGCGCAGATCGTTTCGATCCAATATGTCGCAGATCTGGAGGCGTCGAGCTCCGCCGTCGATACCGTAACACCGGATCGAACGCTCTCAGCGCAAGACGAATTCCGGCGCGTGCGGGCCGGACTGGAACGGCTTCCGCCTCGCTGCCGCGAGGTCGTGTTGTTGCGGAAAATCGAGGGCTTGTCGACCCGGGAAGCGGCGATGCGTCTTCATGTAGGAATCGACACCATCGAACAACAGATGGTACATGGTATGAGGGCGCTGGTGGATTTCATGTTGGGCGGTAGCGGAAGGATTCGGCGGCCTGGGAAGTCGGAGAGGAGTCTCAAGAAGGAGCGAAATAAATGAGCAACTCGGCATCCGTCGAAGAGGTCGCTGCCCGTTGGCTGCTGCGAGGGGAAGAGGCCAGCTGGTCGAGCGAAGATCAGATCGAGTTCGATAAGTGGCTGAATTCAAGTATGGAGCACAAAATCGCATTTTGGAGGCTTGAGCACGGTTGGCGGAGAGCGGATCGCTTGGCGGCGCTGAAGCCTCTGTCTCACGCGCCCGGGCCCCGGCGCCCGTGGCTTACTTCGGCAGCAGCAGTACCGCTTGCCGCCTGCCTAATCTTATGTGTCCTCATCGTATTGCGTGTGGACTTCGCGAGGCACAAGACTTACGTCACTGAGATTGGTGCGCGCGAGATCGTGCCGCTGGCCGACGGTACGCAGATTGAGCTGAACTCCGGAACTACGCTGCGGGCGGCCGTGAAAGGCCAGGTTCGTGAGGTGTGGCTCGACGAGGGCGAGGTATATTTCGAAGTGGTCCACGATCCCGCCCGGCCGTTCGTGGTTCATGTCGGTAGCCGCACCTTGACCGATCTCGGTACAGAGTTTTCGGTCCGCCGCAACGATGCTCACCTGGAAGTTGTCGTGGTCAGTGGGCGAGTTCAGCTAGATAACGAGCCCATCGCTTCTTCCTCTGTCCCGGTCACCCTCGTCAGGGGCGATATCGCCACCGTCGAGGGAGCATCAACTTTGGTGGTGCCAAGTTCCGTCGATAGGATCGACGACTTACTCAGTTGGCGCCACGGATTGCTAGTCTTCGACCAGTCGACTTTGGCCGACGCTGCGTCCGAGTTCAATCGCTACAGCCGGAAAAAACTCCTCATTACGGATTCCACTATTGCACGGATGCGGATCAGCGGACGTTTTGAGTCCAGCAATCTTGATGGATTTATCCGTCTCTTGCATCTTGCGTACGGTCTGAATGCCTCAGATGAAGGTGCTGTCATCAAAATCTCTGAGTAGGTCGTTACGGGCTTTTGTTTTTCAGTTGTCTTCCATAAGGTGGCATAAGGAAAAACTACGGGGAAACTGAATGCCAGGGATACCGCATCGAAAACTAATGCTGTGCGCGTTGTTTCTTACCGGTAATGTGGTGGCACAGGTTATGGCCTTCGACATTCCCAAAGGTGATTTGAAGGCAGCCCTGGATGCTTATGCGAGGCAGTCGGGTGTTCAGATTATCTATCGGGTGGACGAGTTGCAGGGAGTTGCGAGCCTGGGCGTCCATGGCATGCTCGAGCCGCTCGCCGCTTTGGACGCGATTCTTGCCCATACAGGCTTTAGCGCTCGCCGTGACCGCAGTGGGGCTCTCGCCATCGTGAAGGATTCCACTACACCCAAGTCAGCGGCGCCCAGATTGCCGTCGTCGACGACCAGCAGGTTGGAGCAGGCGCCGGTACCGGCCAGCGACAGTTCCAATTTGGAAACGATTACAATAACCGCGCGGATCGAGGGTCTGGCGGCGATGCGCGTTCCGACGGCGCTCAAGGAAATTCCACAATCGGTCTCGCTCATTTCGCAAAACATTCTGCAGCAGCAAAATGACACCGATCTTGGCGGGGCCCTCAACTGGGCGACGGGCATCAGTGTTGTGCAGACCAATTCAGTGGATAACGATTTCTACGCCCGCGGTTTCGAGATCACGAGTTTGCATATCGACGGTGGTCCACCGCTAGCGCTCACGGCCAACAACCTGGTTAACACGCCGACTGACTTGTCGGAATACGATCATATTGAAGTTCTGCGTGGCGCGGACGCTTTGTTTGGCGGCATCGGCGCTCCTGGTGCCACGATCAGCTTGGTGCGCAAGCAGCCGCTGCCCGAGGATCGAGCCATTGTTTCTGCGTCAGTTGGTTCGTGGAATGACTACCGACTGGAAGGTGACGCAACGGGCCCATTGGGATTCGGCGGCGCCTTGCGCGGTCGTTTGGTGGCGGTCGGCGAGACTCAAGACTATTTTTACGATTCGGCCGACCGCCGAAGGGGCAAACTTTACGGCGTCATCAACTGCGATCTAATGCCCGATACGCTACTAATCGCAGGTGGTAGTTACGAAGAACAGTCCGGGGTGCCGGACTACAATGGATTGCCGCGTTACGACAACGGAGACGACCCGCATCTGCCGCGATCCACCTCCTTAGTGTTTCCGTGGAATCATAGAGTTACTCGTACGTCAGAGGGATTCGTAGAGCTGGAGCATCACTTCGGCAGCGATTGGAGGCTGAAATTCGACTGGACCGAGCTCAACCAAACTGTGACGGCACTGGTTGGAGACCCGCAGGGTGCGATCAATCCCGTCATCAACATCTTGGAGGGTTCATATGCCGGAATCCAGCTGAGCTCGAAGCTAGATCAGACGGCCATGGATGCCACCTTGACGGGCGGCTTCGACTGGATTGGCCGGCGCCAGGAGATAATCGTAGGGGCAGATTTTCAGCGTGCGCCGGCGACAGCGGCTGAGGCGCTGTACGTTCTGTCCACGCCGGTAGATCCGTTTTCCTTTGACCCGGGCACGGTCCCGGCACCTTCTGGCCGACCGTTCATCGCCACCTACACCGATGAGACTCAGGAGCAATATGGTATTTATGCAGCTTTGCGCCTGCATCCGTGGAACAGATGGTCAGTAATCGGCGGCGTACGTGACAGCTACATAAAGACTTCACTGGATGAGACAGAAGGCCTGGGCGATTCATTCCTCAACACACGGTCGAAAGTTCATGCGGACGCCGCGAAATTAGCACCATACGGCGGAGCCGGCTATGACATCAACAGACAGTATTTCGTGTACGCCAGTTACGCCGAAATATTCCAAACAAATAGGGGTGAGATAAGAGCCAACGGTACCGTCTTGCCGCCGGCCGCTGGCGTGGTTCTGGAGGCCGGCATCAAGGGCGTGTGGCACGATGGTGCACTCAACGGTGCGCTCGCCGGGTTCAAGATTGACGAGTACGGCGAAGCCGCGCCGGATCCTAATACTCCTGCTGTAGTTGACCCTATGGAACCGGACAGGACTTAGGACTTACTTGCTCGGAACGGAACTCATCAGGCGAACGATAACGCAGCGCGCTGTGCGGATGCACAGCGTTGTAGTCGGCGAACCAGGCGGACAGCTGAGCGAGAACGGTGGGAGCGTCCGGCGTCGGATTGATGCGAACGTAGTCGCGCTTGAAGGTCTTCACGAACGCTTCTGCCATCCCGTTGCTCTGCGGAGAGCGATACGGTGTTCGGCGCGGCTTAAGGCCAATATCTGCAGCAAAACTGCGGGTTTCGCGTGCGATGTAGCAGGACCCGTTGTCCGTGAGCCATTCAGCCGGATGCGGCATCTCCGGAACCTCGCCGAAGCGAGTCGACAGGGTTTGCACCATGATGTCCCTGACCAGCTCGCCACTGATGCCGGCGGTGGTGGCGGCAAAGGCGATGGCCTGCCGGTCGCAGCAGTCCAGGCTGAACGCCACCCGCACCCGTTCACCGTTATCGCACCGGATCTCAAAGCCGTCCGAGCAATAGCGCTGATCGCTGTGCGGGACTGCCACTGTGCCCTCGTGGGCACGCATCGGCGGCATCCCTGTGTATCGCTGCAGCAGGAGCTTGTGGGCCTTGGCAAGCCGGTAAACCCGCTTAGCGTTCACCGCGGGCAGTCCTTGCTCTCGCCGCAATCGGTTCAGCATGACCCACAGTCGCCGGTAGCCGTAAGTTGGCCGCTGCGAAGCTACTTCCCGCAGTTGCTCAAGCACGTGCGGATCCTCCACCGGTGGCCGGCCGCGATCGCACGGCACGGATCGGCGCCCGTGTCGCGCAGCAATATTGCTGCGCGACACGTTCAACACTCGACACACTGCGGCTACCGGATGGCGCTTCCTCTCGATCATGAGGAGCGCACAAGCCACTTTTTTTCCCGGGCAATCTCCTGTGCTTCGCGCAGGATCTCCGCCTCTTGTGTCTTCTTCCCCAGCAGCCTCTGCAGCTCACTGATCTGCCGGTATAACCCTTTGACTTCTGAGGCCGGAACAACCGCTTCATCGGCGCCAACAGCGCTCAAGGCACCTGCCGTGGCGAGCTTGCGCCAACGGAACAATAGGCTGGGAGAGACACGGTGCTGACGTGCGACGATCGACACGTTCATCCCTGGCTGCAGCGTCTCCTCGACCAAGCGCTGCTTCTCTTCTGCGGAATACCTGCGACGGCGCTGCACGGCGAAGACCTCCGGCTCAGCACTAGGCATAACACTATCTCTGGACATAGATCGTACCCCATTGGCTTAGATTTACGATCTGTCCGGTCTTTTAGGGGTCTGATCCA
>Ga0210391_10005963_pt1 | contig 10023 bp, 8 predicted proteins | sample IncBWC12OmetaG_FD_160573 | JGI IMG/M metagenome (GOLD analysis project Ga0210391, IMG submission 160573) | Forest soil microbial communities from Barre Woods Harvard Forest LTER site, Petersham, Massachusetts, United States - Inc-BW-C-12-O ...
GTTTGCCTTGAGCCTGACCCTGGTAACGGTGGTCGGCTTCGGAGTTGGTCCCGCCCTGCGGGCGTGCCGGACTGCAGGTTTGAGTGCTCTGAAAGTTGGCGTGCGCACCGGAGGAGCAGGCAATCATCGCGCACGATCTGTGCTGGTGGCTGCCGAAGTTGGGGCCTCTGTTGTGCTGCTGGTTTTATCCGGCCTGCTGGTGCGCGCGTTGTGGAAGGTGCAATCCACGGATCCGGGGTTCAGGACCAGTAAGATTCTTTCGCTGCGTACCGCGCTACCCTTTCCGAAATACAACAAGACCAGTACGCGCGATCAGTTCTATAGCAAAGTGCTGACCGATGTTCGCGGGCTGCCCGGAGTGACGGACGCAGCGTACATAAGCGCTCTGCCTATGACGTGGGGCGGTGGCATCTGGCCAGTCGTCGTCGATGGACGGAGCCAGATTCGCACCGAGGGCAATTCTGCGAGCCTGCGTTTCGTAACTCCTGACTTGTTCTCAACCCTGGGCATTCCCATTCAATCAGGACGGGGGGTAAGCGAGAGCGACACCGCGGATCGGCCGTATGTCGCCGTGGTAAGCGAATCGTTCGTGCGCCGGTATTGGCCCAATGAACAACCCCTCGGAAAGCATTTCAGCTTTGGTATGCATGACCGCGAAGTGATCGGCGTCGTTCGCGACATCCGAGCGAGGGGATTGGAGAGAACCAGCGAACCCCAGGTGTATCTCAGCTCCAAACAGGATCCCGATGGCTGGCTGACGTATTACGCGCCCAAGGATCTGGTTATCTATTCCACGCAGCAAGCGGAAACACTTATGCCTGCGGTCCGGCAAATCATTCATAAAGCGGATCCTGAACAGCCTATATCGGACGTCAGAACGATGGCGGACGTGGTCGCCGGAGAGACAGAATCGCGAACCATCCAGATGCGGGTGTTGGTTGTCTTTACCGGGGTGGCGATCCTGCTGGCTGGCTTAGGTATCTACGGGCTGCTGGCGTTCACCGTCTCTCTGCGGCAGCAGGAGTTTGGTATCCGCATCGCTTTGGGTGCTGCGCAGGGCGATATCTTCACCATGGTGTTAAGACAAGGCGCCTACCTGGCATTGATCGGACTGCTGCCAGGGCTGGCCCTGGCGTATCTGGCAGCAAGGCTGCTGGAAAGCCTGCTGGCCGGGGTCCAACCGGCCGACGGGCTCACCTTCTCGGTTGCGGTTATCCTGTGTCTCATCACCACGCTGCTGGGTACCCTGGTCCCGGCGCTGCGTGCGGTCCGGGCTGACCCTAGTGCGGTGATGCGCGCTGAGTAGCATCCTATTGGCATGAGCCTGGAAGAAGCTCTTCTTTCTGTTTGGCGACAGGTCATGGTTGAGAACGCAAAAACGGTGACTCTCGAGGAAGAGAGCTATCCCGTGCGCCGAACCAGCCGCTCCAAGCTACGCGAAGTGGATTTCAAGTTTGAAGATCGTGCGTTACGTGGCGTGGAACAGAATCCAGACACCAACTCGCGCTGGGCCAAGCTTGCCCGAGAGGGCAAGAAGGTGATGCAGTTTCTCGAGCAGGGCCGCTACGTTGCCTGCGTGGTCGATGGAAAGGTCATTTCGTATAACTCCTTGCGCTAACCGGGGAAAGAGTTAGTTTGAGAGTTGCGCCACGTCGTTATACGAGTGCCACGCCCAACCGAGATAATGGGGATTCCCGCTTAATGTGTCCTCTACGAGCTTTAGCATTGCTGCAAGCTGCTCCCCGTAGTCCGGGGTGCGCAGGCCGATGGCCAGCTTTGCGAGGTTGGCTCCGCTGAGTCCCTGGTAGGCCATCTGCATATAGTTTTCGCTGGCTTTGCGAAGCTTGTCTGCCTGGGCTGCGCTGCTCTCACCGTCATTGGGGTTGCTCAGTTCGTACAGCATCAGGGTCAGCCGCGGCAGTGAGGACATGAGCGCGCGACGCTGATTCAAGTCGCCCTTGAGGAATTTGTTGGGGATGTCCGCGTTCACGGTTATCTGGTTCTGTTCCGCCACGGTGCGCACGCCACGATACGTATCCAGCAGGTTGGGTAGGAATACCAGATTCCCTGGCCCTTTGTTTTCCTGTCGCTGCTGCGGTTCGATGTCGAGGTGAATGCCGTCGAACCGGTCTTTCGCGTGCTCCCGATTGAAGGTCAACACTTCACTCACATGTGCCATCAGCTTGTCGCGGTGCTTGCCAGGCTCATCGGCGTCGGTGCTCGACAATAAAGCCTCTACCCGAATATGGGATTTGTGCAGCAGAGCGATCAGCTTCTCTATTTCCTGTTGTTCCGCCGCGCCGCCGTTCTGGGAGGAGAACGATAGATAGACTTCATTGATTTGTTGCGATCGGCAGAAGTCGCGTAAGGCTTCTCCCCTGGCGGGCAGGTCCAAAATCGTCGGGGTCTTCCACACCCAAAGCCCATGTACCGGCGGTTGCTGGGCAACGGCAGTGGAGACGTAAAGCAGGGCTGCAAGGATCGAGATCCTCATGGGAGATTCCGCCTTTCGGTCAGCGGAACCAGCATAGCGGATAACTGCGCCTGCTCCCTGGGCATCTATTTGCTTACGGAGACTGAATTATGGCTGATACATCCAAGACCGAAACACCGATAAGCGACAAAGAATTCCACACTTCGAAGTCGGGCGAGGATAATAGGATCGACCGCGCGGCTCAACAAGCGGCCGAGAAGGCGTCAAAGACCGAGAAACGTTACGACAAAGACCAGGAGATTTTTACCAAGTAGGAGAATCGAAGGTTGTTAGTCGCGGGCGGCTCTCTTCGGAGAGCCGCCCGCGTTGTGCTTGGTCGAATGTGGACCGTGGAAATTTGTGACGCTGTCGGATGAGGGCTTTGGAGGGCTTCGGCCCATCATTTTCGTCCCACGTACGCTGGTGCGAACGTGGGGCACCCTGAAGACCTGTAGAGTCCCGAACGCGTGGTGTCGTCCGGTGTACCGTTCGGATACAGCGTGGCCCACGCCGGGCCTCTGTTTACCTGCTTTCTTCTGCGGACTAGAATGGCGATATGGTGAATATTGCTTCGCAAGGCCGCCAATGACCTTTCCTGAACATGAGCTGCATTTCTTTCAGAGGTTTGGACTCACAGGGCGGCTGATCGAACGCTGTTTGGGAGAGGCACTCTCCGCCGGCGGCGATTTTGCCGACCTGTACTTCGAATCCATTGCCTCCACCTCCATTTCTGTGGATGAGTCGCTGGTTAAGTCCGCCAGCCAAGGGGTCAGCGCAGGGTGCGGTATTCGAGTGTGTTCCGGAGATCGCACCGGCTACGCCTATACCGACGACCTTTCCGCGGATCGGCTCATGCGCGCCGCCCGCACCGCGGCCCTGATCGCGAATGGTCCCTCCAAACAACAGATGGCCGGCTTTCGGGAGGTGCCCAGGGCAAGCCTCTATCCCATTTCTGCTGCTGATGCCGACGCGGGGATAGCTCCCAAACTGGAATTGGTGATGCGCACGGACCGGGCCGCCCGGGCTTACGATCCGCGGATCGTACAAGTACGCGCCGGCTTCAACGACGAACTGCGCCACATCCTCATTGCGGCTTCTGACGGTACTTTCGCCCACGATACACAACCGCTTGCCCGGTTGAACTGCTACGTGATTGCCCGCGATGGGGCGAAGAATTCGCGTGGCGGGTCCGGCGGCGGCGGCCGGGTGGAACTCAACTTTTTCGAAGGCAATAAGTCTCCAGAGCACTTCGCCCGGGAGGCCGCTCGTCAGGCCATTCTGCAACTGAATGCGGTTCCAGCTCCCGCAGGTGATATGGAAGTTGTTCTGGGGCCCGGTTGGCCGGGCGTTCTTTTGCATGAGGCTGTTGGCCACGGCCTGGAGGCCGACTTCAACCGCAAAAAGACCTCGGCATTTGCGGGGCTGATCGGACAGAAGGTTGCCAGCTCGAAGGTGACGGTGGTCGACAATGGAACGATGCCATCCCGCCGCGGGTCATTGAACGTGGATGACGAGGGTTCACCGACGCAGGAAACCGTGCTCATCGAGAACGGGATCCTGAAGGGATACCTCAGCGACAAGCTTTCCGCACGCCTCATGGGCATGGCCGATACCGGCAATGGACGGCGCGAAAGCTATCAGCATATCCCCATGCCGCGCATGACCAATACTTATATGCTCTCCGGCGAAGACAGCCCGGAGGATATCGTGCGCAGCGTGAAGAAGGGGCTCTATGCGGTGAACTTCGGCGGCGGCCAGGTGGATATCACCAGCGGCAAATTCGTCTTTTCCGCCTCTGAAGCTTATCTGATTGAAGACGGTAAGATCACCGCTCCAGTGCGCGACGCCACACTGATCGGCAATGGCCCCGAAGCGCTCAAGTATGTATCCATGGTGGGCAACGATCTTGCCCTCGACGAAGGCATTGGTACCTGCGGGAAGGACGGGCAAAGTGTGCCCGTCGGCGTGGGCATGCCTACCATCAAACTCGACCGGATGACCGTGGGCGGGACTGGAAGGTAATGTTTACTGCTACCCCGATCTCCTCGGCGCAAAGCAAGACGGACATGCAGCAGCTCGCGGCAGACGTGGTCGAACGCGCCCTGCGCGCGGGAGCTACAGAAGCCGAAGCAGTGATCCGTGAAGGTGACGAATTCTCCACTTTGGTGCGGCTGGGCCAGGTGGAAACGCTCAAGGAGTCTGGCGCGCGTGGTATCGGCGTGCGGGTCTTTCTTGGCTCTAACGGAGCGCATCGCACCGCAAACACCTCCACCAGTGACTTCACCGAGGCGGGCCTTGATCAGCTGGTACGCGGCGCTATCGATCTCGCCCAGGTCACCTCCGAGGACCCCTTTGCCGGTTTACCGGACCAGGCCGCCATGGGCCGGCTGGATGGGAGTCTGGACCTCTACTACGAAGACGTCTATTCCATGCCTGCAGCCGAGCGTATTGATTACGCCAGGCGCGCGGAGGCCGCGGCTCTGTCTGCCGATCCGCGCCTGAAAAATAGCGACGGTGGCAGTTTCGACGCGGCTACAGGCCATAAAGTCATGGCCAACTCGCGCGGATTTGTAGGTGAGTATCAGCGGTCCTATTGCTCCGTTGCGGCGATGCCCATTGCACAAACAGAGCAAGGCGGCATGCAGCGGGATTATTGGTTTTCAAGCGCGCGCACGCTGGCGAAGCTGGCTTCGCCCGAGAGCATTGGAGCGGAGGCGGCCCGACGTACGTTGCGGCGCCTGAACGCACGCCGGGTTCCGACGCAGCGAGTGCCCATTGTTTTCGCTCCCGAGATTGCGCGCTCGTTGGTGGGCAACATCTTTGAAGCAGCCAATGGAGACAGCGTTTATCGTGGCGCGTCGTTCTGGGCAAACCAGTTAGGCCAGCAGGTGGCCAGCTCGAATGTAACTGTCATTGATGACGGTACGATTCCTGGCCTGTTCGGGACTGCGCCCTTCGACGGGGAAGGTTTGCCGACACGGCGCACCGTCATTGTCGAGAATGGGGTGTTGAAGAATTACCTTCTGAATACTTATACCGGGCGCAAGCTCAGCATGCAGAGCACCGGAAATGCATCCCGTGGACTGGCAGGCACACCTGGCATCGGCGCCGGGAATCTTTTTCTTGAGAACGGCAGCGTCTCGCCGGAGCAGCTTCTTGCCGATGTCAAGGTTGGGTTCTACGTGACGGAGCTGATGGGATTCGGGGTGAACATGGTGACCGGAGATTATTCCCGCGGCGCGGCCGGTTTGTGGATCGAGAATGGCGAGCTGACGTTCGCGGTCGAGGAGATTACGATCGCCGGTAATTTGAAAGAGATGCTGAATAACGTCAGCGCGATTGCGAATGATCTGGAGTTTCGTGGTGCGGTTGCGTCTCCTACATTGCGTATTGACGGTATGACCATCGCCGGGGAATAGGGTTTAACGGCTAATGGCAATGGTTTGGGTCTATCCCGCAAACGTCTGCAAGAAAAACTTTCCCAGGAAAGAGCATCCACACAGAGATCTCTCCACTACGCTGCGCTTCGGTCGAGATGACAAAGGGTAGGATCGTTGTGGTCCGGAGTAGAGGTCTAGGAAAGAGAAACCGCAGATCTCTCCACTACGCTGCGCTTCGGTCGAGATGACAAAGGGTAGGGTCGTTGTGGTCCGGGGCAGAGGTCAAGGGAAGAGAAACCGCGGATCACTCCACTGCTTCCAGTTGGTTATTCGCTGGGTTTTGTTTCCCTTGGGTCGGTCCCGGTTCTAAAGTGTAGTTGAGGGCTTATGAGGGCCGGTCTCGCTCATTCCACCCGCTTCGATCCGGCTGATCCTGTGGCGAGCCTGGGCCAGCTGCCTGAGGGTCCGGCTGTTTTCGCTCTGTGCGCGGCCGATCCCGCGGCTGAGCCCTATCTCGGAAAGACTCCCAATCTGCGGCGACGACTGATGCGTTTTCTGCGCGGGCCCCAGCCGGGCGTGGCATCCAAGCGCCTACAACTGGCGCATATGGTTGACCATATCGAGTTCAGCGTCACCGGGTCAGAGTTCGAGTCTTCCCTGTGCCTCTACCAGGCTTCCCTGCGCGCCTTCGGAGAACGGGCGCAAAAACGATTACACCTGCGCCCTCCAGTGTTTTTGAGAATGTCGATCGACAACCCATATCCCAGGGTTTACGTGACTTCCAAAATCAGCAAGACGGCAGCGAATGCTCTATTCGGACCGTTTCCTTCGCGCACAGCGGCTGAGCGTTATGCGGATGAAATGCTGAACCTTTTTCTTTTGCGCCGATGCACCGAGGACCTCAATCCCGATCCAACCTTTCCCGGTTGCGTTTATTCGGAAATGAAGAAGTGTCTTGCACCGTGCTATCAGGGCTGCTCGGATGAACGGTACCAGCAGGAGTCACAGAAAGTGTTTGCGTTTCTCTCTACGCGAGGGGCCTCGATGATTGCCGATCTGGAGGGCGAACGCGACGCCGCGTCAAATGCGATGGAATTCGAGCGCGCGGCAGCTATTCACCAACGGATGCAGAAGGTTCAGGCGGTGGCCCACCTGGCCAGTGAGGCAGTTCGCCCGCTGGCAGAGCTTTCGGGCATTCTGGTGCAGCCCTCGGCGGAACCGGGCCATGTTGCGCTGTTTGGACTGCGACGCGGGGTGTGGAGCGGACCCGCTCTTTATTCCACCGTCGGGATGCGGCTGGCGAACGAACGATCAGGGTCCAGTTCCCTGTTTGCACACCCGGTAGCGCTCGAGCCTCTTCCTTTGGAGGGCCCGGTCTTGGCCGGGAAAGATGTTCTGGAGTCGCGGCTGGAAGAGGCTTTGCTGGTTCTAGCAGAGCCTGCACGGAAGCCGGTTTCGACGCAGACGTTAGCGGACCACGTGGCGCTGCTCACGCGATGGTTCTATCGGCCCACGGTGAAGTCGAGTGGCGAGATGATGTTCGCCGGGAAGGATGGAGAGGTGTCTCGTAAGCCGCTGCTTCGTGCCATCTCCCGGGTTGCGGCTCGTGCCAGCAGTGCGAACCCGGAAGAGCTGACCAAGCCTCCAATCCAATGGCATTCCTGATTGATAGAGCGAGCCCTCCTGCTACACTGGGGGCATTGAGGGGGAATCATGGTTGAATTGGTGCCATCCATCCTCTCTGCCGACTTCTCGAGGCTGGGCGAACAGGTTGAGGCCGCGGAGCGGGGCGGCGGTTCTGTCATCCACATCGACATTATGGACGGTCACTTTGTCCCCAATCTCACCATGGGGCCTCCGGTGGTCAAGTCGCTGCGCAAAGTGACCAACCTGCCGTTCGACTGCCATTTGATGATCGAGAATCCGGTTGATTTTATCCCTGAATTCGCAGAGGCCGGCGCCAATTGGATCTCAGTCCACTACGAGGCCTGCCGCCACCTGCACCGCACCCTCGAACTGATCGCCCAGCATGAGATGGAACCTGCTGTGGTCATTAATCCAGCCACCCGGGTCGATGTTCTGATCGAAATCCTGCCCATGGTCCACCATGTGCTGGTGATGAGCGTCAACCCCGGCTTCGGCGGGCAAAAATTCATACCTTTTTCCCTGGATAAGATCCGGCAACTGGTGGAATTGCGGGGGAATCTGGACCTCAACTTCAGAATTGAGGTTGATGGCGGTGTGGCCCACGATACCATCAGATCGGTGGTCGAGGCGGGGGCGGATTTGCTGGTTGCCGGCAGCGCCGTTTTTGACTCCGGACACCCCGAAAAAGAGGCCCGGATACTGTTAAAAATGGCCCAGGAAGCCGAACAGCGCCGCCAGGGTTTAACATTAAGTAAGTAGGTAATAGGGACCGACGGGCTTCCTGCGGGGAGCCTCTGCCCATGAGGTGCTATGCAGCGTTTTTTAACCCGGCTCTCTCTTCTGTGTCTCCTTTGCGCGCTGCCCGCCGGCGCCCAGTTCGGTATCTTCAAGCCATCTAAACCGGCGACCAAGCCGACCCCTAACGAACCCCTCGCCGGCAACACCTCCAAGCAGCCGGATAAGGAGCTGTTCGATAAGGCGATGACGGCGATGAAGAAGGGCAAGTTCGACGTGGCCAGGTTGGATTTGCAGACCCTGCTGAATACCTACCCGGAATCGGAATATCAGATGCGCGCCAAACTGGCCGTCGGGGATAGCTGGTTTAAGGAAGGCGGCACCGCCGCTCTGACTCAGGCCGAAGCCGAGTATAAGGACTTCATCACCTTCTTCCCCAACCAGCCGGAAGCGGCGGAAGCGCAGATGAAGGTCGCCGACATCTATTACATGCAGATGGAAAAGCCGGACCGCGACCCCAAGAATGCTGAGCAGGCGGAGCAGGAATACCGGACGATGATCCAGCAGTTCCCTGATTCCACCTTTGTGCCGCGCGCCAAGCAGCGGTTGCGGGAGGTACAGGAAGTTCTGGCCGAGCGCCAGTACCAGATTGGGGCTTTTTATGAATCGCGGGAAGTTTGGGCGGCGGCGATCGCCCGCCTGCAAACGGTTACGGATAGCTACCCGCTTTACAGCCATAGCGACCTGGCGCTGATCGGCCTTGGGGATGCGTATGCGGCAGAAGCTCGGTACGTGCAAGGCCTGAATCCAAAGCAAATTAATGAAAAGGCCAAGCAGGAATTGATGAAGGCCTATGACGACCAGGCAGCGGATGCGTACGGCCGCGTGGTCACGCATTACTCGATGGCTGCCCATGTGGAAGATGCCCGGGAGCGCCTGATTGCACTCAATCGCCCGGTTCCAGAACCCACCAAGGAAGAATTGGCCGACAGCGAAGCAGAAGAACAGAGCCGTACGGGCATCACGTTCAAGGATCGTGCCCTGTTACTGGTGAAACGCGGTCCGGTTACGGTGAACGCTGCCCGCATCGGGGAACCGACGATGACCGATGCTCCGCAGGTGACTGCGCCCGACGTTCATAAGCAGGACACTGCACTGTTTACTGCGGCGCTCACCAACAAGCCGCTCCCGTCCGTTGCGGTCACGAAGTCGGCACCCGCGGTTGCCAGCGGAGAGGCTGCGCCGGCTTCGGCTGATGGTGGTTCGGCTCTGACGCTGGAGAATGTGCCCGCAGCAGACAATGGAGGTGGCGCACCTGCCGGCGGTGGCCCCCAGGTTGGGGCCAGCATAGTGCAACCGGGTGAGGCACCAGCCACCACCCCGGCGACCTCTGGACCCCCCACCTCTGAACCTGCCTCCTCTGGATCTCCCGCTGCAACGCCTGCAACCGGTGTACTGGTGGGCCCAAAGGTAACGCCTGAGGGCGCAGCAGCGGCAGCGGACGCGGCAGGGGTTCCGGGAGCACAGAATCCGGGAGGATTGGAGGTCATTCGTCCGGCCAACAATCAACCGCTTCCGCCCATTGAGAAACCCGCGGAGGCCCCGGCACAAACCAATGATGTGCAACATGCTGCGCAGGTTCAGACGGGCACCGATGCCGGCGCTACTCCGACGAATGGCAAGAAGAAAAAGCCCGTGGCACCGAAATGTAATCAGGGCGATGAGTCTTGCAGCAAAGAAAAGAAGAAGAAGGGGATCGACAAACTCAACCCGTTCTAGGGATTTGGG
>Ga0210391_10005964_pt1 | contig 10023 bp, 8 predicted proteins | sample IncBWC12OmetaG_FD_160573 | JGI IMG/M metagenome (GOLD analysis project Ga0210391, IMG submission 160573) | Forest soil microbial communities from Barre Woods Harvard Forest LTER site, Petersham, Massachusetts, United States - Inc-BW-C-12-O ...
CACCCATTGACCGTCGTAGACACCAGACAGCATCTGGGTCAGGCTGACCGCCGGCGCGACGGAAGGCAAATGAGACTTGCGGATGAGTCGTACCTCGCTGGCAATCACGATGGGAGCGAAATCCCCCGCTGCACTTACGCCTATAACTTCGACCAGGTCGCCCGCTTTGAATGGAATTGCAGGCGGCGACGACATTGCGACATAAATGCCTCCGGAGGAGTCGTTGACAAAGAGCGTTACCCGGCGGGTATCAAGGTGGGGATCGTAGTATGTGACTACGCTGTACAGATGTATCGGATAACTACGCGCTGATTCCTGGGTGGTGAGACTGTGCGCATCGTGCGCTTTGGTGAGGGTAAGCAAGGGTGGCCGCCCGGCTTGCGATTGCTGAGCGGTGGAATCACCCGGGTCCAGCAGCAGGGCGAGCACCACGGAAATCAGAACGAGATAGCCGTTTCGGCGCAGAACCTTTACCCCAACTATCTATCGGCATTTTCCCGCCGGAAGTCGAGGGTTTGGTTATACCCAAAGAGCTGCTGATCCGCCGACCCATTCCAGGTTCCGGTTGTGATCGACGCCCATCATGATGCCCCGTCCCATGCGGAGCAGAGGCAGTACGGGCGTTATCTCTCCGTTCTCTGGCCAAACGTACATAATGCGGATTTCAGCTTGAGTCATGCCGAAAGGGGTTTCAATGACCGGCTCGAAACGCATACGCTCCTGCAGCATGTAGTGGTGACGCTGCTCTGCCGGAATGGCATTTACATCGGCCTGCGTGGGATGGAACTTGATCCCCAGGCCGGCAAAGGAATAAAGCGGCTTCAATACGAAGTTCTCGTTATCGGCAGGAACTGTGCTGTTCTGGTCAAGCAGCCACGTTCTGGGTACACACTTATGCTTGAGGTAGGGGATTGAGAACTTGCTGAGGCGGTAGTACCAGTTCGGGTGTCCTGCCCATTCCACGTCGAGCGGCTCAGTCAGATCGAAAGGCAGTTGAATGTCTTTGCGCTCCAGCTCGTCCACAATGCAGCGGTTGTAGATGCGATGCACGGGAATTTCGCGTCCGTCTTGTTCGTAGAACAGGCGGTCCCCGCGTTTTTTCAGATTGAGGATGTCGACGACGGCGATTCCGAGATCGCGCTGCGCAATCAAAAAATCGCAAAGCGTTTTCTGCTTCTCCGGATGTATCTCAAGCAGGATTACATTCTCAGGGTCGTGCCCGGCGACGATTAGCTCCCGCATCTGTTGCTGGTAGCTGTGCTGGTCGTAGCCTCCGAGGTAGATGCCCAGGCTGGATGAGAGTCCATACGATGCAACGTACTGCCTGGCCAACATCGGCTGATAAGCGTAGAGAGAGGGGAAGGCTTGCAGTTCGACTAACTTGGGCTCCAGCTCTCCCCGCGCATTGCGCACCAGGCCGAAGTCGACCTGCAGGAACATGGGCCTCGGCGATTCGTTAGAAACGTTGTAGCGCGAAGGGATGGTGGCGTCGGAGGCCCGATGATATTCGGGATTGTTCACCAGCTGAAGCACCAGATCACGGCCGTACTCCGCCATCAGGTCAACCAGCGTTTTCGGAAAGAAGCATGGTGTCTCAGAAACACGAAAGGCAATGGGCGTGCCGGCGTGCGCTTCTAAGTCCAGGAGGAACTGCTGGTAGGTCTCGGGGCGAAAGTCACGGTTGAAGGCCTCGCGCAGAGCGGGGATCATCGTTAGCCCTCTATCAGGAAGTGGCCCTTCTCCATGATCTGCCGCCCGTCCACCCAGATATCGAACTTGCGCCCAACTACGTCGATGTGGGTCCCGGAATACCACTTTGCGCCCGTGTGCTCCCCGTATGGGTTGCCAAAGGCGATGTGAATGCCGGGGAATTTCTCGTCCTGCAGGATTTGGCCGATTACGTCGGTCAATTCAATATTGGTGCCGATGGCGAACTCGCCTACACGATCGCTGTTTTCGTCAGTATGGGTGTACGACCAGAAATCCTGTTCCAGTGCTTTGTTTTCGCTGAAAACTTCGGTGATTCGATTGTTCCGCATGCGGATGGTCAATGGCTGGTGCTCGAGGTCTCCGTATTTGTCGCAGAGATAGTCACCGACGACACCGTCCACTACGTACACTCCGTTCACCTCTCCTGGAGAGGTAAAGATTTCGCCCCCGGGCAGATTTCCCCATTTGTCGCGGCTGATGATGCCGCTGGTCTTGAGCCACCGATACTCCGGGTTCAACACGCCGGTGAAGTTGCTGCCGGCGGCGGTTTTGCCGGTAATCTCTTTTGCGCTGCTGACAATTTCCAACACTCTGCTGCTCAGGGCGTCCACGTGGTTGAAGTCGGCGCGCATGCCTTCGAGCATGATCTGGCGGTTGATGTTGACCATGTGGGCATGGCGCATGCGCCGGCGGTTGACGATGGCGGTCATTTCCATGCGCGACTTCAGCTCATTGGTCTGCACCCGCACAGCGAAGATGCTTACGTCGCTGCTCTCCATATCTTCCGCGATTTCGCGCGGCAAACCAGCCAGCGGGCGGGGGGCCAGATCTTCGAGCACGAAGGCTTTGAACGAGCAGCCTACCTTGATGAGTTCCTGAGCAATGCTGGCGGCAATCTCGCGGCAGGTGTTGTCAGTGATCAGCGTGACTTTCTCCGCAGGCTGGATGCGCAGGCAGGTGTTGACAGCGTTGTAGGCGCCGGGTGAAAACAGGGGATCGAAGTCGATCCTGGTAATGTCAGTCAAAACAGGTTGGGCCAAGCAACTTCCTCTCTTTGTCTCATCGGCACTACCCCTGCAAGGCCGCCGCTTCCTGCATCACGCCTACTCGAGTTTCTGCCACGATGTAGTCCACTACTTTCTTCAGGTCGCCTGTTTGCTCGTATACCTTGAGCTGCCGGTCTGCGCCGGTTCCCATCCTGAGCATCTCGTGGATATAGGCTATGTCACGTTCGCAGCCCAACTCCTTCGCTGCATCGGAGATGAGGTCTATATATTCGATCATCAGGTCACGCATCGGCACCTCTTCTTCTCTGCCGAAGTCGATCAGTTTGCCATCGATGCCATAGCGGGCGGCGCGAAATTTGTTTTCCATTATGAGAGCGCGCCCGTAGATGCGGTAGCTCTTATTGCAGGCATGCAAGTCGTACAGCATTTTCACCGTGGCCTGGATCAGCGCGGCAATCGCCATGGTTTCATCGAGCCGCATAGGAATGTCGCATACCCTGACTTCCAGAGTGTTGAAGAAGGGATGAGGGCGAATGTCCCACCACACCTTCTTGCCGTTGTCGACGCAATTGGTCTTCACCAGCAGGTTGATAAAGGTCTCATACTCTGCCCAGTTGGCGTAAACATCCGGGATGTTGGTGCGGGGAAATCGCTCGAACACCTTCGATCGATACGACTTGAATCCCGTCTTGGTGCCTTCCCAGAATGGTGAATTAGTGGAGAGCGCCAGGATGTGGGGCAGGAAGTAGCGCATCGAATTCATGATGTGGATGGCGGTGTTACGGTCTTCGATGCCTACATGAATGTGTAGTCCGAAGACCAGGTTGGCGCGCGCGACCAGTTGTAAGTCTTCCACCACTTGCTTGTAGCGGTCGTCAGGATGGATCTCCTGCACCCGCCAGTCGGCAAAAGGGTGAGTGCTGGCAGCCGCCAGCCACATCCCGCTCTCGCTGGTCAGGGTGATCATCTGCCGCCGTAAATCGAGAATGTCTTCGCGGGCTTCCTGAATGTCCCGGCAAACTTTGGTGCCCACTTCGACCACTGACTGGTGAAGCTCAGGCTTGGCGCGGTCCATGGTGACCAGCTTGGCCCGGGGAAGTATTTCCGCCTGAATGTGGGACCGGAGATCACGCGTTTCCGGGTCGATGGTCTGGTATTCCTCTTCGATGCCGATGCTGAAACTGGGTCGACTCATCCACGTACCTCCTGGCTGATCTGCCTTGCTGCTTGTCCGTTCGACGAGGCGGCCGAAGTTCCGCCCAGAAAGGCGCTCCAGCGGTATTCGGGAGCCTTGCCGGTGTGGTTCCTGGCTTTTTCCATGGCCAGCTTAGCCACCTGGTTTACGATCCACTCAAAGTTGGCCGGGCCAACCGAGTTTATATCCGCATCAGGTGCTGGATTCATAAAGTCGATGGCATAAGGGATTCCATCCTCACAGGCGAATTCGACCGTGTTCAAGTCGTAGCCCAGGGCGCGGCACAGGGTCAGGCAATCGCGTTCTACTCGCTCCAGAAGCTTGGGATCCACCGGCGCCGGGTCCTTGACGTAGCGCTCGTGAAAGGGCCTGGAAGGGTCGTATTGCATGATGTGGACGTTTTGCTGCCCAACGCAGTAACAGCGGAAATATTCCTTGAATTTCACTGCCGTCTGCAGAGTCATGCAAAGATCGCGGGTCTGCTCGTAGGCATGGAAGAACTCGGCTGGCGAGTCCACCTTGTACACATCTTTCCAGCCCCCTCCGTCGAAGGGCTTGAGGAACGCGGGAAAGCCCACGTAATCAAAAATGCTATCCCAGCGAAGGGGGTACTCCAGGTTTCGCATGGAGAGGTCGGTAGTGCCGGGCGGGTGGTGTTTGTGGGGCAGGAGCACGGTTTTGGGGATCGCGACCCCTAGCTTGGTACCCAGTGCGAAGTTGAAGAACTTGTCGTCGGCACTCCACCAGAACGGGTTGTTGATGATGATGGACCCGGAAAGGGCCGCGTTCTTGAGGTAGCCGCGATAGAAAGGGATGTCGTGGGAGATGCGATCGATGATGACGTGGTAGGGGGCGGGCTCCGCCATCCGGACTTCGCCGATACGTGCCAGCTCGCCGTGGATGTCCGGGTCGCCGAAGGAGTTGATCCGGTCGACTAGTGCGGGAGGGAAGGTAGACTCCATCCCGAAAACGATTCCGATTTTCTTCACGGCGGCTCCTTGGTCGAAACGAAAGGGGTCGAGACGAAACCATGCCTTGCGAAAAAGGCCCGAAAACGAATGCCGTGGGTTGGGGCTAACAGGCACAATATTAAAGCATTTTCACTGTTTCCAGTGCATCGGAGACCTGCCTGCCTTCTCTGCCAGTTCAGGCCGGGGGAAGAAACTGCCCGTTTGGGGTTTAGAATGAGCGCACCCCCGAAACCCGCGCATCGAGGTCTTCATGAGCGTAGTTTCACCAGGATTGAAAGATACCGGCCTGGAAGTCATCGACCTCCTGTCTGATTCCCAATTCGCCGCAAGAAAACTGCATGACCGCAACGTCTCCTCACAGATGGCGGGCCTGCAGCGTCTTTGTCATGCCTTTGTCGAAAACCCTGAATCCATCCTGCAAGAATTGGTGAAGGCCGCAGTCGAGCTATGTGGAGCGGACAGTGCAGGCATCAGCATCGAGCGGGAGGACGGAACGGAAAAGGAGTTCTATCACTGGATAGCGACCGCTGGAGTTTATTCCGAGTTCCTGAACGCGATTCTTCCCCGTTATCCGAGTGCCTGCGGCGTTTGTCTGGAGCTTGGCCGGCCCCAGCTTTTCCGGGTTTCGCAGCGTTTTTTCCAGATTCTCGGCGTGGTGGCCCCCGTGGTTACCGATGGTCTCCTGCTCCCGTGGCAGGTGGATGGCACCCGGGGAACCATCTTCATCATGGCTCATGAACGAGACCAGGCCTTCGACGCGGACGACCTGCGAATGATGCAAATGCTGGCGGATTTTGCAGCCATGGGTTTCCGCCACCAGCGTCAACAAAAGAAGCTGATCGATCAGGAGCGGGCTTCTGCCGCTGCTGAGATGGCAAATCAACTCGCCCACCAGATCAACAACCCGTTGCAAAGTCTTACCAACGTTGTGTACCTTGCCGCCCAGGGACCGGCAGGCGCAGACGCGAAGGCGCTGGGCAACTCATTGGCGGCGGATGTGGAAAGGCTGTCAGGCCTGGTGAATCAACTTCTGGTTCTTCCCGTCAGCGGGCGCCCACAGTAATCCTCTCTACTCCAGGTACATCCTGGCCATGGGCCGCCAAAAGGGCCAGTCGTGGAAGCTGCGATCGCCCCATACGTATAGTTCATGCCGTATGCCCTTGTTGCGCAGGACTGTGGCAAAACGCTCATTTTTCTCCCAGCAAAAGTCCCACTCCCCGGTGGCCAGAACTGTACGGATGTGGTTGTACTTCCAGGGATCGGTGCTGTTGGCAAGATAGTCTGGCGGATTGTTGAAGTACAGGTCCTCGCCATACCAGCCATCGACGAAGTCCTTCATGTCAAAGGCACCGCCCATGGTTACGATGCCGGTGACTTTATCGGGGTGGCGGAAGCCAAAGTTGGCAGCATGAAAGGCGCCGAAGCTGCACCCGGTGGTGATCAGCCGCGGGGTCTGGTTTTTCTTCTGCATCAGGGAAAGCACATCGTCGACCAGGTAACGCTCATATTGCATGTGCCGCTGCACTCGCCAGTACGGGTGAGCATGCTTGTTATACCAACTTTCCCCGTCTACGCTGTCGACGCAATAAAGCTGCAGTTGCCCGTTATCTATGCGGTCGGCCACGCTGCCTACCATGCCGTTGTTTTCATACTCAAAGAATCGGCCCTGGGAAGTGGGGAAGACCAGAACCCTGGTTCCTGCGTGACCAAAACACAGCAGTTCCATGTCGCGGCTCAGATCCTTCGACCACCAACGGTGATATTCGCGCTGCAATCGTCAACGCTCCTTGCCTTATAGGCGTGGGGAACTACTTCTATCCTGGGCTCTATCCCCGCCACCCGTCGATCGGGTGCCCCATGCGGTTACCGCGGGTAAAAGCATCTGTTCTTCCCGCGGTATCCGCTCATCCTTCGCGTTCTTTTGCGAAGGGTGGAATACGCAAATCTCACCCAATCTGCGTTTGCTACTCTAAAGAACCACGGTGCAAAGCCATCGCTGCGCCATTTTATAGAATGCCGACGAAAACGGTTATCCCCAGTGATCAAACTCAGCCTCCCGTGCCAGGCACCCTTGCAGCACGCCTGAACAAACACGAGCAGTTTGTTTCCCGGCTGGTGGAGGAGCACCACGACTTGATTGTCTATCTTCCTCCTATGTATGAGGCGGAGGGGGGACGCCGGTTCCCGGTGCTTTATATGCAGGATGGCCAGAACCTTTTTGATCCGGAAACCTCGTTTATCAAGGGGAACTATTGGCGCCTGGGTGAAACTGCGGATGCGCTGGCAGCGGCGGGCGAGATTGAGCCGTTGATTATCGTTGGCATTTACAACTCGGGCCTGAAACGGATTGACGAGTACACGCCGGTCGAAGATAAGCGTCTCGGCGGGGGCCATGCGGATGCTTACGGCCGCATGGTGGTCCAGGAGCTTAAGCCCTTCATCGATGCGCAGTACAGGACGCTGCCCGGGGTAGAGAACTCCGGCTTGGGCGGGTCTTCGCTGGGCGGGCTGGTCACCTTATACCTCGGCTTGCAGTATCCATCGGTGTTCTCCAGGTTGGCTGTGATGTCTCCCTCAGTGTGGTGGCGGAATCGGGAGATCCTTAAGACAGTTGCGGCTCTGGCTAAGAAACCTGAGCTGCACATCTGGCTGGACATCGGTACCAAGGAATCGACACGTGCGGTTCCGGACGTGCGATTGCTCCGCGATGGGCTCATCAAGAAGGGCTGGCAGCTCGGGGAGGACCTGGCTTACTGCGAGGCAGAGGGTGCGCAGCATACTGAATCCGCCTGGGCGGAACGCGCCGGACCGATGTTGAGGTTCTTGTTTCCCGCCGGCGGAGACCGGGGGTAGGCAGCGGGTACAAGGGAGTTAGTCGGAAGACATACTTTCGCCATCGGTTCGTGAGAGTATGCCGCCGTAGGACGGACGGAGAGGCCTCCAGGGCCTAAGCGGCTATTCCCGGGGAAATTCAGCGAGAGCGGAAGGTGCCGATCATAATAGGGGCTAAATCATTGAGGAATAAAGTCAATTTGGACCTGATGAGAAAGAGAGCCTGGGCAAAGAGCGCCGTTTAACGCCGACTGGCTATTAGAGTTTCCTGAGAATTGGATATTGCCGACTTCGCTCGATAGGGGGACAATGAAAGACGCAATCTGGTCATGGCTGCGCAACAACGCCGCCTGACAAGGAGGCGAGTTATGGGTAAACATCCCAGTGGCCCGCTCTTCAGAACAAGACTCTGGTTTGTCGTTGTTGTTCTTGCTTCCAGCACGGGCCTTGTATTTGCAGGGCAAACCACTTCTACTCAAGCTGTAAATAGCCCTTCCCCAAAGGCGTCCTCCCAGGAGCGCAAGAGCCTCGGAGTTGAGCTCCCAGCCGAAACGAAGGCCAACATATTAATGGCGCGTGGAGAGTATGCAGCAGCCATTGCCGCATTCCAGCAGACCAATCTGAAATCTGCGATCGTTTGGAACAATATCGGTATGGCCTACCATCACCTTTATGCCTTGGACGAAGCGCGCAAGGCATACCTGCAAGCGCTGGCCATCAACCCTCGCTTTGCTCCTGCTTCCAATAATCTTGCTGCCGTGTATTACGGCCAGCATGATTTCAGAGATGCCGAGCACTGGTACAAGCGAGCGCTGAAGCATACGTCAGAAAGTGCAGTGATCTACTGCAATCTAGGTACTGCCTATTTCGCCGACGGGAATTACAAGAAGGGCATGAAGATGTATCAAAAGGCCTTCTCCATCGACGATCAGGTCTTTAATCCGGATCAGTCCAAGATGGTCGAAGGCGGCGGGTCCCGGGAACAACGCGTCGAGATCAACTACTACATCGCACAGACCTTCGCCAGCGCGGGCAAACAGGAGCAGGCGCTCGTTTATCTACGTAAGGCCATGGATGAAGGGTTCAAGGATCGGAAACGCCTCGATGAAGACAAGGATTTCGCGGTACTCCGCACTACGCCACAGTTTCAACAATTGCTAGCCGCGGAAAATCTGAACTAGCTGGAGCTTTGGCCGCCGTTGGATGCTGGCAGAGAACACCCTCCGCTAAGCGCTGTCGAAACTAAAGCTACGCCATCCAGACGCCGCTCCCTCCAGATTTCGAGTGGGTGGCCCAGGTCTCGCTTTTGAGACCTGGGCTTCTCCTCGCAAAGAGGGTTCTCGTTGCAGGCCCATCGAGGCTCCGGCCCCAATGAATTAATGAGTTTTACGAAGTGACTGCTGGTGTTTTGGCGAGCAGAGGCGAAATCGTGTATCCACCCGTGATTAGTGCGGGGATTGAGTCAAGAGCGCGACCTAGCCGGCTTTCGCTTCGACGGATGTAGCCTCAGGCAGGCTGCTTTGATCGTCAAGCGCCAAAGCCTCAGGCTGAGTCTCAGCGAAGGCCAACAGGCTGCCACACAGCAATAAGGTGTCCGCCAGATAGTTCAGGCCTTCTCCTATGTCCGATGGCTTCGATACTAGTAGCGGAACATACATGACGATCACCAGAAACAAAGTCATGAGCCCGGCCGCGGTCGCCGCCAGTCGTACCCGCTTGTTGATCAACATGCTGATGCCGGCAATGACGAAGACTACCCCCGCTAAGTAACTCCAAAGCAAATGTGCCGGAATCCAGACCGGTGTTGACCTCTGCAGGGGAATCCCCGACAAGAGTTCCGGATGCAGAAACTGCCCCACCCCACAAACCGTAATCGCCATCGCAAGGGAAAGCCGCGCCAGAGTAACGAGTCTTGTCCTGGCAACGGGAGTCCATGAGTCTTTTTGTGCTGCCGAAATAGAGAAGGCACCGCCGGCAAAAGCAAAATCCCTTAGAGCAACCACCCAAAGGATTCGGCTGTGTGGGGCGCTGGCAATGTTGGGAATATGGATGAGAAGCACAAACAAGCAAATCATGAAACCGAGCAGCGCAGCCGCAAGCCACGCGTATTTTCCGGCTGCTATGCTCAATGCCGCGGCAATGAGGCACGTCCCCACGAAGAGAGCCCAGAACATGTGTCCACGGATCCATCCCGGCACCATCCCGGCGATGATTGTAGTCGCGGTGAAATGTTCCGTGCCGAATACGGCGATCGGAATGGCAATGAACAGCGGGCCCAGGGCAACAAACTTATCCAGCCCTTGCCTAT
>Ga0210391_10005965_pt1 | contig 10023 bp, 11 predicted proteins | sample IncBWC12OmetaG_FD_160573 | JGI IMG/M metagenome (GOLD analysis project Ga0210391, IMG submission 160573) | Forest soil microbial communities from Barre Woods Harvard Forest LTER site, Petersham, Massachusetts, United States - Inc-BW-C-12-O ...
GCGATCATGTTGAACGCGGCCTCGGCGAGCTGGTCGGTAGCGAAAACATAGATTTCGTACGTCGGCGTTCCTGCTACTGCATTGGTCAGGTTCGTGTTCTGCCGTAGCCAACCATCCTTGACTGTTTGCGCAACCACAGCACGGAAGGTGGGAGCACCGTTCGGGAGCGCGCTGCTTGTCTGCTGCTGTGCGTGAGCACAACTGGCGACCGCACTCGCGGACACAGCGCTGCTCCCGCCACATGCGGACAGAAGCACAGCGGTAGCGGTCGCTAGTACGGTGGCGACCAGGGTTCGAGGGTGAACAGGGATAATCACTTGCTGTCAGGTTCCTTTCTTTGTTGTTACTGCTCACGCTGACGATCGGCGTCGGCGTGCTCCAGCTCGCGCTCTAGCGCTTCGCTGCGCCCGATCAATTCACCACGCTTCTCATCGAGGGTCTTGACCAGACCTACGAGAAGGTCGTAGCGCACATCAACAAGACCAGCCTCGACGCGTTTGATCCGCCGTGGTGTCGTCCCAAGCGCGACGGCTAGCTCGGGCACGCTCATTTGTTTCCTCTCGCGCAGCTCGCGGACGGCACGGCCAAGCGCGAGTAGCGCCAGATGCTCAGCGCGTGCTTCCTCCTTATTCGGGGTGTGTTTAGCCACGGTCGAGCCTCCGACCGCCTGTAGACGATTGTCTGCTGTAGAGATACGGCCCGCTCGCGTGAAACCCTGCACGCACGGTGCAAGGCTCAGTCAAAATGGTCAAGGAAATCCTCCAGGTCTATGTCAGGGTCTTCATCCAGCAGCGCGTCCAGCCGCTCCGAGTCCCAAGACTCGTCCGGCTCGAGCGGCTCGTACTCCGTAAGGAAATGTGGCCGCTCAACCCACGGGCGCTGCGATATTGGCCGCTGTTGGCAATGGTTAGCTCGCTTGCTGGTCTTTGAGTTCATCCGTAGGTGAAGTGCCAACACGGGTACGACTCACTAGGGCACGCGCCAAGCGGCGCGCACCCGGTGAGAGGTATCCGGTTGGTGAGCAGATCGGCTGCTCCTTTCGACGCCTATCATCGAATCGCGGGCGATGCAAGCGAAGTTCGCGTGGATCAGCGAACGTTGTGCGCTGGAAGATTCGGTTTTGCGGAGCGCGGATTCCGTGTTACAACTCATCTACTTCGTAATCCACTGGGCACAGAACGTCCAAATGGAGGCAGTAATGCAGCGCAACAACATTCATGCCGCGACTCAGATTCCAAACCCCGGATCGGCTGGTGCACGCCGCCGATTTTTCATCCGTCGAGGAGCTAGGCGGATCGTTGAACGCTGTCCGGTTGGTCAAGAGCCAGAAGTGGGTGTGGGATCAGCTACGTGAAGCGTGCGATCTCGAAGTTGGTTACGCGCGTAAACGTGAGCCGGGACACTGGGAGCTAGCCGCAGTCGCGTACATCACCAGCGGCCACGTGGACGTGCAGCCGTGGTGGACGAATGCGGGCGCCGAGATTTGGGGAGAGTGCGGGTTCGCGGCCCGACCAAGCTACGCGACTACTTGGCGACGACTCGCGGAGCTTGAGGACGTTTGCGATGAGTTCCTACACGCGGCCGCGAAAGTGATCCAGCGTTGCCGGGAACACGACCCGCGCGTCTTCGCGCACTCCCATGTCGACTGGACCGAGGACGAGACGCACGCGCGCCTGATTCATGATTGTCGGGAAGGCGATAAGTGCAAAAATCCGGGCTATCGCGGCCCACGACGGGCGAACACCGAAGCGGCACGGGAAGCCCGACAGGGATTGAATACACAAACACCGGAGGACGCGGATGCTCAGGTGGAAAAGTACAAGCCGAGCAAGGCGGAAACTGTTACGCGGAAGGGGAGACTCTACAAGCGCATCAGAATGAATGGCTGCTGGTTTATCACACGTGACTTTGATGCCGGGATCAGATCGTACTCAGGGCCATTTAAGAGATCCAGAATGTGGCATGGCTATTACTCGGGCAAGCTGGTCGATCACCTAACCGGGGGCGTGATCCCTTCTGTGGATAGCGCGAGCAAGCAGGAGAGCAAGATATTCCCTGAGCTGTTCGACCGTGGGGTCGAGATGATCGGGGAGACGCCCGAGACGATCACAGCGGATCGTGGCGTCTCGCTGACAGAGTGTTTCGAGCACGCGACACGTGCTGGCACCGCGCCTATCTTCCCCTGGCGTAAGCAGAACGGGGAAGACAAAGAACGGGATCGCCTCGAGTACGACCGGCATGGCGTCAAGCGCTGCGCTGGTTGCGGCGGGCCGATGGACCAAACGAAATTCTCGACGGCAAAAGGACAGGCTCGGCTCTGGTTCCGCTGCAAGCGTCAACTCACGGATGCCTGCAAGAAAGACCAGACGATTTCCTGCTCGACCGACTGGCGGTTTCTCGTACCCCTCTCGCAGACTCAGCCGCTGTACCACGAGCTACTTAAATCTCACCAGACTTACGAGGCGGTACATCTTTACTGGCGCAACCGCTACCGGGTATCCGCTGACGCGCTGGCGAACCGGAGCAAGCGCGTCTCGATTGGTTGCCATCGTCTGCGGGCGAACATCGCGTGTCTTGTGGATTGGCTGCGTATCGCGGCAAGCTGCGAATGGCTCGGCACCACCAAGAGCAAGACCGAGCACCCCGCCAAGCGGAAGTTCAAGCGGCGCGGGGAAGAAGCCGTGAAGAAGCTGCTGGACGAACGGGGCTTTCTCGGACTGAACGGCAGCTACGGACCCGCCGCGCTCGCGCTCGGCTTCAAGATCGGGAAACCACCCTCTGACCTCCCGCCGCCGATCCTCGCTTGAGCGGGATCGGGAGAGCTACAGAGAGCAGCAACCGAAGCGCCCAGGATCACCCCTGGGCGCTTTTACGTCTCCAAGCACCCGATCACCAGCCCGGCACGCGCTCAAGCACGAACCGGCTGACCGCGCTGCCCAAACCAGCAATTTCCAGGCGTTTACGCGGTCAACCGGCTCAAATTGCTAACTCAAACGCTAGCTATCGCAATGGAGCCAACCGGGATCGAACCGGTGACCTCCTGCTTGCAAAGCAGGAGCGGCCATGCTGGAGCCAATAGATACGGAGGTTTCGTGTCGGCGAAGTGGGGTTGTAGCTAGCGAAACCGAGCCATGCGGTACTCAAAGCGGTACTCGCGTTTATGTGGTACTCGCGTGGTACTCTGCATTAACATGGCGGGTGAAGGTAAGAAAAGTGGTAATGATCCAACCGGCGCGCTCGTAGTTGCGGGCAGCGCGAACAGTCCCGCCTACGAGGCCAAGTGGCGGCGCGCAGGACGACAGGTGAAGCGCCGCGTAGGACCAGCGTGGCTTGAGCGGACGGCCGACGACAGCGGGTGGGTCATGCGGCGCGGGCGAGTACCGGAGGGCCACTTCGATGAGAAGCGCGCGACCGTGCGCATGGCCGAGCTGATCGCCGAGCACGACCGGGAGGAGCGCGCGATCGAAGCGGGCGAGCGTGAGCGCCGCGAGCGTGGCATCACATTCCGCGAGCTGGCGACGGAGTGGATGGAGCACCTACAGCACGAGCGCGGCGCCAAGCCGTCCACCTTGAGCGACTACCGCTACATGCTCGCCGAGCCCGGAGCGCCACACCGCCGCGGCAAGGGCAAGAGCCCCGGCATCCTCATGGCCGCGTTCGGCGACCGGCCCGCGGCGAAGATCACCACGCGGGAGATCTCATCGTTCCTGCGCAAGCTGGACACCGAGAGCGTGTCACCCCGCTCGGTCAACAAGAACCGACAGGTACTCTCCGCGATCTTTGGCTACGCCTGCCGCGGGGACGCCCACGGCCTGCCGTCGAATCCAGTGGCCGGTACGACCAAGCGCCGTGAACCACCGGCAGCCGTACTCGATTTCTACGAGCCGGAGGAGGTTGAGACAATCGCCTCCGCGGCCGCCGATGGGTCACACCGTGGAGCACAGCCGGCCAACCTGAGCGCCGACGAGATCGAGTGGCGCGCACGCGAGGATGCGCAGGACGGCGAGCTGTTCCGCCTGGCCGCCTACACTGGCCTGCGCCTCGGCGAGCTGATCGCACTGCGCTGGGAGGACGTCAACTTCGACACGCGGCGGATGGTCGTCCATCGCGCCGTATCCGCCGGCGTGGAGGGGCCAACCAAGAGCTGGCAGGCGCGGTTCCTCCCACTCGCCGACCCCGCCGCCGAAGCGCTCGAACGTCTGCAGGCGCGCGGCGACTACACCTCACGCGAGGACTACATCTTCTGCTCGCGCCTGGGCCGGCGCCTCGATCCCTCCGCCGTGCGGCGCCGGTTCAAGGCTGCGCGCGACGCCGCCGGGCTGCGACCCCTGCGCTTCCACGCACTGCGCCACGCCGCCGGCAGCCTCATCGCCCGGCACGCCGACGCGCGCTTCGTACAGGAGTTCCTCGGGCACTCGCGGATCACTACCACCGAGCGCTACATGCATGCCAAGGCGCGGCCGGAGGATCTCGAGCGGGTCAACCTGGCATTCGCGGCCAGATCACCCAACGCCCAGGAGTTGTCGCGATCAGATCCGTAGCTCACGCTTTGTCGCCCCGGATCGCCCGGTCGAGGATTGCCAGAAGGCCATTGAGATACACGTCGGCGGCACCAGGATCGCCGACGATCGGCATGTCAGCAACACTCGCCGGACGGTAGAACGGCAGTCGATCAAGCTCGCCCAAGAACTCGGGGTGCTCAGCGAAAATGAGCTCCCTCAGCTCGGCAGCCCACCGGTCGATTCGAGGCTCAAACCGGGCGAGCTGGGCCGGTGTGGGTGCCGCTGGGATTTCTAGTGCCAGTTCGTGCCCCTTACGGCTCAATTTCCTCATCTGCTCAGCGGGGGGATTGCCAGCCACTGATCGGTGGGACTCCTCATGCTTGGCGCGCAGGTCTAGCTCGCCCTCCCATCGCTGCACGGGTCCGTAGGCAGTGATAGTCAGGACGACTGGGTCACTCGTGCCCGTCAAGACGCTGTTCAGATCGTACTGGCGGACACCTGGAACCACGAAATGGAGATGACCGGCGGTCAAACCAGGGCGAAGCGGTCCGATCCGATCTAGAAAAGGCACCTGGTGACTTTGGTGCAGTGGCTCCTGTCCGATCAGGTGGTCAAGCTCGTGTAGCTGATCGCCGAGCCGCAGTACGGCTCGCCAGTTGTGGACCGGCGCATCGTGGATTCCCGTGTTGCGCACCCTGAGTTTCGGTTGTAGAAGCGCCCCACGCTGGATCTCGTTGACGCCGACACCGTCCGCGAGATCGAGGATCAGATTTGCTTCGGCCGCTTCCCGTTGACGCACGTATGCCGCGCGTGCCTCGTCGCGCTGCCGTCTCGGAACCCTGAACGCGATACGGAAGAACACGGTGATGCACATCACCAGCGGGATACCGAGACCAAGCCCCACCGCCCACTCGACGGTTGCAGTGGCATCGAGTTCGTTTGCTTGTGCGATCCATGCGGCCACAGCGGCCGCGAGCACTCCGATCACCAACAGCGCAAGCCCGGCTTGCCCCGATCCGACGGCATCCCAGAACTCGCGCCGAATGCGGGGCCCCTCAGACTCTCCAAGCAGGTCGTCAGGCTGGTGCAAGGGCCAAATCTCGCGCTGTGGCACCGTAGAATCCTAGTCCTGTGTCGTCTCTGTGTGCTGTTCGATACCAGCACACACAACGACCGACGGTAGTCCCGAGTACCGCAACGGCGGCGTGCCCGTAGCCGTGCGTTGTATACTGGACGCACGATATCCCCAGTCACTTCGCTGGCTGGGCGCGAGGCCCGGCCCTGTGCCGGGCCTCAGCTTTTTTCGGGTCGCCACTCCCGTGGTCGGTGAATCTCCCCCTTGCGGTCTTGCAAGGTCAGGGGCAGTTGAGCAGCGCTGAGCGCTCCGTGCCTTATCGGCCGGACACCGTCGACCGAGGCGATTAGCCGGGCGGCTGGACGTGGGTTCGGCGCTAGCAGCATGATCTTGACGCCCAACTCGTTTCGCGCCATGCGTATCGGCTCGATCAGGTCAGTGTCGTTGGTAATCACGGCGGCCACGTCGTAGCGCTGCCGAAACGCATCCATCAGCAAGTGCGCGCCGAGGTTCACATCGGAACCCTTCTCCTCGCGGTAGACCACACGCTCCCGTGGGCCGGGGGTGGCGCAGCCCGGCGTGGCGCACGGCGTCTCGCGGCGCATCCATCGCTCCTGCGTCTGAAAGTTGCCGAAGATTGGCTCCACGCCCGTGGCAGCCAGCGCACGAAGATAACTCTGCTGCCGGCGATGCTGGCTGGGATCGTCCGGCGCGCTGCTGACACGCGCGGTGAAGTACTTCACCGCGGCGATGTCGTCGTGAGGCAGCAGCAGCTCCGCCAGCTTCCGAACATCCAGCCACTTGCAGTCAGGGAAACGCCAGCGCAAAGCGCTGTAGTAGAGATTGAAGCCGTCGACATAAACGTTCGCTTTCATCCGCGCAACTGACTCGTCCGGCTAGCGACCACTGGGCTTGCTGCCCTGCGATGCGTGCCGATCGACGTGCGCCTGGACGGCTCGACGAAGTTCGGCCGCGACGGAGCGAGATTCGCTGGTGGCGATCTCTCGAAGGCGATCGGCCGTCTCGCGCGGGAGACGAACCGTGAAGGACACAGACTCAGAATCAGGTTGAGGCATTATGAATCATTTTGATGCATTGCGTGGTAATCTGATGCCCCAGACCATAATCAATCGGCTCCGGTACGGGTGGTCGCCCGCACCGGAGCCTGAGCACAGGAGAAGATACCTCCCATGCCTGACGAGAAGCCTACTCAGGACCCTGCCGAGCGGTTCGACGCGATGGAACGCGACGTGATCTACCTCCTCACCGGAGACGACCTGCCGATATGGAGCATCGAGGACATCGGCCGAGACGTCGAAGACCCCGCGGGCGTCGCGGACACCATACGGCGCCTGTACAACGCCGGTCTCATCCACAAGACCAGCGAGGGCTTCGTGTTCGCCACCCGCGCAGCTTGGCGGATGGTCCAGATGGTCGGCCAGGTCATCTGACGAACGGGAAAGGGGCCACGCCGCTGCGTTGGGCGCGGCCCCTCGCCCGATGACAATCCGCCCACCAGCACCCAGCTTGACTGCGCCGGGCTAGTGGTCCTTCTCACGCCGCCGACCTCTCCCCTGGCCGGCTTCGCACCGCCACCTCGATCTCGTCGCGCAGGAAGATCCAGCGCCGGCCGAGCTTATGTCCGGGCAGCAGCCCGCGGCGCGCGTATTCGAGCACGGTCGAAACCGGCAGGTGCAGCAGCTCGGCGACATCGCGGCCGTCGAGAACGTCCTCGCGCGTCAGCCGAGGACGGGTCGAGATGGGCGTGGTCATCGTGTTCATCGACACTGGGCGGAGGGGTGGAGACTCTGGGTAAATGACCCTAAGCCGCGCCAACCGGCCAACGAGTTCGTGGTCGCCCAGTCCTGCCCGAGCGACAGCCCTGGCCCCCTTCTGCTTCAACGACGCTTCGACAGCCCCCGGTCTGCTCCCGGTAGCGCGCCGGTCGCCGCCAGCGACCGGCGTCCAACCTGCGACACCGACCTTTCCGCCACACCCTCGGGTCGCTTCGCTCCCCTCCAGCACACACCCTCGGGTCGCTTCGCTCCCCTCCAGCACAGACTACGGGTATGAAATACCGCCTGGGCTGTTGTCCGGTCGTGTTCGTAGGGTCGTTTGACCGGGACAGGGGCCTTGTGGGAAGACGCAATGGTGGGGCAGGCCGGTGTGCATTTGGGTTGTGAGCCCGTCAATGACTATATGGCCGCCCCTGCGACTCACCTGGTTGGGCTGGGAGCCCGAATCCGTATTTGTCGCTTGCCCGCCGCGCCTTCCAGTTTCTATGTTCGATGTTGTGGAAGGGAGCGGAAATTGCGGTATTTCGGTGTTGATGTTCACTTGGAGTTCTGCGAGATCGCGGTCTGTGAGGACGGCCGGGTGTCGCAGGTCGGGCGGATCGCGAGCACGCCGGAGGCGATCAGGGAGTTCGCGGCGGGTCTCGGCAGCGAGGATGAGGTCGTGCTGGACGCGAGCGGCAGCGTGATGGCGATCGCGCGGATCTTGCGGGAAAGCAACGTTGGCCGTGTCGTGGTTTCTGATGCGGCGCAGACGCGGGCGATCTCTCACGCGCGGGTGAAGTCCGACCGTTTTGACGCGGCGATGCTCGCGCGGCTGCTCTCCTCGGGGATGCTCAGCGAGGTATGGGTACCGGACGAGGCGACGCTCGCGTTGCGCCGACGTGTCGCCCGCCGCGCGGCTCTGATCCGCGCGCGCACCCGGATCAAGAACCAGGTGCACGGTGTCGTGATGCGCTGTCTGCTCGGCCGCCCGCCCGTGAGTGACCTGTTCGGCCGCAAGGGACGCGTCTGGCTCGCCGAGCAGCAGCTGCCCGAGGAGGAGGCCGAGACAGTGCAGGGCGCTCTGCGCCAGATCGACTTCCTCAACGGCGAGATTGCCCAGCTGGACCAGAAGATCGCCGAGCAGGCCCTCGCGTGGCCTGGGTTGTGCAGGCTGTTGACGATCCCGGGTGTGGACATCGGGACCGCGGCGGCGGTGATCGCGGCCGTCGGGGACATCTCCCGCTTCCCAAGCGCTGGCCAGCTCGTTGCATATCTCGGCTTGGACCCGAAGGTTCGCCAGTCCGGCTCGGAGCCTGCTCGTTATGGGCACATCTCAAAGCGCGGCAACGCGCAGGCCCGCTCGATGCTGGTCGAGGCGGCATGGATCGCGATCCGAAGCCCCGGCCCGCTGCGAGCGTTCGGTGAGCGCGTCCGTGCCCGCCGCGGCGCCCAGGTCGCCGCAGTCGCTGTCGCACGCAAGCTCGTCGTGCTGTGCTGGCAGCTGCTCAGCAAGGACGAGGACTACGCATTCGCTCGCCCATCGCTGACGCGTCAGAAGACACGGCGGCTGGAACTGACCGCCGGCGCGTCACGCCGCCCACGTCGCCATGACGGGCTGACCGTCTCCCCGACGGCCGCTCAGCGCGCAGCGGAGCGTGAGCTGCAATCCCAGGCCGAGCTCGCCTACCGGCGGCTGGTCGCTGATTGGCGCGCGGCAGCACCGAAGGGTGGTGCGGGTGCGACACCGGGGCGCGCATCCAACAAGCCCTCGAAGGGCAAAGCCGCGCGGCAGGCCACAAGCCCCTGACGCCTGCGCTTCGCTACGTCAGTCACCCGCACCACCACAGAATCATCCCACCACGAAGCGCTCAACGCGACCCCGCCGGTCGACGCGACCGCCTGCGCCACAACGCGACCCCCGGCACGACAAAAAGCCCGTATAGACCAGATGCACGGCCCTCCGGGCGCTGTGCGATCGCTGTGCCCTCGGAACGCACCCTCGAGCCTGGATCAGCGCCCTCAGCAACCCCGAAGAAAAGCTCGCGCAAACCCTTGACTTTTCATCCGTACGCACCTTCGGAGCGGACCCTAAAGTGGGCCTCGAATTCGTTGGCCGGTCTCGCGGACTTGGGGTCAGTAACCGGCAGAAGGGGCACCAGAAGGCCCTCAATGTCGAAACTCGGAGGTTCCGCAATGAGCAGTCGAATCAAGATCACGCTTTCCGACGACATAGCCGCACGCTTGGACGAGCTGGCGGCAGCGTCCGGGTAGCCGGTCGCGCGTGTCGCGGGCCAGATGGTCCGCGACGGACTCGGGAAGCTCGCCGTCGCAGCGCGCGGGAACGGAAGCGCACCAGCGGACGAGCTGACGATCACTCGGGCGCCGTGGCTTGAGCCCTACGGCGGTGATCGTGAATGGCGACAGTTCATGTGGGGCTCGATCGTCGCGCTGTGCGGGCGCTATCCCGACGAGCTGAAAGGGCTCAAACAGGGTTGGTGGACCGACGAATCACAGGTCGAGACGCTGTGTGCGCTCGCCCACTGGCGTCAGATGCTCGACGACGGAGGCCGCGATCCCCGTGACGAGTTGGACTTCCAGCTCAACGTCGCTGAGTTCGGGCGCAGGCTCAAGCAGGCAGGCGGCGGAGTGACCAAGGAGTGGACCCCCG
>Ga0210391_10005967_pt1 | contig 10020 bp, 8 predicted proteins | sample IncBWC12OmetaG_FD_160573 | JGI IMG/M metagenome (GOLD analysis project Ga0210391, IMG submission 160573) | Forest soil microbial communities from Barre Woods Harvard Forest LTER site, Petersham, Massachusetts, United States - Inc-BW-C-12-O ...
GGGCCGCGAACTGCAGCGCATCCTCGACGAAAAGACCAATCCCTGGGGTATCACTGTGCAATCGGTCGAGATTCGCGACGTAAAAATTCCCGCCGGCCTCGAAGACGCAATGTCGCGCCAGGCGCAAGCCCAGCGCGAGCGCCAGGCCCGCATCATTCTCGGCCAGGCCGAACAGGAAATCTCCAACAGCTTCGTGCAGGCCGCAGCCGCCTACGCCGAAAACCCCGTAGCCCTGCACCTGCGCGCCATGAACATGCTCTACGAAGCCGTCAAAGAAAAAGGCGCAATGGTCATCGTTCCCTCGAGCGCAGTCGAAACCATGGGCCTCGGCGGCACTCTAGCCACCGCGTCCTTGGGCGGCGCCAAACCCTAGCCACTCAACCGCGCCATTTCCACTTCGATAACGTCGAAAAGGAGCACCACTATGTGTTACATGCGATTCGTGTGTCTACTCGCTTCAACTTTAACCGCAGCCGCCGTGCTGATGTCGGTCACGCAGTCTCCAACCCTGCAGCGTGGCGTAAGCGTACAGATGGCTGTCACCAACAACGCCGCGCCTATGCCAGACGCCGACAACCACGACGCCTGGATCGTAACCATCGCTGACGACGGCACTGTCTACTTCGGAATCGATCCGTTCACTCCATCGGAATTGGCGGAGAAGATGAAGACCATCCCCCGACGCCGCGACCAGAAGCTTTACATCAAAGCCGACGCTCGCGCGCCATTTACGGTTGTTGAGCAGGTCATCGAGGCAGGCCGCACTGTATTTTTCGACTCGCCAGTCTTGCTGACAGCCCAACCAGGATCAACTGAACCCGGTACCCCGATAGCGCCAAAAGGCTTGGAGGTTGAGGTTGGGACTCCGCCCGCAGGCGCGGTGGCAACCGTCGTGGAGTTGTTCAGTTCCAGACAGCAACCGCCCATTTTGAAGATCAACGGAGACCAGATTTCCTGGCCTGCTCTGCAAAGCACGCTGATGCAGCACTTTCGGAAAGGCGATGAAAAAGTCATTCTGCTGAAAGCAGACGTCCGCCTCCCATTCGCCGACGTTGCGCACACGATTGACGTGTGCCGATCGACAGGGGCGACGATCGTACTAGCCCCACCTTCAATCTAGCTAGAGCGCGTGGCCGGGTGCCCCATTTCTCGCGCGACCTTTGCGCGAGAAGTGGGGACTTCCCCTCACCACACATGGCAAGCGTTCTCCGCCACCATCGGCTGCCCCGCCTTACACCCCCACGCCTTCTGAAACTCCGGCATGTTCTGCACCACGCCGTCCACACGATACTTCCCCGGCGAATGCGAATTAGTGCTGACCTGCATGCGCAAAAATTCCGGCCGCTGCTTCTCGCACCACACCCGTCCGAATCCCAGAAAGAAGCGCTGCTCCGGCGTGAAGCCGTCGATGCTCTGCCCTTCCTTCCCGGTCTTATCTTCCGCGATCAACCGTTCCAGCGCCGCCAGCGCGATGCGCGCCCCGCCGTTGTCAGCCGTGTTTTCTCCCAGCGTCAAGCGCCCGTTCAGCTTCATGTTGTCGACGGCGACGAAGTTTGAATATTCATCAGCCACGCAGCTCACCCGCTTCTCAAACTCTTTCCCATCCTGCTCCGTCCACCAGTCCCGCAAATTTCCCGTCGGATCGAACTTGCGCCCCTGATCGTCGAACCCGTGCGTGAGTTCATGCCCAATCACCAGCCCGATGCCTCCAAAATTAATCGCGTCGTCCATGGTCTTATCAAAGAAAGGAGGCTGCAGAATTCCCGCCGGAAAAACAATCTCGTTCAGCGACCCGCTGTAATACGCGTTCACCGTCGGCGGAGTCATGCCCCACTCCCTGCGGTCGAGCGGCTTGTCGATCTTCGCAATCTGCCGCTTCGACTCAAATTCGGTGGTCCGCCGCACATTTCCCAGCAGATCGTCGCTCTTAATCGTGACCGAACTGTAGTCGCGATAAACCTCCGGATATCCAATCTTGTTGCGAATCGCCTGCAACTTCACCTTCGCCTGCTTCTTAGTCTCGTCCGTCATCCACGAAAGACTCTGAATGTCGTTATCCAGAGAGGTTTCCAGCAGGTCGACCATCTTCAGCATGCGCTGCTTGCCTTCCGCCCCGAAAGTCGTCTCGACATAGCGCAGCCCCAGCGCCTCGCCCAGCGATCCATCCACCAGACTGACGCAGCGCTTCCAGCGATCCTGAATCTGCTTCTGCCCGGTCAGCGCCTGCCGCATCTTGAAGTCGGCCTCCACAAACGGCTGCGAAAGCCACGGAGCCGCCGCCCGCAGCACATGCCAACTCACATACGTCTTCAGCGAATCGAGCGGCAGGGCCGCAAGCACGCCGTTCACCTGTTTAAAGAAATCCGGGTTGGTCACATTCAGCGAAGTAAACCCCGGCGCCCCGACCGCGGCGAAATATCGATTGAGATAAAAATCCGGCGCCAGCGCAACCGCGTCGTCGCGCGTCATCTTGTGATCGCGATTTTTCGGATCCCGCGCCCGAGTGCGGTCCATCGAATCCGCCGCCAGGAGAGTTTCCACCATCAACACAGTCTCCGCCGATGCAGCCGCCTGCTGCGGAGTCTCCCCCGCCAGCGTAAATACCTGCGTAGCAAATTCCGTCAGATGTTTCCGCATCTCGACTTTATCGGGATCGTCTTTCACGTAGTAATCGCGATCCGGCAGCGATAACCCGCCCTGATTGATATACGCAATCACCTGATCGGCATTGTGCAGATCGGAACTGGAATAAAAACTAAACAGCGAAGTTCCTCCCACCAAGTGCAGGTGTCCGATTTCTTCAATCAGCGCGCCCTTGTCCTTCACCGCCGCAATGCGTTCCAGTTCCGGCTTGATCGGCGCAATCCCCTTCGCATCCACAGCCTTCTCATCCATGCACGACCCATACAAGTCCCCAATCTTCTGATCGACGGCATTGCGCGCCGTCCCACCCGCCGCGGCCTTCTCCAGAATCCCTCGCTCAATAGCCAGGTTGCTCTCCTGCAGCTCCGAAAAACTCTGCCACGACGGCCGGTCCGCCGGAATCTCAGAATTCTTGATCCAGTTCCCGCACGCGTACTGAAAAAAATCCGCACAAGGGTCAATGCTCTTGTCGATGTTATCGAGGCTGAACCCAGCCCCAGGCTTGGCAGAAGAAGCAGACTGCGAAACACTAGCAGCGGTCACAAGCAGCAAGAATGCCGGCAGAACACGAATCGCACGCATGCGAGATTTCTCCTTCGATCGACGAGGACCAACGTTTGCGAGTCTATGCTCTACGATTCGCCGCGATCAAGAAGAGGGCTGGGAAGAGAAATCCCAAAAAGAATTGTCAGTGTGCTTCCGACAAACACTGACGGCCCCGCTTTCCAGAGTTTTAGCTCTGTGCCTCTGCAAAAAGCGGGACCATCCACATCAACTGCTCTAACTGGCCTTGCGCCGTTCGATACGTTCGCGTTCGGTCGACGATTCTCCGGCGGCCCGTTTCGCATCGTGCTGCTTCAAATTCTCAATGGACGATTGCAGCACTTCCTCCCGCCGCTGCCGCAGTGAATCTTCAAACGCACTCCACCGCAGCGTCGGCCCCGCAGGCGACACTTCCATCGTCGCCTCCTTACGTACCGGAGTAATTTCCGCCCCCGCGTCCAGTTCGGCGGTGTCCTCCTCGCCCGACGGAATCGTTCCCGAACCCGCTCCCACCTGTTGATGCGTTGTTGGCGTAATGTTGCGGTCGGTGGCCTCGCGATGCATGACTGGCCTCTCCACCCATTTCGCACGATAGCGCCGTTCATAGTCCGCCCACTTCTCTTCCGAAGTCAGCGCCGTTCCGTCGTAGGCCGGAAAGGTTTCAATCTGTTCTTTTGTCAGATCCACCAGAAAGTCGTCCTCATGCTGCAATGATGGCCGGATTTCCTGCGGCGGCACAATGAACTTCTTGCTGGAGAGCCATCCCCCGGTGTCCACCACCACGAATACGATCGCGCCCGTCGCTTCATCAAAAATGACATCGTCAATCTCTCCCAGCTTTTGGTCGCCGGGTCCGTAAATCTTCGCGCCGCGAATATCGAGCGCGGCCTCCTGCGTATCAGTAAATCGATAATCCCCTAACGTGCCGTATCGCGCCATGATTTCCTCCTGAAAAAGTTGCTCCCGAGATTCGGTCTCGAGCCACGTTAAGATGCAAAAAGACCAGGCGGGGGTTTGGCCTCGAAAACCACTCCGTGAGGTTTCTCAGTAGCCCCGCACATTCCGCGGATCATCCATACCCTGCCGTGTCACCCGCAACCCCACCACTGCCGGAATCCGCTAGAGCCTTCGGACGCGGTTATAATCGATACTCAATTCGAAGAGGCGTCCGATCATGACTTCCACCAGTGGCAACGGTAATGGCAGCAACGGCAACGGCAGCAACGGTTACAGCGTCCCCCAACCACGCGCAGAGTGGCTGGCCCACCGCAAAAAAGAAAACTCCAGCGGCAACTTCTCGCAGATGCACTACGCCCGCCAGGCCGTCATCACCGAAGAAATGTCCTTCATCGCCCACAAAGAGAAGCTGACGCCCGAGCTCATCCGCGACGAAGTCGCCCGCGGACGCATGATCATCCCCGCCAACATCAACCATCCCGAACTCGAGCCCATGGCGATCGGCGTGGCCAGCCTATGCAAAATCAACGCCAACATCGGCAACTCGGCCGTCACCTCCGAAGTCAACGAAGAACTGAAAAAGCTCCACACTGCCGTCCACTACGGCGCCGACACCGTCATGGACCTCTCCACCGGCGGCAACATCCACGAAATCCGCGAAGCCATTCTCCGCCACTCGCCAGTGCCAATCGGCACCGTGCCCATCTACGAAGCCATCGCCAGAGTAAAACGCGTCGAAGATTTGAACGCGAACGTCATGCTCGAAGTCATCGAAGAGCAAGCTGCCCAAGGCGTGGACTACATGACCATCCACGCCGGCGTGTTAATCCAATATCTCCCGCTGATTTCCAAACGCATCACCGGCATCGTCAGCCGCGGCGGCGCCATCCTCGCCCAGTGGATGGCCTACAACCACAAACAAAATTTCCTCTACGACCGCTTCGACGACATCGTCAAGATTTTCAAAAAATACGACGTCAGCTTCTCCCTTGGCGACGGCCTCCGCCCCGGCTGCGTAGCCGACGCCAGCGACGAAGCCCAATTCGCCGAACTCAAAACTCTAGGCGAACTAACAAAGAAGGCTTGGGCAGAAGATGTCCAGGTCATGATCGAAGGCCCCGGCCACGTCTCCATGGACAAGATTAAGGAACAGGTCGATAAAGAAGTTGAATATTGTTACGAGGCCCCGTTCTACACCCTAGGCCCGCTCGTCACCGACATCGCCCCCGGCTATGACCACATCACCAGCGCCATCGGCGCAGCCATGATCGGCTGGTACGGCGCGGCGATGTTGTGTTATGTGACGCCCAAAGAGCACCTGGGATTGCCCAACGAGAAAGACGTCAAAGACGGCATCATCGCCTACAAAATTTCCGCCCACGCCGCCGACATCGCCCGCCAACGCCCCGGCGCCCGCGACCGCGACGACGCCCTCAGCTACGCCCGCTACAAATTCGACTGGGAAAAACAGTTCGCCTTGTCGCTCGACCCCGAAACCGCCCGCGCCATGCACGACGAAACCCTCCCCGACGATTTCTATAAAGAAGCCGCCTTCTGCTCCATGTGCGGCCCGAAATTCTGCTCGATGAATTACTCGTCCAAGGTCGACGAATACAACAAGCAAGTCCACGGCATCGAAAAGAAAGATTACTCGGAGTTAGTAGACAAGTTAGTCTCGCTGAAGTAGCGTGAGGAGTTATGAAATTCGAAATTGAAAACACGTGTGACTGCGGAGGGCGCTACGTATTTTCCGCATATGGCGATGCCGAGTTCGGAAGGGCAACGTGCTTGCGTTGCGGGAAATCAATGTACGCAATCGACCCTCTGAGCGTGAGCATAACTGCCGAGCGGCTTTTATACCGAAGCCTGTCAGAGCTGGAGGGGGGAGATTACAGTCTCTCCATTGTCATTGCGACAATGGCGGTGGAATCATACTTAACTCGGCTGTTCCTAAAGTTGAAAGGCATGGAAACTTACGCGGCTACCTTTCAGCTTCCGACTCTGGAGGAAGAGACAGCTTGGGAAAAGGAATACCCCAGAAGCGGTGGCTTTCCAAGCCCTGTCGGTTTCGTGTCTCAAAGACTCGTGGGAACGACCTTTGACAAGTTCATCGATGGAAACGGGCCTGCCAAAGCAATATTTTCGCGATTGCCGAATCCTTCGCGGGTGAGTCCAACACAATATTTCCAAGATCAGCTTTTCAAGCGACGCAATCGGATCGTTCATTGGGGCTACGTAAACTCAAGCAAGGACGACGCTGCGGAGTGTCATACGATCGCCGTCGCGGTGGTGTCGATCTTGAGAGAGATGGATAAGGCCGCAAACTGGACGATGTTCGCTCAGGAAATCGCCGAAACCGCTCGAGCTGGCGTCGCTGCGGAGCGTCAGCACTTGCAAGAAGTCTTAGCCGAACATCAGAAAGAGCCGCAGCATCAACCTTCGTCGTCCACCCGGTGAATCACCCCCGACTCACTGTCATTGCTGGCGCAAACGGCTCGGGTAAGACTACTCTTACGCGATCAAACCAGATAGATTTCCGCGAGTTTCCCCTACTCGATCCTGATGTGATCGGCAACACTCTTCAGACTGTTATGCCCAAAACGTTTCCAATCGCGGCCGCGCGCCAGGTCCTCACTTCTGCGCGGGAGCACGTTCGCAACGGCAAGAACTTCGCAATCGAAACGACACTTTCGGGAAAGAACTATTTGCAGATGATGCTGGACGCACGAGCACGCCGCTTCGAAATCGTGCTGGTCTATATCGGAACGGAAAACGTCGAGATTAACCTGGCCCGAATCAGAAACCGAGTTCTCCGTGGCGGCCACAATGTCCCGGAGCAAGATGTGCGGCGACGCTACCAGCGAAGCCTTGCCAATCTTCCCCTTGCGATTGAACGTGCGGACCGCACTATTCTTTTCGACAACTCTAACCCTGCGGAGCAAGGCTACCGACTTGTCGCAATGCTTGGTGCTTCGATCGACCAGCAGTTTCCCCCGATCCCCGACTGGGCGACTCCAATTACTGGGAAGTTCCTCTGAGAAAACTAGGCACGCACGGGACGATCCCCAATCTCCTGAGCCGGGTACCCCATGCCTTTCCGCCCCTTGCAAAAGTCTGCGATCATCGGCGGGTGCGCCGCCTTTCAATAGCGACCCCCTCTCCTAATTCCTACTTCTTGACCAGCGTATCCAGCCCAGCCTGCGCAATCATCTCGTCGACTTCCGACTTGGCCCCGCTGGCGGCGATCCCTCCCAGGATCTGGCCGTCGACAATAATCGGCAACCCTCCCTGTCCCGGGAAAAAATCCGGATAGGCCAGCGCTTCCACGTTGCCCTTCTTCACCAGATCAGCCGCATCCTTCGACGGACTCCGGTAGAACGCCGCGTGCCTCGCCTTCTTCTGCGCCCACTGCAGTGTGTTCACGGGCGCGGCGTCGGCCTTTTCCAGGAAAAGTAAATTGCCGTTCTCATCCACGACCACCAGCGTCACATCGACATGCTGCCGTTGCGCCTCAGCCTCGGCCGCAGCGATCATGGCCTTGACGGTCGCCAGGTTCAAATACTTCTTGCTCGGCAACTCCGCCGCAGAAGCAGTCAGCAGTGACGACAGCATGACGATCGCAATCGCAAACACACAGGATTTGACTAGCATCGACTTCAGTAGATTTGATGTGAACATGGCCAAGGATGCTAGCACAGCCGATAGGCCCATCCCGTCGTGTTCTTTGCGAAAGGCTGAGAATCTCCCAGCCCAAACTTTTCCACAGCCCCGCAGAAAATAATTCCACTTCTTGTGACAAACGACCTTGACCGAGCATACAGAAAGCGCAAACTGACAGTGTGCTCGCCCAGATCACTTACGACCCGGCAGATCAACAGAGCGGTCTCCACCCGCCGAAACTCGCCGCTAACTCTCTATTCCAGAATATTTTGCAAGCAAGACTTTTGCCTCCACTATTTTACGGAGAATGGCCGGGATCAAAACACGACAACCTATTTGAAATCAATAGTTTGGGTTCATCCGCGAAAAAAAAGCGGGATGCTCTTTGCACTCTTAGTTCCGGAAGTCGGCCATGCCGTTCCACACCAACTGGACGGCAATGGCCAGAATCAGAAAGCCGAAGATCTTGTTGATCGCGCCCACCGCGCTAGGGCCCAGGCGCCGCACCAGCGGCCCACCCATCCAGAAAAACAGAGTCACGCTGAGCGCAATCGCGGCCACGCCGACGATCATGCCGATATACGCGGCCCAATTGTCCACGTGAGCCGCCAGTCCCATGACCACTCCAATCGCGCCCGGCCCCGACATGAGCGGCATCGCCAGCGGAGTCAGCGAAATGTCTTCTTTGCTTTCGGCTTCGTGGCTCTCTGCGGGTGTGATGCGCGCAGTCGACGTCACCATGCCCCACGCGGTATTGGCCACAATCAGACCTCCGGCAATCTTGATCACAGGCAGCGAGATTCCGAAAAACTGCAGCACAAAGCGTCCGAAGAAAAGAAACGTCACCAGGATCAGAAACACCCACACTCCGGTTTTGACAGCAGTACGGTTGCGGTCAGCTGCCGTCCACGACGAAGTCATGCTGAAGAAAATCGGAATGCCCCCGAAAGGATCGACAATCGGAAACAGCGCCAGAAACGTTGCCACTGCCGAAGCCGGCAGCGTACGCAGAAACTGGCTGAGGACGTGAGCAGAGTTCATGGCCTAACGGGACCCTTCCAGTGTTTTCGCCGCGCGCTCCAGCGCGGATGCGAGTGTCGCCAGCTGCTGCCGCGCCCGATCGCTGTCGCCCTTGTCCAGAGCCTCATTCACGCCGGGAATCACCACCGCAGCGTAGCCCGTATATTCGCCGGGCGCATAAATCACGTGGCGAAACCACGGACGATGCGGCAAACCTTGCGGCGCCAGCAGCGCGCGTTCTGTGCCGCGCAGAGCCTGGTTGAGCCGCGAAGCATCCGCCAGCGGATTCTTCTGCTTCGCGAGCATCTTCACGCCAGCGGCCTCAAAGTGTCGAGCCGCGGCATTCACTCCGGTGAAATCGAGCACGTGGTTGCCAAATTTATCTTCGGCACGCTTCCTCGCTGTTTCAATGTAGACAGCAATCTCTTTGCCGTACTCTTCGTAGTCGTAGGGCAGAACGTCGGCATCGGCCATGCGCACGGCTTCCAATCCAAAGACGCGCGCCATTTCCTGTTCGTAAACGAATTCGGGATCGGCAAACTTCCTGAACCACGCAAAATTGTCGAACGCCGAGTGGTAGACGCCATAAGGCCCGCTCGAACTCATGTCCGTCGAGGGCACTCCCAAATGATTCAGGAACGCGGTGTAATCGGACCCGCTGCCCAGGTCGCCGACCGGCACGTCGCCCTTCACTTGCGCCACGGGAAGCCGGCGACTGTCCGACAATGTCTCCCCAGGAGACTGCTGCGAAGACGCGTCCGGTTGCCCAGCCTTCCGCCACTCCTCGTAAACCGTCCCCCCTTTCGGGCTGGGCACGACTTTTGTGACGTCGCGCAGAAATTGTTTGAGACACGGCACCGCCGAGGCGCCGAACTTCGGCCCAGAAACGCCGACATCGATATTGAAATAAGCGGCCGCGTTCCCGAGTTCCGCTTCGTGCTGTTCCACCCACTCGGTCGAGCCGATCAGGCCTTCTTCTTCTCCGTCCCAACTGGCGAAGATCAAAGTACGCTTCGGCCGCCAGCCCGATTTCATCAAGTCGCCGACGCCGTGCACGGCCTCGAGCATCGCCGCCGTACCGCTGTTCGGATCCGCCGCGCCGTAGACCCACGCGTCGCGATGATTGCCCGCGACCACCCACTCATCGGGCAAGTCACTGCCGCGCACCCGGCCGATCACATCCCACAAGATGCGGAA
>Ga0210391_10005971_pt1 | contig 10017 bp, 8 predicted proteins | sample IncBWC12OmetaG_FD_160573 | JGI IMG/M metagenome (GOLD analysis project Ga0210391, IMG submission 160573) | Forest soil microbial communities from Barre Woods Harvard Forest LTER site, Petersham, Massachusetts, United States - Inc-BW-C-12-O ...
CCTACGCTCGCACGTCGCTCACTAGCACGTTGTGGTATTCCGCGCTTGTGGAATAAGATGTCGCATGCCAACCCGCAAAAAATCGAAAAGGAATACGGTGAGAAGGAACACGGCGACTTGCGGGTAGGTAGCCTGAAGATGATTAGCGATACTTGCTCCAAGTAGCATTCAAAATAGTAACTTATTGGCCAGCGGGAGTGCCGGCCTTTTTCTTTTTTGGAGGTGCTTCGGTCCTCTAAGACTCAAGCTTCGGAAGCCTCGAAGAATGGCTGAATTGTGGTCAACTGTTGAAATATCGCGGTTACACTCACCTACGAGCCGTCAAGACGAGCTATCGCATACATGAACTCGTGCCTATTTTGCTCCGCCTGTGCTCCACTCGCTTTGAGGCCCTATTCAATGACTCGCAATGTTCGGCGGTTTCACAAACCGCTAGGCGGGTAAAACGACACATTGTGGGCCTGCCCCGGGAATGACCCCAAAATCTTTCTGAATATCGCTTAGATCACTGAAGGTCAGAACATCTGTCCTGGATTGCGGTGCGTATCTCAGCATCGATTCGCGATCCCGCACGGTGCTCCGCAACCGACCGCGGGCTCGACCTTCGAGCTAATCCTGCAAGATCAAATGGTGCGCCGTTCGGGAGTTGAACCCGCATCTGTTGGGTGTAGGCCAACTATTCTGGTCCGTTGAACTACCGGCGCGAAAAATTGGTAGAGGGTGCAGGAGTCGAACCTCCCTGGCCGCGCTAATCTGGCGCCGAAGTGGGTATAAGCCACTTCACCTCGCCGGAGGCCACTCCATGGTGGTTCGCGATGGATTCGAACCATCCGCGATGGCTTTCTGAGAGCCGCGTTCTTCCTACTGAACTAGCGAGCCTTGTCTTTCCTCGAAACTTGGCTGGCCGGGCAGGATTCGAACCTGCGCATGGCATCATTAACAGTCACGTGCCTTTCCAGCTTGGCTACCGGCCAAGAACCATCCGCAAAAACCAAAAGGCCCCGACTTTTGTCGGAGCCTCGGAAATCGAATCTGAACCTGGAAATCTTCGCTTACTTTTGGCGAATAATCAGACCAATCCCGAGGGCCGAGCGCGATTGACGCGCCGTCTCATAATGGATTTGGTCTGTATCGTCATTTCGAGGCTCAGTATAGCATGCCCTCAGTTCACCTTTCGCTGGTCGTAGTCAGGCAAGTCTTCTGATACCGCAAGGATGCACGATTGGCCGTCGAACTGGATTCTGTCCGCTGAGTAAGCCGTCACCTTGATTTCGCCGGACTTGGTGCGAAGGCGCGTGATCACGTTCCGAATTGGCCCCCCTCGCTGGAGCTGCTCGATCATCAGGATCCGATCCGCTGGGTCTTCCCACATCTTTAGTTCATGAACAGTGTGGCCAAGCACCTCCTGGCGCGAATAGCCGTACCGGCGCTCAAAGGCAGCGTTTACGTCAACAAAGCGTCCTTCTTTGACCGTCGTGATCGAGAAAGGGATCGGACTGGAACGAAACACCTTCTGGAATTTTTCTTCGGAAACTAGCCGGTCTCCTTCCGACCGGGCCAGTGCAGTCTCCGCTTCGCGGAGATCTGCCAATCGTTTCTCCAGTTCCGATGCGTAGATATCAGCTCGCGCAAAAAGGCGGGCGTTTTGAATCGCTGCAGCGGCCGGGATTGCCAGTAATTCGGCACGCCGGAGATGTTCCTGCGTGTAGCGGTTGGGCTCCTTGTGGCCAACCGAGAGAAATCCCAAATAATCATCGGAGGCAACCAGCGGGACGGACAGCCACGAGCGCAATTGGGTATGGCCTTTGAAGGTTTGCCATTCCCTTTCCTGTCTCGTGTCGGGAATCAAGACGCTCTTCCGGTCTTCCAGAATGCGCTTTAAGAATGGGGATCTATCGGCAATGAGCGTCAGTGGATAATCCGTTTCGCATTTCGCCGACGTTTTCGCGGGCTCGGGACTGATTCTTTCTCCCAGCGCCAGAACGTGGGGACCGCCCTCGGGGACCAGCACACGAGCGCACGTGTACGGAATTAGTTCCTCAAGAGAGCGCAGTAGTGCGTCCAGCACGAAGTCCATGTGCAGATCTTGAGTGAGGGCCTGAGTTGCCTTGCGCAATGCCTCGGCTTCTGCACGAGCCGCTTCGGCGATCGCCAAGTTCCTCGCGACTTGATCTTCCGCTTGCTTCTGTTCCGTGATCTCCTGGGCAGTCCCAACCAACCGCCAAACCCTGCCGTCGGCGTTGCGCACAGGAAATCCATGCACACGCACCCAGCGGACATCTCCATTCAGGAGTGTGATGCGGAACCTTTCATCAAACTGGCCAGTCATAGTCGCTTCGTCGAGCTTGCCGAGGACATGCGCACGGTCCTCAGAGTGGATCACTTCTTCATACGAAGACGGGCTTTCCATCAAGCTCTGGCACGACCGTCCCGTGATTTTTTCATAGGCTTCGTTGACATAGAGAGCTTGCTTTGTATCTGCATCCATCATCCAGAAGATCTCCCCGATGTTGCTGGCCATCTGCTGGAACCGCTCTTCGCTTTCACGGTGCTCTCGGAGCGCCCGAACCAGGGACAGTGTCCCAAGCAAGATCACGATGCCGAAGCCAACTGCCACAGCGATCATCAGCGCGGTAGGAACTAGCTCTCCTCGTACCTTCTCGCGAAGCACAAGAAGAAGGAGAACGGCTGCGATTACCGCGAGTATTATGTAGACGGTCGCCCATCCGGGTTGTGTACCGCGCCTCGGAGCGTGTTCTGGGCGGAGGTGTTTGAGTTGCTCCATTGCAATGCCGCCGGGAGCCCTGCTGGACGCATTAGCCACCACAGGATCGTGATTCCCAAAGCTCAACTATAAGTCTATTCGGCTTCGATTTGCGGCGATGAGAACAATGTAAGAGCTGTATTCTCAATCGAAACTTCCCGGGCGCACTCCTCGTCATCGTTTTCAGGGCGATTCACGCGAGTTCCCACTGGATACTTCCTCATCAAGCTGGCGTCAAACGGTTTTAGGCAGTCGCCAACTGTCTCGGTGTTGGTGATGCCGGGATCTAACCAACACTCATAGTCTTCGACCCTCAGGATTGCCGGCATGCGATCGTGAACGTCGGCCACAAGGGCGTTCGGCCGAGTCGTAAGGATGGTGCAGGTCTCGATGACATTGTTCTTCGGATCTCGCCATCTGTCCCACAATCCCGCAAAAGCAAATACTGAGCCGGTGGCCAAGCCAAAGTTGTACGGCTGTTTTTCCTTGGGTCCGATTTTCCTCCATTCGTAAAACCCGTCCGCAGGAATGAGGCAGCGGCGCCTTTTGATGGCGTCACGGAAAGCCGGCTTTTCCGCTGCGGTTTCTGACATCGCATTGATGGTTTTCGAGCCGAAAGATTGATCTTTCGCCCAATACGGAATCAGACCCCAACGCATTAAGCCGAAGATGCGTGTCGGCTCCGTGGGGTGTTGGCGGATGGTCGCGATCTGTTGAGTTGGAGCGATATTCCAGTGCGGTTCCCAGGGTGGGTCTTCATCGAGACCGAAGTGGTCTCGCAAGTAGCGCTCTTTCGACGTGAGCCGATAGCGTCCGCACATCGGAGTTTCAGTTTAGCAGAGGGCATGCCGAACCCATCGTGCCGGCGTGCGCGCGGGCCCACGGCTTCGCAAAGGGCTCGTCGGTCCACAGCGGACGAGAAAAGGTAGAGTACCCGTCCCTTTCTACTCTCAGTATATGGCGTACCGGGGGGCTTGCGGCAAGACCCGAGTCGTGCCTTAAAGTCGCTGACGTCGGCCAGATCCTGTCGCCGAGGCCGGAACCTTCAGGAATGGAAGGAGCGAGATGCGTGATGCCGACCGGAGAGAGGCGATGACCGAACGTGGGGTTGTGATTGCGGGGGGTGGTCCGACAGGGCTGATGTTGGCGGGCGAGTTGGCGTTGGCGAAGGTCGACGTTGCCATTGTCGAGCGCCGCGCCAGCCAAGACCTCGTTGGCTCGCGCGCGGGCGGTCTTCATTCACGCACCATCGAGGTCCTCGACCAGCGCGGAATCGCCGATCGGTTCCTCTCGCAGGGAAAGTTGGGCCAGATCGCGGGGTTCGCCTGGATCCGGTTAGACATGAGCGACTTTCCCACGCGGCACAACTACGGGCTCGCGCTGGGGCAGAACCACATCGAGCGCATACTCGCCGAGTGGGTCAGCGAACTGGCGGTGCCAATCTATCGCGGACGCGAGGTGACAGGTTTCGCACAGGACGACACAGGCGTTGACGTGGAGCTGTCCGACGGCCAGTCGCTGCGGGCGGAATATCTCGTCGGGTGCGATGGCGGACGCAGTGTGATCCGAAAAGCTGCTGGCATCGAGTTCGCCGGGTGGGATCCGACGATCAGCAACCTGATCGCCGAGGTCGAGATGGCCGAGGAGCCGAAATGGGGCTTACGTCGAGACGCCCTCCGGTATACGTTCCTTGAGCAGGATGGAGGATGGGGTGCGGGTCCGAGTGCTCGTGACCGAACAGCGCATCGGAGCCACGACCGAACCTACCCTGCGCGATCTCAGCGAGGCGCTCATCGCCGCATACGGGACTGATTACGGGATCTACGGTCCTACTTCGATTTCGAGATTCACCGATATGGCTCGGCAGGCAGCGGCCTACCGCAAGGGACGCGTGCTGCTGGCCGGCGACTCCGCACACGTGCATTACCCGACAGGTGGACAGGGCCTCAACATCGGTGTGCAGGATGCAGTAAATCTGGGATGGAAGCTGGCCCAGGTGGTCAAGAAGACTTCGCCGGAAAGCCTGTTGGACAGCTATCAGGCCGAACGGCATCCGGTCGCTGCCGTCGTGCTGCGCAACACGATGGCGCAAGTCGCATTGCTCCGCACAGATGACCGCACTAATGCGTTGCGCGATATCGCATCCGAGCTCCTCGGCATGGACGAGCCTCGCAAACGGATCGCCGCGATGATGTCTGGTCTGGATATTCACTACGACCTCGGCGAGGGACATCCACTGCTCGGGCGCCGCATGCCCGATCTGGATCTAGTCACCGCCAGCGGCCCGCTGCGGGTCTTCACCCTGCTGCACGACGCCCAGCCGGTGCTCCTAAACCTCGGTGAGCCCGGCGGCTTCGACATCACTCCGTGGGCGGGTCGCATTCAGTTGATCGACGCCAAATACGTGGGAACGTGTGAGCTTCCGGCGATCGGAGCGGTCACCGCTCCGACCGCTGTTTTGGTTCGGCCCGACGGATACGTGGCGTGGGTGGGAGATCGAACTCAGGTGGGGCTTGCCGACGCGCTGACCACCTGGTTCGGACCGCCTGCTGCGGCGTAGCGCACCGGCTTCCAAGATCGTCCGGCTAGGAGTTCTTAGGTGACACAGGCTAGTGGAAATCACGTGATCGCGTCTCAATCCTTGAAAACTCGAGCGGAAATACTTGCGTTGCATTGATAGACACGACATAGGCGCCCCGCTCCTTCGCATTTTCCACTTTTTGCAGTTTGCCATGTACACGCAGGAACTTGCTGTTCTTCACGATCATCCGATGTTCCTCATAGACAGCCGGCTTCAGTACCACGTCGCAGAAATCCGTCTCATCGTGCAAAGTCAAGAAGACAATTCCTTTTGCTGTGCCCGGCCTCTGCTTCACAGTTACCTCGCCGGCGGTTTGCACATGCCCTCCAGCAACGCAGTTCTTGACTTGGCGAAGCGTGGAGAGATTCATACGGTTCAAATCGTCTCGCCGGTATGCCATTGCATGGGGACCAATGGTAAAGCCGGAAATGTGGTGATCAGTGATAAGCCGTTCGACATCGCTCATGCGCAAAAGAACTGACGTGGGATCGTAATCTGGGATCTTTCGCAACAGTGGCCCGACGGGACGGCCGAATTTTGCGACTTGCCACAGAGCATCTCTCCGGTGAAGCTGGCATTTGCGGTCGAGGGGATTCAGCGCGCCGCAAGCTGCGAGATTTTGCAATTCATCCTTCCGCAATTCGGGTACTCTGCGCGTCAGGTCGGAGATGTCCGCGCGTGAGAGATGAATCAGCGACAACGGGAACGAGCCTTCCGTAAAATGCTGCGGAACGGGATGGCCAACACGGTTTCGATTTCTCCTTCGGTATCTGGAAACCCACATAAGCCGGCTCCAGCATCCCCTGTCTGGTTCAACCACATGGACGGAATATGAGGGGACTTCGGTCGTCCGCAAAATCTGGAATGGCCGCGCGAGCCTTGGGGAAACCGAAGCCGATGGCCCTCTGGGTCACCTCGAAGCGTTGTCCATGCGCCTATACGTTCCCGAGGCCCATCAGTGGAACCTCACTTATGCGAGTGGCCAAGGCGGTACTCTGAGCGTGACTTCGAGCGGCGAGTTCAAAGACGGGCGCGGCGAGTTTTTCGATACCGAACCGTATAACGGGAGAAACATTTTGGTTCGACAGGTCTGGTCGGACATCACACCAAGCTCGTGCCATTTTGAGCAAGCACTTTCGGAGGATGGGGGCAAGACTTGGGAAGTGAACTGGATCACGACCGACACACGGGTGAGTGATGAATCCGACAAAGCGCAGTGAACTCCACCGTATACCCGTCAGGGGATCGCATGACTGGGACGCGATTGCCCGAATTTTGGACGTGGGCTTTCTTGCCCACGTCGGGCTTTGTGTCTCTGGTCAGACCTTTGTGATCCCGACGCTCTCTATGGACGAGAGGGAGGCCGTGGCAGTCGTACAAATTTGCCGCGACGCTGCAGAAGGCCAACGTCTCGCCCCGGCCCATCCTGCTGATCACACGCCGCGGCGAAGGGCATGGCGTCACTTCTTCGTTCAGTCAGCGCGTGAGCAAAACGGGCGCGGAGCTTAGCTTTTTCGCCAAAGAGCTCGGCCTGGCGTCAGCGGCTCCGCCGACCTCACCGTCTAAGAATACTCCGTGACCTTTACGTCCCCGGATCAACCGGAGTAGATCTGACACCGTCCGACGTCTTACCTATCGTGAAGACCGTTGATCGTCTTGCGCCCCACGATCTTCGTCGCACCTGCGCTCGCCTCTGTCATGGTGCTGGAGGGGAACTCGAGCAGATTCAGTTTCTCCTTGATCGCGCGTCCGTGCAAACGACCGAACGGTACATCGGATGCCGACAGAACTTCAGAGAAGCGGTCAATGATCGATTTCAAATCTCTTTCGCAAGGAACGCGCCTTAAGAACTCCAGGGCTGGCGCGTGATAATCCGGTTTATCACTGACCAGCGGGTTTGAGTGGCTCATCCTTTCGGAGCATCTGAGGATTGCTCCTCGACTTCTTTGTAGTGCTTGCGGATGAAGTACCGTTTGTTGCACTGATCGTTTAGCCCATCACCCAGAAGGCTTCGATACATGAGTCAATCGTACCCATGAGCCCGAAACGCCTCCGCAAGGATCTGGGTCGGGACGGCAGGCATAGAACATTCGCCGGAGCGGAAGTGATCAATCAAAAATTGTGATTGTTTGGGAGAACTGTGAAGACCGGTATAAGGCATCTCGCCGAACCCCTTTCCGAGTAACCAATTCTCGCTTTAGATGAAGGCACCGGTTCCTGAGACCCCACGATTAAGTTTATCCATTAGACCCGGCCAGTTTCACCTGGGCACGATCCTATTGTTGGTGTGCTGGGGGAAGGCGCTATTGGAGTTTGTAATATTCCATCCGAGCTTCCGCAAGCAGTGGGATGTCCGCGTCCGCGTCCTTCCAAAGGGCAAAGAAATCTTGGTAGGCAGCACGGCCATCTGCAAGAGTACCCTTATCCTCGTGTGCCCGACGATGGTCACGCGCCGCTCTCGCTCCGGGAACCCCCGGCGCAACCGGAAATCCGGCTTCCATTGCGTTAGCACGGCCTATGCCGAGGTGCGCCAGCGCGCCGAGGAGATAGTTATTAGTCAATCCAGGATGATCCAGAATCTTCTGAAACTCGGCTTTTGCTTCATCGGGTAATCCTGCTGCTAGGTACGCCGAGCCCCGCAGATAGATCGGGTAAAGCAGCACATAGGTGGGGAGTTGCGGTGCTGACAGCTCGTAATGTCGAGCCCCTTCGAGGGTCTCGATTGCTTGAGGAGGACTGTTCCTCCGCAGTTGAACTGCGGCCTGAATTGTGGGCAGCCAATATTCGTTCAGCAACGTGTCTTTCGGGAACTTTTGCTTCAACTGTCGCGTTAGGGCAACCGCCCTTTCGCGGGCTCCTGCCCTTGCTAAAGCAAGAGCCCCTAGAATTAACACCTGCTGACCGCCGCCACGCCTCAGGGCAACGGTTGCCTGTTTCGTGGCTGACTCCAGGTTGCCGAACTCCGCTTCTCGCAACGCTCCAATCAACGCGTACGAGAGAGCAGTTTCTTCGTCGCCATCATGCTGAGCTGACTCGATTGCCCGTCTGGTAAGAGATCGAGCCTGAGCCAAGCGGCCATGGTAAGCTTCGGTGTCCGCTCGAAGGGCAAGCAGCCAACTCTCGATGCCTGGTTTCCCCGCCGCGGAAGCAATCTGTCGGTGCATCTCTTTGTCGTCATTCTGCAAGAACGCCAACTGATAGCGCGAGATGAGAAGGAAAGGATCCTCCAGCTTGTGCGCGGTGGCTTCATTTAGCACCTCCGCCGCCTTGTCAAACTGATTTAAGCAAGTGTAGGTGGAGCTAAGATTGACGTATACGAACGAATTGCCAGGGCTGAGCCCCAAAGCCACCTCCCCCTCAGCGACGCTCTTATCGAATCGTCCCAAGTTACTGTAGATGTTCATTAGGTTGATATAGGGGATAAGGTTATGAGGATAGATCTTCTGCCATAACTGGTATACTTCGACGGCTTTTTCGGCTTCCCCCGTAACCTCGCTGAAATAGTGGGACTCAATGTAAAGCCTCTCCCATTCGCCGCTAACTTGCCCACGCAGTTCGTAGGCCCGCGTTATGGCGGTTCTACCTAGGGCAGGTTGATTGAAGTTGAAATACTCGGTCCCGAGCCGCGCATATGCCATTGCGAAGTCGGGGTCGAGCTCCGTAGCACGCTTGAAGAAAGGAATGGAGCTGCGATCGTGTCTGATCTGCGTTTCCATTGCCAAGCTATAGGCTTGCAGCGCATCCAGAGACGACGTGGTAGCGTCCTCCACCGGCGTATCGTATTTCTGAATATTCGCTAGCGATTCTCCAAGGTGCATTCTCAGTTTGGTAGTCGCATCACCCAAGGCACGCAAGGTTTTCTCGCGGCTCGCGGCCTCTGCCTGTTCGTTGCTTATTACCTCGCGGGTCTGGCAATTGATGGCCTGCAACCCAACCAAGTAATGCCTGCCAAGAGGTGCAATCGAACCCTCAACAATTGCATCGCCACCGGTGCGCAAGCATACCTCTGCGGCCACATTGCCGACAAGTTTTTCGTCTCGCGCATGTCCCATGTAACTCAGCGATTGTCGGGCCTTCTCTTCCGAAAGCACATCCAGAAAGGAAGATTGTTCAAGTCTCATTCGTAGAGCCTGTTTCAGAGTTTGATCGAAGATGGGTTCGCCGGTGGCGTTGTTAAAGTCGCCAAGGATGATGGTGTTTTGTTTGGTGGGGTTGGACCTGTTCAATTTATGAAAATAAGAACGCCCGGCAATAACAATCGCGAAGATCACCGTGACCAGAGCAAGCCGTTGACTCAGAGCACTCCAACGAGCGGGGTGTCCCTTTAGACGCCTCAAATCATCCCGCAGTTCGCCAGCAGTTTGATAGCGCAGTTCAGGTGACTTCGCCTGTGCCTTGCCGATGACCCTATTAAGTTCCTGGGGAATCGCGGGGTTCAAATCCGATACTGGAAGTGGCTTCTGATGGAGAATATTGTCCAGAATGGCAGGTACGGTTTCACCCTGAAACGGCAATATCCCTGTTGCCATTTCATACAGCACAACCCCCAGTGAAAACAGATCGGAGCGCACATCCGCTTGCTTGCCCATAACCTGCTCGGGCGATGCATACGAAGCTGTACCCAAAGCGATTTCCGATCGAGAGACTGCATCATCTCGCGTCCGTGCCCCAG
>Ga0210391_10005972_pt1 | contig 10016 bp, 6 predicted proteins | sample IncBWC12OmetaG_FD_160573 | JGI IMG/M metagenome (GOLD analysis project Ga0210391, IMG submission 160573) | Forest soil microbial communities from Barre Woods Harvard Forest LTER site, Petersham, Massachusetts, United States - Inc-BW-C-12-O ...
TGATCTCTTCTGGGCCTTCTCTGTCTGCACGCCTGCGAAGGAGCCTACTCGTGAAAGTTTATACCGGAGAAAACATTCGTAATGTTGCGATTGTGGGGCACGGGCACGCGGGGAAAACCTCGCTGCTCTCGGCCATGCTTTATACCGCGGGGGCAACGCCGCGCCTGGGCCGGGTGGACGACGGGTCGACGACGACCGACAGCGACGAAGAAGAGATCGCACGCAAGATGTCGATTGCGGCGTCAGCCGCTTACGTGGAGTGGGGCAAGACCAAGATCAACGTGATCGATACCCCGGGGTTCAACATGTTTGTCCACGAAGCCCGCATGGTGCTGCCCGTGGTGGACGCGGCCATTGTGGTGGTGGACGGCGTGGCGGGCGTGGAGGTGGTGACGCAACGGGTGTGGAGCGATTGCGAGGAATACAAGACGCCGCGACTGATTGTGGTGAACCGCATGGACCGCGACCGGGCCAGTGCGGAGCGGGTGCTGGAGTCGCTGATCAGCGCGTTTGGGCGGAATGTGATTCCGATCGAGCTGCCGATTGGAAGCGAAAAGAATCTGACGGGCGTGGTCGACCTGGTGCGGATGAAGGCTTACACCTACGAGCTGGGGGGAAATGGCAAAGGGAAAGAGACGGAGATCCCGGCCAACATGCGGGCGCAGGTGCAGGAGTCGCACGAGCAGCTGGTGGAATTGGTGGCCGAGGGCGACGACAAGCTGATGGAGAAGTTCTTCGAGGCGGGGACGCTGCCGGAGGAAGATTTGATTCCCGCGCTGCACAATGCAATTCGCGAGGACAAGCTGTTTCCTGTGGTGTTTGCCTCGGGACTTGGCAACATTGGCGCGGACCGGGTGATGGATTTCATCGTGGACTATACCCCGGCGCCTTCCGAGCACGAATGGGTGCAGGGCGAACCGGTGGCTTCGGGGAATGGAGACGCGCCCAAGCGCCATGAAACCGACGCGGAACCGGTATCGCTGTATGTGTGCAAAACGATTTCGGATGCCTTTGCCGGGAGGATTTCCTATTTCAAAGTTTTCTCCGGGGTGCTCAAGAACGAAGCGACGGTGCAGAATTTCTCCCGCGGATCGGCGGAGAAGCTATCGCATATTTCCATCATGCAGGGGAAGACTGCCGTGCCGGTGACGGAGTTGCATGCGGGAGATATTGGCGCCGTGGCGAAATTGAAAGATACGCTGACCGGAGACACGCTGGGAGACAAGGCTGCGCCGATTCTGTATCCGCGAGTGAAGTTGCCGGAGCCGGCGATTACCTTTGCCATCGAGCCCAAGAGCCGCGCCGATGAAGACAAGCTGGGGCCAGGCATTCATAAGCTGATGGAAGAAGATGCGATGCTGCGATTCTTCCGCGATCCCCAGACGAAAGAATTTCTCATTGCGGGTACGGGGCAGCAGCATATTGAAGTGATTGTTTCAAAGCTGAGGAAGCGGTATCACACCGAAGTGGTTCTGAAAGCGCCCAAGGTGCCCTACCGCGAGACGATTCGCGCCAAGGCCGACGTGCAGGGACGGCATAAGAAGCAGACCGGCGGACACGGGCAGTACGGGGACTGCAAAATCAAGATGGAGCCGATGCCGCGCGGCGGACAGTTTGAGTTTGTGAATGATATTTTTGGCGGTGCGATTCCGAAGAATTACATTCCGGCGGTGGAAAAGGGAATCAAAGACGCGGCGGCGCGCGGGTATTTGGCCGGATTTCCGGTGGTGGATTTCCGCGTGATTCTCTATGACGGGTCGTATCACGATGTCGACTCGAACGATTTGTCGTTCCAGATGGCGGGGCGCATTGCTTTCCGAAAGGCGATGGAGCAGGCCAAGCCCACGCTGCTCGAACCGGTGATGACCGTCGAGATCACCGTGCCGGACGAGTTTGCGGGCTCGATCATGGGCGACTTGAACAGCCGGCGGGGACGCATACAGGGCATGGATAACAAGGGCGGCAACACCGTGGTGAAGGCCGAAGTTCCCATGGCGGAGATGCTGACCTATGGAGTCGATCTCACGTCCATGACGCAAGGCCGCGGTTCGTTCAATATGGAGATGCATCATTACGACACGGTGCCGGGCCAGTTGCAGGAGAAGATTATTGAGAAGGCCAAGGCGGAGCGGGGCGAAGTGAAGGAAGAGGAAGAGTAGCGAGTCGCGACGTGGCGCCTGGCGGGATCCTTTGAGTAAGTGCCGAATGACCCTTCCGACGATCATGCTTTGCTGCGGATGACACGCAGCATAAGTCGGGAGTATTTGCGCGAGGGTAATCATGAAGGCAATCTTTTTTGTCTGCTCTCTTTTTGCTTTGACGCTTACCGGGAATGCCGCCGAGACGCAGGTGTTTGCCACAGCCGCCGGAGCGGTGAAGATCACGCCGCTCTATCACGCGAGCACGCTGATTGAGGCGGGAGGAAAGACGATTTATCTCGATCCTGTCAAGCCTGCGAAGTTGGCGGGACTGCCGAAGGCGGACCTTATTCTGATCACTGACATTCACGGCGATCACATGGATCCGGATTCGATCCAGCAAATCAGCCAGGCGGGAACAGAGATTCTGGCGGCACCTGCCGTGGTGGTGACGGTCAGCAGCGCCAAGCCGATTGCCAATGGAGAAACGAAAACCTGGCAGGGATGGACGATTGAGGCGATTGCCGCATACAACCTGAAGCGCGGGCCGGAGCCGGGAACTTTTTTTCACGATAAGGGACGCGGCAATGGCTACGTCCTCACCTACGGAGGAAAGCGGTTTTACTTCTCCGGCGATACCGAAGGCGTTCCCGAGATGCGCGCGCTGAAGAACATCGACGTAGCATTTGTGTGCATGAATCTGCCCTACACCATGCCGCCGGAAGAGGCCGCCGCGGCGGTGAAGGCCTTTCATCCGAAGATTGTAATTCCCTATCACTATCGTGGATCGGATCTCGCCCTGTTTCAAAGAGGCTTGGACGGGACCGGGATTGAGGTGCGGGTACTGGACTGGTATCCGAACTAAGAGGCGAGTCTCTCCGCGACCGTTCGTGGTAACATCCGGCGAGTGGCCACCGCCAAGAACAATTTGAATTACAACCCCGAGCGCCTGGTCTCGGCTGCGCCGGTGGAGGACGATGGTTCCTTTGAGCTGAAGCTGCGGCCGCAACGGCTGGGCGAGTTTATCGGGCAGGCCAAGGTCAAAGAAAATCTGGCAGTGGCGATTGAGGCGGCACGGTCGCGTGGCGAAGCCATGGATCACGTGCTGCTGTACGGGCCGCCGGGGCTGGGGAAGACGACGTTGGCCAATATCATCGCCAACGAGCTGGGCGTGCATTTCCAGCCGACGGCGGCGCCGCTGCTGCAGATCAAGGGCGATCTGACGGCGATCATTACCAACATGCAGGACCGACAAGTCCTGTTCATCGATGAGATTCACCGGCTGCAGCCGGTGCTCGAAGAGCTGCTGTACTCGGCGCTGGAGGACTACAAGCTGGACATCATTATCGGGCAGGGGCCTTCGGCGCGGACGCATACGCTCGAGGTGAAGCCGTTTACGTTTGTGGGGGCGACTACGCGAGCGGGATTGATTTCGGCGCCGCTGCGGTCGCGGTTTGGAATTGTGCTCCGTCTGGAATTCTATACGCCGGAAGATTTGCGGGTGATCGTGGAGCGGTCGGCGGAAATACTGGGAGTGCAGGTGGACGACGCGGGGGCAATCGAGATGGCCAGCCGGTCGCGGGGGACGCCGCGAATCGCCAATCGATTGCTGCGCCGGGTGCGAGACTACGCACAGGTGCGCGGCGCGGGCAAGATCGATTTGCCGACCGCGCAGGCCGCGCTGCAGATGCTGGAGGTGGATAAATACGGCTTTGACGAAGTGGACCGCAAGCTGCTGCTTACGATTATTGAAAAATACCAGGGCGGTCCGGTGGGTTTGAATACCCTGGCGGCTGTGCTGGCGGAAGAACCGGACGCGATTGAAGAAGTCTACGAACCGTTCCTGATGCAGATCGGATTTCTGAACCGCACGCCGCGCGGGCGAGTGGCCACCCAGTTGGCCTACGAGCACTTCGGCATCACGCCGAGCCGCAGGCAGAGTTCGTTGTTCTAGCCGGGTTCTAGCGGGCAATGCGACAATCACCAGGTTGGAAATATCGGCTGCAGTATTCCCGCGTGTTCGCCAAACCTTAAAACAACTGTTTCCTGTTCTGTGAGACGGGTTCATAGTGTATCTTGATTCCTCTTCGCCAGGCGATCGGGGAGAGGCAGGGCACTTTGCGGTCGGGGCGATTTCTGAGTTTTCCAGTCCAAAGCTGTGTGCGATTCCCGCCAGCGGCAGTGCTGATACTGCTGACGTTGGCGGAATGGGGATGGTGCGCGCCGCCCCCGCCCCCGGCTGCATCGGCGCGCGCCGCCACCGCCGCGCTGCAGAATGCGGCTCCGGCGCAACCGAATGGGCAGAATCCACAGATCACACCGCAGAATCCTCCTCCCCCTCCCGAGGCCAATCCGGCCCCGCCGGGAGAGAAGCCGGCGCCCTCCCCAGAAAATCCTGCACCCTCGGCCCAGGAGCCGGAACCCAGCATCAAGAATCCGCAGGTTCGAGCCGCGCCGAGGCCCGCACTCGCGCCTCCCGCGCTGACGATTCCACGCCTGTCCCGAGCACCGGCATTGGAGGACTTTCTCAGCATGGAGCCACAGGGCGAGACGGCTCTGCGGATGGCGAAGGTCACCGGTTTTGTGCAACGCAATCCGCATGATGGCGAGAAGGTTTCCGAAGAGACCGCCGCTTATCTGGGCTACGACCAAAAAAACCTGTACGTGGTATTCGTGTGTTTCGACGACCCGAAAAAAGTGCGGGCGCGCATGTCGCGACGCGAAGATATTTACGACGACGACAATGTCGAAATCATGCTCGATACGTTCCGCGATCGCCGGCGGGCATACGCCTTTCAAACCACCCCACTGGGGGTGCAGTGGGATGCGATCTGGAGCGAAGCCACGCGCGAAGAGATCGCGGGAAATTTTGACACGTCGTTTGACACCGTCTGGGATTCCAAAGGCAAGGTGACCAGCCGAGGCTTCGTGGTCTGGATGGCCATTCCGTTCAAAAGCCTGCGCTTTCCTGCGACCAAACAGCAGCCCTGGGGGATCATTCTTTATCGGGGAATCGTTCGCAAGAACGAAGACGCATTTTGGCCGCAAGTTTCCTACAAGGTGGCGGGCAGGCTGGGACAGGCCGCAACGCTCTACGGCCTGGAGGGAATCTCGCCGGGGCGCAGCATCGACCTGATTCCCTATGGGATCATGCGCGGCTTCCGGGCGCTCGACCAGCGCGACCCCTACAACCCGTATTTTCAAGATGCGGTCGCCCAGGGGCAGGCCGGCATGGACGCCAAGTTCGTCATTCGCGACCACTTTGTTTTGGATATGACCGCCAATCCGGACTTCAGCCAGGTGGAGTCGGAGGATCCGCAGATCACGGTGAACCAGCGCTTCGAAGTGTATTTTCCGGAGAAGCGTCCATTCTTCCTGGAGAACGAGGATTACTTCCGCACCCCCCTCGATTTATTTTTCACGCGAAATATTCAAGACCCTTCGGCAGGCATCCGGCTTACGGGAAAAGAAGGACCGTATTCCGTAGGCGTGATGGCTACCGACGACCGCGCACCAGGACTTGCGGTGCCTGACTACTGCCCGGCTACGTCCCCAATTTGTTCGGACAGCCTTTCTGGTATTCGTTCGTACTTCACGATTGCGCGGGTCAGCCGCGATATTTCGAAGGAGTCGAGCGTGGGGGCGGTTTACACCGACTGGGAGTGTCCGACGACCGGGGAGTTCAACCGCGTGGGAGGAATCGACACCCGGCTAAAGTTCACCGCCAACTGGTCGCTCGATGGGCAAGCCGTAGCGAGCTCGAGCAACCTGCAGGGCCTGAACACGGGCAATTTAGAGACTACCTGCGAATACAACCTGTATCCCTTCAGCTCAGGCAATGCCGGCAACAACAACCACTATGCGGGTCCGGCGGACAAACTCGACCTGAAGCGTGATGGGCTGCACTTTTCCTACGAGGGGATTTACGACGACATCAGCCCGGGATTTGTAACCGTGCCCGGCTTCGTGAACCGGGTAGATATTCGCGAACTTTACCAGATGGTCGGGTACCGCTTCCGCCCCAGGAAAGGCTGGATCGTCGACTGGGGGCCTTCGCTGAACCAGCGCTACGTCTTCGATCACGAAGGCAATCGCCTCGATACCGATTACCAACCCTATCTCGCGATCCAGGGGCGTGGGCAGACTTTCATCTACTTGTTTCCCTATGAGGAATTGAGAGAGCGTCTGCGTCCGCAGGATTTTTGTTTTCTGGGATTCTCGTGCCAGCCTCCGATTCCGAACCAGGATTACCATGAACACAACAGCGGGGCCTCGGCGCAGACCAGTATTCTGCCCAAGGTTACCGTGGGTGCGAGTTATCACTGGGGAGATGGGGCTAACTTCGTGGCATCTTCCACTGCGCCGGCGCCTTTGGACCAGCCCTTTCTCGCGCGCCAGGATACGGCTACCGGGACCCTGACGCTTCGTCCCATGAAGCCTTTGAAGATTGAGAATACCTATCTCTTCGAGCGCCTGCGGACGACCGGCAGCACCTACGCTCTGGCCGTCTCGCAGTTGCCCGGAGCCCACCTTGGACGGGGTATTTTCAACGATCATATTGTGCGCAGTAAATGGAACTGGCAATTTACGCCGCAGCTCTCGCTGCGGTTGATCCTGCAATACAACGGATTGCTGGCCAATACGCCGGGCAACCCGGTTTACCCCTACACCTATCTGCCAACGGAGAAGGAGTTCAATGCTGATTTTCTGCTCACGTATCTGGTGCATCCGGGCACGGCGATTTATATCGGATACAACAGCGACCTCCAGAACCTGGACCACGAGTTTACGCCGGGCCCAGAGGGTCCGGCAGGGCTGTACACGGCGAAGGGATATATCAACGACAGCCGGCAATTTTTTGTGAAAGTGTCCTATTTATTCCGCTTCTGAACAACGCTGGCGCTGGCTGGTAGTGATGCCAGTTGATTTCCTGAGGCGTTACGCTCTTCTCGCCCTATGCGCTCGACCTTAGCTGTGGCCAGGGGCAGCCTCAGAATCGTGAAACCCGATGCGGGGGCGCTCAGTAGGGGGGTAGTTACCTGCTTGCGGACGGACCTTTGAGGTTCCTGGCAGTGTCAGCACCGGCTCGGCAACTCGACAGGCCAAGCCATGAGATAGACACGGGTCGACAAACGGCACTGCTTGCCAGGGATCCTTTGGACGACCGGTTTGCTGAATCCTGGGCGATTCCGGTAGAATCTAACGATTGAATCGAGGTCTGAAACGCCATGAAAGCAGCCATTCATCCCGCTTATAACGAGGTTCGCGTGCATTGCGCGTGTGGAAATGCCTTTGTCACCCGGTCGACGCACAAGGGCGATATCAGCGTTGAAATCTGCTCAGCCTGCCATCCGTTTTTCACCGGCAAGCAGAAGTTGATGGACACCGCCGGCCGCGTGGAGCGCTTCCGCCGGAAGTATGCGAAAAACGCCGCGCCCGCCAAGCCCGAGGCATCGAAGAACTAGCCTTTTGGCACGGATTCACACCCAATTTGGCCCTCGCCCCCGTGGCGGGGGCTTTGTTTTGCGGAGCACAGTAGAATAAGGCTGTGAGAAAAATGTGGGACAATCCGAGGCCGTGTGGGGCGGACAGTGCCGTCCAGGCAACGCCACCGAAGCCAGTTCCTGGGAGGCTTTCGATCGGCAGCGTGAGCATCGCTCCCGCTACGGTTCTAGCCCCCATGGCCGGGGTCACCGATACGGTTTTCCGGCGCTTCATCCGCAATCTCGGCGGCTGCGGGCTGATTATGACTGAGTTCACCTCGGCAGACGGCGTGCTCCGTAAAAAAGATCAGAAGGCCAAGCGGTATCTCCATTTCTATCAAGACGAACATCCGATTTCAGCCCAGCTGTTCGGCAGTGATCCGCAAGTGATGGCCGAGGCCGCGCGCATGGTCGAGGGGCTGGGTTTCGATCTGGTGGATCTGAATCTGGGATGCCCGGCAAAGAAAGTGGTGAAGTGTAACGGGGGGTCGGGTCTGCTGCGCGATCTGCCGGCGATTGGTAGGATTTTTGCAGCCGTGCGCGCGGCTGTGAAAATTCCCTTCACCGTGAAGTTTCGCGCGGGATGGAACGATGATGAAATCGTCTGCGTGGAACTGGCGCGGATGGCGGAAAACTGTGGACTGGCGGCGGTGGCGCTGCACGCGCGCACTCGGGAGATGGGTTACAGCGGCAACGCGCGCTGGGAGTGGATCGCGGCGGTGAAGGATGCGGTGACGATTCCGGTGATCGGCAATGGCGACATCCGCACGCCGGAAGATGCTTGCGCCATGGTCGCACAGACGGGATGCGATGCGGTGATGATTGGCCGGACAGCCCCGTCGAATCCGTGGATCTTTAGGCAGATTCATCAGCATTGCGGGGGAACGCGGTATGAGGAGCCGACCGAGGCCGATCGCTATCAGATGATCCGCACCTACTTCCAGATGCTGATTGAAGAGGAGCTGCCGGACGCAGTGGGGAAGATGAAGCAGTTCGCCTCCTGGTTCACGCATGGCGTTCCCGGCGGAGCGGGGTTGCGGAAGGCGATCTACGAGTCGAAGAGCGCGGCGGAGATTCTGGGGCGAGTCGAAGAGTTCTTCGAGGCGCGGGTGTGTAGCGCTATCCCGGCCATTGAATCCGTTTGAATATCGTGCGAAGACGCTTCCCCCGGGTGGAGTTGATCATTTCCACAAACGCCACGCGTCCCTCGAGGTGCATGCGAAATTGGGGATGGCGTTCGCGGTTTTGGCTTTCTGGACCCCAGCGAGCGCAATTTGTCAGGGTGGCTTTGAGGCGATCGAAGACGCTTCGCTGAACATTCAGCCGCTGGTTGGTTACCAGACCCGCCAAGTGTTGCCGTACGCCCTGCCGCATGATTCGCGTCTTGCGGTGGCGTACGGCAAAACCCTCTTTTCTCATTTCCAGCTCGCCCGGCGACTTCCAGAAAACTGGAAGTCATGGCAGGGAAGCAACTTCGACGGCCAGCGGCCGACTTGTTGCCTAAGAGCCTTGCGAAGCCGCTCGCGCCGCCATCTTCCCCGATTCATCCTTTTCGACATAGGCCCACGGCGTCTCTGCGTCGTGCGTGAAGACCGTTAACCATCTTTGGGGAAGGGCTTTCGCGTAGTACAGCTTCTTGCTCTCGATGGTTTCGAGCGGGTAGAGATCGAAGCCCATGCCCCAGGTGATGTCGATGTGCGCGGTGGTGGGGATGAGGTCGGAAGTGTAGCAGGCAGTGCCCCCTTTCGTTTCGACGATCACGGCTTGCATGTGTGCGGTGTGGCCGGGGAAAGTTTTCACCGAGATGCCGGGGACGATTTCTTCGTTGCCTTTGAGCAGAGTCATCTGGCGGCTGGCGACGAGTGGGTCGTAGTTGTCGGGGAGGTAGCTGATGGCGTCGCGCTCGCTGGGTTTGCGGGCGTATTGCCACTCGCCTTCGGGGGCGTAGTATGTCGCCCGCGGAAAAGTCGGGACAATCTTCCCATACTGGTCGCGCACCGTGTTCCAACCGCAGTGGTCGAAATGAAGGTGGGTGTTGATGACGATGTCGATGTCTTCGGGCGAGACTCCGGCTGCGGCCAGATTCGCGAGCAGCTGCGCGGGCTGCCCGTAGAACTTGATCATGCGCTCGGACAGTTTGTTGCCCATCCCGGTCTCGACCAGGACGTTGTGCTTGCCGGTGCGGATGAGGAGCGAGTTCAGCCCTGCTTGGACGTAATTTCTTTGGTCGGACACGGCTTTGCGCGACCACATGACCTTGGGAATCACGCCGAAAAACGCGCCGCCATCGAGCGCGTAGGTGCCGTCGGAGAAAATGCTGAGTTCGAAATCGCCGAGAGTGAGGCTGGGCATGCGATTAGTGTGCCACAGACCGGAGCGGGGGCCGCCGTCCCTT
>Ga0210391_10005974_pt1 | contig 10014 bp, 8 predicted proteins | sample IncBWC12OmetaG_FD_160573 | JGI IMG/M metagenome (GOLD analysis project Ga0210391, IMG submission 160573) | Forest soil microbial communities from Barre Woods Harvard Forest LTER site, Petersham, Massachusetts, United States - Inc-BW-C-12-O ...
CGGGGGGCCCCGCTAACCCATCAGGACCAGAGGTTCCAGCGGGAGAGCCGGAGCGACTGACGCGCCGGGCAGTGGTTGTCTTGGTTTTAACCAACGAATAATCCCGGAGAAAGCAAACCGGGTCATCCTTACAATGAACCCGGCTGGGTTGGGTGATAGAGTTTCAACTTTCGTACTCTACGCACGCGAACGCACTCAGTCTTTGGTGGCCGATGCCTGCGCCTGACTCTTGAGCATTTTCAAAATCGCGTCAGGATCGACGGTGAAGCTTGCCGGCGCCTGGCTGGGAGGATATTCCTTAAACGTCTCAATAAATTCCTGACCAAGAATCGTTCCCTGCACATTGAGGTACACATTGTGGACGAGCCAGTCGTTGTACTGGTCGGAGGTAATGTCTGCTCGCTCATATGGATCCATCCGCAGGTTGAAGATCTTTGGTAGGCGGAGACAGGTGAATGGCTCGGCCCAGATATTCAGGTTGCCTGGGGCGCGCTGTTCGCAGAAGACATACTTGAAGTTCTCATGCCGCATCGCGACCAGCTGCCCATCGTCGTCGAAGTAGAAGAAATCTTTGCGCGGGGAGTGGGGCTCCTGACCCTCCAGGTAGGGCAGGATGTTGTAGCCGTCCAAGTGCACTTTATGCACCATGCCCCCCGGACCCTGACCTTTTAAGAGCTGCTCCTTGATGGTTGTGTCTCCAGCAGCAGCGAGGAGCGTTGGGAACCAGTCGAGACCGGAGACGATCTCGTTCGACCAGACCCCAGGCTTGATGTGGCCCGGCCAGCGGACCATTGCCGGGACGCGGAACGCGCCCTCCCAATTCGAATCCTTTTCACTGCGGAAAGGCGTCATCGCAGCATCGGGCCAACTGAACATGTTTGGTCCATTGTCGGTCGTATAAATGACCAGAGTGTCTTTAGTGACGCCGAGATCGTCGAGTGCCTTTAGCAGCTTGCCGACATCGCGATCGTGCTCGACCATGCCATCGGCATAATCATTGCCGGGCATTCCGCTAATCCCGTGATACTCCGGGCGGATGTGCGTAAACACATGCATTCGAGTCGTGTTCATCCAGACGAAGAACGGCTTACCCACCTTCACCTGCTCGCCCATAAAGCCGACTGCGCGATCGGTTGTTTCGTCGTCAATCGTCTCCATGCGCTTGATGTTGAGCGGCCCGGTATCCTCGATCTTGCCACCAGCATAGGAGTGGATCACGCCGCGAACGTTATAGACCTTGAGAAACTGCGGATCATCCTTCGGCCAGTACGGCATCTCCGGCTCTTGCTCGGCGTTGAGGTGGTACAGATTTCCATAAAATTCGTCGAAGCCGTGGTTGGTTGGAAGATATTCGTCCCGGTCACCAAGATGATTCTTCCCGAACTGGCCCGTCGCATAACCCAAAGGCTTGAGCGCCTCAGCAATTGTAATGTCGCGCTTCTGCAGACCGACCGGCGCACCAGGCGCACCCACCTTCGTCAGCCCGGTACGTATGGGCGACTGCCCTGTAATAAATGAAGAACGGCCCGCAGTGCAGCTGTTCTCCGCGTAATAGTCGGTGAAGGTCATTCCCTGTTCGCCAATGCTGTCAATATTTGGCGTCATATAGCCAACCACACCATGTGTGTAACGGCTTATATTGGCTTGGCCGATGTCGTCTCCAAAAATAACGAGTATGTTCGGTTTTTGAACCTGCGCAATTCCGCTCGATCCCAAACCTAGGAGCGCAAAGATTAATAGCATTAGGTGGCCAAGATTCAACCGCCCTAATGGATTCAGATTTGACTTGCTCTTTGAGAAATTGGTCGCATCTGTCTTCACTGCATATTCTCCTCAGTTGGAATTCGGTGTGAGTTCGTTTCCGTTCGTTCCTTTGATCCCCAACAGGTGCAAATTATAAGCGCCTCTACCGCAGATGCGACACCAGGTGTGAGCAATCCATGATCAATTCGAGCGGTCGGCGTAGTGAGTTGACGGATACCCGGCTGGTCAGCTTAGCGCTTTTTTAATCCAATTCGTTCTCTTCGAGTAGGCGTAAAACCCGATGCTTGGACAGATGGATAGCTTGGCTCGTAGTCTCGATGAGTGGCGAATCACAAATGCACTCGATGCCAAGCGGCGGGTGTCGATGACCATCTCGTGCCGAGTGCAGCAATCGCTTTATCCAGCCGAGCGAAAAGCAGGCCATGGAAATGACAGAGTATGGAAAGAATGGAAAGCCAAGAACCGCTTTCCATTCTTCCCACACTCTTTGGAAATCCCTTCGGGATTCCCACATTCCCACGGCCTCGACGACTAGATATATGTTTTCTCGTGTTCCCTCAGCTTGAACCCATCTCCACCGCAAGGGGCTTGTAACGGATGTCTCAGGTCCACAGCGTAATGCATGTCCCGGTACACTCACCTCCCGGCCCTTCTCCCTTAAGAAGGCGCTCTTTAATGGTCATGTCCCCGGCCGCTGCCAGCAGTGTCGGGAACCAGTCCAGGCCAGACACGATCTCCTTCGACCACACGTTCGCCTGGATGTGGACCGGCCAGCGGATCATCGCCGGTACACGGAACGCTCCCTCCCAGTTCGAATCCTTCTCGTTGCGGAATGGTGTTGTCGCCGCGTCCGGCCATGAGAACTGATTCGGGCCATTGTCCGTGGTGTAGAGGACGATCGTGTTGTCCTTGATGCCGAGATCATCCACCTTCTTCAGCAGCTTGCCGACATCCTGGTCGTGCTCCACCATGCCGTCTGCGTATTCGTTGCCGGGCATGCCGCTCTGCCCACGCATAGATGCGCGAACATGGGTATAAATGTGCATCCTGGTGAAGTTCATCCAGACGAAGAATGGCTTGCCGGCCTTCACCTGCTTGTCCATATAGTCCATTGCGGCGCTGGAGGTTTCGTCGTCGATCGTCTCCATGCGCTTCATGTTCAGCGGACCGGTATCTTCGATCTTTCCGTCTGCGTACGAGTGTATGACGCCACGCGGGTTGTATACCTTCAGGAAGACCGGATCGTCTTTCGGCCAGTAGGGCATCTCCGGCTCCTGCTCCGCGTTCAGGTGGTACAGGTTGCCGAAAAATTCGTCGAAACCGTGATTCGTCGGCAGATATTCATCCCTGTCGCCTAGGTGATTCTTGCCAAACTGTGCCGTAGCGTAGCCGAGTGGTTTTAGCGCTTCCGCGATCGTGATGTCGCGCTTCTGAAGCCCCACAGGAGCGCCTGGAACCCCGACCTTTGAAAGTCCAGTGCGGATGGGCGACTGCCCGGTGATAAACGACGAGCGGCCCGCCGTGCAGCTGTTCTCGGCATAGTAGTCAGTGAATGTGAAGCCCTGTTCGCCGATGCTGTCGATATTCGGCGTCGTGTAGCCCACTAAACCGTGCGTGTAACGGCTGATATTTGCCTGGCCGATGTCGTCACCGAAGATAACCAGGATGTTCGGCTTTTTCTCATCTGCGTAAGCAGCCCGTGACGACAGGAGGGCTCCCATCGTGAGGGCGAAGAGGATTGCTGCCAGGGTGAACGCCGAGCTACTGCGCTTAGCCAGCCGACCGCATCGATGCATTGGACCCATCTCAACTCCCGTCTGCATTGCATTTCATTGAATGATAAGCGAACTTCGAGGAAGAAATCTGCAATTCCCAAGAGAAGGTTAAGTTGGAACCGCTCCGCTTGGACGTAAACGGGCTTCTCGCGAAGTTGAATTTGTACCTCCTGTAAAGTCGGGTTTTTGATTCCGCCGGTAGTTCGCCCCGCTCCTGCGCTGACCATCCGCAAGTTCACGAGCCGGCGATTTACGGTCGATGACCTGATTGCTCGCGGCACGATGACAGAGGCTCTGGCGCAGTTTCTTGAGGAACAGATCTGCTCTGGAAAGACTGTCCTGATCAGCGGTGGAACCGGGAGCGGCAAGACGACTTTGCTCAACATCATGGCCCAGGCAATTCCCGACGATGAGCGCATTATCATCATCGAAGATACGTCGGAGCTTCGCATCCAAAAGCCGAACGTTCTCGCTGTCGAATGCCAGATCGACACCTTCAAGGCTTGCATTACTTTCGATGACCTTCTGAAGTCGGCTCTGCGCTGGCGTCCGGATCGGATCATTCTCGGCGAAGTCCGCGGAATCGAGGCGCGAACGCTGCTCGATTCCTTCAATACCGGCCACGCAGGATCGCTGGCTACCATCCATGCCAACTCGGCCGAAAAGGCTCTCCATCGCTTCGCCAATCTGGTGATGCGCAGCCACACCCAGACGACGTTCGTCGATACCGAAGCCGAGATCGGAGAGTCGGTCGACTTCGTCGTCCATATCGAGCGCCAACCCGGTGGTCGAGTCATCCGCGAAGTGCTAAGGATGATCGGCTACGACCGCGACACAAAACGGTTCCTCATTGAACCCGTATTCGAGGTGCACCATGCGGCAGCTTAGCAACGCAATTCAGATCGATCTGGCACACGAGTTTCTCTCCCGGAGCTTCACTCCTGGCGAAACTCTTGCGGTCCTTCTACGGAGCGAATACCCGTTCAGAACGCAGCAGCGAATCGTCAGGTTTGAGTGTGCGGTCGCTCCGCGGTATCTGCGCTGGCTGGCATACGAAAATGCCCGGGGCGCGAATATCTATGTGGCTGCCAATCCCCTCCGTTTTGGCAGCCGGAAGCGCACCAAAGAGTCGATCGATGAGGTCCGCCACCTATATATAGATATCGATTCGGATGGCGACGCCAGATTGGCCGCGGTTCGGACCTCCGACACGGTCCCGATTCCGTCCACGATCGTGTCCACATCGCCTGGAAAATACCAGGTCCTGTGGCAGGTCGATGACTTCCGGTTCGCCGAGCAGGAACGCATGCTCAAATTGCTCGCCATTGCCTTGGGCGGAGATCCTGCTTGCACGGACTGCAATCGGGTTCTCCGGCTCCCTGGATTCCTCAATCGCAAATACGATCCAGCCCATCTCGTCACCGCTGCATATCCAAGCAATTCGGTCTCGAAACCCGAAGACTTTCAACTGGACGATGCGCTGATCGAGCTTATTCCGATTTGTTCCCGTAAACCCGCGCACACTGTTCCAGGTGAAAAGACGAATTCCGAAAACGACTGGGCCTGGATATCACGTGAACTCGCCGTTGGGAAAGATGCTGTAAAGCTGACGCGGATACTGGCCGAGCAGCGTTCGGATAAATCCAATCCTCTCTACTACGCGCAACGAACCGTCGACGTCGCTTCAGCCCGTCTATGGCTGCTCGAAGGCATTCCCTTCTGTGACATCGTCACCATGCTCGAAGTGCGCCGGCGTTTCGAGATTCCGAACACGCTGAATCTCGTGCGGGCGCATGAGATTGCCCGCACCGCCCAACACATGATTTCCCGGCAAAAGATCGCCTAGATCGGTAATCCCAGGAGAACTACTATGCCACTCCTTGAAGTCATCCAAAGCCGACAGATCAGCGCATCTGTCCGCTTTGACGAAACCACCGCCACGCTGGTCGATCAGTATGCGGCCTTTATCCATGCCACCGCTGACGACGTCGTGAACAAGGCCCTCCATTACGTCTTCTCGAAAGACCGCGACTTCCAGGACTACCTCAAGACCTCCGATGCCCGCCGCATCACGCCCACGCTGCGCGTGCGCAGGAGCGCCGTGCTTGCCGACACAAAACCCAACCCCACCCCGAAGCCCATTGCAGGGGTGGAGTCGATAGAGTCAGCCAGGGCAGGGAAGTCATGATCATCCCCCAGAAGCAGTGGAGAGAAGAGAACGGTGCTTCGCACCGGCTGTATCTCGACACTCCACCCCTCAAAGGGTGGCGTTCGCTACCGATGGGTAGCGATTGCTACCGCGAACGAAATCAGCAGATTAAAGAACTGGCGATAGCGAACGGTATCAACCGGTATCGCGATCTGCGGACCCTTCGGAGGCCTCACACCATGAGCAAAATGCTTGGCGTCGACGACACGGAATCCATTAGCCGCCCAGCCGTGCGCAGCCGGCAAATTGGTGTCCGGCTCACCGATGCGGAATATGAAGCGCTTGAGAAATTGGCCTGGAAATCCGGCAGGACCATTGGCGATTGGTCGCGGGAGCAATTGCTGATGGCAATTGCGATGACCGAGAGCGCGCCGTCCTCGACTCTCCTGCTTACGGAAATCATCGGCCTGCAGATATTCCTCACGAACGCCCTCGCACCTCTTCTGCAGGGCGCGAGAATGAGCGACGAACAATACCAAGACCTGATGCGACATGTAAAAGCGAACAAGCTCAAAGCCGCCCAGGAAGTACTTGCACAGAAGAAGGAGTAGGAACCATGCCGGAAACAAAATGGGGTAGAAAAGAAACTATCATCTGGCCACCGAGGAAACCGATCTACACTCTCAGCGCGCTGTTTCTCGCGGCAATAGCCACAGGCCTGTTCCTCTATCTCCGCTTCACTTATGGCATGACGCCACTCGAAAAATACTACCTTCCCCTCTACCTGAAAACGAAGATCACCGGCTCCGTTCGTGCCACGGGTCAGTATCAGCTGCTCTTCATTTCAGACGGAAAGAGGAAGTTTCGCCTGGCGACCGATCAGGATGTGGAACCCGGCAGTACAGCTCAGGCTACAGGCAAAGCGCTGCCTTTGAAGGTCTCTGCCGACGCGGCGAAACAGGGCTGGATTTATCTTTACCGCGGTCCAGTAGCGGTCTACCAGAACAGGCCTCTCCATACCTATCTGAAACAGGCTGTATACGGAAATGACGGCCTCGTCTCCCGCTTCGAATTGCCGCTCACCTTTGGCCTCGCCGCCCTTCTGTTCCAGCTTCCTTTCTCCATCCCAAAGGACATTCGTCGCTATAGAGAAATGAAATACGGGCGCCGGTTGAAGGGGCCTGTCATGTTCACGCCAAAGCAGTTCAACAAGGCGGTACACGGGACCGGAATCGGTATCAAAACCGACGATTGTAAGGAACCGCTGCGCATTCCGCGGGCAGCCGAAGACCAGCACATCGAGATAATTGGCGACACCGGGACGGGCAAGACAACCCTGATCATGCAGCTGCTTCGACAGATCCAGGCACGCGGCCATTCAGCCATTGTCTATGACCCGGCCTGTGAGTTCATCCAGCGCTTCTACGATGAAAGCCGTGGCGACATAGTGCTCAATCCCCTGGACAAGCGCTGTCCCTACTGGGGACCGTCAGAGGAGCTTGTCCGATGGGCTGAGGCGAAGACAATCGCGGTCTCGCTCTTCCAGCCAACAACAGATAGGAAGGGTGAATTCTTTATCGAGAGCCCGCAGAAGATCTTTGCCCATCTTCTCCTGGATCTGCCCACACCGGCTCAGCTGGTCGCGTGGATGTCGAACCCTGAAGAGATCGATCACCGGGTCAAGGGAACAGAGCTTGCAGCATTGATTGATCCGAAGGCTCCACAGCAAAGGTCGGGTGTTCTGGCCTCACTCGGCCTGATTGCCGACAGCTTTCGCCTGCTGCCACGAGAGACCGAAACAAACGCCCGTTGGACAGCACGCGAGTGGTCGGAAGAACGAAAAGGATGGATCTTCATCACATCGCAACCTGCGGAACGCGAAGCCCTGCGGCCGTTGCACAGTCTGTGGATCGACATGCTGGTTTTGCGTCTCCTGACGGCATCGAAGGGAGGCCAGCGACCGGTCTGGTTTGTATTGGATGAGCTGGCTTCGCTGCAGAAGCTGCCGCAGTTGCACACCGCCATCACCGAGAACCGCAAATCGAGAAATCCGATCATCCTGGGCTTTCAAGGTAAGGCCCAACTTGAAGTCATCTACGGTCACCTTGCGGAAGTCATGCTGTCACAGCCGGCAACAAAAATCTTCCTTAAAACCACAGAACCGAATGCCGCCGAGTGGGTCAGCAAAGCCATCGGCAGGGTCGAAATTGAACGGATGCGCGAGACCCACTTCGATGGTTCCCGCGACGGCCGCAACTTCTCGCTCGACCGCCAGGTCGAAGCGCTTGTGCTCGACTCCGAGATCAGCGGTTTAGAGAATCTCCGCGCCTTCCTCAAGTACGGAAATCATGTAACTCGTTTCTCTTTCTCTTACATGAATCTACCGGCCGAGCAGCCGAAATTCCTCGAGCGACTGGTAAACGACTACATTAACCGTTCTCCTAAATCGCCGGTAGCTAAGACGGAAACACAGACGGGTGAGAAGGTTTCGACGACCAAGCCCGATATGCCTCTTGCCAAGGAGAAGTTGCATGAAGAACAGATCGCGGCTCGGCAAGGCGAACTGTGGCAAGGGCCACGGATTTGAGATGCAATCATGCTAACGATCTCGAAACCGTTGAGTGCGGCGCAGGCGCAGACCTACCACGCCAAAGAGTTCACCGCCAGAGAGCAAAGCTACTGGAGCCAGCAGGGTGCTGCCGTTGGCGAGTGGCAGGGGCGATTGGCCGCGGCGATGGGACTCGCCGGAGCGGTTTCCGAAGGTCAATTCGCTCGATTGAGCCAGCGGCAACATCCGGAAACCGGCGAGCAACTCGTAAGGCAGCGGGCTGCCTATGAATACAGCGACCCAGAAGGCAAGACCGTCAAAACCATGGAACACCGCGCCGGCTGGGATGCAACCTTCTCGGCGCCGAAATCGGTATCTCTGACAGCACTGGTCGGAGGTGACGACAGGGTTCGGGAAGCGCACCGCGAAAGTGTTCGCGTCGCGCTTGAGCAGCTCGAGGATTACACCATGGCCCGCATCGGCGGCAACCACCCGCCGGAGGCTACGGCCAAATTCATTGCCACCAAATTCGAGCACGATACCGCTCGACCCGTCGACGGTTATGCTGCGCCGCAGCTCCATACGCATGCCGTGATCTTCAATATGACCGAGCGCGAAAACGGACAGTACCGCGCTCTCCAGCCGCAGAGCCTATTCGCCTCACAGCAGTTTGTCACTGCTATCTACCAATCGGAGTTGACGTATCGGCTCCGCCAGTTGGGTTACGAAACTTCCGCCGGGAGAAGCGGCGCTCCGGAAATCAAGGGCTATACGCAGGAGTACCTGGACGCTTCGAGTCCGCGCAGCCAGCAGATCCGCGATTATCTGGAACGCACTGGGCGCAACGGGAAGGAGGCTGCCGAGATCGCCGCGCACTCGACGCGCGACAAGAAAGAGATTCACTCGCTCGGTGAAGTGATGGTGGCGCATCGAAAGATAGCCGCGGAGTACGGCAACCAGGCCGAAGCGGTCGTGAGCGCTGCACGGCAGCGAGCCCAGCAGCAGACGCCCGAATTGAACTCACAGCAGCGCGTTCGTGAGGCAGTGACGTTTTCACGAGACAAGAATTTCGAGCGCGAAGCCGTCGTCGACGAAAGAGCCATCGTTCGCGATGCGCTCCGCCGTGGTATGGGCGACATTACTTATTCGCAAATACGGGGTAATCTAGCGGCACGCTTGGCCTCCGGGGAATTCCAAACTGTCGAGCGTTCCCACGCTCCAAGTCGCCAGTTCACCACGGCCCGCACCATCGCCGCGGAGCAGGAGATTCTTAGTCGCGTACGCGAGGGACGCGATCAAGTTCACCCGATAACGACACGTGCCGCAGCCATTCAAGTCACCGACCAACGCCCTCATCTGAACCGAGCGCAACGGAGCGTTGTCGAAGATGTGCTCAGTTCTCCCGACCGGATTCAGGGTATTCAGGGGTACGCCGGCGTGGGTAAGACTGCGACGCTTACTGTGCTGAGCAGCGCGGTGGAAGCGCAGGGATATGAGGTGCAGGGTTTCGTGCCCACGTCACGGGCCGCGCGCCAGCTCCGCGAGGCCGGCATCGAGGCCGGAACCCTGCAGGGATTTCTTGCTGGCACGGCCCGGTCAGGAGCTGCAGCAGAGCGCAAGCACTTTTACTTCGTCGACGAGTCGAGCTTAGCAAGTACCAACCAGGTGCGGACATTCCTGGAGCGGCTGGGCCCGAATGACCGCGTCCTTTTCATCGGCGATATCCGCCAGCATCAGGGGGTCGAAGCAGGCCGCCCCTTCGAGCAGTTGCAGCAGGC
>Ga0210391_10005975_pt1 | contig 10014 bp, 7 predicted proteins | sample IncBWC12OmetaG_FD_160573 | JGI IMG/M metagenome (GOLD analysis project Ga0210391, IMG submission 160573) | Forest soil microbial communities from Barre Woods Harvard Forest LTER site, Petersham, Massachusetts, United States - Inc-BW-C-12-O ...
ATCTCGAGAGCAGGCATCACAACGCTGAAGGCCATGGTGTTTTATTGGGGAAGGCTTGAGGCCTTCAATCCGAAACTCCTACCCGCTCGGTTTTCGCGCTGGCCTCAATCATGTCCAGCACGCGAGCGCTGGGCGCAGCTTCCGTCTCGCGAATGGTGGGCAGCGGTCCGTTGACGGTGAAGTAATGCGCGCCCGCCACCAGAAGTTCTTCCGCCGGGAAGCGCGTAATCACCTCGTGTCCGGTCGGCGTTACAACGATCTCTTCCTCGATGCGCGCCGCGCTCCAGCCGTCGGTCGAGGGCCAGAACGTTTCCAGAGCAAATACCATGCCGGGCTCGATCGTGACGGGATGCTCGAAGGACACCAGGCGGCTGATCACCGGCTTCTCCCAGATGGCGAGGCCGATGCCGTGGCCGTATTGCAAGGCAAAGCAGGCTTCTTCATCAGGGAAGCCAAACTCCTGCGCTTTCGGCCACACCGCCGCGATCTCTGCGGTCGTGCGCCCCGGGCGCACCAGTTCGATCGCTGCATCGAGATATTCGCGGCAGCGCTTGTAGGCGTCAACCATCGCATGCGACGCGTAACCTACGGTGAAGCAGCGGTAGTAGCAGGTGCGGTATCCCATGTAAGAATGAAGAATGTCGTAATAGACGGGGTCGCCGGGCCGCAGTACGCGATCAGAAAACACGTGCGGATGCGGATTGCAGCGTTCTCCCGAGATGGCGTTCACCGCTTCAACATATTCCGAACCCAGATCGTAGAGAACCTTGCTCACCAGCCCGACAGCTTCGTTCTCGCGCAGTCCTGGCTTCATGGCGCGATAGAGCTCGTCATAGGCGGCATCGACCATCATGGCGGAGGTGTTGAGCAGCGAGATTTCATCCTGCGTCTTGATCACCCGGGCATTGGACATCAACTGCTGGCCGTCGACCACCTGGATGCCTTCTCGCTGCAGGGCAAACAGAACCGGAAGCTCAATGATGTCAATGCCGACCGGCTCCTTGTGCAGGCCACGCATTTCGAGTTCGATGCGAATCTTTTTTGCCACGTCCTCGGCCCGACCCATCTCCGGCGTCATGGCGCCACGCAGCATGGAAATTCCCGGGCGGGAGCGCTCTCCGAGCCAGGGGCAATTCAGTTGATGATGCTTGGCCGCAGAGCCAAAGTCCCACAGGATGGGTTCGTCATTCTGCGGCAGCAGCGTGAAGCGGTTCGCCTTGTCCTGCGCCCAGGTGCCGATGTGCGTCGCGGTCAGGTAGCGCACGTTATTCATGTCGAAGCAGAGCAGCGCGCCCATCTCCGACTTGGCCAGCAGAGCCTTGGCCTTCGCCAGACGCTCGCGCCGCAAGCGGTCAAAGTCGATGCGGTTCTCCCAATCGACCGCCATCGTTCCATGTGTTCTCAATGCCATAATTCCGCTCCTAACGATCAGCTCCTAGCTTGAACCCTAATCCCTTGCGTACACGTTCAGGATGGGCGGCACATCGATTTCGCTCGCTCGAATACCATCTGTTCCGTCGGTACGGTCGCATCTTCGAGCGGCGGAGAGAACGGGATCGGCACCTGCATCGCGCCCATCCGCTTCACCGGCGCGTCCAGATCGTAGAATGCGCCTTCGGCGATGACGGCGGCAAGTTCTGCGGTCACGCCGTAGCGACCGTAGCCTTCATCGAGCACAATCACGCGCGAGGTTTTCTTGGCCGAGTCGATCAACGTCTTTTCATCGAGCGGCCAGGTGGTCCGGGGATCGACTACCTCGGCGCTGATGCCTTCCTTCGCGAGCAAGATGGCGGCGCCCAACGCGACCTGCACCATGCTGCTAGTGGCAACCAGCGTGATATCGTCACCCGCCCGTTTTACATCAGCCAGGCCCAGGGGGATCGTGTAATCCCCTTCCGGCACGGGGCCTTTTAACTTGTACATCATCTTGTCTTCGAAGAAGACGACCGGGTTCTCGTCGCGGATCGCCGCTTTCAGCAGCCCTTTCGCATCATAGGGGGTCGAGGGCAAAACCACTTTCAATCCCGGCACGTGGCTGAACCAGGCATGCAGAGACTGGGAGTGCTGCGCGGCCGAGCGCCGGGTTGCGCCCAGAGTGGTGCGCATCACCATCGGCACTTTCCAGTGACCGCCCGACATGTAGTGGACTTTCGCGGCCTGGTTGACCATCTGATCCATGGTCAAAGTGATGAAGTCGCCAAACATGATGTCAACCACGGGACGCAGACCGGTCATCGCGGCTCCTACCGCGACGCCTGTGAAACCCGCTTCGGAAATCGGCGTGTCGACTACGCGCTTGGCCCCAAATTCTTCCACCAGGCCAGTCAGAACTTTAAAGGGCGTGCCCGCCTCCGCGACGTCTTCGCCGATGATGCAGACGCGCGAGTCGCGGCGCATTTCTTCCGCCAGCGCTTCCCGCACCGCCTGTGCAAACGTAATTTCGCGATCAGGCATAGACGTGCTTCTCCACTTCGTCGACGCTCGGATAGGGCGCAGCGATGGCAAATTTCACGGCCGCTTCCATCGTGGCTCGAATCTCATCCTTAATTCCGTCCAGGGAGGCCGCGTCCGCATAACCCTGGTCAAGCAACCACTTCGCCAATACGAGAATGGGATCGCGGTCGGCCTTCCATTGCTGTTCCTCCTGTTTGGAGCGGTAGTATTCGCGATTGATGTCGCCGACGTGGTGTCCGCCGTAACGGTAGGTATCGCACTCAAAGAAGGCAGGTCCGCCGCCCGTGCGGGCGCGTCTGACCAGGCGCTCTGCAACCTCGTTGACAGCGCGCACATCCTGTCCGTCGACGCTTGCCGTCTCGATACCGAAAGCGGCGGCGCGGCCAAGGATGGTACCGGCGGTGGTTTCGGTATAGTGAGTGTATTCGTTGTATAGATTATTTTCGCAAACGTAGATGACGGGTAGCAGCCACAGCTGCGCCAGATTCATCACTTCGTAGAGCGATCCCTGACCGAGCGCGCCTTCGCCGAAGAAACAGACTGCGACCCGATCCGTGCCCAGGTTCTTAGCCGCAAAGGCGGCGCCGGTGGCGATGCCCACGCTACCACCCACAATCGCGTTCGCCCCCAGGTTGCCGGTTGCGGGATCGGCGATGTGCATCGACCCGCCCTTGCCGCGGCAATAGCCGGCTTCTTTGCCCAACAGTTCGGCAAACATGCGATCCGGCGATGCCCCTTTGGCCAGGCAGTGTCCGTGGCCGCGGTGAGTGCTGGTGATGTAGTCGTCGATGCGCAGGGCTTCGCAGATTCCAACCGCAACCGCTTCTTCACCGCTATATAAGTGCGCCAGTCCCGGCATGAGCGCGCGGGTATAGACTTCATTCACCTGTTCTTCGAAGAGGCGGATGCTCACCATTTGGCGGTAGGCGTGGAGCCACTTTTCCCTTTCCTTGCCCGTCTCGCGCCCCACGTCCGGCTTGGAGGTAGCGGTTGTCATATTTTCTTACCTCCTTTTGTGACCGGCGTCGCGACTCCCGACATCGCGGCCAGGACGTCGAACATGCAGGCGAAATCGTATTTCGTCCATCCCATGCCGCGCGCCGCGGTGAGAATTTCATTGCTCACTGCGGTGGCGGGAAGAGGCACATCGAGCTGGCGCCCCAACTCCATGGCGAGAACCATATCTTTCTGCATCATGTTGACGTCGAACCAGGCCTCCTCCGGCTGTTCCAGCACAAACGGGCCCCGGTACTGGATCATGGGCGACGCCACCGCGCTGTGGGTGAGGACATCCACGGCAGTTTCGCGCGCGATGCCGCTTTTCTCGGCCAGCAATACGCCTTCAGAGAAGGCGAGCATCTGAACCGCGACTCAGGTTGATCGAGATCTTCATCGACAACGCCAGGCCGTTGTCGCCCACATGAGTCACTCTTGGTCCGATATCGAACAGCAGTGGCTTCACTTTCTCAAAGGTTTCGCTTCGTCCCCCGACCATCACCGAAAGCTTCCCTTCCTGTAGCGTTATCACGCTGCCGGAGACGGGCGAGTCGACCATGTCTGCGCCCTTTTCGCGCACTTTCGCAGCCAACCCACGGCTCACGCTGGGAGCCACGGTGCTCATGTCGATGAAAATCTTGCCCGCACTTAGGCCGGCCAGAAGTCCATCCGGGCCTTCGGTCACGGCTTGGATGGCGGCGGAGTTGGTCACCATCGCGAAAATAAAATCCGCAGAGCCGGCGAGCTCGCGTGGCGAGTCCGCCCATTTCATCCCTTTTTCGACCAACCACTGCGCCTTGGCCCGCGTGCGGTTGTATCCTGTCACGCTATGACCCTTGCTGAGCAGCCGGTTGACCATCTGGCTGCCCATGACTCCCAGACCGATGAACCCGAGTTTCGCCATCCGCCCCGAACCTCCGAAGTCTAATCCAACGATTCTCCGACCTAATTTACGGATTGTCTTTGGAACCCGCCGGCACGTGCTTTCTGGGTGACGAAGAGGCCGACGGGATACCGGGGGGTGCCTTCGAATCCTCCCGCACCTGCTCGAGATGAGAGCGCATCGCGCTCCGAGCCATCTCGGAATCGCGCCGTTCCACCGCCTCGAGGATGCGCTTGTGATGAATCTGTCCGCGCTGCGGGCCGCCTTCCACATTAAAGATTTTCATGCGTTGCTCGCGCAGCAATCCGACGATGGAATCGATCAGAGAGAGAATTAGCGGATTCGCGACCGCCTCTGCCAGCGCCAAATGAAAATCAAGATCGGCTTCGATGTAGGCCTGGGGATCTTTCTGTGTGCCGTCCATCACCACCACCGCCTCGCGCATCGCTGCCAGATCTTCTTCCTTGGCGCGGACCGCGGCTAGCGCCGCGATGCCAGGCTCGAGAATCAGCCGAAGCTCCGCCAGATGCGGGGAGCCTTCCGGCTGCCCGATTTTCACCATGAGATCGAAAGATTGGCGAGCGGCTTGCGAAGTTCCGTCGGTGATAAATGTTCCGCGGCCGGAGTAGGCTTCCACCAGACCTTTTTCCCGCAGCGTCTTCACCGCCTCACGCACGGCGGTACGGCTGACTCCAAGACGCTGTGCCAACTCGCGTTCGGCAGGAAGCTGATCGCCAGGTTTCAGGGTTCCGTTGAGAACCGACTCTTCGATCTGCTGCACGATTTGCTCATACAGTCGAGAGGTGCGAACGACTTTGTACACAGGAGTCTCTCCCGCACGAACGGGTTCGGGGGAACCAGCGATGGTCTGACTACTATACCGCAGGTCCAACGGATGCGGCGGCGATTCTGGGCTCTCGCAGGTTGACGGGATCATAGATGGTTCTTAGGTATGGTGGTACGACCATACAGAGTAGCACCGCCCTAGATCGAAACGCAACCCCTTCTTGAATTCCGCTATTTTTTAAAGAAAACATAAGCTAGAGGCAGACGGACAAAGCTGGCCTTAATCAACCAGGCTCGTTGCGGACCTCGGCGGAACGAATTTTCTTGACTTCATTCGGCGGGCAATGGTATGGCTGTCGGACCAGACTTCGGAGGCCTCGAATGAAGTTCCGACGCACCGCCATGTCCGCGGGTCAGGTTACCAGGGTAGCCAGCGGGATATTTTTCATCGTATTGACGGTTTGCGCTTTGGGCGTACCCGCTTCAGCTCAGTCCACCGCCGGCCGTATTCTGGGCAGCATCTCCGATCAGAGCGGCGCAGCGGTCACGGGTGCGACCGTCGTCATCACCAGCGTGGAGCGCGGCACCGTGCGCACGCTCACCGCGGACGAAGCCGGGGCCTACGTTGCCGCCGACCTGGCGCCGGGTACTTACAAGATTCACGTGGAAGCCAAGGGGTTCAAGTCTACCGAGCGGCCGAATGTCGCGATCGAGGTCGCAACTGACGTCCGGGCCGATTTCGCGCTGCAGCCGGGACAAGTCACGGAGACCGTGATCGTGCAAGAAGAAGTACCCCTGATCAATACCACCTCCGCCACCCTCGGAGGAACGCTGAGCAACCAGGAAATCAATGACCTGCCGTTAAACGGCCGCAACTACGAGAACTTGCTGCAGCTTCGCCCGGGCGTGATGCGCTATCCCGGCGGTGGGTTCTCCACCACGAGCACCGACGGATTGCGCGCCGAAGACAATGCCTACTTCGTCGAAGGCCTGTTCAACAGCGAGCCCTTCTCCGGTCAAGGCATCATCAACGGCGCCGGTATCGCGGGAGATTCCGCGACCATTCTGCCGATCGACGCAATCCAGGAGTTCAATGTTCAGGAGAATCCTCCCGCCGAGTACGGATGGAAGCCGGGTGCGGTCATCAACGTTGGATTGAAGTCGGGAACCAATAGGATTCACGGTTCCGCCTTCGCCTTCGGCCGCGATGGCGTGCTGGACGCGCGCAATTATTTCAACGCTGCTCCAGCGGCGAAAACTTCCCGGACACTCGAACAGTTTGGGGGGAGTTTTGGCGGCGCGATTGTCAAGGACAAGCTTTTCTTCTTTGGAGCTTATGAAGGCCAGCGCTACGATGTGGGAAACTCTTATAGTGTGACCACACCGACCACTGTGGGGTTACCCACGCCGGCAACGCCGACCTGTACTTTCGTCGCAGGCGACTGCGCCAACAGCATTCCCAACGCCATTGCAGATCTTCTGGCCGGCGGTGTCCCCATCAGCCATGCCAGCCAGCTGATCTCGGGCTGCAGCGTTTCTGCCGCTGGTGCGGTCGCCTGCAACGGCACGGGATTTCCGCTCAACAATACACAATCGATCAACGTGGTCCAGGGCTTCCCCAACAATGTCGGCGTCGACAACGCGATTGGCAAAGTGGATTACAACATCAACCAACACAACAGCGTCAGCGGTATGTACTTTTTCGGGAATAACTCGGGAACCGTCGAAGATTTCCCGGAGCTGCAAGCCAAATGGGAGTCCGACATCCATACCCGTGCACAAGTGGTTGGAGGAAACTGGATTTGGATTCCGAATGCGAAGTGGGTGAATGAAGCGCGCCTCGGCTATAACCGCCTCTACCAGCCGACGCTCCCGGGCGATTTGAATACTCCGGCGTCCGCCTACGGGATCAACACAGGCGTAAGCGGACCGTTCACCGGAGGCTTGCCCCGCATCGGCTTCGCCGGAGCGTTCGTCCCTGGCCTCGGCGGTTTCAAGTGGCCGAAGTTCCAGGGTCCAGACTCGATCACACAATTTATCGATCACGTTTCCTACACCTTGGGAAAACATTCCTTCAAATTCGGCGGCGAGCTGCACCGCAACGACGTGAACGGCGGAGCCTTTGGAAACGCGCGAGGCAGCATCACTTTCCTGGGTGGCGTCGCCCTCGCGAATTCCACAGCATTGGAAGATTTTTTCGCAGGCGACCCTTTCAAGGCCTCGGTGCAAGTGGGCGATCCCAATCGGCAGATCCACAACTGGGCCTACGGATTATTCGTGCAGGATGATTGGCGTGCTACGAAGAACCTCACACTTAACGCCGGGGTGCGTTATGAATTTAGCTCAGTAATCAAGGAAGCCCACAACCTTCTCGGCAATTTCGACCCTAATTCGCCGACGGGATTGATTCAGGAGGGAATGAATGGCGTGAGCGGCCCTTACAATCCCGATCACACAAACTTCGCCCCCCGCCTGGGATTTGCCTGGGATGTAACGGGTAAAGGAGACACTGTCGTAAGAGGTGGAGCGGGTTTGGTGTATGAAACCATAAATTGGGAAGCGCTGCTCGCCTTCAACAACGCGTTCGGTCTCTCGAACGTTCCTACGGGCGCTGTCATCGACGCCGCGGGCGATACCGCAGGCGGCACGATTACGGCTGGCAACGTATCGGTTCCGCCCATCCTCCCTCAATGGGACAGCGGAACTCCTCTCTATGGCAGCGCTACGATCAATTGCTTCGCAAGTCCATGCCCCATCATGAGCGTGAACCGCAACATCACCACTCCTTATGTCTGGAACTGGACGCTGAATGTGCAGCACGCCTTCTCGCCGAATCTTTCTCTGGAAGTTGCCTACGTGGGAAATCATGGAACGAATCTGACCGGCATTCGGGATATTAATCAGCCGCCAGTAGGATCGGGCTGGACAACCGCAGGTACTGGGGTTGGCTCCCTTACCGCGTGTCTCGCCAGCGCTCCGGCGTACAACAATTGTGCCGTCGACTCGGGGAACGAGGTGGCCGCCGAACCATACGCGACAAAGTTCCCCTACCTGAGCAATATCTTCAACATGGCGAACGTCTACCGCTCGAACTACGACGGTTTGCAGGTCACGTTGAACTCCAGAAACTATCACGGCCTGAGCATGGTGGCTGGCTACACCTTCGCGCATGCGCTCGATGACGTCGGCGCCAACTGGGACTTTGGCTACGGCGCGGGCCTGCCCGAGGATTCCTACAATGTTGGTCGCGAGTACGCGAACAGCGACTTCGACATACGGCAACGCTTCACGTTGTCGCTTACCTATGCCATTCCCGGACGAACTGGCTATGGGCAGATGCTGGAAGGCTGGGAGCTCAACTCCATCGTGACCCTGCAAAGCTCGCAACCCTGGGGGCCCATCGATTTGGGGACGGATGCCTCAGGGACCGGTCCTCTGCCGGTCAGTCCGCCGGCTAATGCCCCCATCCGCTGGAGCTTTTACGGGAAGCCTTCCGACTTCAAGTCGGGTCCGACTGCGATTCCCTATTTCCCCGGAGCCAGCAACTCGGCTTGTGCCAGCCAAGCTCTGGCAGTCGACGGAGGCGCGGCTGGTAGAGCGACGGCCTCCCTCAACCAGTTCGGCTGTTATGCCCAGGGGGGCTCGATCATGATTCCGCCGCCGCTCGGTCAGTTGGGCAACATGTCGCGGAACATGTTCCCCGACTCTGGCTTCAGGGACTTCGATCTCTCCGTCGCCAAGAATTGGCACTTCGGTGAGCGTTTGCGTGCTCAGTTCCGCGCCGAGTTCTTCAACATTCTCAACCATCCCAACTTCGCGAATCCTTACGGCGGTCAGAACGGGTTCGGTTTGAACGATCCCTCCGTACAGCCGTTCGGCTGTGGTTGTGCCACGCCGGACGTTGCAGCAGCAAATCCCGTTATCGGCTCGGGCGGTAGCCGAGCGGTGCAGTTAGGTTTGAAGTTCACTTTCTAAACACGCGGTCATAATTGAAACATACAAAGAGGGCCGGACGTAGTTCCGTCCGGCCTTTTTTCTAATACTGCTCGCCGGATTGCGAGCAAGGAGAAAAAGGGCTGAAGCATGAATATAAAAGGTCAGTTTTATTCCGCATCTCTATGGTTTCTGCTGCTAGCATTCATTTCCGTCATGGCCTTCGGGCAAAAAGAAGAGCGTCGCGAACGCACGATCGACGAGATTCGAGTCGAGGCTATTCACCGCGCCGAGGTTGGGCAATATCCGTTAATCGGGCTTGACCCCGGCGACGTAAAAGAAGCTTTCGAAAGCATTCACACCGCCGACAAGGACGAATGGGCCGCAGCGTTCATGCATGTGGCCGATGGCTATTTCAACCAAGCGAAGTCGCTCGAGAACACCGATCCCACGAAAGCAAATGCCGATTACATCCGGGCATGGCGGCTTTATTCGTTCGGACGCTGGCCCATTCCCGCGTCTCCCGGCAAACAACACTCGTACGAGAAAGCTCTCGAGGCATTTCTGGCGCACGCGCGCTTCATGGATCCACCGCTTGAGGTCGTGCACATTCCTTTCGAAGGAAAACAGATCATCGGTTACCTGCGCCTGCCGAAGAATGCGAAAGCTGCAGTGCCGCTGGTGATTGCGGTGAACGGTCTGGACAGCCGCAAGGAAGATCTAACGGAAAGCTTCAGCGCGATTCTTCCCCTTGGCATTGGCTATCTCGCGGTCGACGGCCCGGGGACCGGACAGAATCCGATCAAAGTGAGCGAGACAGCGGATCGCATGTTGTCGCGCGTGATTGATTACGTCGAGTCGCGGCCGGAGATCGATAAAAACCGCATCGCGATGCACGGCGTGAGTTGGGGAGCGTACTGGGCGACGAAGATGGCGATCGTTGAGCGCGGCAGGTTGCGCGG
>Ga0210391_10005977_pt1 | contig 10013 bp, 8 predicted proteins | sample IncBWC12OmetaG_FD_160573 | JGI IMG/M metagenome (GOLD analysis project Ga0210391, IMG submission 160573) | Forest soil microbial communities from Barre Woods Harvard Forest LTER site, Petersham, Massachusetts, United States - Inc-BW-C-12-O ...
ACGGGATCTGATGCCGGTGATGTTTTCCGAGATCGACCTCAATCAGCAAATGCGGCTCAAATGCGCCTTCGACGACAAGAGCCTGCTCAACCCAGGAAAAGTCTTTCCGACTTTGCATCGCTGCGCTGAGCTCGGGCGGATGCACGTCCATGCCGGCCGCGTGGCGTTCCCCGACATTCCGCGGTTTTGAGCTGTATTATATCTAGATTCCCTCTATAGTTGCGCATCCAGAAGAGGGGTTGTGCGTCATGCCTGCAAACGCCGTTATACGGTATTTCGACTTGCAATCCGAGAGACGCCACCGCGGTTTGGTAGCTAACGCTGCCAACGGTGGGGCGGGAGGTGGAGGAGGAGCCGGCGGAGGCAGCGGCGGCGGGCCGTCATATCCTGTTTGGCCGCAATATCTCGCGCTTGTGGTTGGTATCTTTGTCCAGCCTTACTTGAGCTACTACGTCCAGCACGGATCGTGGTCGCTCGATCCGAGCGGTGTAGTGGGCCGCGTTCTGTTTGGTCTGATTGTTGGAGCGCTCGCGTTCCCGGCGCTCTACAAGAACGCCTTCGACCCAGCGAAGCCCCTGTTTGTTCAACTGTGCACGATTTTTGCCGGTGGAATTGGTTGGCAATCGGTGATCCAGGGCGGGGCGAAGGCGGCGCTCGGCATCACCTCATAAGAGCGTTTGGTCGAATTGCTCGGACATCCGGCGTTTGCCAGGCGCTTGGCAGCTTGTGCGAGAGCCGCTCCCACTCCTTCTCTAGTCCGGTCGTGCTCGCCGCCTCAGCGTAGAGGTGGTAGGCAATTCTCGATGCCGGACATTCTCAAGCCACGCGACGCCGACGACGTCGAAAAAGCGATCCAGTGGGCGCTCGCTGAAGATAAAACACTGGAGATCGCCGGAGGTGGCAGCAAGCGGGCGATCGGCCGTGCGGCGCAATGGGACGCCACACTCGAGCTTTCGAGCCTATCGGAGATCACGCTCTACGAGCCGGCCGAGCTGGTGCTGTCGGCGAAGGCCGGCACACCGCTGGCCGAAATCGAAACACTGCTCGCGGCTAACGCCCAGGAGCTCGCCTTCGAACCGCTCGACTACGGCCCGCTGCTCGGTGTGACCCCGGGCGCCGCCACCATCGGCGGCGTGATTTCAGCGAATCTTTCGGGACCACGGCGGATCAAGGTGGGCGCTGCGCGCGATCATTTTCTCGGCGTGGCGGCCGTTTCCGGGCGCGGTGAAAGCTTCAAGGCCGGTGGACGCGTGGTCAAGAACGTCACCGGCTATGACCTGTGCAAGCTTCTCGCCGGCTCCTGGGGGACGCTTGCCGCCATGACCGAGGTGACGGTCAAGACGTTGCCGCGAGCGGAGACCGAAGAGACGCTCGTTCTGGTTCCTCGCGATGATGCGACCGCCGCACAGGCCATGACGGCCGCCATGGGATCATTCGCAGACGTGTCGGCGGCGGCGTATTTGCCGGCGGGTTCGGCCTCGCATGTCGACGAGATTCAAGCGCTCGGCGGGGCCGCAACGGCGCTGCGCCTTGAAGGCGTCGCCCCTTCGGTCGCTCACCGCAAGGACGTGCTGGCTAAACTCCTTGCTGGGTTCGGCAAGCTTGAGAGTTTGAGCACCGCCGTCTCGCGGGCTTTTTGGCGTGCGATCCGCGACGTTGCACCATTTGCCGCCGGCGGACCGTACGGCGAGCGCCACGTCTGGCGCATCTCGACGGCTCCGGCACGCGGCGTGGAGGTCGGCCGAATGCTCGCCGAAGCAGCGCACGGTGAATGCTTTTACGACTGGGCGGGTGGGCTCGTATGGGCGGCATTGCCGCCGTCGGACGATGCGGGTGCGGCTAGCGTGCGCGCGATTCTGGGAGCCGCCGGCGGCCACGCGACGCTTATTCGCGCGCCGGCGGCGGTACGGGCCAAGGTGGATGTGTTTGAGCCGCAGAATTCGGCGCTTGCCGCATTGACGAAGCGTGTGCGGGAAGGCTTCGATCCGCGCGGCGTCCTCAACGCCGGCCGGATATGGGCGGGCGTTTGAATGCAGACTTCCTTCACGCTTGCGCAGCTCGCCGATCCCGATATCGCCGAATCGGAGAAAATTCTGCGCGCATGCGTGCATTGCGGCTTCTGCACCGCCACGTGCCCGACTTACGTACTCGACGGCAACGAACTCGATTCGCCGCGCGGGCGCATCTACCTCATCAAGGACATGCTGGAAAACGATCGTCCGGCGACCGCTGACGTCGCCTTGCACATCGATCGCTGCCTGTCCTGCCTCGCCTGTATGACCACGTGCCCCTCGGGCGTCCACTACATGCATCTCGTCGATCACGCCCGCATCCATATCGAAAACACCTTTACCCGCCCGGTTTCGGAGCGATTTTTGCGGTCGGTATTGGCCCGGACGCTGCCCTATCCGCAGCGCTTTCGCTTTGCGCTGGCCGCAGCGCTCCTTGGCAAGCCGCTCACCGGGGTTGCTGAGGCGTTCGGGCTAAAACGGCTTGCCGCCATGCTGCGCCTTGCGCCTTGGCGAGGGCCGCACCGTCCACTTGCGCCTCAGAACTTTCCGGCCGCGACGGCCGTTCGCAGAGGCCGCGTCGCTTTGCTTGCGGGTTGCGTCAACGACGTGCTGGCTCCGCAAATCAATGCCGCGGCGGTTCGCACGCTTACCCGCTGCGGCATTGAAGTGGTCGTGGCCAAGAATGCAGGCTGCTGTGGCTCGATGGTCCACCACATGGGACGCGAGCACGAGGCTTTGGCCCAAGCCCGAGCCAATATTGACGCCTGGGCGGCGCTTGGGGACATCGACGCTATTGTCATCACCGCTTCCGGCTGCGGCACGACGGTCAAAGACTATGGTTTCATGCTGCGAACCGACCCGGCTTATGCTGAACGCGCGGCGAAAGTGTCAACGCTCGCCCGCGACATCACCGAATACCTCGCGGGCTTGCCGCTCGAATCGGCCCGCGGTGCCGGCGGACTTGTCGTCGCCTATCACGCAGCCTGCTCGCTTCAGCACGGGCAGCGCATCATTCGCCAGCCGAAAGACCTTCTCGCCAAGCTTGGCTTTGTCGTGAAAGACGTACCGGACGGTCATCTGTGCTGTGGTTCTGCAGGAACCTACAATATTATGCAGCCTGATATCGCAAGGAGGTTGCGCGAGCGCAAAGTCGGGACTATCGAGAGATTGCGACCTGACGTGATCGCGGCGGGGAATATTGGCTGCATCACTCAGATCGCCGCGGGCACCAGCGTCCCGACCGTCCATACAGTCGAGTTGATCGACTGGGCGAGTGGCGGACCTTGTCCGTCCGCGTTGCAAGAGCGTCGGGGGCAAGCGGCCGAGTTGCCGTCTGTTGCCGCGGGCTGACGGGAAGCTCGTCGGTATTGTGGCGTGAACCCGGCCTCCGATGAGGCCGATTGGATTTTCATACTCGTAGCTTGGATCGGGAGGACTGATCATGGCGAAGAAATCGAAGAAAGCTAAGGCGAAGAAATCGACGAAATCCAAAAAGAAAGCGGCGCCGGCGCGGAAAAAGAAAAAAGTAGCAAAATCTGCGACGCGCAAGCCGGCGAAACGCTCGGCGAAAAAGGCCGCTCCGAAGCGCAAGCTACCGGTCAAAAAAGCAGCTCCGGCCAAAAAAGCAGCTCCCGTCCACAAACCGGCTCCCGCGGCGCCGACACCTGAGCCCGCACCGGCCCCGTCATGGACGCCGCCGGTCAGCCCGGGGTTCGGGGACAGCGGCACCACTTAAAGACGCATCCCGCTCCGGCTGCGTTCGACCATTTGCGGCGCGCGCGCAAGCGCGCGCCGTGCCATTGAGGCATACGGCTGCGATACCTTTCGCATGCATGGCACTGGGCGTTGCCGCGCATGAGCCGCATTGCCCCGGCTACGTCCCGGTCCTAGCATTGGCAGCTAAAGCGCGCGGCAGCATATGGCCGCCAAGCGCGCCGTATTCGGGAGGGCACCATGGCCGCGGCTTACAACATCCTGATTATGGGGGCATCGTATGGGTCGCTTTTGGCCTCAAAGCTTTTGTTCGGCGGCCACCACATCAAACTGATCTGTCTTCCTGCTGAGGCCGATTTGATCAACGCCGAAGGTTTTCGCGTGCGTTTGCCGGTGCGCGGGCGCAAGGCGCCGGTCGAACTCGATTCGCGCAAACTTCCAGGAACGGTCACCGCCGGCGGCACCGCCAATGTCGATCCGAAGGACTTCGACCTCGTCGGACTGGCAATGCAGGAGCCGCAATATCGCTTGCCCGGCGTGCGTGAACTGCTCGATGCGGTAGGGCGTGCGAAAGTGCCGTGCATGTCGATCATGAACATGCCGCCGCTCGCCTATCTGCGGCGCATCCCCGGTCTCGATGCCGATGGCTTGAAGCCGGCCTACACCGACCCGAGCGTGTGGAACAATTTCGATCCGGCCTTTATTACGCTATGTAGCCCCGATCCGCAGGCCATCCGTCCGCCGGACGAGAAGGTCAACGTTCTCCAGGTTACGCTGCCGACGAATTTCAAGGTTGCGCGCTTTCCCGACGATAAACCCACGGCGATCTTGCGGCGGCTGCAAGACGAGATCGATGCGATCCGCTTTGACACCCCCGACGGCCTGACCGAGCTTCCCGTGAAGCTCAAGGTCTATGACTCGATTTTCGTCCCCCTGGCGAAATGGGCCATGTTGCTTGCCGGCAATTATCGCTGCGTGACCAAGGACGGCATGCGCACCGCGCAGGAGGCGGTATGGAGCGACATCGAGACGTCGCGCTCGGTTTACAATTTTGTCGTTGACCTCTGCGTCAAGCTTGGGGCTAAGCCCGACGATATGGTGCCGTTCGAGAAATATGCCGCGGCGGCGCAATCGCTGACTCGCCCGGCGTCCGCCGCCCGCGCGCTGCAGAACGGCGCGCCCTATATCGAGCGCGCCGATAAACTCGTGCAGCTCATTGCCGCGCAGCGAGGTCTGCATAATCCGGCAATCGATGCACAAGTCGCGTTGGTCGATGCGCGGCTTGAAGCTAACCGTAAGAAGGCGGCGGCGTAGAAGCGTTGAGGCCTTAAAACTACGCGACCTCGACGTCTTCCCAAAAGCCGAAGCGTCCGCCGACCTTCGCCATTTCCGGTCGCGGCGCCTCGTAAGACCATGCCGCCCGGGCATGGTGTTTGCCGTCGATGACGACGTCATAGAATTGCACGCCGTGGGGGCATTTCAGATCGTCCGCGGTCTTTTCCGTCTTTTTCAGCCAATCCATGCGGACGGTGGAGCTGGGAAAATAGCTGTATCCGTGAGCCTCAACGATGTCGTCGCTATCGGCGACAACGCGGTCGTCCACTGTTGCTTTCATGACAAGCCTTCCGAGAAAAATTTGGTCAACGCCGCAAGACGCCGTTGACCGGCGCTGCCTCGACATAGGTGTCAAAGGCGGCCAATGCAACGCCTCCCTGGCCTGCGCATAAGGCAGCCGCCGGAGTTTGCGATCGGCCGCCGACGCCAGCAATTTGCCGGGAACGGCCGGCGGATCAATTCACCGGCCGTTCACTCACTTTCACGCCGTTGCCGTGCCGGCAAACAGGCTCTTCTTTATGATGGCGTGGATACCCCAGTTGCCGTCGACCACTTGCGTCACGCCGAAATCGACACCGACGGAGATCAGTGAAATCGCTTCATCCTCCGTCAGTCCTTTGGTCGTCATCAAGAAACCCCGCATCTTACGAAATGCGTCGCGTAGCGCGAGATCGATCGAAGATTTCTTGTAGATGTCCTGCTGCGCTGAAGGGCCGAGCTCTTGGAGATAATTGGCGAAGCTGAAACCGTGCAAGACCCATTCATCCTGAGTTTCAAGCAGCGGATAATTGAGCTGGGCCAGCGATCCGGTGAGCTCACTCTGCTTGTGCAGGATTAGTTGGAACGTGCCGGTCAACGACATTTCGATGGCGGTGCCGCATAATTCCGAGTCCCCTTGCGCCGCATGAGAATCGCCGACCGAGAACAGGCCTCCCGGTACCGCGACCGGGTAGTACATCGTCGCGCCTTTGCCGATGCGCCAGTTGTCCATGTTGCCGCCAAAATAGCCGGGCGGGATCGAGTCGACGATATCGGCCTCTTTCGGCGCGACACCCATCACCCCGAAATGCGGCCGGATTGGAATGCGTACGTTTTTCAGGACGTTGTGGTTCTCCTGCACGGTCGAATGGTCGACCGGGACGCCCGGATAATCGATGGTTTTATGGACGACGCCATAGGGGTCGGTCTGTGGCGTCCAGCGGAAATTGTAGACCGCTTGCGCCCAGTTGCGCTGACCACTGGTGTCGATCTCATAGATTGTGCAGACCTCGCGCGGCTTCGGCTCGGTCATGAGGTCGCTGTATTGAAAGCCCCACCAGGCCGCTGCGTTGCTGCCGAACGATTTGCCCGCGTAAGACGGATTGGCGCAAGGCCGCGGCTTCACGTCCATGATGCGCACTTCCAGGATGTCGCCGGGCTCGGCGCCGCGGACAAAAACCGGCCCCGTGCAAATGTGCACGCCGAAGCCTTCGCCTGCGCCACGCCCCAGAAGCTTGCCGTCAATCGGTCCGGCGCCGCGGCGGTTCACGCCCTTCTTGTCCTTGGTCCATAAGAACACGCTTTCAGCGCCCGGATCGCCTTTGACCATGCGCTCAGCGTCGTCGTTGGCGTGATGGGTGAGCGCCTCGATCGTAATGTAGTCGCCCGAATCCACTTCAAGCTGAGGCTTCAACAGCTTGCTGAAATACCCCCAGTGCACGGTGTCGGCGTTCGCCGGCAGGTAATGATACGTCGGCTGACCAGGGCTCGTGGCCGCCGATGCAGGAGAGGAAAGGGTACCGCTCGCTGCCCATGCCGCGGCGCCGCCGCCCGCCACGAACGCGCTCTTGAGGAAGCCGCGCCGCTCGTGGTCGAGTTCGCTGAGTAACTTTTGGCGGTGAAGCTCAAAATCTGGGCAAGTCTTATCGTTGCCTGTGCACATGACGAAATATCCCCCTGTTAAATGTTTGATCTATCGTGCGCCCCGATGCGGCCGCTGGAAGCAACGAGGTCACATCGGCAATTTGCATGCCAATGCTGGCGTAATGCGGGCGGACGATGCTTACTCGGCGGCCGATGCCAGCGGCATCTCCTTGACCTGAGCAAACGCTCCGTCCGGCACGACTTCGAGGCGGCGGCGGTGAAAGGCGTTGAGTGTCGAACGGTGGCCGATTGAAATAATCGTCGCGCCCTTGAGCCGTTCCTGTAACAGCCGATAGAGGGCGGTCTCCGCGCGTTCGTCGAGCGCGGCGGTCGCTTCGTCAAGCAAGAGATAATCTGGCGCCTGCAAAAGCGCGCGCGCGATCGCCAGTCTTTGCTGTTCGCCTTGCGACAGGATCCGGTTCCAGTGCGCCTGCTCGTCGAGACGCGAGACAAGCTGCGGAAGACCGACAGCGACGAGGGCTTCGGCGATGCGGGCGTTATCGAACGTGCCGTCGGTTGCCGGGTAGGCGACGGCAACGGCAAGCGTAGCGAGAGGAAAATAAGGCCGCTGCGGCACCAGCATGACTTTCGCGCCCTCGGGTACGCTGACGCGACCCGACCCGAACGGCCAGATGCCGGAAACGGCTCGCAACAGCGTCGATTTTCCGACGCCTGATGGGCCGGTGACCAACACACTTTCATCTGCCGGAATGGCGATGTGCTCGGCCGCGACGACGGGCGAACCGTCAGGCAGGCGGACTTCAAGTCCATCGATGGTGTATGGCTTGCCGGCTTGGTCGGCGATTATTTGCACGACGGGCGGCGTCACCGCGGCAGCGCGGCCAACCGCGAGCGCGTCCTCGAATCCAGTCAAGCGGGCAACGATCGACTGCCATTCGGCGATCTGCCGGTAGGAAGTAACGATATAGGATAGCGCCTCTTGCACGCTGTTGAACGCCGAGCCGGTTTGCATCAGGCCGCCAAGCTGCATGGCGCCGGAGAAATAAGCCGGTGCCGCCAGGATATAGGGAAAAACTACCGAAGCTTGTGAGTAGCTTTGCGTGAAGAACATCAGTCGCTTCTGCCGCCGCATCAGCGCAAACCAATTCGCGATAACCGACCCAAAGCGCAGCAGATGCTGCTCGCGTTCTGCCGCCTCGCCGCGCAGCGCCGCGATTTGCTCGGCGTTCTCGCGCGTTCGCACCAGATTGAAACGGAAATCGGCCTCGAAGCGCTGCTGCTGAAAATTGAGCGCAATGAGCGGTTTGCCGATGAAGTGGGTAAGCGCGGTGCCTATTGTGGCGTAAAGCAATGCAGCCCAAACCAGATATCCCGGGATCGCGAAGTTCGGGCCGAAGATCGTGAGCGGCGCCTGCGCCGACAGCGTCCACAGAATGACGACGAATGAGCAAAGTGTGACCACGGCATTGAGCATGCCGGTGCCGATCGCCATGGTATATTCGACAAACAGCCGCAAATCGTCGGCGATACGCTGGTCGGGGTTGTCGGCTTCATCGCCGAGCAGCTGCATGCGGTAGTGATTGGCAGCCGTCAGCCATTGGCGCAGGTAGGTTTGCGTCATCCAGCGCCGCCAGCGGATCTGCAGCCACTGGTTCAAATAGAGCTTGTAGACGGCGAGTACGGTGTAAACCGCGGCGAGCCCGCAGAAGAACAGAATCGCACTGACGAAAGCATTCCAATTGTGGTCTTGCAGCGTATTGTAAAAGCGATTGTACCACTGGTTGAGAAGCACCTGGAGCCCGACTAGACCCAACTCAACGGCGATGACCGCGCCGAGCAGCGCCCGTGCTGGCCAGCGATCGTCGGAGCGAAAGTAAGGGATCGAGAGCCGCCAAATATCGGCAATCGTCCTAGCGAGGTTTTTCACAAAGAATCTCCGGCTGGCCGATCAGCACTTGCGGATCAAGATAGGCCATCCGCCGCAATTATCAGCGCAGGTCAACTGCTGCGCCGCAATATGACTTCTAGGGCGCTATCCGCGCCAATTGTGACGAAATGGCGATAGCGGGAGCGCCTGGATTCCCTTAGTCTTTGCGGAGGCGGGAAGAAAGCACCCGCAGCGGCGTGATTGCGCCGTTACCGCCGCGACGGCGGACTAATCAAAAGCTTCGAGCGCCACTAGAACGGCGCTCATTGGGGAAACGCCGAATGTTTACGCAAATTCTGAATCCCACCGGAAACCTCTTTGTAACTTGGTTGGTGGCGCTCGTCCCGGTGGTGCTGTTGCTCGTTTTGCTGGCCGGTCTGCGCCTCTCGGCATGGATCGCGGTGATTATCGGTTCGGTCGTTACCTTTCTCCTCGCCCTCTTTGTCTGGAAGATGCCGCTTGATGACGGCATACGGGCCTATCTCTACGGCTCAGCGACGGGAATCTGGAACGTCGATTGGATCACGTTCTGGGGCGTGGTGCTGTTCAACACGCTGGTGACGACCGGCACTTTCGAGAAATTCCGCCGCTGGCTGGTGTACCAGGGGACGCTCGATGTGCGCGTGCAAACCATTCTTTTTGCGTGGGCCTTCGGTGCCTTACTCGAGGGTCTTGTTGGCTTCGGTTATCCGTGGGCCTTTGTCGCCCCGATCCTGATTGCGATCGGCATTCCCGACCTCGACGCTATCAGGGTCGCGGCGATCGCCAACAACGCGCCGGTATCCTATGGCGCGCTTGGCGCGCCGATCATCGCGCTCGCGACGGTGACCGCCGGCACGCTCGGTGTCAGCTTTATCGATCTGCTGCCGATCTATTCCGCGTCCGTCGGCAAGATCGTCGCTATCCTGGCGCTGCTGCCGCCGTGGATTTTGCTCTACCTTGTATCCGGCAGTAAGGGCATGTGGTCCGCTTGGCCGCTCGCCATTGTCGGCTCGCTCGGTTACATCGCCGGACAGCTGCCAACCGCCATCTATCTTGGGCCGTATCTGCCGGACGTCATCGGCTCCATCGTATGCTTTGTGGTGTTGCTCCTTCTGTTGCGCGTTTGGCGGCCCGCGCAAGTGCTGGCTTACGGTGGCGCTCCGGTGAGCGGAGGTCAAAAA
>Ga0210391_10005979_pt1 | contig 10012 bp, 9 predicted proteins | sample IncBWC12OmetaG_FD_160573 | JGI IMG/M metagenome (GOLD analysis project Ga0210391, IMG submission 160573) | Forest soil microbial communities from Barre Woods Harvard Forest LTER site, Petersham, Massachusetts, United States - Inc-BW-C-12-O ...
GCACAGCGACGGGCTCCACAGGCATCGGACGCCTCACCAACCTCATGCACCTCAACGTCGACACTAGCTGGTTCACCCGCTATCGCAGCTCCAAGAACCCTGACTTTGGTGCGACTTTTCCGCAAGCCCTGACCATTACCAACCATACCGCCATCCCCATCACCAATGCCGACTTCAACGACCCAAATCATATCCAGGTTATCGCCAACATCGCGGCCTTCCACTTTGGATACATCGAACAAGGCGGATCCAGCCTATATCCGGCGCTCGGCCGCAAAGCCAGCAGCCTGGAAGTGTTGAAAATCACTCAGGGCATTGGTGGAGACGAGATCGCGCACTTCCTCGAGTGGGTTGATTTTGCCGGCAATGCCGTTCAGCAGCCTGTCGCTCCGGTGACCGACCCGGCAACAGGTTTTACCTTCCCTAATTTCTTTCTGCCCATCAACCCCAACCAGCCACCCAGCGCCAGCAACCCCAACAATGTGGCGATTCAGCCTAGCCTGATCTTTCCTGTTCCCTGCGAATTCATTAACGCGGATTTGCCCCACGTCTCGATAATTCGACCGCTCGACGACAGATTTGGCGGCGCCGTCGCGACCATTCAATCGTTCACAGCCGACGGCCTATTTGTTGGGCAGTCAAAGGAGTTCTTCAGAGTTGTGAACCAACTGGCGGAAGAGGCGGACGCTGCCCAGCGCGAGTTCTAAGTTGAAGAACTCCTAACCCAAACAAAACTCTAAACGCTCGAAGCGCATTGAACACAGCGGCCCTGGCCCAGTCGGCCAGGGCCCATTGTTATTGCCTGTTGCAACTGTGGTCGGCTTCGGGCACCCGCTTGGGAGGCAGGCGTCCTACTTATTCACCTGCGAGGTTTGCCGAACGTTTGGCAAAGACGAGGGTTCGACCGCGTTCCCCCTCTGCGGACGAGGATGACGGTTTCCAAGACCGTTTTAGCGACATTTGCGAAGAGCTGGCCTAATTCTTTGGTGCGACTAGCCCTCATCTGCGTTGACATTGTTGTGCCAGCACCTCAGCAAACGATGCAGATAGGGCTAAATAACCCTACGACGGTTCGACTTTTCCTCAAAACGCAAGAACTCCTTCTCGACCTGCAAGTTGAGTATTTCGATCATATCGGGGCGGCTTTCCATCACGAAACTCCGGCGTAGACCTGACCTGCGGCGGGATTTCCCTATGTTGAGCGACAATCCAAACGCCAAGAATGTTGCTGCCGAAGTGACGGCTTGCCTTTTCCAGCGAATACTCCTTATTCTGCCTGCTCACGCGGCGGCTGCATCTAAAGGCGACGGATGATTCTGAAAAGGTTGCGCGAGGAAGTTTTGGAAGCGAATCTGGAGCTCGTGCGGCGTGGGCTGGTGCTGTACACGTTTGGGAACGCCAGCGGCATTTCGCGCGAAGAGGGGCTGGTGGCGATCAAGCCCAGCGGCGTGCCGTATGAAACGATGAAGCCCGAGGATTTGGTAGTCGTCGATCTCGAAGGGAAAACCGTCGAAGGGTCGTTTCGTCCTTCGTCGGACCTGGCCACGCACCTGATTCTCTACCGGGCTTTCTCTGTCATTGGCGGGATCGCGCATACGCATTCCTCGGCCGCCACGGCGTGGGCCCAGGCGCAAAAAGAAATTCCATGCTTCGGAACGACCCATGCCGACTATTTTCGTGGGCCGGTTCCTGTAACAAAGCCACTGACGCCTGGCGAGATTCGCTCGGATTATGAAGCCAACACGGGCCACGTCATCGTGCGGCGGTTCAAGAAACTCGATCCTCTTCATGTACCGGCGGTGCTCGTCGCCGGCCATGCGCCATTCTGCTGGGGTAAATCGCCTGCGGAAGCGGCGCACATCGCCGTGGTACTGGAAGAGATTGCGGCGATGGCCTTTCAGACGATCGCGGCGAATCCCAAAGTGCGGCCAATTTCAAAACATCTTCACGAGAAGCACTTTCTACGAAAACATGGAAGCGCCGCGTACTACGGCCAGGAAAAATAAAGTATCGTTAGAAGTTTGCAAGGTGCTCAAGCGCGGCTTGCTGCCTGTGGCTTCTCGCCCAGATCTATTTTGTCGCCGCTAGCGCGGAAACCTGCAGGGTCAGAGACTCCGCGACAGTTTCATCCAGCTTGCGCCGGATGGCGCCCGCTTCTTGCCCAAGACGAGCTTCGCTTTCTTTGCGTGCTTGTGTTATCACCGTGAACTCTTCGCTGGGTGTGCTCTGCAAAATGTTTTCCGCGTGCAGCAAACAGGCGAATACGTAGCGCTCAGACTGTTGCTGTTTGCGCAAGAATTGTGCGTAGTTGAACCAGTCGGACGCCGCGCTGCGCGGATCGGAAAGCGCCGCATCAAGTTGCAGCGCGCGCTGGTACGATTGTGCTGCCCCGCGAATGTCGCTTTGCTTCTCCTGCAAGTCGGCGAGATGGATTAGGGCCAGGCTTTCCATCGTCTTCTCACCAGTCTTCCGCGCAAAACTGGCAGCCGCGTTATAGCCTTTGGACGCATCGCTCTCGTGATGAACAGTGGCATCCGCGTCAGCAACTTTGATGAGCGCTGCAAGCAGCGGACCCGCAGTGGCGGGGTTTTTCTCCTGGCGTGCCGCGATGATTTCGAGGTACATGCGATAGTGTCGAGCCGCGGCCTGCAGTTGACCTTGTTGATCGAGCACTTGCGCAAGATAAAGCTGCGCGTTGGCTTGTCCCGGATCGACATCGACCGCGCGTTGCCAGTTGTCCACTGCCTCTTCGTCATGCCCGAGGCGATGCGCCAGCATTCCGTAGTCGACAAGCGCGTTGGCGTCTCGCGGCCATCGCGTGATAATCCTCTGGAACTGCGCATATGCGTCGGCGTCGTGCCCCGCTTCGATCAAGCTACGGCCGTAGGATTCCTGTAGCGAGAAACTTGCGGGATTCAGGGCGGCCGCGCGCCGCATAGCCGCTAGCGCAGCGTCGCGCTGCCCGACGAGTTGCTCAGCGCGTGCGAGGCGCACTTGCACGGCGCTGTCGTCCGGGTTCAACACTGCGGCGCGTTTTAGTGCGGGAAGGGCACTCGCTTCGCTCAACCACCAATAATGCAGCTGGTCCATGCCTGCCCAGAGGAATAACAGTACGACGGTCGCGATGCGAATGGCGCGGGCACCGGGCGCTCTTCCCGTGAACCAATGAGCCGCTGCCGCAAAACTGCTTTGTTTCGTGTCACCGGCGCTTGACGATTTTTGCTGGCCATCCAGAAGCAACGCCGCGATTCGCGAATCGCGCAGTTTCCAGATCGCGCCGTCGAGAATAAAGTGATGAATATTGACCAGCGCCGTAAACGTCAGAAAACTCGCCGCAAAATCGGCGTGAAAAATGCGGCTGACGATCCACGGCCCGGGAATGAAGAGCGCGATCCCTCCGGCAATCAGCGTCACCAGATAACGAGAAAACGACCAATGGGAATCGCCGGCCGCGCGGGCTTCTTTCTTCTGGTAATAGCTCGTGATCCACAAATACTGCGTGGAGTGCAGGACGGCGAGCAGACCGCTGCTGTAACGCGTCTGCGGAATTTCGCGGCCGCTGACCAGTTCGATGACGGCGGGCAAAAGAAACCACAAAAACTGAGTGACCGTCAGTGTGAGCACCGGAAGAATGGTGCGGAGGTTGCTTCTTCGCGCCAGCGATGCGAGAGCCCAGCCGCTGGCGCCGACAAAGAACAGCGCCAGAATTGCTCGTGCAGGCAGAGTGAATTTAGCCGCGAGCCCGAGCGAGAGAATCAGCGCATCGCCGGACGGTCCAGTATGAAAACTTAGCATCAACAAAATGTAAGACGCCACAAACGAGAGTCGAAGCGCGCGCCGCTCCGCTTCCGTGGGCGAGACACCCGCGCGCCGCGCGAACATCATCAGCAATCCGAAGTTTTGCCCCGTGTAGTGCCACGGGCTCCAGCAAATGTAGAGCGTGAAGATCCAGGGAAGCAGCCCGTACCAAACATGCGTGACGACTCCAGCCACCGCGAGCAGCAGAGCCACGTGCACCGTGTAGATCCGGTATTTCTCGAACTCGTCGCGCGTGTGGTAAGCGCGATAAACGGTGGCCATGAAATGCGGGTAGTTGGAAAGCAACGCAAGAAAATAAAACGCCACGCTCCAGGCGCGCCCGTAGGAATTCGCAAAATAAAATCCCGCAAGCAAGAGTGGCGCGGACCACGCCCCGCAGCCGACCGTCAAATCAATCCACGGACGATAGATCCACGGACTCTGCGGGCGATGGGATGGAGCAGGCGTTGAAGCGCGCTCCTCTGGTGGGGCTATGGTGATCGTTCCCATGCCATTGCAGAGTAACGCAGGCATGGCAGGCCGGTGTGCCGAGGACGTTAAGCGAATGCGGAATCGGTTACTTGCACTTGCGAACGGGCTGCAAGCAGCAGTGCTTTAGAAAATGGCGAGGACGCGCAGAAGCAACCCCGCCAACGCTCCGCCGAGAATGGGACCGATAACGGGAACAGGCGAGTAGCCCCAATCGGAATTTCCCTTCCCGGCGATGGGCAGAATGGCGTGCGCGATGCGAGGACCCAAGTCGCGCGCCGGGTTGATGGCATAGCCTGTCGTGCCGCCAAGTGATAGCCCGACGCCCCACACCAGGCTGCCCACAAGATAAGGGCCCAATCCAGCGGCAGGACCGGTCGCCGACACTCTCTTTGAAAAGATCGCCCCAATCACAAACACCAGAACAAACGTAGCGCAAATTTCACTGAATAAATTCGCAGCGAAGCTACGAATGGCAGGCGCGGTACAAAAACAGCCCAGCTTCGCGGCGGCATCCGGTGTTTCCTTCCAGTGCGGCAAATAGTGTAGCCACACGAGAACCGCTCCCACGAAAGCGCCGAGGAGTTGCGCTGCAAGATAGGGAGCGAGCTTCCCGAAGCTTGCGTCGCGCACCGCGAAGCCCACCGTAACTACAGGATTCAAGTGTGCGTCATTGCTTCCACAGGCAATCGAAACGAAGACGCCGGCCATGACCGCAAACGCCCACCCGGCCGTGATGACGATCCATCCGCTGGCTTCGGCCTTCGATCGCTTCAGCAGCACTCCGGCGACGACTCCATTGCCAAGCAGCACAATGATCATCGTGCCCAGAAATTCGCCGAGAAAGGGTGATGTCATTCAGCCATCTCCTTTGAGTGGAACAGATTCAGAGCAATACTCTGCAGTGCGCATCAAGAATCAACCCAATCAAACGAGCGCGTGACTGCTTTTTTCCATTGTTTGTACATCGCCTCGCGTTCCGCTTCCGCAAGATGCGGCGTCCAAGTCTCGTCCACCGCCCAGTTGGTGCGCAGTTCGTCCAAGCCTGAGAAAAATCCAACAGCCAGGCCCGCGGCGTAAGCTGCACCGAGCGCCGTCGTCTCTTGAATCACGGGACGCACCACTTCACGGTTCAAAATGTCCGCCTGAAACTGCATCAGGAGTTCGTTCACGACCATGCCGCCGTCCACCCGCAGCGACGACAGCGCGATCTGCGAATCTTTCTCCATCGCTTCCACCACTTCACGCGTTTGAAACGCCGTTGCTTCCAGAACCGCTCGCGCCAAATGGCCTTTGTTGACGTACCGCGTCAAACCGGCGATGACGCCGCGCGCATTTTCTTTCCAGTAAGGCGCATACAGACCAGAAAATGCCGGAACAAAGTAAACGCCGCCGTTGTCTTTCACCTTGCGCGCCAGAGTTTCGATGTCCGCGCTCTTCTCAATCATTCCGAGATTGTCGCGGACCCATTGCACCAGCGCTCCCGAAATCGCAACGCCACCCTCCAAGGCGTAGCACGCCGGCGCGCTGCCCATTTTGTACGCGACTGTCGTCAACAACCCGAAGTTGGACGGAACAGCGCGCTCGCCCGTATTCATCAGCAAAAAACAGCCCGTTCCGTAGGTATTTTTCACTTCGCCGGGACGGAAACACGCTTGCCCGACGAGCGCAGCTTGCTGATCGCCCAGAATTCCAGCGACCTCCACGCCCGCAATAGCTGGAAGCGTCGCGGCACCGTAAACCTCGCTGCTCGATCGCACTTGAGGCAGCATCGCGCGCGGAATCTCGAACGCGTCGAGCAACTCCGCATCCCAATCCAGTGTTTTCAGATTGAGTAGCTGCGTCCGGCTAGCGTTGGTCACATCAGTGACGTGCACTCCACCCTTCGGCCCACCAGTAAGATTCCAAACGAGAAACGTATCGATATTTCCAAAGAGAAGTTCCCCAGCAGCCGCTTTTTCTCTTGCTCCCACAATATTGTTCAGCAGCCAGCGCAGCTTCAAGCTGCTGAAATACGTGCTCAGTGGCAAGCCAGTCTTTGCGCGAAAGCGGTCTTGTCCACCGTTCTTTGCAAAATGTCCGACGTCTTCCGCAACACGCGTGTCCTGCCACACGATCGCGTTTGCTATCGGCTGGCCCGTGCTGCGTTCCCACACCACGGCAGTTTCGCGCTGATTGGTTATGCCAATCGCGGCCAAATCCGAAGCGCGCAGTCCTCGTTGTTCGAGCGCCTCGCCGATCACTTCTTCCGTGCGGCGCATAATTTCCAGCGCGTCGTGCTCCACCCATCCCGGACGCGGGAAAATCTGCTCATGCTCCTTTTGCGCGACCGCCACTACGCGCGCTGCCTTATCAAACACCATAAAGCGCGTACTAGTTGTGCCCTGGTCGATCGCCCCTATATAGCTTTTCACGAGATCCGCCCTTTCCAGCCGGGATGCATTCTACGATGGAACGCCGCGCGTTCTTCAACTACATGTATACGCAATCGGCCTTCAACGCATCTAAGAAAGTGGGATGAGAAATGGAGAGCAGTTTATGAACACAAACATATATCGAAGGGGGTCGCTCCTGCTAGGCGCGCTCGTCGTGTCGTCATTTGTGCCGGTCGCGTTGAAGGCAGCCGCGAACAGCGCACCCGCAGCTTCAGACCCCTCTGCAGTCGTCATGACGGTTACGGCAACGGCCAAGAAGAACGCGCAACCGCCCGAGATAACCAAGAATGATCTCGAACTCTATCGAGGCAAGGAACGCGTGCAGGTCGCTGACCTCAAGCGCGGAGAGACTCTTTACCTCGCCGTGCTCGTTGATGATTCGCTTCGCAGCAGCCTTGCAAATCAATGGAGCGATCTACGCGAATTTCTCATGGCGCAACCGCAAACTACCTACATCGCCGTGGCCTACGCCCGAAATGGCGTCGCGATGGTCGCTCAGGATTTCACAACGGACCATGCGCTAGCCGCAAAGGCTCTGCGTATGCCATTAGGCAACACTAGCGCCGCAACCAGTCCTTACCTCGCCGTTCAGGATTGGATCAAGCGTTGGCCGGCCTCCGGAGAACGTAGTTCCATCATCCTGTTCTCTTCGGGCATTGATTATTTCCGTGGAGGTCCCGCTACTCTTGATCCCGACCTCGATACGGCGATCGCTCGCGCGCAGAAGAAAAATGTCAACATCTGGACGATCTACGCGCCCGATTCAGGGAGCCGCGGCCGCGGTTCGTTCCGTGCCTTCAACTGGCAATCGAACCTGGACCGTCTGTCGCAAGCGACCGGCGCCGAGTCCTACTCGCTTGGCCTCGGAGCACCTGTCAACCTGAAGCCGTATTTTGATCGCATCCAGATGCACCTTAACAACCAATACCTGCTCGCGTTTCTCGGAGATGGCGGCCAGAAGGGCAAGTACGAACCCGTCAAGGTCACCTCGGAGCATCGAAACGTCGGATTTCTGACGCCTTCGGAAGTGTTCTTGCCGGCAGTAAGATAATTTAGTTCAACACAATGCTCGTCAACGGGGGCGCGGGCCGAAAGGTCCGCGCCTCTTTTTTCCCTAGCCCTCGTAACTTTATTGTGCCCTTCCTGGCCATCTTGCGCATCTAACGTCACAAGCTGAGGAATGGAGTAATCCTTATGAACTACGATCGGAAGTGGAGAGCGGCGCTGTTGTCGGTCGTAATGGCTGTTGCGGTCTCTCTGTCGTTCGCCTCGGAGATATCGGCTGCAGATTCAAATGGCGTCACGATGACCGTTACAGCCGTGGGCAAGAAAGAAACACAGCCGCCTGCGCTCACGAAAGAGGATGTACAGCTCTACCAAGGGAAGCAGAAGGTGCAGGTGGCGGATTGGAAGCGTGGCGAAACGCTTTTCCTCGCCGTGCTCATTGACGATTCGCTGCAAAGCGCCGTCGCCAATCAGTGGGGCGATTTGAAAGAATTTTTCATGGCCCAGCCGGAGAACACGTACATCGCCGTAGCTTATGCGAGCAATGGTGTGGCGCAGGTGGCGCAGGACTTCACCAAGGATCACACACTCGCTGCCAAGGCTTTGCGCATGCCATTAGGCCGTGCTGGCGCCTTTAGCAGCCCCTATCTCGCGCTACAGGACTGGATGAAACGCTGGCCTGATTCCGGAGAGCGCAAATCCATCATGTTGTTTTCTTCGGGCGTCGATTATTTTCGCGGAAGCTTCGATCCCGTCGATCCCGACCTCGATAGCACCATCTCCCGCGCACAAAAGCAGAACATCAACATCTGGACGATCTATGTTCCGGACGCTGGACACGTCGGCAATCGTTCGTTCCGCGTATTCAACGCGCAATCGAACCTCAGCCGTGTTTCCGAAGAGACGGGGGCGGAGTCTTACTACCTCGGCTCCGGCATGCCGGTTACGTTGAAGCCGTACTTCGACGAAATTCAGATGCATCTCAACAATCAATACTTGCTCAGCTTTGTGGGCAACGGCGGAAAAAAGGGCAAGTTCGAGCGCGTCCGCGTGAACACCGAGGCTCCCAACGTGGAGTTTCTCACGCCCTCGGAAGTCTTTCTGCCGGCCGTTAAGTAAATTGGTGTAAACAAGCGATCGAAAAGTGCGAGGCGCGGGCCGCGAGGTCCGCGTCTTTTGCTTTTTACGGAGTGGTATTACACTCCGCTGACGGAATAGGCCGATTTTCTCGCCCTCCAGGATCTTCCCAAAGCCACGGTCAACGCGTCGATGACCGTCTCCGACGCCGGCCAGGAAACCGCCGCCCACATCACCGTCGAGAACACAAGCTCCGGCCTCGCTTTCCTCGTTCGCCTTCGACTTCTCAAAGGCAAAGACGGCCTCGAAGTCCTCCCAGTTTTTTTTGACGACAACTACATCTCGCTGCTCCCCGGCGAGAAACGCGAAATCTCGGTCCACGTCCGAAACAGCGACCTCGGCGCCGCCAAACCCGTCCTAGCCGTCGACGGCTTCAACGTCGCCCCCGTGCAGCTTCCCTAGCCTCGCGTCCCGAACTTCGGCTTGATTGTCGGCAATCGGTCAGTCTCCGGTAACCGCTGCCAGGACTTTACCGGTCCCTGTCATCTATAATGCGCGGATAGCGGTCGATGCTCGTTGCTCGCCCTGGGCACTCCAGATTCAGGAGGTAGCCGTGCAGACACTTTGTCAGGATTTGCGCTACGCCCTCCGCATACTGCGCAACTCGCCCGGCTTCACCGTCGTCGCTGTGCTTACCCTCGCCCTCGGGATAGGCGCTAATACGGCCGCCTTCAGCCTCATTGATGCAGTCATGTTGCGCATGCTGCCGGTCAACAGGCCTGACGAACTGCTGCAATTAAAAAGGCAAGATCTGCGATACGCCGCTGGAGCCCCAGCCAGCTTCAGCAACCTCCTTTCTTTCCTGTGGGACGGCGGAGCCTCGCCCTCCTTCAGTAACCCTCTGTGGGAACAAGTACGAGATCAACAGACTGTTTTTTCGGGCGTGTTCGCTTGGGGCAATGACGAGTTTGATCTCGCTCGAGGTGGAACAGTACACCCCGCGGAAGGGTCGTTCGTGAGTGGCGACTTCTTTACGACCTTAGGGCTCCGTCCGGCTGCCGGACGCTTGATTACGGGCTCTGACGACTACCGCGGCTGCCCAGCCGTGGCTGTTCTAAGCTATGGGTTCTCGCAAGGTCACTATGGCGGCGCAAGCGTCGCTATCGGTAATATCCTGTCGCTCAACGACCATCCGTTTAAAGTCATCG
>Ga0210391_10005981_pt1 | contig 10011 bp, 5 predicted proteins | sample IncBWC12OmetaG_FD_160573 | JGI IMG/M metagenome (GOLD analysis project Ga0210391, IMG submission 160573) | Forest soil microbial communities from Barre Woods Harvard Forest LTER site, Petersham, Massachusetts, United States - Inc-BW-C-12-O ...
CCCGGCTCCTCCAGCGTGCCGGTCAGCCAGACCGCGCAATTTTCTGCATTTCTAAACGGTGCGAGCACTTCCGTTACCTGGACCGCCAGCGGCGGCACCATTGACGGCACGGGCGTCTTTACCGCGCCCACTGCTCCCGGAAGCGTGACAATTACCGCCGCCTCCGGTTCAAACACCGGCACCGCTACGGTAAGCGTCGTCGCCGCGCAAACTTTGGTCGTCAATCCTGCCGCACTCACCATTCCGGCTGGCGGCCTGCAGTCCTTCGCCGCTACGCCCAGCGCCGGCGTCATTTGGACTGTCAACGGAGTCGCCTTCGGCGATTGCGTCGCGCCGCCGGTTGGCTCCGTCACGCAATGCCATGGCGTGATTGACGGCAATGGAAACTACACTGCGCCGCTTTCGCCTCCCACCGGCGGCTCGGTGACGATCGGCGCAGCGGCGGGCGGAAATTCCGGCACTTCCACTGCTACAGTTCTGTATTCCTCTGCGTCCCTCACGACTACCAGTTCGGGAACGGGATCATACGCAGTGGCGTTCACTGGGGTGGATTTTCAGGAGGGTGCCCCGGTGGATGTTGCCGGCAGTTTTCAGACCAGCGGGTCTGCCAGCTCTACCTCCGGAATGATCACCGGTGGGGAGATTGACATCAATACCGTCGTGGCCGGAACGGCCCTCGATATTCCAGTGTTGTCGGGCGGCACGTTTCAGGTCGGACCCTTGGATGGACGTGTTTCCATATTGCTGCCGCTCTCAACTGCAGGCAATAACGTCGCGGCGTCATTCACCTTGCAAGCCACCCTGGCCACCAATCAACACGCCTTACTAATCGATTTTGATACGTCCTTGACCGGCAGCGGGACTCTGGACGCGCAGAATCCCACAGCGTTCGCCACCCCGCTCAACGGCAGGTTCGCGTACTCCTACTTCGGCATCGATGAATTCGGCAATCCAGTGACGGTGGCCGGCACGTTCCTCGCTAGCAACAATTCCATTCCGGTCAACAATCCCAATTCGCCCGTGAACGCTCAAGATCTCACTTACGTACCTCTGAACTCCAACGTCTTCACGGTCGTCACCAACGACATCACGGTCAGCGGCCTGTACACCGCTCCGGACTCCTTCGGGCGCGGCACCATCACCATGAACTCCACGCCCTTGACCACCCTCAATTTTGCATACTATATGATCGATCAAACTCACCTGAAACTCATCGAGATCGATCCGGCGCAGACGTATGTTCTCTACGGCGAGGCGTTTAGTTCTCCTCTAAATACCACTCCGCTCAATGGCGGAATCGCTCTCACCTTCGGCGGAGCCGCGAACAACGCTCCCTACGCTGGCGGCGCGGTTTTCGCGATCAGTGGTGCTACGATAAGCAGCGGCGGCACGCTCGACATCAACAACAGCGGTGGCGCCGGCGCGCAGAGCAATGCCACGATCACAACGGGCAATTATGCCAACATAACAACTTCTGGAAACGTCCCGGCTCGCTTCACTCTTTCTCTCACCACCAGCAAGGGCACCGTATTATTTGCGGCCTACACCTTCGCCACGGCTGCCAACACCGGAGCCGAGCTGGTCGAAATCGACACCAACAACAACGTGGACGGCGCCAGCGGCACTGCTTACCAGCGCGGGGGCGTCAGCACCGTGCAGGGAAGCTTCGCCTTAAATCTCTCGGGCGTCGGCTCCTCGAAATCTCAGGCGGCCTTCGAGCAAGACATCGCCGGACAGCTCGGGCTGGTCAATAACAGCACCACGTTGACTGGAACGCTGGACATCAACAACGGCGGACCATTTCCCGGGCTGCCGGTGAATTCCACCAGCATTTTGAATGCTGTTGCCGCCAACGGTCGCGGCACCGCGCAAGTCAACGCCTCGTCCGGCGGTGTCACCGCGAACTTCAACCTGGTCTACTACCAGGTCGACAGCAATACCGAATTGCTGCTCGATATAGACAACAGTCGCGTAGCGAACGGGACACTCATCCGCCAGTTCTAACTGGCGCGGGTAGCGTTTAATTCATCTCTCTCGGTGAGGTCGTCGCACAGAACCACGCGGCGGCCTCACGGCAGAATTCCTTCGCGATTCGCAAAAGCCCTGGTAACCCATCGCGTCTGCGCACGTCTGAATCCCTAGCGGGTGTGGGTTATTTATCTCTCGTCCGTGCGTGCCGTACTCCTGTGCGACTTGGATGTGGTCTTTGTGAATCGCGTTGCGGCGTGATTCATCCTGCGTTCCCGCGGTGCGGGATCGAAGGGTAGCGGCGCCTTTCGTGCGCCGTCGGTGTCGCGGCAAAGATTCGATCGCGCTGCGTGGGCGACGTAAACATCTTGCGTTCGCGTGAGAGTGCCGCTAGCATCAGTCGCTTTTAATTCCGCTGCGCGCCGCCATCATCGGCCTGCAGATCCATCACGTTTCACAGAGGCTTGAGGGGTGTGAAATGAAGCTTCGCTCGCATCGCCGTCTGGTTCCGCTGGTTCTGCTCGCCGTGTGCGCTGCCGTGTTGCTCGGCCGGGTGTGCGCAGCGCGCGGCGAAGGCGGCGAACCGCGCTATTTCGCGATAAAGAATGCGCGCATCGTTCCGGTTTCCGGCCCCGTCGTCGCGAACGGCACGGTCGTCATCGCCAAGGGTCTAATCCAATCCGTCGGAACGAACATCACGATTCCCCCCGAAGCCTGGGTGATTGATGGCACAGGCCTCACGGTTTATCCCGGCCTGATTGACGCCGGAACAAATATCGGCCTCGCCCAAGACGACGACGCCGCCAAAAAACGAGGCGCAGGTGCCGCAGCCTCCGGCCCAGAAGATCGCCCGGCCACGACCCCCTGGCGCGTTGCCGCCGACGAACTCAAGACCGACGACAAACGCATCGAATCCTGGCGCAATGCCGGATTTACCACCGCGCTGAGTGTCCCGGACGGCGGAATATTTCCCGGACAGGCCAGCGTGATTGATCTCGCGGGCGAACGCGCCGGAGATTTCGCCGTCCGCCCGCGCGCCACAGTGCCCGTATCTTTCAAGCCTGTCGGCGGATTTTTTGGTTTTCCCGATTCGCTCATGGGCACCATCGCCTACGTCCGCCAGGTTCTCGATGACACTGCCTGGTACGCGCAAGCCGAGCCGATTTACCAGGCGAATCCCACGAAGTCGGACCGCATCCCCTACGATCGCACGGAATTCATACTCAGCCGCGCGCTGCAAAATAACGAAATCGTCCTGCTCCCCGCGAATAATGCAATTCAGCTCGTCCGCGGGATACGCCTCACGAATGAATGGAAGATCCGCGCGGTCCTCTACGGCGGCCAGCAAGGATACGAAGTCGCGGCCGCGCTTGCGGCAAGCAAAATCCCCGTGCTCGTCAGCCTGAAATGGCCGGAGCGCGCGAAAGACGGCGACCCCGAAGCTGAACAAACTTTGCGCGAACTCCGCTTCCGCGATCGCGCCCCCGGCACCCCAGCGGCGCTCGCCAAAGCCGGAGTCAAATTCGCGCTGTACTCCGGCGGACTCAGCGAGCCGAAGGACGTTTTCAAAAATCTGAAGAGAGCCAGCGACGCCGGCCTCGCGCCGGACGCCGCCCTGCAGGCACTGACTCTGGACGCCGCCGATATTTTGGGCCTCAGCGATCGCCTCGGCAGCATCACTCCAGGAAAAATCGCAAATCTCACGATCACCGACGGCGACCTGTTCAACGAAAAAACAAAAGTAAAACACGTTTTCGTGGACGGCCGCTGGTTCGTGATCCACGAACAAGCTCCGCCGGAAAAATCCGGCGAGAAGGAATCCGCGGACGATGACGACGGCGCACGCTCAAAGCAAGCGCAGCAAGCCGAAGGAGTGGGCCGATGAATCGCAAAATCCTCTGCAGCGCAGCCATCCTCGCAGCGTTCGCAGCCTCCACGCCGCGAACCACCCGCGCGCAAAATCCCGGCACCATTTTCATTCAAAACGCCACAGTCCTCACCGTCAGCCACGGAAATATCGAACACGGCTCGATTTTGATCCGCGACGGGAAAATCGCCGCGGTCGGCGCAGACCTGAGCGCCCCCGAAGGCGCCGCCATAATTGACGCGACCGGCCAGTTCGTCATGCCCGGCATCATTGATTGCCACTCGCACATTGCCGTGGACGGCAGCGTCAACGAAGCCGGCCCCGCCGTCTCTTCCATGGCCAATATCGCGGACGTGCTGAATCCCGATGACATTGACATTTATCGCGACCTCGCCGGCGGCGTCACCGCCGCGAACGTTCTGCACGGCAGCGCCAATCCTATCGGCGGGCAGACCGTCGTCATCAAACTCCGCTGGGGCAAACCCGCCGCGGACCTCCCATTTCAAGGCGCGCTCCCCGGAATAAAATTCGCGCTCGGGGAAAATCCCAAGCATTCTAATTTTCCCTCGCCCCCGGGCGTCACGCCGCGCTATCCCGGCACCAGGCTCGGCGTCGAAGAAGTCATCCGCCAGGCCTTCATCGAAGCCCGCGAATACAAAAAACAATGGGACGATTACGATCAGCGCAAATCCGCCGGCGAACAAAATCTCATCCCACCGCGCCGCGATGTCCGCCTCGATCCCCTGGTCGAGGTCATGGAAGGCAAACGCTACGTCCACGCCCACTGCTATCGCGCCGACGAAATCCTGATGCTGATTCGCGTGGCCAATGAATTCGGCTTCAAAGTGCGCACCTTCCAGCACGTGCTCGAAGGCTACAAAATCGCCGACGAAATCGCCGCATCCGGCGCGGGCGGTTCCACCTTCTCCGATTGGTGGGCCTACAAAATGGAAGCGTCCGACGCCATCGCTTATAACGCCGCTCTGATGGCCGAACGCGGCGTGATCGTTTCCGTAAATTCCGACGACGCACAGGAAGCCCGTCAGCTGAATCAGGAAGCGGCAAAGACCATGAAATACGGCGGCCTCTCGGCGAACGACGCGCTCAAGATGATCACTCTGAATCCCGCGATTCAACTGGGCATTGACGCGCGCGCCGGGTCGATTGACGTAGGCAAGGACGCCGACCTGGCCATTTACAATCACGACCCGCTCAGCGTTTACGCCGTGGTGCAAAAGACTCTGATTGATGGCCAGGTTTATTTCGATCGCGATCGTGACCTCGCCCAACGCTCGAAGCTAGCAGCGGAAAAGCAGTCCCTGCTCGATAAAGAAAAGAAAGCCGCCGCAGAAAAGAAGGCTGACGACAAGAAGTCCGGAGAAAATTCCGAGAAGAAGCCCGACAAGAAGCCCAGCCAGAAAAAGAAACCGTCGCAGGACGCAAGCGGCACCGCGATCGACAACGTTAGCGCCACCATCACGACCACCACAATTGGAGGCGCGCGATGAAGAAAATGCCAAACCTCAGCTCCCGCGCCGCGATGGCCCTGGTTCTAGCGGCGTCCCTGGCGATTCCCGCGTCGCCGCAAACCGCCGCCATTACCACCTACGCAATCAAAAGCGGCAAAGTTTTCACGCTGGCCGGCGGCCCCATCGAGAACGGCACAGTCGTCATCCGCGACGGTAAAATCGCCGCAGTTGGAGCCAACATTGCGATTCCGCAAGACGCCCAGGTTATCGACGCAACCGGCCTAGAAGTTTATCCCGGCATGTTCGATCCGGTCACCCAGATCGGTCTGAACGAAGTCAGCGCCGTCAGCGCCACCGTGGACGTCAGCGAACTCGGTGATTACAATCCCGAGCTCGTCGCCGCCACCGCCGTGAATCCCGCCAGCGCCCACATTCCCGTTACTCGCGCCAACGGCATCACCGCCGTCATCGCCGCGCCCGGCACCGCCAGCCTCGACTTAACAAGTGGCGGCCTCATTGCCGGCCAAGCATCGGCCTTCAACCTTGCCGGATGGACCATGGACGAGATGCAAATCAATCGCTCCGTCGCGATGGTCATCAATTGGCCGAGCATCCAGACGGCCAGTTTCGATTTCGCCAGTTTCAGCGTAAAAGAAAAGCCGTACGCCGACGTCAAAAAGGAATACGACAAATCCATCAACGCCCTCAGCGACTGGCTCGATCGCGCGCGCCACTACGCCCAGGCCAAAGAAAAAGGTTCTCCTGCCCTCTTTGAGCGTGACCTCAAACTCGAAGCGCTCGTTCCGGTCGTGGAAGGGAAGTTGCCCGTGCTGGTAATCGCCGACGAAGCCCGCGACATCCGTAATGCCGTGGACTTCTGCAGCAAACAAAATCTGAAAATGATTCTCGGTAGCGGCGCCGAAGCCTGGAAAGTGAAAGACCTGCTGAAAGAAAAGAAAATTCCCGTCGTGCTGGCTCCCACCAATCGCCTTCCCGAGCAGGAAGACACTCCCTACGACAAACCGTACACCGAACCCTCAGAATTATTCGCCGCCGGAATTCCATTCGCGTTTTCCAGTTTCGCCACAGCTTTTTCGCGCCGCCTGCCGCAATTTGCCGGCACGGCAGTAGCCTATGGCCTGCCGCACGACGAAGCCCTCAAAGCCGTGATGCTCAACGCCGCGCAAATTTTCGGTCTGGCAGATCAAATCGGCACCATCGAGCCCGGAAAATTAGCAAACGTAATCGTAACCAACGGCGACCCACTCGAACTGCAAACTCAAGTCCGCTATCTCTTCATCAAAGGTCAGCTCACGAGCACCGACAACAAGCATCGCGACCTCTACGAGCAATATCGCAAAAGACCCCAGCCCGCGCGCTGATCGGTGGCTCGGCAATTCGCTGGCGTGGGTTATAATCTCTGCCCATCGCATGCCAAAAATGAAAACAGCCATGCCGCGCTCATGCAAAGGAGAATCCTTGCAACTCTTCCACACTCGCGCAGTCGTCGTCTCACTCCTATTAATGTCCGCGCTGTCTGTTGCCATCATGGGCTGCGCCACAACGGCAACACATCCAGACGACTCTGCAAAAAAGTCCGCCACCCGCCCCGCCATCGTCTTCATGACCGACTTCGGCGTAGCCAACGACGCCGTAGCGATCTGCAAAGCCGTAATGATCAGCATCGCCCCCGACGCCCGCATCATGGACATCACACACCTGGTGACGCCCTACCAAATCGGCGAAGCCTCGCGCCTGCTACAAGGCGTAACGCCCTACTATCCCGCTGGCACAGTCTTCGTAATCGTCGTTGATCCAGGCGTGGGCACCTCGCGCAAAGCCATCATCGTGAAAACCAAAAAAGGCCAATACTTTGTAGTCCCCGATAACGGGCTGATGACTCCCATCGTGGATGCCGACGGCCTGGAAGGCGCGCGCGAAATCACCAATCCCGCCTGGATGATCGGCGACAAAATTTCCTCCACCTTCCACGGCCGCGATATTTTTTCGCCTGCAGCTGCGCATCTCGCCATGGGGGAAGACTGGACCCAAGCCGGCCCAGCCGTGGACGTACTGGTCCGTCTAAATCCGCCCACCGCAACAAAGGACGCAAAAGGAATCAGCGGCGAAGTGATCGGCCTCGACGACCCGTTCGGCAGCCTCATCACGAATATTTCCGGCGACGATTTCAAAAAATTAGGCTACGCGCTCGAGGAAAAGATCACGGTGAGGATTGACAGCAAGTCCTACACCATGCCCTACGTGAAAACTTTCATGGGCGTGCCGGTGGGCCAGCCACTGCTCTATCTCGATTCACGCGACCGCGTAGGCTTCGCCGTGAACCAGCGCGATTTCTCAAAAGTTTACAAAGTTACGCCGCCGGTTCCAGTCTTCATTCCCTTCAAGCCAAAATAATTCGCTTCGAGTGCACCGTCTCGAGCCGATCGCCCGCGTCCCGCTCTTGCGCGCGAATAATTTCCGCAGGTCCACTGGTATCGTCGCAAGCTCCGCGCTCGCGCTGAATTTGCCCGCAACCGCTCCGCACCTTCGCCCCTTCTTCTCCAGCGACGTTGGTGCCTAAAACGCTCTCCCCTAAGTACCAAAGTACTATGGCGCGTAGTGGCACAGCCCGCGAAAATTCACTGATTACGGGCTTTACGTTTTATTTTCGGGGGACGGCGTACTACTGCCGTTGAGGACTATGGCGCCACTCATCAAAGATTCACTCGACGTCGGAAATTCCACAACCACGGAGACCGCGGCTGCGCCCAGCAGCGCTCCGCCAAAAACTGCGACAACCACCGGCGCGGCTTTGCGTGCCGACGCGCTTTCGCTCGAAGTCCCCGTAAAAGTTCACGGCTCGCGCGTCACTGAAGTGGCCCGCGGCGTCGCTCCGCACACGGAGCCTTTCGAAGAAGAAACCGGCACCATGATCGTGTTTCCGCACGGCGGCGTGCTAAGAATGTCCACCGCGGTCACCGTCAGCCAAATGCTGGTCGTCACGAATCTAAAGACGCGCCAGGACGCCATCTGCCGCGTCGTCAAAGTCCGCACGTTCTCCAATATGCAGGGCTACGTCGAAGTGGAATTCACGCACGCGCAGCCCGGATACTGGGGTGTTCATTTTCCGTCCGAGGGTCCCGCGCAAACCGTTGAGCCCGCGCCCGCAGTTCCGCCCGCCGCTCCAGCTGCAATTCCCGAGGCTCCAAGAAATCCCGCGCCCGTGCAGGCCGCGTCCACACCCGCGCCTTTCGTGGCGCCGCCGGCTCCGCCGGCTGTAATCGCGCCCCCACCTTTCGTGGCACCCCTGCCGCAGGCTGCGACGACACCTGTGCAGCCGCCCGCCGCGCCAGTGAGCCCGGCTGCGCCCAGCAAACCCGAGCCGACATTCGCTTCATTTGGCACGCAGGAAAAAGTGCAGCCGTTCGCTTCGTCCACCCTCGTCCCGGCCGCCGAACGCGTTGCGCAATCCTTACCCATCGCTCCCGCGCACGACGCGCATTCCATCGCGCCTATCGATTTGCTGGCAGCGCCGCAAGCAGCGGCTCCCCCGCCCTCTTTGACCATGACCGAATTGCGCGGAGACCAGCTCAATGTCCAGCGCGGAATCGCAGTCGCTCCAGCAGCCGAAGCAGCAGACGCAGTCGCCGCGGCCGAGCACGCAACCCCAGCCTCCGGGGGCGTTCCGGCGCAAAGTTCGCGTGCCGTTTTCGGCAGCTTTAGCGGCGGTGCATCTCTGAGCGGCAGCCACGCTGTTTCGGTTGACGCCTTCGGCGCGCGCCTCGATGCCGGCCACGAACCCGGCGCGGATCAACCCAGCGCACCGCGCGGCAATAGTTGGATGCTGATCGCGGCCTGCGTTACTTTGCTGTTCGCCACCGTCATCGGCGGCGTCCTGTATTTCCGCCCGCACACCGCGGCATCTGCGCGCAGTGCCGCAGCCAATTCGAATTCACCCGCGGTTCCGCAGCCACTTGCGTTTCAAACTCCCGCTGCCGAACCCAGTGCACCCGAGGTTGCGCCTGCGCACAATTCCGCGACTCATCCCGCGTCGATCGTGGCCCAGGCGCCCGCGCTCAATCCTCCTATAACCATGAATGGTAACGATTCACCCAGCGAGGGGCCCAGAATTGTTCCGAAGCCCGCGTCGAATCTCGCGCCCGGTACGATCAAGGGCGCATCGGAAAATCATCCCCTGTCTGCGCAAAGAGGTGACGCGGATCAGACAGTGCAGGCGCCGTCCTTGGACGCTGCCTCCGCTCAAGACTCTTCGAACGCTGGCACTCTCTCCGGAATCGTTTCCTCCAACGTTGCCGCGCCAGCAGCTCCGGAACTGCAGCAGGAAGGCCCCGTCAAGGTTGGCGGCAACGTGAAAGAGCCGCGCCTGGTCAATCGCGTAATGCCGGAATATCCGCTCGTGGCAAAACAAGCCGGCATTCAGGGCGACGTAGTGGTGAAAACGACGATCGATGACAAGGGTAGCGTGGTGAATATGCAAATCGTCTCGGGTCCGGCCCTGCTCCGCGGCGCCGCACTAGCAGCACTGCGCCGCTGGAAATATGAGCCGAGCACCTTGAACGGGCAGCCAATCTCGATCCAAATGCTAGTGACGCTAAAGTTCAGCGGCAACCGCTAGCCGACATCCGGTTCCGTTGCCAGCAAGCGCAGCGGAACGCCCGTCATCCTGAGGAGAGACCTAGCTTGCCT
>Ga0210391_10005982_pt1 | contig 10010 bp, 8 predicted proteins | sample IncBWC12OmetaG_FD_160573 | JGI IMG/M metagenome (GOLD analysis project Ga0210391, IMG submission 160573) | Forest soil microbial communities from Barre Woods Harvard Forest LTER site, Petersham, Massachusetts, United States - Inc-BW-C-12-O ...
GATCGTGGCGGTGAGGATGTAGTCGAAGAGCAGCGCTGAAACCGAGAGCTTGGCCAGGGTGCCGCCCATCGCCTGCTTGACCACGCGATAGACGCCGCCGCGCACGAACATCGCGCTGGACTCGATATAGATGGCCCGCACGCAGTAGCTGAACAGCATGACAGCCAGCACGAACCAGGGCGCGCTCTTGCCGATGACCTTCTCGGCATCGCCGCCCACGTAATAGGCCGACGAAGCCAGGTCAGAGAGCACGATTGCCGCAGCCCGCCAGAAAGAGATGAACGTCAGCATGACTGACGTCGCAACGAAAACTTTTATGGCGGGTCGCTGCAGGTTCTCGACTGGTGAAGACATATATGGTTTCGGGCGTTTCCGGCCAGTTCCCGAACTGCAACAGACAGAAAGGGACGTAACCTTACGGATGCCGGACCGGAGCGGGAGGCTTTGTCCCGCCCATCTGAATTTACTTGTTTGAGAGGAAGTTGTCAGTAGGCGGGCGGCAACGACTGGACGGCTCCTGCCCAAAATGACCGGGATTCCACGCCGCGTTAGTTGCGCCGGGTCAGGTAAGTGTGGCTGATGCGGTCGTGCCAGCAGAGGGCATCGACGTCGACCAGCGACCAAAGCAGCCCCATGCCCATAGAAGCCGCCGAGAAGAACAGGCTGATCACACGGCTGCGACGATGACGCCAGTTGGGCGCGCCGCCTTTGAAGGTGCTGAGGTGGATCTTGGTCAGCTGCATGCCTAAGGTCGCGCCGGCATACATCATCAGCATGTACTGGTAGACCGCCCAGAACAGGAATGGCAGCACGGCCAGAGTCAGGACCAGCGGCTTGCTGGGTTCGATCTTCGGCATCAACTTGTAAGCGATGGCTCCGAAGACGGCGCTGGCGGCGGCGACGACTCCGCAGTCGATCAGCCCTGCACTGAACCGGCGCGGCAAGCTGACGGTCTGCGAAGGAAGATCGATGTGATCGCGCGGAGGTGTGTTGACGTTTTGCTGAGCGGAAAGCTGGAGGCCTTCCAGCAGCGGAGTCGTCGGAAAGGGCTCGAGCTCTTCGGGTACGTCGAGGATGCGCGGCTGCTCCGGGATGACCGGATCGGCCAGGCGATGGTAGACCTCTTCCGGCGCCGAAGCGGGACGCGGGAAGGCGATGACTTTGCGCTTGGCTGCCGGTCGCGCGACTGGTAACGGCAGCGGCTCCGGATCAGCTTCCAACACGAGATCACTGTCGGCGTCGCGACCTGAGTCGGTCGCAGCAGGTTCTTCCGGCAAGTTCTCGACGGTCACGCTCGGCGACGGCACAATCTCTGGAGCTGTCGCTTCGTCGGCCGTTGACACGCTCAGATCGATCACGGGAACGGAGCCGGCAGCCGGCTCAATGTTCTCCAGGAAGTTTGGGCGCGGCGCGGTGATCTGCGGCTCCGGTTCGTCCTCGCTGCTCTCTGGCTGAGCCGCCTTGGCCGCTTCTTCTTCCGCGCCGAAGGGAAAGCGCATGCTGTAGGTTCCCTCGATGCGCCGGCCGCGGCGCGTACGATAGCGCGCTACACGAGCCTGAATTTCGTCCCGCCAGATTTCATCGGATGGCTGCGAAGAATCGGAGGTGTCGGAGCTTAACATCTGCTGTTCGGTCATGTCGTGGCGCGACTATTGTTGTTCCTCCGCGGCGCGCAGCGGTCCAGGTTGAAAATCGTGCAGCAAAAACGAGTACAGGAGGTCACCGTCCGAGTGTGTAAACGCGGTTGCGCCGTGCACGCGAACTCCAGCGACAACGCAACCGGCGAACATGAGGCGGGTTTAGAAGATCGTCCAGAGCCGCGCGAAGCCATCCAGGCAAATCGCATTTGGCCAGCCTCTATGCAACGTGCTAAGTTGCAAGGTACCGTAAAACGTATGGCACTCGGCGAAGAGGCGTACGCCTGTCGATGATTCCTCGCACTCGATTGATTATCACGGCGCTGGTGTTGTGTCACGCGTTTGTGCGGCCGGGAATATTAACCAGCCAGTTGCGCCCTGATCAATCGCCGCAGCAACAGAGCCAGCAGCAACCGACTTCTCCGCCGGCGTCCAACCCCAACTCCAATTCCAACGCGCAGCCCTCCGACGACGACGATGACTGGTTTGGCGACGAATACATGATGCTTCCGCCCCAACCGCAGCCCCAACCGGGGGCGTCATCGGGAATCACCGCAAAGACCGATTCCGGAAAAGAAGATACGGACACCGAGCGTCTGGTGGAGCAGGTGTTGCAGAGCGACACCGCTCAGGAGTTGGGCCCGCAGCGTCCGGCGATGAATGTCCCTCTGGGGCGCAACGAGGTGCTGATTCGAGCCGATGAACAGGAGAAGAATCAGGACATCTACAACGTGCGCGGCCACGTGGAAATTCGTTTCGGGCCGAACACCCTCCACAGTGATGAAGCCACCTACGACTCGAGCACCGGCATTCTGAAGGCGAAGGGCCATGTGGTCTTCGACAGCAGCGTGCACAACGCGCACCTGGTGGGCACCAGCGCCACCTACGACGTCAGTCGCGACACCGGCACCTTCTATGACGTGACCGGCTCGACCGGGTTGCGGGTCAAGAACCGCACCATGTTCCTGACCTCGTCGACGCCCTTCTTCTTCACCGGCAAGGTGGTCGACAAGCTAGGCCCCGATCTCTATCGCGTCAACCACGGCTACGTAACGTCATGCCAGCTACCCAAGCCGAAGTGGAAAATCGATTCGCAAACCGCTGACGTCGAAGTTGGGGATGAGGCCAAGCTGCATCACGCCACGCTGAAGCTGCACGGCATTCCTGTCTTCTACTTCCCTTATCTGGAGCACCCGGTCGACAACCTTGGCCGCAAGAGCGGATTCCTGATTCCCTCGATCGGTTCGTCGACGTTGCGCGGAACTGTTCTTGGCGACTCCTTCTATTGGGCGATGGCGCGCAATGCCGACGCGACCCTGGGCGCCGCCCTGTATTCCGCTAGAGGCTGGGCACAGTTCGGCGATCTGCGAGCCATCGGCTACACCTACGGATTGCAGGCCAACTACTACGGTGTGGTCGATTCCAAAGGAGCTCCGCCAGGACCTTACTACAAGCAAAATCAGGGCGGCGAAGACCTCAAGGTCAACGGCTTTAAGCAACTGGGCGACGGTTTCACCGGGGTGCTGTCGGTCGATTATCTGTCGTCCTATATCTTCCGGCAGACATTTGCGCTGGCCTTTACCGAAGCCATCGAATCCGAAGTGCGGTCCACCGGTTTTGTGTACAAGAACTGGGGCGGCAACTTCTTCGGGGTGATGGCCGGCAGTTATCAGGACTACCAGAGCGACGCTCCCGGAGACTATATCCAGATTGTTCACTCTCCGACGGTGGAACTGGCGAGCGTTGAGAAGCCATTCAACCGGTCTGACTTTGTGTACTCCTACGACGTGGCGGCCGAGGGTGTTTCGCGCAATGAGATTGGTTTTGAGACCGCGCCCATCGTTGGGCGTTTCGATGCGGCGCCGTACCTGGCGTGGCCAAAGCTCTTCGACGGCTGGACCTTCCGTCCACAGGTCGGCGTCCGCGAGACCTGGTACTCGGAGCGGCTCGAGCCAGGACCGCCGACCGAGGTCATCGGCACGGCCATACACGATCCCATCAATCGCAACGTGGCCAACGCCTCGCTCGAGGTGCGGCCGCCAACGCTGTCGCGTATCTACAACAGCAAGCCATTCGGGCGCGTCCTGAAGCACACCATCGAACCCTATGCGATCTATCGCTATCAGGGCGGCATCAACGACTTTAGCCAGATCCTCCGCTTCGATTTCCGCGACATCCTCGCCGATACCAACGAAGTGGAGTACGGCTTTGTGAATCGGCTGTTTTCGAAGAAGACAAAGTTGAGCCCGAAGTGTTTCCAGCATCCGGAGTACTCGAAGCTGACCGAAAATCTTGCGCCTAAGGAGACTGGTGGGTTCGGTATCTGCCAGGACAAGGCAGAGCCGGCGCGCGAGATCTTCAGTTGGGCCATCGCGCAAAAGTACTTTGGCGATCGGACCTTCGGCGGCGCGCTCGTCCCCGGCAGTCGTAACGTCTTCGATACCACCGTCGACTTCACCGGCATCGCCTTCCTGACCGAGCCGCGTAACTTCTCGCCGATCGTCTCGCGCCTGCGGGCTTCGGCCGGACTCACCGACTTCCAGTGGGACCTGGACTACGATCCGGTGCTGCATCAGATCAATGCCAGCTCCATCTTTGCCGGCTACCGCCTCGGCGACTGGTATCTGAACGGCGGACAGACCTACGTCAACGCACCGGGAGAGTTGTCCGTCATAAACGGCGTCGCCACTCCTAATGTGTATAACCAGTGGCGCTTGGGCCTGATCTACGGCGGCATGAACAAGCGCGGCTTTAGCGGGGCGTTTACCATCGGTGTCGACTCCCGTCAGGATCTTCTCCAGAATGAGACCATTCAGGCGAGCTACAACTGGGACTGCTGCGGCATCGCCTTTCAATATTCCAAGTGGGCTTACAGCGCGCTGAACAACGAAAATGCCTTCCGCTTTGCGTTCAGCCTGACCAACTTCGGCACCTTCGGCAGTATCTCCAAACCCGAGCGGTTGTACTGATCGCAACCTTTCAGACCGACTCGCTGTCTTACAATGAGAGCTTATGTCGGCGCTGCCCTCCAACATCCCTGCGACTGCCGAGAACTCGCAGCAAAAGTTGTCTGCGCTGCGGGCTCGCCTGCGCGGTCTGGGGCGAACGCTGGTAGCGTATTCGGGCGGAGTGGACTCTGCTTTTCTGGCTTGGGCAGCGCATGAGGAACTGGGAACGGGAATGCTGGCGGTGCTGGCCGATTCGCCGAGCCTGGCTCGCTGGCAGATGCGCGACGCCGTTGCTTTCGCCGAGGAACACAACATTGCGCTGGCAATCGTGCACACTGATGAAATGGAGCGGGCCGACTACCAGCGCAATGACGGAGCGCGCTGCTTCCACTGCAAGGATGAGCTGTTCGACGTGATGGAAACGTATCGGCGGCAGCACGGCTTCGATGCGATCGCCTATGGCGTGAACGTGGATGATCAGGGCGATTACCGGCCCGGCCAGAAGGCCGCACGCCAGCACGGCGTCGCCGCACCGCTGCTGGAAGCCGGTCTGACCAAGGAAGAGATACGGCAGTTAGCGCGCGCCGAAGGCCTGCGGGTGTGGGACAAACCGGCATCGGCTTGCCTGTCCTCGCGTATCGAGTACGGCCGTCCAGTGACGCGCGAAGCTTTGTCGGCGGTCGAAGAAGGCGAGGAAGCGCTACGGTCGCTGGGCTTCCGGCAGTTCCGCGTACGCCATCACGGTCAAATCGTGCGCCTCGAAATCGCCAAGGACGAACTGCCACGCGCGATGACACCGGAGATGGCTGCAGAATTCACGCGCGTCTTCAAAGCCCTCGGCTTTACCTACGTGACCCTCGACTTGGAAGGCTTTCGCTCCGGCTCCATGAACGCCGTGTTGCCGGTGGAAGCGCTGCGGGGAAGTAACATTACCAAGAGTTGACGCCGCTGTAATCGACGGCCCGCCATGTGGGGCCGCTGCACATGAGATAATAAGCGGTTGACATTGTCCCTCCGAAAGGTGGTTTTCTCAGCTTGCTTTTACAGCGATTGGCAGTCGTGTGGCTGCTTTTGTGTACTTTCAGCCTGGCGCAAACGAACATCAGCGCTCCGGCAGTTTCGTCCGATGTTGCCGAGCGAGTACAACGCCAGGTGAGGGCATATTTCAATATTCCTCCCGACGTCTCGATTTCTCTCGGTTCACCCAAGCCCAGCGAGTTCCCCAATTACGAACTGGTGCCCGTCACCATGAGCCGTGACGGTAAAACGCAAAATGCCGAATTCCTGCTTTCCAACGACGGGAAAACACTGATTCGTTACACGAAGATTGACTTGACCAAGGACATCTACGCGGAGACGATGGACAAGATTACGATGACCGGGCGGCCGGTGCGGGGCAATCCCGACGCCAAGGTCACGGTCGTGAACTTCGACGACTTCGAGTGTCCGTTCTGCGCGCGCATGCACAGCACCCTGATGGGCGAAATCCTGCCGGAGTACAAGGACAAGATCAAGATTGTCTACAAGGATTTCCCCCTGGTGCAGATTCATCCCTGGGCACAGCATGCGGCCAATGACGCCAATTGCCTGGCTGCACAGAGCGGCACGGCATACTGGCAGTTGGCCGACTATCTGCACGGCAATCAGCGGGAGATCAGCGGCGGCCAGCAGAACGTGCAGGACGCCTACAACAAGCTGGATCAGATCACGGTGGACTTCGGCAAGAAGAACAACGTGGACGCGACCAAGCTGCAGGCGTGCATCAAGGCGCAATCGGACACAATCGTGAAGGCGTCGATGGCTGAAGGCGACAAGCTGAACATCAACGCCACTCCGACGCTGTTCATCAACGGGGAGCGCGTGGAAGGCGCCATGGACGCCGACGATCTGCGTCTGGCCCTGAACAGCCAGCTGAAGGCCGCAGGCGTAGAACCGCCACCGGCGCCAGCCAAGGCGGCACAGACTCAGCCGCCGGCCAAGCAGTAGCTGAGAGATTTTGTAAGCTGCGGGCGCATTGCGTGCCGCAGTACGGAGTGGGCCTCCCAGGAGGGGCGAAGTTTGGAACTACAACGTAAGAGTACGGTGAGTTTCGCGTTCATGGCCGGCCTGCTGGCCTTGAGCGCGCTGCTGACGAATATTGGCTGTTCGAACAAAGAGGTCGGCAGCGATGTGATGGCGACCGTGAACGGCCGCAAGATCACCCGCACCGATGTGCAGAAGTTCTACGACGCGCAGATCGCAGGTTCGCCGCAGCAGCCCAGCGCCGAACAGGCCGACACCCTGCGCCTGAAGATCCTCAGCGACCTGATCGACAACGAGATTCTCATGCAGCGCGCCGAGAAGCTCGGCCTGCTGGCGACCGACGAAGAGGTCAACGCCAAGCTGACCGAGATCAAGGCGCCCTTCACGCAGGAACAGTTCGACCAGCGCCTGAAGGAGCGCGGCATCACGCTCGACGACTTCAAGAAGGATTTGCGGCGCTCGCTGACCATCGACAAAGTCCTGAACAAGGAAGTCACGTCGAAAATCAACGTGTCCGACGAAGACATCACCAACTATTACAACGAGCACAAGGCGGAGTTCAACCTCATCGAGCCGCAGTATCACCTGGCGCAGATTCTGGTCACCACCCAGCCGAATCCGCAGGTGAAGAACATGAAGGCGCAGAACGAGGGTGACGCGCGCAAGAAGATTCAGATGATCCAGAACCGCCTGGACAGCGGCGAGGACTTTGCCACGGTGGCGATAAGCTACTCCGAGCAGCCTGAAACCGCGCAGAACGGCGGCGACCTGGGCTTCATTCCGGAATCGTCGCTCAAGGGCGATAAGCTGGCCTACGACGCTATCAACAAGCTGAAACCCGGACAATATACGATCGTGCTGCCGGTGCTCGATCCCAGCGGCAAGGGCGTCTTCGGCTTCCGAATCGTCAAGCTGCTCAGCAAGGAAGCCGCCGGACAGCGCGAGCTGAAAGATCCTCGCGTACAGCAGGCCATCCGCGAGCAGTTGCGCGATCGGCGCGAACAGTTGCTGAAAGAGGCATACTACGAGACCATCCGCAATCAAGCCAAGATCGAGAACTACTTCGCCGAACAGATTCTGAAGCAGGCGGGGACAACGAAGTAACCTGGTTGCAGACTGGAAAAGAAACGCCGGGGCATCGTGCTCCGGCGTTTTTCTTTCGCTTGACGTTGCCGCTCGCTACAGGTGAATCAGAACAACTTGCGGCGCAGCATTCCCGCTACACCCAGGACGCCGGTGCCGAAGAGCAGGATAGCGCTGGGCTCGGGAGTAGTGTTGTGCCCTTGGCTGCCGACGATCGTAAACGACTCCGACGGGACGGTGCCGATGTCGTTGTGGGAAGCCGAAGACGGCCCATTGCTCTCGTCCCAGTAAACCGGATCGCCGTCGTTCGTAACGGCGTTCTGCAGGTTCAGCCAGAACGTGCCGCTGTTCAGGGTTACACCGGAGAATGCGCCCGACTCGGTGCAGACGTTGAAGCCGAAATTGTTGCTGAGGCAGCCTGACTGCGTGAAACTAACCGTCTGGTCGAAGTAGGTCGTACCCCCGAATTCAGATGAGGTGATGGATACGTCGACCGACTCCAACGTATCGCCGGGGAAAACCCAAGCCGCGAAATTGATTCCAGTTACGTTGGCTTGTTCGTTCAAAGTGAACGAGTCACCTACTGCGAACCCGAAATTGATGGTCCAAGCGTCGATATTGCCGTTCGTCGGACCGTTGTCGTAGAGGTCTTGGGCGAAGCCGGAAGCGCTGACGGAAATCAGCCCCAGCAGGACGAAAGTAGCGATGCGCAGTTTCACAGTAAATCTCCTGATCCAGGTTTTTTACTGACCTTCTACAGCCGGATATTGCGGCGTAAAGAGCCGATGGCCCAAAGCATGCCAGAAGCGAAGAGCACCATTGTGGATGGCTCCGGAGTGCTTCCGGTGCTCGATGTGGACGCGGAGCCGATGATGGTGAACGACTCGGAGGGAATCGAGCCTATCGAGTTTTCAGAGGCCGAGGAAGGCCCTGAATTCTCGTCCCAATATACCGGGTCGTTATTGCCGTTAATGACGGCATTCTCGAGAGTCAGCCAGTAGATTCCAGCATTCAGGTTCACGGGAGCGAACGTACCCGTCTCGGTGCAGAGATCGAAACCGTAAGAATTGGCGCCGCAATTCGACTGTGTGAAGGGAACGGTCTGGCTGAAATAGGTGGTGCCTCCAAATTCTGAGGACGTGATGGAGACCTCAGCCGTTTGAAGGATGTCGCCGGGGAAAACCCATGATTCGAAGTTAAGTCCGGTTACGCTGCTATTGGAACTCAAAATAAATGAGTCACTGACCGCAAATCCGGAGTTGATGGTCCATGCGTCGGTATCGCCGGCTGTCGGGCCGTTGTCGTAGAGGTCTTGGGCAAAGCTGGGGGCGACGCTAAAGGCCAGCCCCAGCAGGACGAGCGAAGCGATGCGCAGTTTCAAGGGACATCTCCTTCAACAAGAAATCTGAAAAGCCTCGCAACAGATTTCGAGTGAGTCCTCGAATGGCCGTTAAGATTCCAAGGAAAAAAATCAGCAGCGTAAGTCCCCACAACTCGCTCAGGCGCACATCGCAGGAAGCGATGCCAACCTAGACCTTGGTAACCTAGCGCAATTTTATTGCCGCGGCAACAGACTTCTTTTCAACACGCGCTGCAACGGCTGCTGCAACAAGTTGCGGGGGAGGATATACCGGATTTCCCAGGCAGGCTAGCCGGATTCTGTTAAGGAGGGCAGGATTCGGACGTGGGGACAAAAACGGGAATGCGAATGAATGCATCGCCCGAGGCGGACTTCACCCGGAAGCTCGCGCATTGGACTCTCCGCTCTAGCCTCCCGCGATCGCCCCGATAATCAGGAACGGCTCCTTACCGCTGACCACCGCTTCAGGTAACGGGGTGTCGGGCGAATCGTGCGACAGATCTTCTTCGCAGGCGAAGAAGCGCAGGAAGGGACGGCGCTGACGCGTGACATGATCGCGGATGGTGCCACACAGCATGGGGTAGCGCGCTTCCAGCGCGTCGAGGACCGAACGCGTTGTTGCCTGGCCCTCGACCTCCAATTGCACCTCGCCCGTCACGTGGGCGAGCGTGCGCAGATGTTGCGGAAGAACGACACGAATCATGCCAGGGTTTGCACCTCAACCGACAGTACCGGCGGAAGGTCGCGAACGATGGGCGACCAGTTATCGCCGGCATCGGGCGAGAGATACACCTGTCCACCCGTCGTCCCAAAGTAGATGCCGCAGTCGTCCAGGGTGTCAACCGCCATGGCATCGCGCAGCACGTTCACGAAGCAATTGCTCTGCGGCAGGCCCTTGGTGAGCGGCTCCCATTCGTTGCCGCCGCTGCGGCTGCGGAAGACCCGCAGCTTGCCGTCCAG
>Ga0210391_10005983_pt1 | contig 10010 bp, 6 predicted proteins | sample IncBWC12OmetaG_FD_160573 | JGI IMG/M metagenome (GOLD analysis project Ga0210391, IMG submission 160573) | Forest soil microbial communities from Barre Woods Harvard Forest LTER site, Petersham, Massachusetts, United States - Inc-BW-C-12-O ...
TGGGCGCCGCCGAGGGCGCCGAAGAGGCCGGTCAGGAGTCCGGCGAGAGTGATTCTTAGTAGATTCATAGAAGCCCCGGAAACAAAAAGTATCCCATGCAGATGGAACGCGGTCAAAAGCCAAAAAACAAGGCGTTTCCAAGGCCCAAAGGCACCCTTCATTAAGATGCAAGAAAGTTCAAAAGAGTTGAAATGGAATCTTTGGAGACGCTCGATTTATTTGACGGAACCAGCTTTTCCAATTGGTTACCGCCGAAACCAGGTTGGCGGCGTTTTAGTGCAGGAAATGCCGGATGCCGGTGAAAACCATGGCCATTCCCAGGCGATCGGCGGCGGCAATCACGTCGCTATCGCGAACCGAGCCGCCCGGCTGAATGACGGCAACGGCACCGGCTTTGGCGGCTTCTTCGACGCCGTCGGGGAACGGGAAAAAGGCGTCTGACGCGACTACGCTTCCAGCGAGCGAAACGCGCGCCTTCATCACCGCGATCTTTACGGAATCGACGCGGCTCATCTGGCCCGCGCCGACGCCAAGTGTCGCGCCGTCCTTTGCAAAAACAATCGCGTTGGATTTGACGTGCTTCGACACTTTCCAAGCAAAGCGCATGGTTTCGATCTCTCGGGCCGTGGGCGCGCGCTTGGTCACGATTCTTAGCTGATCTTCGATGATTTCGCCGAGATCAGGTTGCTGTGCCAGGATTCCGCCGAGGATGCGCTTGAGCTGCAATTCGCCGAGAGGTTCGAGGCCGTCGGGCGGGAGCTCCAGTAAACGCAGATTCTTTTTTGCCGCGAAAATTGCTTTGGTTTTTTCGTCGAATCCGGGCGCGGCGATGCATTCGACGAAAAGCTTTGCCACCTCTTCGGCGGTTCGGGCGTCGACGACGCGATTGAACGCCAGCACGCCTCCGAAGGCCGAAACCGGGTCGGTCGCGAGAGCTTTCCGGTAAGCATCCAGGAGGGTTTCGCTCTCGGCCGTTCCGCAAGGGGTGTTGTGCTTGACAATGACCGCAGCGGGCTGGCTGAATTCCGCCGCCAGACTTCGCGCCGCTTCCAGATCCACGTAATTATTGTAGGAAAGCTCCTTGCCCTGAAGCTGTTGCGCCGCGGCCAGCCCGGTCGGCGCGCTTCCTGACGGAATGTAAAGCGCCGCGGCTTGGTGAGGGTTTTCTCCATAGCGCAGAGATTGTTGCTTTTCGAGCGCGATGTGTACCCGTTCAGGCAGTACGGGCTTCTCACCCAAAGCCAAGTGAGTTGCCGAGGGCGACAGCCGCTCCAGTTCCGTGGCGATAAGACCGTCGTACCGCGAGGTAGTGGCAAACACTTTTCGCGCCAGCTCGAACCGCGTCCGGAGCGAAGTCTCGCGGGCCGCTTCCAGTTCTTCGGCCACGCGGCGGTAATCGAGGGGATCGCTTACGACCGTAACACTTACGAAGTTTTTTGCTGCGGAACGCAGCATCGTGGGTCCGCCGATGTCGATATTTTCGATAAGCTCTTCGGCAGTCAGACCCGGCTTCGCCGCGGTAGCTTCGAAGGGATAGAGATTTACGACCACGAGATCGATCGGCGCAATGCCGTGCTCGGCCACTTCCTTTTGATCTTCTCGATGTTTGCGGCGATACAAGAGCCCTCCGTGGATTTTCGGATGCAGCGTCTTTACGCGGCCTCCGAGCATCTCGGGCCAACCTGTAAACTCGGCGACCTCGCGCACGCTAACACCGGCTTCGCCGAGCAGTTTCGAGGTGCCGCCTGTAGAAAGAATCTCGATGCCGAGAGCGACGAGCCGCCTTGCAAACTCCACGATTCCGGTTTTATCAAACACGCTAATCAGCGCACGCTCGACCGCCATGTATTCCTCCCGAAAAAGAAAGCACAATAGTGTATGCGCCCGCAGGAAATTCGGAAAGTGGGGAGGCTCTCGCAGCTCACGCAAGAAAGGCAAGGCTTATAATATAAGCCTGGTATCCCCGGACTGAAGTGCCGGAGCTTTACGGCCCAATTCCGATAAAAAAAACCTCGCTGCGGGGTTCTGGGATGAAATCAAGCGGGAGATCTACGGATTCCTAACGCGGACCCTCTGAGATCAAGAGAACATCGGGCATCTGCATTTGGAGGCGCTGGAGCCGCCTGCGCTCGTCGATGCCTCTCACATGCTTTACTCGGCCAAAACAGCAACCAGCGCACCGTCCACAACTGTGGGAGACCAGGTTTCTCGACAGAATGCCGTGGCACAATGGCATTTCCGCATCGCGGCGCTTCAGCGACTGGGCCGGGACACCCTCGAAGCCACGGTCGGGCGATGAGCGAAGCCGAAGCTCTGTTGCTGGGCCGCACGTTGCGCAGCAGTCCACAAGAAAGCGCGCTGGAACAAGGCTGGCTGTTGCCGGAGATGGAGCAACGTTTTGGCTACTCGCTGGAGCAGTTGGCGCGCCGCTTCGACCGCAGCATGAGTTGGGTTTCGCGGCGATTGGCGCTAGTCGAGTTGTTGCCGGAATCCATCCAGCAGCAAGTGTGCGAAGCAACGCTGGGCGCGCAACTGGCGATGAAGTATCTGGTGCCGGTGGCGCGAGTCAACGTGGAAGACTGCGCGCGGATGGCTGCCGCTTTCATCCGCTACCGGTGCGACGTCCGGCACAACATGTTGGGCTTCCTGCAACACGCGTGCGATCTCGCGTTTGCTCACTCCCTTCGCTTGCAGTTCCAGAGTTCCCGGCTTGCGCTTTCGATCTGACCTCGCGCTTGTTCCTGTCGCCGGCCATCCATCTCCGGCAGGGCTTCGACGAGCCGGGCCGGAGGGGCAGATTGATTCCCAATCTGCGCAATTACTTGCAACTTCGATAGGGCCTGGAACTTGCAAGCCTTTTCGTTTCAGCAAGGCGGGATTGGCCGGGATTGACCTCTATCGTGCCTGAATAGCTTCCTACGGGTGAGGGACTGTCTTACAGAGGGAACCCTTTCCGCTTTTCCGTCTGGAGAGGGCTAGCAATGAGAAACAACCAATGTTTGCCGGGATCTTTGTTTCTCCGGAGTTTGCTTGCGATAGTGCTCTTGCTGATCTTCTTCGGCTCTCCCTTTCCGCTCATGGCCGATAGCTTCATCACTGCCGTGGGCGCGATCGGCAATGAAGGCGGCGGTGATGGCGTTCCCTTCTCCACAATCTCAAACACCGGCCCTGGGTTTTCTGCCTCGGGCACCGCTACGGCCTCGTTAGCGACGTTTTCCTTTGGGGTGGAGGCCAGCTTCAACACCATCTCTGGGGCCTCCACGTTTGGAAACGGGTTCGCTCAGTCAAACGGTACCTACGACTTTGGTGTGCCCAATGGCCCTTCGACCGGCACGATCGTTTTAGATCTGTTGGCTACCGGGACCACGCAGTCAACCCTTACGGGCTGCGTGGGTTGCGCCCCTGACGAGGAAGTGGAATTCGAATACACCACGACCACCACTTCGGGGGAAATGGACCTCTCAAGTGGCGCCACAGCACTTGCTGTTTCAATTCCGTACGACCCCAGCAACGCGCCTGACGTGTCTCTCTCGATCTTTGTGAATGTGAGCTGTGTGCAGCGAGGCCAGGCAGGTACGTGCTCCGCGGAGGCGGATTTTCTCGACCCCCTGCAAGTCACAGGCGCGCAAGTGTACGATTCTTCCGGCAATCTCGTGCCCGGCGTAGAGGTGATCTCAGAGAGCGGGTTCAATCCCAATGACATTCCTGTGGCTACGCCTGAACCGTCGAGCCTTCTCCTGATGGCCTCGGGTTTGCTCACTTTCGGGGTTGCTTTCAGGCGCAAGCGCGTCGCACACTCCAGTCACCCGGCAGCCTCAAGTTGATTTTAAACCTCCGCCGCCAGAAGTAACATCCGTTCCCCTTCACAATCCAAATCATTCGGTCGCGAGCCGAATGGTCTACCCAACGCTCGAACTGCCTGAAAAAGTGAATTCTTGGACCGAATGGACCGAGAATCGAAGTGAATACTGTCCCGTGCGTGGCCGTACGTTAATCTGGTCGGATCCAAAGTCAGCACACTTTGACCTTCCGCGATAACCATCAGACCCGCAGTTTATGACCTTTGGATGCATTGGATGAAGCTGAGTTGAAATAGGACTAAAGTTGTCGTATATTGCTACTTGCAAGATGCTTGCAACAAGAATGTTCGAGAAACTTCATGGCAAGCGAAGATTCTGCGATTGTGCTCAGGTTCTTTGGAAACAGAGGCGCTGCCGAAACGCTCGAAGCTATCTGCGGAGCACGGTCTCTGAACAAGCCAACTGCGACACATCGATAGGCAAACCTTGAGCTCGTTGGAAGGCTTTGGAGCTGTCAGTCCGCTGCCGAGCCTTACTGCGGAGGGTAGCGGGATCAAAATCAACAACCTGTTGGGCTGACGACCAAGGCCACTATGCGGAAGCCACCCACGGGTTCAAAAGGCGAAAAACAGCATGGCTGGCACCCTCAAGAGTTGGCTCTTCGGGTTTTCTTCTTCGACCTTAAAGCTCTTCGTGCGAAGCGCTTTATTTCTGTCTTTTGCATTCCTCGTGCTATTGGCCATCGATGGATGGGCCGGAGACGGTGGTAGTGCCTCTGGCACCGTGAAAGACGCAAGCAACGCCGTTGTACCGAACGCAATCGTCAAGGCGACCGAGATGGCCACTGGAGTTCAACAGCAGGTCGCAACAAACGACCGGGGATTCTACTCTTTTCCCGAACTGCCCATCGGGCGCTACAACATCCTGATCGAAAAAACAGGCTTCAAGCCCTATCAGCGAACGGGCATCACCATCAATACTAACAGCGCGCTCAGTGTTGACGCCGTGTTGGAAGTTGGCGAACAAACGCAGGCGGTTACGGTCAGGGAGAACACGGTTCACGCGGAAACGACCGATACGCAGATGGGCGAAGTCATCAGCGGTACGAAGATGGCGGCTGTGCCCCTGAACGGTCGGAGCTACACCGATCTGCTGGCCCTCCAGCCAGGAGTTGTCCCGGCGAGCTCACTCACCTCTAATACGCAACAGGATGTCGGTGTGAGCGCGCTGTCGCCCTCCGGCGGTCTCAACCCCGGAACCATTTCGATCAACGGACAACGGGAGTTCTCGAATGCCTTCGTTGTGAACGGAAGCGACGCCGAAGAGGATGTTAATGCCGGAACCGCCATCATTCCGAACCTGGACTCTATCGCCGAATTTCGGATTCTTACCAGCAATTTCGACGCAGAGTATGGAGGGCATGGCGGAGGACAGATCAACGTCGTTACGAAGTCAGGTAGCAATGAATTTCATGGCGATGGGTTCGAGTTCCTGCGCAACACGAATCTCGACGCCCGCAACTATTTTTCTCCTACGCGCGGCGCGTTCGACCAAAACCAGTTTGGCGGAACGTTTGGTGGACCAATACGAAAAAGCAAAATGTTCTTTTTCGCCGATTACCAAGGGACGCGATTGACGCAAGGAGTGGACACAGGCCAGATTCCGGTTCCTTCGACAGAGGACCGCTCCGGCAATCTGTTCGACCTAGCAAGCTCGCTGAACGGCACGGTCACCGGGCAATACTGGGCAAATCTCCTGTCTCAGAAGCTCGGGTATTCCGTATCCCCGGGCGAACCCTACTACACGCCAGGATGCACGAGTTCCTTGCAGTGTGTTCTCCCCAATGCCGTGATTCCTAGGTCGGCATGGTCTGCGCCTGCAGAGAATCTCATGCAATACATTCCTCAACCGACATTGGATGCCAACATCTTCGCGACCTCCGGCGCCAAGGAGACTCTGAGGGACGATAAAGGGGCGTACCGGCTCGATTACAACAGTCATTGGGGCCTGATCTCTGCCTACTATTTCCTGGACAACTACACCCTGAACAATCCGTACCCAGTGGCACAGAGTGGGGCGAGTGTGCCGGGCTTCAATGCGCTCTACTTGGGGCGGGCCCAGTTGCTCAGTCTGGGCAACACGAAGGCCCTGGGATCGAGGACTGTGAATGCATTCCACTTCAGCTACCTACGGAATCACAGCGATCTTGGGCAACCGGTAGGTGGTCTGGGGGTCAGCCTGGCGTCGCAGGGATTTGTCACCGGCACGGGGACGCCGGGCATTGTGCCGCTCGATGCAAATGGCGAAGGGGTTGAGAATATCGTCTTCAATGCTTTTTCCATCGGGACAAACGCGAACCAACTGAAGCAAGTTAACGATACGTTTCAGTGGATCGATAATTTCTCCAAGGTGGTGGGTCGTCACACCATGAAATTCGGTGTGGAATTTCACTACGACCAGATCAACACCAACCCGATCGCACAATTCAATGGCAACTTCCTGTTCACAGGGAGCGAGACGGGGTCCGACTTTGCCGATTTCCTATTAGGAATTCCGAGCCAGTACAACCAGAGCCAGCTGCAACCGTTTTACGGCCGCAACAAATATGGGGGCCTATACGCCCAGGACGGCTGGCGTGTGCGTTCCAACCTGACCCTGAACTACGGCCTACGCTGGGATCGCATCGAGCCTTGGTATGAAAAGAACAACGGCATCTCTACATTTGAACCTGGCAAGCAGTCGGTGGTCTTTCCCGGAGCCCCTCGAGGTATTCTTTTCCCCACTGATCCGGGTATCCCTCGAACCCTGGCACCGCCCGGAAACCTCGACTTTGCACCTCGCATCGGCTTGGCCTACTCGCCGGAAGCTAAGGAAGGCACGCTTTTCGGAAAGATTCTGGGCGGGCCCGGCAAGACAAGTGTGCGGGCCGGTTTCGGAATGTACTATACGGCGATCGAGGCGCTGTCGGTCGGGATCTTAGCTGGAAATGCTCCCTTTGGAATCACCTATTCGAGTCCCGCCCCGCCGCTCTTCGCCACGCCCTTCATCACCGCGTCGACCGGGCAGAATCAAGGCCAGCCATTTCCAGTCGCACTTGTCACGGAGAAGGCGTCCAGCAGCAATCCGAACCCGAACATCAATTGGTCGCAATACGAGCCGATCAGCGGCATTCCCGGATATGCCGCGACGAACCGCATCCCCTACGTCGAGGAATACATGCTGTCGGTTGATCGACAAATCGGAGGGAACACGGTGCTAAGCGTGAGCTATGTGGGTACGCAGGCGCACCGGCTTCTTGTGCTGGAGGAGGCCAACCCTGGCGATCCCGCGCTTTGTCTGAGTCTCGGTCAAACGAACCAGGTGGCGCCGGGTTCGCCTACCTGCGGCCCCTTTGCAGAAAACAATGTATTCACAACCGCCTCGGGCCAGTTGATCACCGGAACCCGAAGCCCATTGGGCGCTAATTTCGGCAGCGTCACCAACCAAGCGACCATCGGGAATTCGAATTACAATGCTCTTCAACTCAGCCTGCGCCACACCAACGGACGGCTAGAACTGTCTGCCGGATACACGTATGGCAAGTCTTTCGATGAGTCCTCCAGTTTGGGTGAGGAGGTCAATCCGATGAATCCCGCCTTTAGCCGCGCCTTATCTTCCTTCGACATCCGGCATAACTTCGTCGTGAGTTACAACTACAAGATTCCGTTCGAGAGCCTGTTCCGCGCTTCGAATCGCTGGACGCAAGGATGGGAACTCTCCGGGATCACCCATTTCAGTACGGGTCTTCCGGTAACGCTCGTCAACTACGGTGACAATTCCCTGCTCGGGGCCGAACCAAATGGCATCAACAACTATGGTGTTGATGAGCCGGACTACGGCGGCGGTCCTCTTGATCTCAATCACAACCCGCGCAATGGAAGGCCCTATTTCAACATCTCGCAGTTCAGCGAAAACGCCTTGGGCACGCCGGGCACTGCCAAGCGGCGCTTCTTCTACGGACCGGGAATGGACAATTACGACATGGCTCTGCTCAAGAACGTGCGTCTCAGCGAGTCCAAGTCCCTCCAGTTCAGGGTCGAAGGATTCAACGTTTTCAATCACGCTCAGTTCTTCGGACCGCAAGCTGTTGACGGCAATATCAGCAGTTCCACGTTCGGCCAAGTCGTCCACGCCGATCCGCCCCGCCTTATTCAGCTAGGCGCAAAATTCCTTTTCTAAATAGAACGATTGGCGCGAAATCGAAAGCTGTCGACCACCGGTCGTGGACAACTAGACCCGACGCTTTTTGTTCATGGGCCCGGCTTGGCGCAGGTCCGCAAGCGAGTTCTACGACTGGCGAGAGCGCTCTGGGCGCGTCCATGAGCACAACGGTTGGGTTCCCGGTGATTTCCGGCCGGCACCGTGGGAGAAGCAAGCCATCATCGACTTCCTCCGGGAACATCGAAGGTTATCGACGACTGACGTTCATGCCCGTTAGGGAGGGGAGGATCTCGCGGCGCTCAGGCTTTGACCAGGGCTTTGAGCTTCACCTGGCCGTCGATGACTTCGACGACGTACTCCACGTCCCGGCAATTCTTCTGCTTCTGGAGGTCTTTGGTCTTTTTCAGCACAAATTCGTTGAAGTTGGAGCGCGAGAGCTTTTCGGTTTGTTCGCCCGCTTGCTGTTTGGCTTCGAGAAACGCCTGATACAGCTGGTCGACTTTCTCGCTTTCACGCTCGGGTTCAGAGCAAGTCACGCGGAAGGTGCTTTGCACCGCTGCTCCCGACGCAGCCGTCTCCGCCCGTGCCGCAGGAGCCACCGCTGGCTTCGGCGGGGCTTTCTGCGCGCGTTCGGCCTCGATAGCTTTCGCGGCCGCACCGAAGTGCCGCTGAATTTTTCCCTCTTCCTTCTGCTGCGCTTTCTTGCGGAAGATGTCCTTGTACTTTGCGTAGGTCTGCGTCAGGTTGTTGATGCGGAATCGCTGGCCGTACTTCAGGTCGGCGCCGCGTTCGGCGTAGCGCTTCACCACCAACTCAATGCGCCACTCGATTTCGGTGGGTGGGCGCTTTCGGCCACCGCCGAAATACTGGTCGTATTCAATCTTCAGCTGGCGGATGTCCTTTTCGAGCTGGGCCAGATCTTCGTCGATGGTCGCCATGGGTGGAAAGCCCCCGAAGTATCATGCTAGGAGGACAAAGCGAAGCCGTCAACCACCGGAGTTGGAAGCGCTGCGGATTGTGTATCCATCACGGCCGCAGGTCTTGGACGATGTGGCGCCTGCGTCAGAGAATGCTCCATTGCTCGCGGCAGGGCGGTGTGCTGAAATAAGGCCATGGAAGCGCGCCCGAAACAGGCTCTTTCCGCTGAACAGGCAGAGTTGCTGCGGCAAATTCCGTCGGTCGACGAACTCCTCGCACAACCTCGCCTGGCGGCGCTTCGAGGCCGCGTCGATCGCCACGTACTTGTTGAAGTTACGCGCACGGTCCTCGGCGAGTTGCGTTCGCGCATTGTGGAGCAATCCAAGATCGCACTACTCGGTGAACTCACACTGCTGGCGGCCGATCCGGCCTCTCTCGAAGAACATATTAGTTCGCTTGTCGAACGTCTCCTGGCGCACTCGCTTCAGCCGGTGATCAATGCCACGGGTGTTATACTTCACACCAATCTTGGCCGCGCTCCGCTTTCTGCGGCGGTCGTCGAAGAATTTCGGCGGACGGCTGTTCAGTACACGAATCTTGAATACGATTTGGAGGCGGGCGCGCGCGGCAAGCGTGACGTGCATACGTCGTCTTTGCTAGAACGGCTCACTGGCGCGGAAGCGGCCATCGTGGTGAACAATTGCGCTGCCGCGGTGCTTCTGGTTCTCGCCGCTTTGGCAAAGGGCGGCGAAGTCATCGTCTCGCGCGGCGAGTTGATTGAGATTGGCGATGGTTTCCGCATCCCGGAGATCATGGCGGAGAGCGGCGCGGTGTTGCGCGAAATCGGCACAACGAACCGCACGCGACTTGCTGACTACGAAAATGCCATTCATGAGAAGACACGATTGCTGTTGCGCGTACACCCTTCGAATTTTCGCATCACTGGCTTTACGGAAAAACCGGAACTCGAAGAATTGGCCGCGCTGAGCCAACGGACCGGGCTGCCACTGGTCGAAGATCTTGGCTCGGGCTGTCTCGAGGATCTTTCCTCGAGCGGAATCAGCGAACCTTTGGTGCGGCAAAGCATCGATG
>Ga0210391_10005984_pt1 | contig 10009 bp, 9 predicted proteins | sample IncBWC12OmetaG_FD_160573 | JGI IMG/M metagenome (GOLD analysis project Ga0210391, IMG submission 160573) | Forest soil microbial communities from Barre Woods Harvard Forest LTER site, Petersham, Massachusetts, United States - Inc-BW-C-12-O ...
AATTCCGAGACGGCTGGAGACGCCGGGCTTCGCTACGAGAAGTCGGAGGCGGATCTGACGGCCAAGCTCCAGTCACTACTTGACGACTCAGGGGTCAGGCAGCAGTTCGCGTTGCAGGCCAAGCAGCGGGCCGATGCTCTGTATCGTTGGGATGCCATAGCGGAAAAGTACGAAAAGATTTTCTCGAAGCTCGTTGGGAAATAACGTCTACGCTGCTCGCTTTTCCTTCTGCAGAACGCGTGAGATCACACGCTTAGCCTGTTTCTCGGCTTCATCGCGGGAGGGCGCTTTACCCTTCTCCACCATCTGCTCTGTTGGGCGCACCCGAAAGATGCGGAAGTTCCAACCAGTCCGCAACTGGGTCATAGGATCAACGGATTGCTCCAGGTCGTACGCGTAGTCGCCTTTGTCGTGAATTCTCATAATAGTTTCTCTGATTGCAACGTTCTTGACATTGGACGCAGCAGACTGCGTTCGGTTTCGCAAATAAGAGCACTTCGTTTTGCGAGCAGCGGAATTTCCACAGCGAGATAAGTAAGTCGAGTAAACAGGAGCCAACAGCATCGAGGGCCGACTCATCTCACAGGCAGACCCAACATGGAGGAGTCATGGCCCTATTTTCAATGAAGCTGGAAAACCTGCAGCAGCTCTACCTGAAGGAGCTGCGCGATCTCTACGATGCCGAAGAACAGATCACTCAAGCACTTCCTACACTGATACAAGCAGCCCACAATCCTGCGCTCAAGGATGCCCTGAAAGAACATCTTGACGTCACCCAGCGCCAGATTTCGCGGCTGGAGCAGATTTTCAACAACCTCAACGAGAAGTCGAGCGGCGAAAGCTGCAAAGGCATGAAAGGCGTGATCAAGGAAGGCGACGAGATCGTCTCCGCGGGCGGCGATCCCGCCACGATCGATGCCGGCATCATCAGCGCCGCTCAGCGCGTCGAGCACTATGAGATGGCCGGCTACGGCACGGTCCGCACCTACGCTCAGCTCCTCGGCCAGCAGGAGCACGCCCGCCTGCTGCAGCAGACCCTCGACGAAGAGGAACAGGCCGACCAGACGCTCAGCAAGATTGCCGCCAGCGTCAACGTTGAAGCCAAAGCAGCCTAACCCTGATAGCCCGCGGTCTCGCATGATCGCGGGCCAACTTTCTCCAAAACGACCTCTTACCAAAAACCTGCTCGAACTTTTCCGCCGATCCGTAATATCATCTCTAGCAATATCTGTTTAGGACGGCGCACCCCTCGCCCGGGGTGCCGGCGGTACGAGCCCACTTCCATGCATATGGCGTACGTTTTCGGTTTGCCAGCGGCGTTACTTGTCCTGGCTGTAGCGGCGAATAGGCTGTCGAAGCTGACCCGCGTACCGGACATTATTGTTTTGCTGCTGATCGGCATCACCCTCGGGCCGATCCTGCACTGGGTGAATCCCGCTCACTTTGAAGGCGTCATCCGCTTTCTGGGCACCCTGGCCCTAATCCTCATCCTGTTTGAAGGTGGCTTGGAACTGCGTCTGCGCCAAGCCTTGCGGTATTTCCCTGCGGGGCTGCTGCTGGTGGTCTTAAGCTTCGGCCTCAGTCTCGCGCTCATTGCGCTGATGGGACATTGGCTGCTACATCTCGAGTGGACCGATTGCCTGCTGCTCGGCGCGGCGCTCGGCTGCACCAGCGGGACCATCGTCATACCGGCGCTCCAGCAAATCAACACGCCGGATCCGGTGAAGATCACGCTGACCATTGAGGCCTCGCTCGGCGAAGTCATTGCGGTGCTGCTGGTGGGCAGCTTGCTCAAGGCGAACGATCAGGGTTCGCTGATCGGTGGCCTAGCCAGCGACTTCTCACGACACATCGCCGTGTCACTGCTGCTCGGCTTCATCATCGGAGCACTCTGGTCGCGACTGTGGCCGAAGATCGCCGGCTCACCGAATTCCAACATTCTCAATCTCGGTGTAGTTCTTGGCGTCTATGCGCTAGGAGACTTCTTCCACGGCAGCGGATTGCTGACCGTTCTGATCTTCGGTGTGACGCTTGCCAACCTGCCCAGAACGCCGCACATGACCCGTCAGGGAGCGCGCATGATGGCGTTCCATGCCGAGTTCAGCTTCCTGGTGCGCTCATTTTTCTTCGTGTTGCTGGGCGTCGTGGCGCAGTTCGTCAGCCGCAAGTATCTCTTGCCCATCGTCGGCATACTGGCAGCGCTCTTGTTGGCGCGTTACGTGGCGATGATCGGCAGTCGCTGGGTCGTGAAAGACGTGACCCGCGAGCAGACTGAACTGCTCTTCTGGATGTTGCCACGCGGTCTGGTCACCGCCGTGTTGGCGCTGGCAATCGTCGAACAGCGCGGAGCGGTTTTCAACTTCCTTCCATCGCTGGCCTTCACTGTCGTCTTGGTGACAAACCTGTTTATCGTTTGGGGAGCGGTACGGGCAGGGAAGACCGCCGCTGCTGCCACTTTGCCAGAAGCGGCGACACTTGAGGCTGTGGAAATACCAGCGTTGCCAGAGGCAGAAGCAAAGGCAGCGGGCGCCGCGGCCGGCGAATAACCACAAACTTTCTCTCCACAGAGGCAATGAGACACAAAGTTTAGGGCTTCAGTTTTCGGTGTCTCTGTGGTGAACCGATCTTCAGCCCAAGTCGCTGGTCATGATGAACAGCGGTTTCATCTCAAAGCTCTTGTAACGCGGACGCAGGCGCTCGGTGTTGTACTGGTCCTTCACGTTGACGACTTTCTTGGTCGCGACCACTACATCAATTGGCATATTGTCATAGCGACCGTTGCGCAGAACCACTAGTCGTCCGTGAACGTTGGTAAGCAACAGGTCGAGCGCCAGATTGCCATACGCCATGGGCGCGATGGAATCGATGGCGTCGGGATCGCCGCAGCGTACCAAGTATCCGAGACTCTGAGTCATCACGTCGAGCGGCTTGCCGTTGTTGTAGTGCGCGGAGAGTTCTTTGATCCGCTCGGAGACGATGTTGCCGATGCCGCCCAGCTTCTTGTGCCCGAAGGCGTCCTTCACCTCGCGCTCGAAAATCATCTCTCCGCCTTCGAACATCGCACCTTCCGACACCAGCACGACCGAATACTTGCTGGGATTCTTGTTGCGATCGTAGATGAGCAGATCGGTCAGCCGGTCGATGTTGAACTTGAACTCAGGGATAACACAACGATTCGCTGCTCCCGCCATGGTCGGCAACATCGCGGTGAATCCGGCGTAGCGTCCGAAGACCTCCAGTACCAGCAGGCGCTCGTGGGAGCCGGCCGAGGTTCGCAGCCGGTTGGCCATCTCGATGATGCGCGTCACGCATGTGCTGAAGCCGATGCAGTAGTCGGTACCGGGCACATCGTTGTCCATCGTCTTCGGAATGGCGATGACCCTCACGCCTTCCTGGAACAGTCGCACCGCGTAGCTGAGGGTGTCGTCGCCGCCGATGGGGATCAGGTAATTGATCCCGAGCCACTCGAGGTTCTTCAGGACTTCCGGAGTCAGGTCGTTGCTGGCGGCCTGGAAGCTTTCGCTCAGGTGCGGCGGAACGTCGGCTTTGTGCACTCGGCTGGGGTTGGTGCGCGAAGTATGCAGAAAGGTTCCACCGGTGCGGCCGGCGCGGTTCACCAGCTCTTCCGACAGGTTCTGGAAGTTGTCGCTGTTGTCATAGTCCCGGTCGCGGACCATGTCGATCAGGCTGGCCCAGCCGCGGCGCAAACCGATAACATCGTAGCCCTCTCGCAACGCCCGAATGGTTACGGCGCGAATCGCCGGATTCAGGCCTGGTACGTCTCCACCTCCGGTCAGGATTCCGATAGTGCCGCGTTTGCCGTTACCGCTTGCCATGATGACCCTGTTCTCCCGTCGCACGACTAAGTGCAAAGGAATAGTGTAGCGAATACGGGAGTCACGGGCCGTGACACGTGTCGCAGACACGGAGAAACTTTAGTGAATCCCGCAGTGACTGTCTGGGTACTTTCGCCTTTCCTTCTATCCCCTCCGGACATACAATGACGGCAGTACCAAGGTTTGCCCATGACCCTGCCTGTTGTCGCGCTACTCGCAGTTGTTACCTTCGCCATCGGTTACGCTTTTGCCACTCTGCTTTCGCGCTCTCGCACCGCGGGTTTGGCTGAGCAGAGAAGAACGCTGGAGCAGCAACTGGCGGCGACCAAGGCGACCGTCGCAGGCCAAGCTGCCGAAATTCGAACGCTCTCCGATGCGCGTTCCGCTCTGGATGCAACGCTGGCGACCGAGCGTAAGAACGCCGAAGAGAAGCTGCGTATGCTGGCGGATGCCGGAGAACAGTTAAAGTCTGACTTTAAGGCTCTGGCGGCCTCAGCGCTCGATAGCAACAACGCCAATTTTCTTCAGCTCGCGAAAACTGTTTTGAAGAATTCGCAGACTGAGGCCACCGGTGAGCTGGCCCAAAGGGAACAGGCCGTCAAGAACCTGGTTCAACCGATCGCGCAATCGCTAGATGGCATGAACAAGCAGATACAGGAGTTGGAGAAGTCGCGCAGCCAGGCTTACGGAACGCTGACCAGTCAGGTGCAATCTCTGCTGGAGACGCAGAAGGCGTTACAGACCGAGACTGGCAACCTGGTGAAGGCGCTGCGCGAGCCGCAGGCCCGCGGACGCTGGGGCGAGCTGCAACTGCATCGTGTGCTTGAGCTGTCGGGCATGCTGGAGTACTGCGACTTCAAGGAGCAGCTGACGTTCAGCGCGGATGAGCGGCGGTATCGCCCGGACGTCATCGTCGATTTGCCCGGAGGCAAGCAGATTATCGTCGATGCGAAGGTTCCGCTGGCGGCGTATCTGGCGGCGCTGGAGGCGACCGACGACGCGACTCGCAACGGATACCTGCTAGATCACGCGCGCCAGGTTCGCGCGCACATCGACTCGCTGGCCAGCCGCAGCTACTGGTCGCACTTGCCGTGCACGCCGGAGTTCGTTGTACTCTTCCTGCCGGGCGAGGTCTTCTTCCGCGCGGCGATGGATGCCGATGCCGAGTTGATCGAGTACGGCGTCAGCCAGAAGGTCATCGTCACCTCGCCGACCACGCTGATCGCTCTGCTGAAGGCCGTCGCGTACGGATGGAACCAGAAGAGCCTGGCCGAGAGCGCGAAGCATATCAGCGAAGCTGGTAAGACCCTGTACGAGCGCCTGTGCACCATGACCGATCACTTGGAGACCATGGGAAAGCGTCTAGGCGGAGCGGTGCAGTCGTACAACGAGATGCTCAGCTCGATGGAGCGGCGCGTACTGCCTGTGGCTCGCAAGTTCCCCGAACTCGACCGCTCGCTGGCCGCCGAATCGCTGCCCGAGCCTCCGCAACTGGAAAAGACGCCGCGGGAATTGCAGGCTCAGGATTGGCAGGAAGTTGAGCACGCCGAGCTGCCCTTCGACGAAGAGAAGGTCGACAAAGCGAAGGCGTGAGGTTTCAACGCGATTCCCACTCATTCGAAAACCGCGAATGAGTGGGGCACCGGGCGAGGTGGCGGTCCTCCGGGGATGACAGGGAGGCTATCGGACATTCAGCGGATGGCAACTGCAGCCGCCTGATCGCGTAGGGCCGCGACTTGTTCGTGAAACACGTGACTCAACTGTTTTCGATCGCCATGGGCGATTATTGGTTCGCCGAAAACAATCTTTGCCCGCACCGATTGCTTGCCCATCATGTTCCACACGTGCGGCATCAACGTCATATCGCCCCACCATGCGACTTCGCTGGAAGGATCGCCGTCGTCGAGTTGGTAGCTGATGGCGCAGGGGGTAATGGGCGCGCCGACGTCGATGGCCGGCTGCAGCATCGTTGCGTGAAAGCGCAGCAGTCGACGGCCGTCGGTGGTTGTTCCTTCGGGGAAGAGAACAACTGGCACGCCATCCTTCAGACTTTCGCCGACTAGCAAGTTCGCCCGCGCAGCGTCGCCGCGATCGTGTCGATGCACGAACACGCTTCCCGACCAGCGAGCGTACTTGCCGAAGATCGGCCACTGCTCCACTTCGGCCTTCGAGACAAAGACGCAGGGTACGGCCGCGCTGTAGCAGAGAATGTCGAGGTAGCTGAGGTGATTGCTGACGATGAGTCCGTGCGTCGGAGGAGTGCCAGTGACCGACAATTGCGCGTGCATTGCAGCGAGGCCGCTGATGCAGACTTGGTGCAGCCACCGGGCGCAGTCGGCGCGCGAGGCGCTGTCTGGAAGCCGGCGATGCCGCCAGAGGCCGCGAAATGCAGCGCTAAAGAATGCTGACATCCGAACCGCGCTTCGCAGGGGGTGGCCCACCGGCTGATCGATTCCTCCAGACCTTGAATGAAGACTCTATCCGGAGTTTACCGGACTGCCGGCATCCATGCAGCGGCACGATAGCATCGTAGTTACGTTGCACCCACGCTGGTGCACGGCACGAATGCTATGGCAAAGACAAGCAAGCTGAAATCGCCCGACCAGATCGATCCCTTCAACACCAAACATAAGAGCCTGCGGGTCGTGATCGAAACGCCCAAAGGCAGCCGCAACAAGTTCAAGTACGATCAGGAGCTGGGTACTTATGCGCTCAGCAGCGTGCTGGCAGAGGGCATGAAGTTTCCGTATGACTTCGGTTTCGTGCCGCAGACCAAAGACCAGGACGGCGATCCGACCGATGTACTGCTGCTGATGGATGAGCCGGTGTTCACCGGTTGTGTGGTGGAGTCGCGCATCGTCGGCGTCATACAGGCAGAGCAGACCGAGGAAGACGGTACGACAGTACGTAACGATCGCGTTCTCGCCGTGTCCACTCATTCGCACATCCATTCGGATATCAAAGAGCCGAAGGACCTCAACAGCAAAATGATTCAAGAGCTGGAGGATTTCTTCGTCGCCTACAACAAGGCACGGGGGACGAAGTTCAAGCTGCTCGGGGTGAAAGACGCCAAGGTTGCGATGAAGCTAATCAAGAAGACGCGCGTGAAGTAGAACGCAGGACGGGCTAAGAGGTCGCCCGGGCGAACAGCCCTTTCGGCACGTCGGCCAGATCCAGCAGAGTGAGAAAATCGATCGTCTTGAACCGCTCATCCAGCGCGGGTGGTCCGCAGATGCGGGCGCCGACGGCAAGATAAGCCCGAAGCAGCTTTGGTACTTTTGCCTCGTCGCCGGTGTTGACTTCAGAATTCAGATCGCAGGCATACGCGGGTTGCGGCGTGGTCTGGAATTCAGGCAGAGCCAGAAAATCTTTCAACTTGGAATACACCGTGGCGCCGGTCGCGGGGTTTTGGGAAGTCAGCGAACTGCAGCCGATCAGATAGCGGCAGCCGTGCTGGATTCCGTATCGCGCGATGGCCTTCCACAACAGCATCAGCACATTCGCGTTGCGATGGTCGTGATGGATGCAGGCGCGGCCCAATTCCAGGATCTGTGAACGCAGCGGTTCGTAGGGTGAGAAGTCGAACTCCTGCTCGCTGTAATAGCCCAGATGTCGCGCCGCCGTTTTGCCGGTCTGCAGGCGATACGTCCCCACCACACGGTGTGAATAGGCACACTTGACGACGATGTGATCGGTGACGGCGTCGAACGGGTCAAAGTCGTGTCCGGTGGAATGAGAGGACTGCAGGCCTTCCCGCAACTCGAGGTTGAAGACCTCGTAGCGCAGCCGCAGCGATTCGCGAAACTCTCGCGCGTTGGAAACCAGGTTTACCGAATACGCCGGCGGCAACGGCGGAGGTGTGACGCGCCGATCAAGCCATCGAGGGGCTCGAGACTGGGTGAGGTTCAATTCCGCCATGCTCGTATGGTGCGCAGATCACGGTGAATCGGTGTTTACAGCCAATTGAAAAAGCTGCGAAACGCGCTGGTGGAACCAAGTTGGGCAAAGGGTTTTGAGAGCCACAGGTTGGCAACAGCCGGGAAGAAGTGGTCATCGCACCTAGAACAATTCCAATTTGGAGGACCCGATGCTCACCAGAATTCTGCCCAAGTCTGGAGCCGTTGCTATTGCTTTCGTACTTTTTCTTGCTGCGTGCGGAGGCGGCAGCAGTACCGGCGGCGGCAATCAGCAAGTCACGATAGCCATATCTCCGACCACGGCAACTCTGAATCCCGGCCAGCAGCAGCAATTTCAGGCGACCGTCACAGGAACGAACGATATGTCGGTGACATGGCAGGTGAATAACATCACTGGCGGAAATGCTCAGATAGGAACAATCAGCGCGGGCGGTTTGTATACGGCTCCCAATCCGGGCGATCGCAGCCTGCAAGTCACCATCACGGCAGTGGCTGACGCCAATACAGCCAAAACCGCGAGCGCAGTGGTGACGGTGAATTCGACAGTGACTGGTGGCTGAGGACCAGGCGGAGACTGTTCTTAGCAAACTGAAACCGCGAGGGATATGGGCATAAGCATCCTTTATCGCCCCATAAAAACATTGGATTTCCCAGCGCCCGGCCGCCTTCGTATGCTGAGTAGTGGCTTCAGGACAATCTTCCTGGCCACTCGAGCACCCCGCATTTGATGCAGGCCGTCGTCCGACCTCTTATCCCCGTAACGTCATCCGTCTCCGCGCACGCGATGAGCGAGAGCACGGGCGGAGGTTACGAATTTTTTCACACAAAGCATTTGTGATCGGCCTCGCCGGGCGAGGCAGGCATAAAGGAGAGTTTGCGTGGCTGAAAGCAAGCCTGATCCAAAGGCAGTCCTGGAGTTCGTGAAAGAACACAACGTGCAGATGCTGGACCTGCGCTTTACCGACCTTCCTGGACTGTGGCACCACGTTTCCTACCCCATCCATCAACTTAGTGAGGACTCTTTTGAGGAAGGTTTCGGCATGGATGGCTCGTCGATTCGCGGATGGGCAGCAATTCACGAGAGCGACATGCTGCTGATCCCAGACGCCTCGCGTTACATTCTCGACCCATTCACCGAAGTTCCGACGCTGGTAATGGTGTGCGACGTCATCGATCCCGTAACCAAGCAGCGTTACGATCGCGATCCACGTTATATTGCAAAAAAGGCCGAAATGTATCTGGCTTCCACGGGCTTGGCGGACACAGCATACTTTGGCGCCGAGGCCGAGTTCTTCATCTTCGACAATGTGCGCTTCGATCAGAACGAGCACGAAGGTTACTACTTTATCGACGCCGAAGAGGGACGCTGGAATTCTGGGCGGCTGGAGAACAATCTCGGCTACCGTCCGCGGTATAAAGAAGGTTATTTCCCGGTACCGCCCACCGATCACTATCAGGACCTGCGAACTGAGATGGTGCTGACCATGCAAGACAGCGGCTTGGTCGTCGAATGCCATCACCATGAAGTCGCTACTGGTGGGCAGACTGAAATCGATCTAAAGTTCGATTCGCTGATCCGCTCGGCCGACTCGATGATGCTCTACAAGTACATCGTGAGGAACGTTGCCAATCAATGCGGCAAGACAGTGACCTTCATGCCCAAGCCGCTCTTCCAGGACAACGGCAGCGGAATGCACACCCACCAGTCGCTGTGGAAGGCCGGCAAGCCGCTGTTCGCGGGCGATGGGTATGCCGGGTTGTCGCAGATGGCGTTGTGGTATATCGGGGGACTGATCAAGCATGGTCCCGCGTTGTCTGCGCTCATCGCTCCGACGACGAACTCTTACAAGCGCCTTGTGCCCGGCTTTGAAGCGCCGGTGAATCTGGCCTACTCGAGGCGTAATCGCTCGGCGGCGTGCCGCATCCCGATGTATTCGGCGTCTCCGAAGGCGAAGCGCGTGGAGTTCCGTCCGCCGGACCCGAGTTGTAATCCGTACCTGGCGTTCTCTGCGATGTTGATGGCCGGACTCGACGGGATCGAGAACAAGATCGACCCGGGTCAGCCGCTGGACAAGGACATTTACGATCTGGGTCCGGAAGAGTTGGCGAAAGTGCCATCGATGCCAGGCTCTCTGGAGAGTGCGCTCGACAACCTGGCACGCGACTACCAGTTCCTGCTGAAGGGAGATGTGTTCACCGAAGAGATGCTGAACATATACATCGACTACAAGCGAGAAAAGGAAGTGAACGCGATGC
>Ga0210391_10005986_pt1 | contig 10009 bp, 9 predicted proteins | sample IncBWC12OmetaG_FD_160573 | JGI IMG/M metagenome (GOLD analysis project Ga0210391, IMG submission 160573) | Forest soil microbial communities from Barre Woods Harvard Forest LTER site, Petersham, Massachusetts, United States - Inc-BW-C-12-O ...
CTAGGCGACGAACGAGCAGCCGACGCGCGTCCGGCCTCCTTCGGTGCGCAACGTGTGCACCTTGCGCAGGACCACCCGCACCGGAGGCAATATCGGCACGTGCAGCACCGCGTTAAACTGGTTAGGCAAGTCTTCTGCTTTGTCGAACTGCAAGGCTACGCCGCCATAACTCAGGTCAATCACCTTGGCGGTTTTCTGGCTGCCCTCGGTGAGGATCGCGTGGGCTTTGGTTCCGGCAAGCGAGACGCGCTCCCACTTGCGGTGGTCGGTGTGTGGAACATGCGGCGAAACAACACTAGGACCCGGCGCAGCGGGCGCGGCGCTCCGCGGGGACGGAGCAGGACCAGGAGCAGCCGCAGGAGGAGCCGACTCGCGCATCGGTTGTGGCTCTTGGGTCGGCTGCGGCTCGCGCTCGCGGGCCGGCTGCGACTCGAGCGAAATTACCCGGGACGGCGCGCGCCCTGATTGCTTCAACTCATAAAGCCGCTTGTCCGCCAAGCCCATCAACGCGCTCTTCTGATCGCCATCCTGCGGATGAACGGCCACGCCGAAATCCAGCGTTACTCCGATTTCGAGGGTGAGCGGAGCAAGCTCATTTTCATACTGCGAGCGAACGCGGCGACAGAGCGTGACGGCCTGTTCGGTATCGGTCTGCGGGAGCAGCACCGCAAACTCGTCTCCACCGATGCGAAACGCGAAGTCGGAATTGCGTAGCGTGCGGCGCAATGTCGCCGCGGCGATCTGCAAAACCTGATCGCCTTGCAGATGCCCGTGCCGATCATTTACTTCCTTTAGCTTGTGAAGATCGAGAAGGACGATCGCGAGTTGCTGTCCGTAGCGCTTCGCGCGATTCATTTCTTTTTCGAAGTATTCATCGAAGAGGCGGCGATTGTGGAGACCCGTCAGCGCGTCGGTCGCCGCATTGATCTGAAGTTTTTTCAACTCGTCGTATTCGATCAGAACGGGAACACGCAGTAAATTCGCGGCCGAGAGAACATCCACCATCGCCGTCTTCAGCGAAATCTTTCGGCCAAGATGATCGGCAAGGTCGCTGCGCCGGCGAAGGATGCGCACCCAGTATTCGTTGCTTTGTTCTTCGGTGATGTCAATCTGAGCGACCGTGCGGAAAAACTGCCGCAGGAATTGGCCTCGAATGGACTCGTCAAGACCTTCCAAGGTCTCGACCAGAAGATCCAAGAAGGAGTCTTCGGTCGAAGGTTCTGGCTGCAAAGGGTCGCCTAGTTGGGACATTCGTGGTTCCGAGACGGTACTGACCTACCCTGGAATCAGGGGCACCTGCGGGGCACTATGGATATAGCACGGGGCAGTCCAATCGAGAGGCCCAAGCGGCTGAACGAAGGCCTGTAACCATTTACATAAAAAGGAGTTAAATATATACTGGAAGTACGCAGCAGAAACCAGTCCTCGCAGGAGCAAAATGTGAAAAGCGATTCCACTTTGCGTTCAAATTCCTCCGAGATTTGGATTGAGACACCGTTAGTAGGTAGCCGTCAGGAGATCGGCTTCAGGAATTCAGCACCGATCAGATAGACATCACCAGCTTCCTGCTGGCGCCTTACCTTGGCCTGAATTGGTGCCATCCCTGCCGGTACCAATCCGGAGGACGTAATTGACGGCGCCGGAATGGTCAGAGTGATGAACCCGTTGATTGTCAGCGGCCTGGGACTTGCCACAAAAGCTCCCAAGGCACTTATATCCAATGTCTTAGCTAGCTCTACAAACTGTTCACCCTGCGCATCCTTTCCTCGGATGAACAGGGGTATCTGCAGCTGGATGCGCTGATAGCGCCTACGCTCGTCGTCTAGCGACGGCACTGCGATCCTCTGATGGACTGCATGTTCTCTCGCGCTCATTGGTACCTAAGTATTAGTACCCGATTGAACCGCAATTTGAATGCAAGTTTGAGTGCCCAGAATACATTGCCCGCAACTATAATGTTTTAAGAGACTTACGATAATTCGCAGATTGAGACCTCATGTTTCCTTCATGGAAATATGCAAAATTGCGGCAATTGATTTCCACGATTGTGCAAACGTGGAACGTATTTACCATTGACACCTTTTGCGCCCTTTGCGAGCATACGTTTCCTCAGCGTATTCCACTGAATTCTCTTTGAAACCCAGAGAGCAGTGTGCTTTCGCGTGTACGCTAGCCCCGGAGGGCACGTTGCCGAAGCCGATGACCGCCGAGAACCTAGCGAGTCGCCAGGCCGGCTTCCAACTGGTCGCCAGCCTATTGGACGCATTTGATCGCCCTCTCCTGGTGTCGGATCGCCGGGGACAGATTCTGTTCACGAATCTTCACGCCCAGGACCTATTGCAGTCGCAGGGCCTGGACGCCAAGCCCGATCTGGACTTATTTCAAGACGTGCTACACGCGGACCGGAAGGAAGTACTCACTCAGCTCGAGAGCGGCGAGCAGGAGGTCCACCTTGCGCTCGATGCCCCAAACGGCACTACACAGGCTCGCATTCGATGGTTGCCTGAGCCCGACTGGCTAGCTGTCTTTATCGAACCGAATCCCGCCGAACCTCCCGTCGAGGAAACGGAAATGCGTCAGAAGGTCCAGGACCTGATCCAGGAGAGGGAAATCACCTACCGGAATCTCCTAGCCGCTTACCTGCGCCTCCAAGAGGCGAACCGGCAGAAAACGGTCTTTCTCGCCTCCGCCGCGCATGAGTTGAAAACACCCCTGGCGGTAATGAAAGGCTACTACGAACTGTTACTTTCCGGTTCGCTCGGAAAGGTCAGCGAAAAGCAGCGCGATATTTTGCGGGAATCGAAGGAAAGTTGTGACCGCCTGGTGCGCCTCGTATCCATGTTCCTGAATTATTCGGCCCTGGAAAGCGGCAAGCTGGTATTGCAGTTTCACGAAAACGATCTACGGGATTGCATCAATGACCTCGCGGGACGCTGGAAAGACGCGTTCCAGCGCGCCGACGTTCACCTCGACATTGATATTCATTCGAGCTTGCCCCTATTCAGGTTTGACTATCAGAAAGTGCAACAGTGCATTGTGAACCTGATTGATAACGCGCTGAAGCACACGCCCGCAGGCGGTTGCGTCACACTGCGCGCTCAGCCACACTTCTGGGAGCGGCGGCTCGCCGAAGCATCGCCTCTGCAGGAGCGCCGTCGGAGCGGCGGTGAGCGCGCCAATAGCATCCTGATTACGGTTACCGACACGGGCGCGGGGATTGCGGCTGAATTTCATCAGGAGATTTTTGAGGAGTTCGTGCGCGTGGATCCATCTTCGTCGGGAATGGGTCTTGGCCTGGCGATTACGAAGCGATTAATTCAGGCGCATCGTGGGAAAGTGTGGGTCGATAGTGAGATGGGCCGCGGAAGCTCGTTTTCTTTTTTGCTGCCCATCTATGTCGAATAAGGCGGAGCGGCAAATTCTCGCTCCCTAGGAAAAAACAATGGCGACTAAAGAAAAAGCCAAAGAAAAGATCATGGTGGTGGATGACGAGCCTAGTATCCGGAAATATCTGCGGACGCTGCTCGAAGTCGATGGATTCGAGGTCGAGACGCTGCCCAGTGGCAAGGAAGCCTTGCAGCGCGTCGGCGAAGGTGAACGACCCGACTTCATCATTCTCGACGTGCTGATGCCCGAGATGGACGGCCTCGAGACGCTGCGGCAATTGATGAAGTTGGACCGCGCGCTAAACGTCATCATGCTCTCGTGCACGAACGAAGTGACGACGGTTGTCGAAGCCATCCGAATAGGCGCGCTCGATTATCTGACCAAGCCGTTTGAAAAACCCGAACTGGATGCGGCGTTCCTGAAGTGCAAGCAGAAGCAGCAGCTTCGCACCGAAAACCAGGCTCTGCGGGAATATTGCGAGGCCCTGACCGAGGACATCTCGTTCCTGGCCGCCAGCCCGCAAATGATCAAGATCCGCCAGCAGATCATGCAGATCGCGCCGGTGGACGTGCCGATCTTCATCAGCGGCGAAAGCGGGGTTGGGAAAGAGGTCGTTGCGCGCATGATTCATCTCCGCTCGAAACGCCAGCAGCAGCCATTCATCAAGGTGAATTGCGCCGCGCTGCCAGGCGAGTTGCTCGAATCGGAACTTTTCGGCTACGAGCAAGGCGCTTTCACCGGTGCCGTGCGTGCAAAACCCGGCAAATTCGAACTTGCGAACAAGGGCACTATTTTCCTCGATGAAATCGCAGAGATGAGCCCCCACCTCCAGGCCAAACTCCTACACGTACTCCAGGACGGCCAGTATTCCCGCCTAGGCGCGCGATCGGTCGTCAACGTGGATGTCCGCGTGCTCGCCGCAACGAACATGGACGTTAAGGAGGGGATGCGCACGGGCCGTTTCCGCGAAGATCTTTACTACCGCTTGAACGTCCTCTCACTCCACATTCCGCCGCTGCGGGAGCGCACCTCGGAAATCCCGCTTTTGTTCCGCCATTTCCTGACAAAGTACAGCGAGAAATACCAGAAACAGGCGCCCGACCCGTCAAAGAGCCTGCTCGAAGCGGCGGGGCGCTATCCGTGGCCTGGTAATCTCCGCGAACTTGAGAATTTCGTTAAGCGCTACGTGATACTTGAAGACGATGAGGGCAGCTTCCGCGAGCTTCTCGAGATGACCGGCCAGCAGCAGCGCACCACTCCCCGCGCCGAAGCGCCCCCGGCAAAGGAACAAGGTCTCAAGGCGCTCGTACGTGGTCTGAAGGACGAAGCGGAAATGGAAGCGATCGCCGGCGCGCTCGAGAAGACGAACTGGTGCCGCAAGGACGCAGCGCGCATGCTGGGGATCAGTTATAAGGCGTTGCTCTATAAGATGCGCCAGTTCAATCTAGACTCCGGCCGGGGCTCCCGCTCCGCAGCGGCAAAGGAAGCGGCGAAAGCAGCTGCGGCAGCGAAAGAAGCCGTCGCAAAATCGGAACAGCCTAAAGAAGCGGTCGAGGAAGTGGCTCCGACTGGTCCGGGTGTTCATTCCTCTTAACAAGGCTCGATCTCTCGGGCGTACTACGAATCCGTCGAGGTCTGTCCAGCGGTCACTCGTGCCTGCCGAAACTCGACTCCAAAAGTTCAGTGAGTCGTGGGCGGGCGCGTAGTCCTGGTTCCCTGCAAACTGTTGCATAAGTAGAGCACAGGCTTCGAAATAGCACTACCCTTCACACCTTTCCTTGGTCTAGTATTCCCGCCGAAACAGGTCGCACGCGAAAAACGTGTTGCGTGTGAATCGAGTGGTCGCCGCCACTGCTAATAAATGAAAAAAGTACTTTGTTGTTTACAAAGGAGTTGTTGATCGTGCAAGCGTCTGATACCGGGGACGATTGCGCGAGGTTGGCTCGACCCTCGACCAAGGGCACCGATGGCATCGCACTCGGCCTTTGGAAGAGGGATTGCTGATTCTGTTTGTAGAGAGCACGAGAGACTTCAATCCAGTCCTGAGGGAGCATCGGGAATGACAGAACGTCGCTTAGCTCGGCGGTACGATCTATCTCTGCCTGTCAATATCCGCATGCCGATCAATAGGGAACCGCGTTCGCACAGCGGCCAGACTCGCGATATCTCGACGCGCGGAGTGTACTTTACGATGCAGGATGACCTGACTCCGGGTTCCGAGGTCGATTTTACGCTGACCCTGCCCGCGGAAATTACCCGCGGTTCCGAGGTCTTCGTGCGGGCGCACGGCCGGGTGATTCGCGTGGACAAGCGCGCCGACGACGATCACGAAACGATCGGCGTCGCCGCGGTCATCGAGCGCTACGATATCGTGCGCGGCGAAGGCCCCCGCATCTAAGACGCTGATCGCGCGACGAGTGGCCGGATCGAAATGATTCCGGCCCTTCGTAGTCTAGCAATCGATCCTTCCGCTGTTTTTCCTGGCTCTCGAACCTGCGACCGTGCGGGCTCTGCAATGCCCCCTCTGAAACGTTGCGATCAAAGCCCTTGGCGAACCTCCGACCTGCAGCTGGGAACACCGATTCCCTTAAGTGCTAACATTTTTCAGGTACTTTGACTGAAAACCCAGACCGCTGCAGTTCGTCCTAGTCGCTAGCTCGAACCCAATCGAAACCAGAACGCCCATGGAATCAGAGCGATAGCTAAATTCCAGGCTTCCGGACAAAACCGCGCGCCGGGCGCCGATGGTTCGGCGTTTGGTGTCCGAGGTGCAAAGTATATTGCAGGAGAATTTTGGCTCAGCTTTCGAGCCTTTGACCCGAATGGCATCTGCGGCCTCACTCAAGCCAGACCCGCCCGTTAATCGAGCCGAACTGCCGCCCGACAACATCTTCTTTGGACCTTCGCAAGCGATGCAGTCGGTCCGGCAAAAGGTCGAGCGAGCCGCCGGCCTGAATGTACCCATCTTGATTCTCGGTGAAAGCGGGACCGGCAAAGAGGTCTTAGCCCATTTCATCCATCACGCCTCGCCGTGGCGCGACGGCCCTTTTGTAAAGGTCAATTGTCCCGCAATTCCGGGCACCCTGCTTGAAAGCGAACTGTTTGGTTTTCAGAAGGGCGCGTTCACCGGCGCAAACGCCATGAAGCCCGGGCGCATGGAAATGGCTCAAGGCGGCACGCTTTTCATGGATGAGATCGCCGAACTCGACGCCAGCTTGCAGGCGAAGCTGCTCCATGTCCTGCAAGACGGACATTTCACGCGCATCGGAGATCATGAAGAAAAGCGCATGGACGCCCGCGTGATTTGCGCGACGAACCGCAACCTCGCGCGCGAAATCGAAGGTGGCGGCTTCCGATCCGATCTTTTCTATCGTATCAACGTGATCAGCATCACGCTTCCCTCGCTCCGCGAGCGCCGTGACGACATTCCTTATCTAGTCGACTACCTTCGCCAGCAGTTCAATCGGCGATTCGAGCGGGAGGCGCCCCCTCTGTCGAAGGAGACGCTTCACCTGTTGAAACAGCGTGACTGGCCGGGAAACGTTCGCGAACTCGAAAACTGCATGGCCCGCTATGTCGTCCTGGGTTCCGAAGAGACCTTTTACTCCGAGCGCACAGAAAGAGCGCCGTTCCATTTCGCGTACGAGACCAACGAAGACGGCAACATTCCCCTCAAACGCATCGCCCAGCAGGTAACGCGGCGCATGGAACACGACGTCATTCTCAAGGTTCTCCAAGCGAACCACTGGAACCGCCGCAGAACGGCCGAAGTACTGAAAATCAGCTATCGCGCCCTGCTCTATAAGGTTCGACAGGCGGGCCTTCCCGCCAAGCGCCCCCGGCGAAAGCAGGATTCCGGCGAAGTTTTTCCCTCAGAGTCGCCGACGTCAGAGATTTGACGTTGTCGGCAGGGCTGCCGTTCACTCGACCTATCGCTTCTGGTGACGATCGTACCCCCCTCTGCGGCGCTCGCCCGTGTCTGGTATGAAATCATCCGTGTTCTCCGCCTTGCCCCTGCCCTTCAATTCGGCTAGCCTAAATTCAGGATGGCCAAAGCAAACGGCAAGTCAAATCTAAAGGTCTGTCTGCTCTCGCCGCATCCGATGGTTCTCGACGAATTCCATCGCTTGCTCGAGGATTCAGGCTTCCAGATCACGTCCAAGCAGCTGGATTCGATGCTGGCTCCGGATCTTCGAAACCTCGACGTGCCCAAGGCAGCCGTATATGTGGTGGACGCCCATGCCGCCCGCCAGGCAACCGGGGCGTTGCTCGGCAATATCCTCGACCGCTTTGCAAGTGCAAGGCTTCTGGTCGTCGGCGACAATCTCAAGGAGACGGACAGCTTCGCCCTGCTTCGCCAAGGCGCTAAGGGAATCTTGACGTACGCCGAGGCCCGCGAGCAGCTCCCGCGCGCGCTGCCGCAAGTCGCCGCCGGAGGCATATGGGTCTCGCGGCCCGTCCTTTCGCGCTTCGTGGATTCGATCCTAAGCGCCACGCAGGGGCGCCGTTTGCGCGTGGACTCGCCGAACGAACTCAGCCGGCGGGAGCAAGAGGTCCTCAGCGGCCTGCTCGAAAACCTAGCCAACAAGGAAGTAGCGGACCGTCTGCACATCTCCGAACGCACCGTTAAGTTTCATGTTTCGAACCTGCTCGCTAAATTTGGAGTGCGCCGCCGGGCCGATCTGATTCTCCTCTGCTATCAACGCCGCGGCGTAGGCGCCTAACGCCGCACCGGGCACCCGAGCTCCACCTGCTGAAAATACGAAGCTTCGCAGTTCGCTGGTATAATTCCTGCGCTCGAGCTTCGGAAACACTCCAAGCCACATGGCTACTTTTTCGATTGAGAATTTTGGCTGTCGCGCCACAGAAGCGGATACCGCCGCGCTTCGCCGCGAGATGCTCACGGGCGGCCTGACGCTTGTCGGCGAGCACTCCTTGGCCGACGTAGTGGTGCTGAATACCTGCACCGTCACGGCAGCGGCGGATTCTCAGGCGCGCGAAGCGGTGCGCAAGATTCATCGCGCAAACCCCCAGGCGCGAATCGTCGTTACCGGATGTTACGCACAACGCGCGCCGGAGGAAATGGCCGTCATGCCGGGCGTGGCATGGGTGGTCGGGAATTCTCATCAGCCGGAGATCCCGGAAATCGTTCGCGGGCTCGGAGCGCGCAGCCGAAGCACGGATTTTGTCCCCGTGGCGGATCTCGAAGGGGACCCTATGTCGCTCGCGCGCGGCCCGGCGAAGATTTTGACGGGGGACATCTTCGCGGAATCCGCCGTGCAGATCGCGCCTGCCACGCTGATGGCAGGAGACCGCACGCGGCCCATCCTGAAAATTCAGGATGGCTGCAACAATCGCTGTTCGTATTGCGTGATTCCGTTTGTTCGCGGGCGCACCCGCAGCCTGTCGCCGGATGCCGTGGTCCGCGAAGTGCGCATGCTCTGTGCAGCGGGCGCGAGCGAGATCGTCCTGAGCGGCATCAACCTGGCAAGTTATGGCCGCGACCTCGTTCCGCGCGCGGCGCTCGCGGATGTCGTTCAGCGAATAGTAGGCGAGACCGGTATCGAGCAACTGCGCTTCAGCTCCATTGAGCCGCAGGGCGTCACACAGGATTTCGTAACGCTGGTGGCTTCCTCAAGTCGCCTGGCGCGGCATTTTCATATTCCGCTGCAATCCGGCTCCGATCGCATCTTGCGCTCGATGCATCGGTGGTACCGCACGGCGCATTATGCCGAGCGCGTGAGTCTGATCCACCGCCTGCTGCCCGACGCGGCCATCGGCGCGGACGTAATCGTGGGATTTCCGGGCGAGACAGATGCTGATTTTCAAGCCACCGCCGAATTGATCGAGCTCTTGCCATTCACCTACCTGCACGTGTTTTCGTTTTCCACGCGACCGGGTACGGCCGCGGCTGCGCTCGACGATCCCGTCCCGCTGCACACCATTCGCAAACGCGCCCGCGCGCTGCGGGAACTTGGGCAGAGGAAGTCCGCTGCGTTTCGAACCGCCCAGGCCGGCCGCACTCTGCGCGCACTCACGCTTGCCCGCGGCGGAGACGGTTGGACCGAAGCCCTGACGGGAAATTATCTGAAGGTGCGGATCGCCGGGCAGCATCCCGCGAACGAATGGCACGACGTGCAGATGAAAACAGACGGCAGCACTGACGAAAGCGCCGTCGAGCCGGCCCAGCTCAGCTTTCGAAAATAACGTGGGCCAGGGCGAGGTTGCCGCTGTGGGTGATCGAGAGCGAAATGTGCTTCACGCCAAGCCCGTCGGCGATGTCGCGGGCGGCGCCAGCGAGGCGCAACGTAGGCTTGCCACTCGGTTCGCGGACCACTTCGATGTCGCGCCAGCGAACGCCACGGCTCCAGCCAGTTCCGAGCGCCTTCATGGCCGCTTCCTTCGCCGCGAATCGCGCGGCATAGCGCTCGAATCGGTTCTTGTGGCGCTCGCAGTAGGACACTTCGGCAGGCGTATAGAGCCGCTCGAGGAACGGCGCGCCATGGCGGTTGATGGCCGCCTCGATGCGGTCAATTTCGGAGATGTCCAAACCTAGTCCGACGATCATGGCCCCTTCGCCCACCAAGATGATCTGCGACGACGCGCGATTATACATATAATG
>Ga0210391_10005987_pt1 | contig 10006 bp, 8 predicted proteins | sample IncBWC12OmetaG_FD_160573 | JGI IMG/M metagenome (GOLD analysis project Ga0210391, IMG submission 160573) | Forest soil microbial communities from Barre Woods Harvard Forest LTER site, Petersham, Massachusetts, United States - Inc-BW-C-12-O ...
ACCTCGATCTTGGACCGGAGTGGGAGTTCAACTTTGGAGTGGGCATCGGCGCGACTGCTTCCACCGATCATCTGATTGTTAAGTGCATTATTGGTCGGCGTTTTTCCTGGACACGCGACCACACCAAGCACTGAACCACCAATGTAGGCGCGGACGTCCGCGCCCCGTGCTCTGCCCAGCACAAGACTCGAGCCAGTCAGCGTTTCCCCTAGCCAATCGGCTCGGGTGGCGACCACGGCGGCGGAACCGGCAGAACCGGCGAAGCCATCGCTGACACTGGATGCAGGAGGGCATCAAGTGCTGGATAGCGCGATGCGAAGAAATAAATCGAATAAGCAGGGAAGAACACAATCGCCGGTACTGAGATCAAAGACATCACGAAGAAAAGCACTGCGAGCACGACGCTGCCTACGACGACTGCGAGCGTAATTGTGTACAGGTTCCAGGTGAGACCCGCAGCCTTTCCAAGCACTACGGCGATGACCCCGAAGCCTCCAGCGGGAATTAACAGAATGAGAATCACGATAAAGGTGGCAACCCCGACAATCACCGCCGCCGCGAGAGCCATCACGATCTTCAGACCGATGTAGGCGGCGTAGCTACCCTTTTCTGATTGCAGCCTAGGCAAAAGGCGACGCCACCCTTCGAACGCGTTAATGTCCTCCAGGGCCATTTCCGGGATTACGAAATCTTTGGTTAGAACGTGGATCACCAGACAGAGCAATACGAAGCCCGCGACAACAAAGAACAGGACCATGCCTCCCAGTATCAGCGGAAGCAAATGCTGGCGAGGATCCTTAAGCCAACCTGCGGCGAGAGCGAAGGCCGCGGGAACTCCGATCAGCACGGTCATACCGACGGTCATAGCCAGGATGAAAAGGACCTGCCATACAAAATAGCGTAGCCCGGCCCCATTTCGACGGACCCAGTAGCGCCGGATTTCGCAGTGCTTCGCGACCACGCTGTCAAACAAGATGAAGCGCATGACGCTGCTCACGTAGAGAAGCAATATCCAGAAGATCACGGCCAGCACGATCAGCAGGGCGATCAATGAGGCGTACAGCATGAGATTGGGGTGGGGAAACGGAAAATTTTGTCCGCCAGTGGGACGCGTTGGGGATCGGAAGCTGCTGCCGTTGCATCCTCCGGAACTCAGTTCACCGGCAAGAAAACCCACGAACGCAAGCTTCACCCACTGCGCCACGCGCAATGGGCGCAGCAATTGCTCCTTGGTGTGCTGGAGGGCGGGACCAACGGCATCGATCGCGGAAATCGGCAAGCAAGCACCTCGCGCAGTTTGCAGGAACTGGCAGCAAGGTACCGTTAACCGGGAATCGGGTCAACTAATATTTGGTCTGATTTCCTTCAAACTCCCTAGCTTTCTGTCGCAAGAGCTTTGGCGCCTCGCCGCATCTGTTTGGACCATTGGCCACTTCGATAGCATCTCCAGGTGGAAGTACCTACCGGGTCGAATGCGTAGGCGAGGTTACGACGCTGGAGCCATACGGTCCGTCGAGCCGGCCGTCGCGAGCGAAGTCGCGCATCATCGCAAAATATCCGTCGGAGTTACGCGTATCGTCGCGCTCACCGTCCGGCTTAGTCTCGAACTCATAGATGCCGTGTTCGGCATGGGGAAAAATTGCCAGGGTGATCGGCAGACCTTGAGCGATCAGTTCCTTGAGCCGGTGGGCTGTCGGGGCGCATGGCGCTTCAAGATCGTCTTCACCCAATATCCAAAGCTGCTGGGCCTTGACCGCGAGAAGCGTTGGCATTGGATCGTAGCGGAACGGCGTGCCGAAAACATAGGCCTTGCCTTTCTCCCGCAGTTCGGCCTCGCTGTACGGCAAAATAAGGTAGGTGTAATTGCCGTGGAGGTCCTTATACCAAGCTTCACCGCGGTACTTTGCTCGCACTGTGTCGAAGCGTTCGAAACCTTCGGTAAAGCCACTCTCGAAGACCGCTTCAGCGGCGGCGGCCACCTCCTGTGCCTTGGCGATCTGCTCGGGGCTGTGACCTTTCAAGCGCATCTCGAGTGCCACCTCCTGCTGGTCCTCGTCAATTACTGAGAAGGCCAGACCGTATCCAACAATGACGAAATCGACGGCCGCGCGGGTTGCCGCCAGCGGCGCGACCCATCCGCCTTCGCTGGTACCTTGATAGCCAATCCGACCCGCTCGCGCACCTGCCAGCTGCCGAGCCTCGCGCATCGCTGCCACAGCGTCATTGGCCAGCAGACTGAAATCCTGAGTGTACTTGCCCCCGGAGCCGCCGGTGCCGCGCTTGTCGTAAACGAACGCGCCCACTCCTTCCGCGGGAAGCAGCCGCTGCAGAGAGTAGAAATCGCGGGCGGAATCAGTCTCAGAGCCGTGAATCAGCACTACGATTGGCGTCCGGTCACTGTTCTTCGGCAGCACGAGTCGGCCGGCAAGCTTAACACCATCGCCGTCGAATGCCGTTTCGAGCACGTCAAAGGCGATGCGGTGGCCAGGGGTGCCGTCGAAAGAAATCTCGCCTTTTCCGCAGTCAGAGAAGGTTATCTTCTTGCCATCCGTTTTGTCGGTAAAGCCCAGAGTGCTGCTCCAGTTCCCGTCGGCGCTCATGTGCAGGGCTCCAGTGGTTCCGTCGAAACGGCGCCACCGCAAAGCGTCGTCATCCGACGCACCGATGTCGACGACGCTTCCGTCGGTCAGGCGGTAGGCGCCGATCCGGCAGTTGCCAGCTGTGTCAGCTGCGCGGGCCGAGGCGGGAAGAAACGCGGCCAATACGGCGACTGCAAGGAGGAGCAAAGAGCAGTGCATCTTCTTGTCTGATCGCCCCACAGATGTGCGAACTTCCAAACGCCGATAAAATCGCCGTGAAATCATTTCAAACATAAGAAGCTCCGGGGAAAATCTTGGAAACGGTTCTCGAGTGCTCTCTAGGGTCTACGTATTCGCATAATTCTGGCTGCTGTTCTATTCGTAGCGCAGAGCTTCCACTGGGTCCAGCTTCGAGGCTCGCAGCGCCGGTACCAATCCGCTGATCACGCCGACCACCAGCAGCACTAGCGTTGAAATCATAACCGTCATTAATGAGATTTGCAGATGGATGTCGGCCTTGCCGGAAGTGTCTTCGAAAAGCGGTCCCATCAACGGCAACGTGCCCACGGCAGCTGCGATGGCATATGACAAAAGCACGCCGATCGCGCCGCCCAGCACCATGATCAGCAGCGTCTCGGCCAAAAACTGGACCTTAATGTGACGCTTCCTCGCGCCCAGGGCGCGACGCAGGCCAATTTCACGGATGCGTTCATCGACTGAAACTAACATGATGTTCATGACTCCGACGCCGCCAATGCCAAGGGTCAAAGCTCCGATAAACGTCAGCAGCACCTGCAATCCGATGGTAAGCGCGTCGATGACTGGACGGAATTCATCACGCCCGAACATCTGAATCGCCTTCGGATCCGTTGGCGAGAATTGTTGCCGTGTTGCCACAGCCGCCAGTACCTGCGCCATGGCTTTCTTTTCGAACTGTGGCGCAATGGGCGCGAAGATCAGGACATCGGCGTTCCGCGTATTCCAGAGATCGCCCGCCGTCGAGTAGGGAATCCAGACCGAGTCGTCGTCGCTGCTGAAATAGTTGCTGAGCTGAATTTTGCGGGCCATCACTCCAATCACCGTGAAACGCACGCCGCCGATGGTCACTGTTTCGCCGACTGCAGGACGCCCGCTGAACAATTGCTCTCGAACCCGTCCACCAAGAAAAGCCACGCGTCGCCGTTCCAGTTCGTCACTTGCGTTAATCCAGCGTCCCTGGGTTGGGACTTCATTTCGCATTTCTCCATATTCAGGACACACGCCGCGGATGGCCGCAGTCCCGACCAACCTGTCACCGTAGGCAATTCCGGGACGGGAGTGGGTCTCGCGGCAAACATGCCTTACCAGAGGCGCGGTTTCCTTCACCATATCGACATCCGCCTGCTCGAAAACAACTTTCTTGCCTGCTCGTTGTCCGCCAGGTTGTTCGCTGGTCTGTTGTGGCCAGCAGATGACCACGCTTTTGCCGAAGGCGTCGAAGCTGCCCGCGAGAATTTTTCGAAAGCTGCTGCCATAGGCGATGAGCAGCGTAACCGTCGTGATGCCCCAAACGATGCCCAGCATGGTCAGCAAGCTGCGCGTGGTGTTGCGCTTGAGTGCGGTCCAAGCTTCGAGAATGATTTCGATCAACATAGATTCTGCTAACCACCCGCCTCGAACCTCAACGCTTCGATCGGATCCACAGATGCGGCTTTGCGCGCCGGATACAACGCGGAAAGCACTGCGACGCCTCCCAGCAGCCCACAAGCCAGCAACCCTGTCTTCCATGTCGGAAGCAATCCCGCGAAGAAATCCGGCATGGGCAGCAAGTCGACCAGCGAGCAAATTCCGTATGCCACGCCCAATCCAATTCCGCCGCTCAGAAAAGCGATCAGCAGCGCTTCGATAAAGAACTGCCGCAAAATGGTATGAGCGGGCGCGCCCAAGGCCTTGCGGACGCCAATTTCGCGCGTGCGCTCACGCACCGCCACCATCATCACGTTCATCACTCCCAAACCGCCCAGCAACAGAGTCACTATGCCAACTGCTCCAAGAAAATACTTCATGCCGTCGGTCATCTGGCGGAACGCTTGCGCCTCCTGAACCGTGTCCCAGATGGGGCAGGCCTCTTTGTCACTGGGATCGAAATTGTGCATGCGCGCCAGCGCGACCTGTACTTCATGTTTGCAACTCGTGTGCTGTTCGACGGATTTGGGCGTCACCAGCAGATAGTCAAAAGTCGTGGAAGTTCCCGGAGGCTTGTCGGGAAAATCGCGCCGCATCGCACCAAAGGGAATAAAGATCTTGTTCACATCCCAGCCGTCGTAGCTGGAGTCCTGTTTCTTGGTAGCCATCACTCCGATCACGATGTAAGGGAAATCGTTCAAATAAACGTTCTCGCCCACGGGATTGCGCCCGGGAAACAATTGCTTCGAAGCATCGCTGCCCAGGAACGCTACCCGCCGGCCTTCGCGATTATCGTCCCAGTCGTAGAACCTCCCTTGTCCGACCGTGAGGCTGCGAATCTCCTGAAACGGTGGTTGGGAACCGGTCACAAGAAAAGCGGCGTTGTTGTAGTTGCTGTGGGCGCGGACGTCCTCTTGCTCCAATTCTGGGATGGCGTATTGGCAATCCGGCGCCTCGGCTTGCACCGCAGGCACGTCGGGATCTTCCCAGTGAACTTCTCGGCCCGCACGCGTTCCTCCAGCTTGCAGGCTGGTGCGACCGTGGAAAACAATCATCACATCCTTGCCCAGGTTTTTGGCTTGGTCTTCCTGACCCTTGCGCAAGCCTTCGCCAGCCGCCACCATCAGAACGATGGAGACGATCCCCCAAGCGATGCCAAACATGGTGAGAAACGTACGCAGCTTGTGCGACCAGAGCGTACGCAATACATCGCCAATAAGATCGCTGAGAACCATCCTTGATCCTTGGACGCGCTTGTCAGCGGAACGTAAGCCGGGCAAAACTGCGTCCTAGTGGTGATACGAGGCGGGCTTGGGATTTGTTCAGGGCAGCTTGTAGAGACACAGTTTGCTGCGTCTGACTACCAGGGTGGGAGACGTTGCAAGCTACGTCTGTACAGGGCTGCAGCCAATGTTTTTAACCCAACCTTCAAACGCTTTCAACGCCAACTCGCATTGCAGACGGTGCCGCTCCTGGCGGTCCCGGACTTTCCGGTCCAGCGGCGGAAGAAGATCAAATGTTATGTTAGCCGGCTGAAATTTCCTGGGGTCGGCTTGGGTGACGTAATTCATCAACGATCCGAACGCACTCGCCCGAGGAGGCGGCGTGGGATCTGCGCCCGTCGCCAGCGCTGCTGCGTGAATGCCCGCCATAAGCCCAGCTGCGATCGATTCTACGTAGCCTTCAACCCCACAAATTTGTCCGGCAAACAATGTGCGCCGATGTGCTTTCATCTGCAGGGTGTCCGTGAGCAGCGTCGGCGCATTGATGTAGGTGTTGCGATGGATCTGTCCGTAACGCAGGAAACGGGCATTTTCGAGGCCTGGAATCAATCGCAGCACACGCGCCTGTTCGCCAAACTTCAAATGGTTTTGGAATCCGACAAGGTTGTAGGAATCTGCCCGCAGGTTTTCCTGCCGCAATTGCACCGCCGCATAAGGGATGCGCCCGGTGCGCGGGTCCTTCAATCCCACGGGCTTCATGGGGCCGAAGCGCAGAGTGTCACGACCCCGACGTGCAATTTCTTCGATGGGCAGGCAGCTCTCGAAATAATTCAGCTTCTCCCATTCGCGTTCTTCGACAGACTGGGCCGCCACCAATGCATCGTAGAAGCGGTCGTATTCTTCCCGCGACATTGGGCAGTTAATGTAGTCGGCCGAGCCTTTGTCGTAACGCGCCGCCAGATACACCTCCGCCATGTCGATAGAGTCAGCTTCGACAATCGGGCTGATCGAGTCGTAGAAGAATAGGTGAGAAGCCCCGCTCAACCGTCCGATTTCGCGCGAAAGCGAATGCGATGTCAGCGGGCCGGTGGCGACAATCGTGATTTGATCTTCATCGATTCGTGCAACTTCTTCGCGCCGTATCTCAATCAGCGGCTCTCGCGAGATGGCTTCGGTCACACGAGCGGCGAAGGTCGTGCGATCCACGGCCAGCGCATGCCCGGCAGGAACGGCGCATTCCCGGGCAATTTCCAGCAACAGCGATCCCACGCGCCGCATTTCTTCTTTCAATAACCAGGGCGCGGTGTTCTCCGTGTCAGACTTCAAGGAATTCGAGCAGACCAGTTCGGCGAAGTCGGCAGTCTGATGCGCCGCAGTCGACCGCGCGGGTCGCATCTCGAAGAGTTCCACGCCAACACCTCGCCGAGCACACTGCCACGCCGCCTCCGACCCTGCCAGACCCGCGCCGATAATTTTGGCACGCCGGCTCACGGGGTACTTTCTGCCAGTCGCCGCAGATCTTCATCCTTGAGAATAGCCAACCGCCAATCGTCCAGGAACGCGGCACCCAGCGACTCATACCACGTGACAGCAGCCTGGTTCCAGGCCAGCACCTCCCAGCGCAAAGCGTTGCAGCCCTCGCGGTGAGCAATGCCAGCCACCGCAGCCATCAGGCCCTTGCCGATCTTTAGTCCTCGAAACGCCTCGCGAACAAATAAATCCTCCAGAAATATCTGCCGGCCTCTCCAAGTGCTATAGACATCAAAGAACAAGGCGTAGCCAGCTGGCTGCCCATCCGATTCCGCGATCAGAGCGCGGAACTTGGGCAGCGGGCCAAAGCCGTCTCGCGCCAATTCCGCTTCTGTGATCAGCACCTGGTCCAGTTCCTTCTCGAACTCGGCGAGTTCGCGGATCAGCGTTCTTAGCAAAACTACGTCGTTGATGGTGGCAAGACGAATCGAAAGCATCGTAGTTCACTGTAGAGACGTTGCTCGGCAACGTCTCGGGACCCGGCGTACGGACTTCAGCAGATCAGAACCTCTTACGGACGGCCATCCCCACAACCATTGCTTTATTATACGGACTGTAATTCTCATTCCCGCGAGGTTCTCATGGCACGCATTGCGTTAGTCGAACCGGCAAACGCTACGCCCGAAGTAAAAGAGATTTTCGAAAAGACTCTGCGTGGCAAGCCGGGCAATGCGCAGAAGGCGTTGGCTCAGCGCCCGGAGATGCTGAAGAATTTTCTGCCGTTCTACGCCAGCGTGGGCAAATCGCTCGACCGCAAGCTCTACGAAATGATTTATCTCCGGGTCTCGTTCATCAACGGCTGCCATTATTGCCAGCAGCATCACGTTGCCTCGTCGAAGCGAGTCGGATTGACCGCGGAAGACTGGCAAGCGCTGAAAGCCGGCAACTATGGGCGCTTCGCCGATAAAGAACAAACGGCGCTGACCTATGCGGAAAAGCTCACCCGCACCCCGCGAGATGTCACAGACGCTGATTTCGAAAGGCTGAATAAACATTTCTCCGACGCCGAGGTTGTTGACTTGCATCTGCTAATCGGCCTGGCCAACCTGACCAACCGTTTCACCGATCCGCTGGGCCTGGAGGTGGAATTCCCGGAGGAGAAGATCTGATTTCAGGCTGTTCCTTTCTCAGGTTTAATCGGTCCAATTAAATGCGGGCATCAAACCGAGTTTTTCTTTCCGCTGAATGGGTAGACCTGGTGATGTTGAACTACGAGGTTGACCCCGATCTTTTGAGTCGATACCTCCCACCGGGTACTGCGCTGGACTCATTTCAGGGACGAACCTTCCTTAGCCTCGTCGGGTTTCGGTTCTGCCGCACAAAGCTGCTCGGCTGTGTCCCAATTCCGTTTCACTACAATTTCGATGAGGTCAATCTGCGCTTCTACGTGCGTCGCAGGGCTGCCAACGAGAATCGAAGAGGTGTGGCCTTCATCTCCGAAATAGTGCCCAGACGAGCAATTGCGACGACGGCTCGTCTGGCATACGGTGAGAACTATATCTGTCTTCCCATGAGGCACCGTAGCGAGACGTACGGGTTGAATAAGAGACTCGAATACCAATGGCGGATCGGCGACCGGTGGTGCAAACTTTCCGCTCAGACCGAAGGTCCCCCGGCACACCCGGAACAAGGAAGTTTGGAACAGTTCATTACCGAACACTTCTGGGGGTATTCGACCAACAGAACCGGCGGTTGCGCGGAATATCACGTCGCGCATGTTCCGTGGCAAGTGTGGGCGTCCCCTAAGGCAGGATTCGAAGGGGATGCCAGCGCGGTTTACGGTCCTGAAATCGCAGCCATTCTCCAACGCCGCCCTGACTGCGCCTTCGTCGCAGATGGCTCGCCCGTGATTGTTTTCGCGGGCAACAGAGTTCAATGACGACGTCAGACCGCGAATCGGAATCCACTCTTCCTCGCGAGGGGTGGATACTTTACGATGGCGGATGCGGCTTCTGCTTTCGTTGGGTTCACTTCTGGAAGAAAGTGGTTGAACGCCGAGGCTTTGCTCTCAAAGACCTGCAAACTGCTTACGCCGATGGCAGCTTGCAAATGTCGAACGCGAATCTGCTGGACGACATACGAGTCTTGACGCGCAACGGAGAATTAGAATCGGGAGCCAACGCATACCTCTATGTGACCCGGCAAATTTGGTGGGCATGGCCTTTCTATGGAATTTTCCACTTGCCAGGCTTCAATTGGATACTCTGGCACGGCTATCGCTGGTTTAATCGAAATCGATATCGTATATCTCGGCACTGTCCGGTACCTCAACAAGTCAACTCTGCTCATACCTTGAAAGACGATACTTGACAGCTTCGTGCTGAGGGCCGGATGCGTCAACCGCCACCACAGGGGCCGATTAATACTTGTAAAATCCCCGCCCACTCTTTCTCCCCAGCCAGCCTGCATCTACCATCTTGATCAGCAGCGGGCATGGCCGGTACTTGGGATCTCCCAGACCATCATGCAAGACGCGCATGATGTCGAGGCAGACGTCGAGGCCGATGAAATCCGCCAGGGTGAGTGGGCCCATAGGGTGGGCCATCCCCAGCTTAAAGACTTCGTCCACAGCGTCGGGCGTGGCCACGCCTTCCATTACCGCGAACATGGCTTCGTTCAGCAGAGGCATCAGCACCCGGTTGGATACAAAGCCCGGAGCATCGTTTACTTCGACCGGCGTCTTCTCCAGCTTCTGCGACAGGTCGCGCACGGTTTGGAAGGTTTCATTCGAAGTCGCCAGCCCGCGGATGACTTCAACCAACTTCATGACCGGCACGGGATTGAAGAAGTGCATTCCGATGACCTTGTCGGGCCGTTTGGTCAATGCCGCAAGCTTGGTGATGGAGATGGACGAAGTATTCGAAGCGAGAATGATTTCGGGCCGGCAGAACCGGTCAAGATCGCGGAAGATTTCTGATTTGATATCGAATTTCTCAGTCGCCGCTTCTATCGCAAAATCGCAGTCAGCGAGCTTTGCACGCTCGACCACCGGATCAATACGCTTGAGCG
>Ga0210391_10005988_pt1 | contig 10004 bp, 11 predicted proteins | sample IncBWC12OmetaG_FD_160573 | JGI IMG/M metagenome (GOLD analysis project Ga0210391, IMG submission 160573) | Forest soil microbial communities from Barre Woods Harvard Forest LTER site, Petersham, Massachusetts, United States - Inc-BW-C-12-O ...
ACGACGTCGGCCGGCGATCCCGGAGCGATTGATTTCGACTGGGTGCACTATCGCGCGCTGGGCGCCAACCCCTGGTAAAGCCCCAGATTGTACCGAAATATGGGGCGGCGTGGAATGATGGCCAGGGGGACCGAAATCCATAATGGGCGCAGGGCCCCCAGTTCACGATGCCGCCGACCGATGTGACGGCATCAAAGATCGCCATGGTCGACGACACCTGCGGCAATCTCGTTCAGATCACGCAGTTGAAGAAATGGTCGGCTTAGCTCTTCCCCAACAAACATTGCGCAAGAATAGAATCAAGTGCCCAGCAATTCGTAGGAGAGAACCATGCTCGACCACATCATTCTGACTGTGAGCAATGTCGAACGTTCATTGGCGTTCTATGAAGCGGCCTTAAAGCCTCTAAACCTCAGGTTCTTCCTACCCTACAAAGGCGAGGGCGGCCATCCCGATCTGTGGGGATTTGGTGACGGCAAGAGAGCAGTCTTTTGGCTCAAGAAAGGGAAACCCGATCCGGCGTCGATTCACTGGGGATTCATGGCCGAAAGCAACGATAAGGTCGACGAGTTCTACAAGGCGGCAATCTCCGCAGGCGCCAGGGACAATATTTCACCGCGGGCGCGACTGGAATATTATCCGGGATACTACGCCGCTGATGTGTTTGATCCGGACGGCTATTCGTTCGAGGCCGTGCACAAGAGCTAGTGAGACGGCGTCACACGGGCGCGTCGCCTGCGACGGGCGAACAGCGGGTTGCAGATATCGCTGACCGCATCTAAATTGGTTGCGAGGCTTTGAGCTGAACATGAAATCACCCGTTCCGGCGGATTCCGCCTCCGCCTTCATCGACGCGAAGATCAACTCGTTTGCTGACTGGCGCGGCAAGACGCTCGCGAAGGTCCGCGCAATCATCCACAAGGCAGACCCCGAAATTGTCGAAGAGGTAAAGTGGATGGGAACTCCCATCTTCTCTCACGGCGGCATCGTCTGCACCGGCGAGACCTACAAAAGCGTCGTCAAACTGACGTTCGCCAAAGGTGCGTCGCTCAAAGATCCGGCGCGCCTCTTCAACTCCTCGCTCAACGGCAATGTGCGGCGCGCCATCGATATTCACGAAGGCGAAAAGATCAATGAAGCCGCTTTGAAGGACCTCATCCGCGCCGCCGTGGCGCTCAATCTAGAGACCAAAGGCAAGCTCAATACCAAGAGCAAGCTCGAGACCAAGAACGAGCCAAAGCGGGGTCGAGCGGCGAGCAAGCGCGCCGGTTAAGGGCTCCTAATCGCAGCTCGACGGCTCCGTGGCCTTCGGCCAAATATCTCCTGACCGTTGGTGTCTATCCGGGCTCCGCGCGGCTCTCACGACAATAAGTTGTTTACAATGAGGCGATTGAAAAATGTTCATTGACACAATATACCTTGTACTGCATAGTATCGTGTTGTGAACGATCCCGAATCTTCCAAAACCGATTCCGCCGACAAATGGGAGGTCCAGCTCCGCAAGGGCTCGCTGGAGGTAGCCATCCTGGCCGCGCTTTGGCGGAGCCGTCTTTACGGGCTTGAGATTCTGCGCCATTTCGAAAGCAACTCTGACCTGGTGGTGGTGGAAGGAACCATTTATCCGCTTCTGAGCCGCCTGCGCACGCTGGGGCTGGTCGAGTCGCAGTGGGTTGAGTCGGACTCGGGCCATCCGCGAAAGTACTACAGCCTTACGGCAGCAGGCCGCGAGCGCGCGCTCGAGATGAGCCGCACCTGGACGCACTTTGCCGCAAGCCTCAACAACCTGCTGGCGCCGCTCAACGGTGCCGCGCGATTGGAGAAGCCATGAGCCTTTCCGAAGCTTCACAAAAGGCAATCGACGATTACCTTGCGGCGCTGCGGCGCCAACTGCGCGACCTGATGGAAGAGGACATGAACGACATCGTCGAGGAGATTCGCGCGCACATTCTCGACAAAACCTCCGCCGACGCAAATTCCGCGCAAGTGGAGGAGACGCTTGCCGCGCTGGGCCCGCCGGCCGCATTAGCCGCACGCTATCGAACCGAAGAAATGATGCGCCGCGCCGAGGCCCATCGCTCCGGCGCGCAGAAGACGCGCATCGCCGCTCGCACCGCTGGTTTCGCATTGGCCACGCTCCTCGTTGTCGCTGTTTCGGGGCTGGGTTATTTTGTGGGCGGCGTGCTGTTCGTCATCGGCATAGCCAAGCTGATGTGGCCGCACGGCACGGGCCTGTGGGAGAACCACAATCCCGATGGAACCTGGGGCTACGGCCTTAGCGGTGGCAGCGGCAACACGCCGCCGGCCAATAGTCACGACCTGCTCGGCTGGTGGCTGCTTCCTATCGGCCTCGTTCTCGGGCCGGCTTTGATCTACGCGACCTTCCGGTTGGGCAAGTGGAGCTGGAAGAAAATGTGGAGGCCGAAGAAATGGCAGCAGGTTGCCGGCGAGTCCCAAGCGGGAATGTGAGCTTTCTTTTTTCGGAATGTGCGCGTAATTCTCGTGATGCAGACGCGTCGTTGAGCCTTGTGGCGGGGCGCATCTTCCAGATCTCATCCTTCGCTCGGGCTTCGCTCTGCATCTCGAACGCAAACGGCTAGTGCGAACGTGACCTCATCTCTTCAGGTTGTTGGCTTTCCGAACACCGCGCCCACTCCGCCGCGTGCCCCAACCGCGTGATAGACTCGCCGTGTTCTCCCACTCTCTCAAGATCTGTTACCAAAGGTTGCCGATGTTTCGACTCTCCGCCGTCTCGCTCTGCGCCTGCGCGTTTGCCGCGGCGTCGGCGGGCTCTTTTGCCGCCGATCGTATTCTTCTCGACCGTCTTGCGCCGACGCGGGCCGTCATCTATGTCTCTACCTCCGACGGATCGAACGAGCGCGCGATCACGCAGCCGGACTCGCTTAACTACGATCCTTCGTGGTCGCCCAAAGGCGACTGGATAGCGTTCACGTCGGAACGCACCGGCCCCGCGGAGCTCTATCGCATTCACCCCGACGGAACTGAAATAGAGCAACTGACAAGTGATCCGTCCTACAACGATCAGGCGGCTTTCTCTGCCGATGGCAAGCGGATCGTCTTCGTCTCGACGCGCGCCGCAGGCCGCGCCAACCTTTGGATCCTCGACATCGCGAGCCGCAAAGCCACGCCCTTGACCGCTGGCGACGGCGGCGACTTTCGCCCCTCGTGGTCACCGGACGGAAAATGGATTGCGTTTTCGTCCGATCGCGGCAGCGAATTGCCGCCCGCCAAAGGACGCTGGGAGCGGCTGCAGCTCGCCGATGTGTACTTGATTCATCCCGACGGCAGCGGTCTGCGCCGCATCACGGAGCATGGCGGATTCTGCGGCAGTCCGAAGTGGACGCCTGACAGCAAAGACGTAATTGCGTATTGCATGTCGGCGCAGGAAACCTGGAACTTTCGCGCCGGAGACGGAGACGGCGAAACAAAACTGGAGAAGATCGGCATCGCTGATGGCAACGCCTCGACGATTCCCGCCGGGCCCGGCGTGAAAGTGTCGCCATGGCTCTTGCCTTCCGGCGAAATCGCATACCTGCGCCATGACAAATCGGCAGATGGAATCTTTTACGCGATGGGCGCCGCGGGGCCGAAGGGATTTGTGGTTTCTCCCTCGTGGTCCCCTGACGGCAAGCAGATAGCGTACGCCCAATACGATCGCAAGCCGAGTATGGAACTGGAAAAGGAATGGAGTCCGAACAGCAACTTTGAATTGTACGGCGCGGGAATGCTGCCCAACTACGATCCTGCAGGTAAGTGCGTCGCAGCAACGAAGGTCGATAGGGACCACAAGACAGGCGAATGGAGTGCGAGCCTGGTGATTGTGGAACAGGGCAAACCCGAGCAATCGATTCTCGCGCGCAAGGGACTCATCCTGCAGCCCTCCTGGTCACCAGACGGCAAGCAGATCGCGGTGGGCGTGGGCGAGTTCAGCGCGTTTCTCGATTTCGAAATCGGCGACAAGAAGCCCGTCGACCCGGTGAATGGCGGAGCGCAGGTAGCCATTGTCAATGCCGACGGCACCGGCTTTCACATCGTCACCTCAGGCCCCGACAACAATGCGTTCGCTTCCTTCGCGCCCGACGGCAAACACATCGTGTATCGCACGCAGGGGCCTGATGGCTCGGGCCTTCGCATCATGAATCTCGAGGACCACTCGGTCAAGACGCTCACCGATGACTACGACAACTTTCCCATCTGGTCGCCGCGCGGCGATCTCATCGCCTTCATGCGCCGCATCGACGGCTTCTTCGAGATCTGTACAATTCGTCCCGACGAAACCGATTTCAAGCAGCTCACGCACGTGAGAGGCAACGAAGCGCACATGGCGTGGTCGCCCAATGGCGAGCGGATGCTGTTTACGAGTTCGCGTATGGGATTCAAAGACGAGGCATTGCTGACGTTCGATCCGCAGCCCTATGGCGAGATCTTCGTGATGCGCTTCGACGGAACTGAAGTGGAGCAGCTCACGGACGATCAGTGGGAAGAAGGCGCTCCTGCCTGGCAGCCGAAAGCGCCGGCGCTCGCCACCGCAGCGGCGTCGCACTAAAGCAGGGGCCAATCATCTTTTCCTCTTCTTGGCAGACCTGCCGCCGGGCGCATCTGTTCTTGGCCGCTCGTCTGCCGGCCGCTCTTGAGCCTTCAGAATCCGCAACACGGAGCAGATGGTGCTCCAACTGCGCGTTGTCGCCGGCGCACCGAAGAGCTCGTCGATCCGGCCAAGATAGCCGATCGTCTTCATGTGACGCCGGTAGTGTCCAAACACCAGCCGCTTGTTCGACCCCATAATCCGCACAAACCACTCCCCGCTTTGCGGGATTACCGCAGGCAGCGGAACTTTGCCGCGGCCGGTCTTCGACAGAATGCTCACAAATTGAACAACGTCCGGGCTCGCTGATTTCGCTCCAGATGATTTGGCTCCAAACGGATTCTCCAATTCGAATTGCAGAAGTTCGCTGGCAGTGCAGAATGCGACTACCGTATCCAAAGGCAGCTTGCGGCGCAGCTCGGCGAGAAATTTTGCCCGCGAGCCAGGCTTTCGAACCACAAGTGTGCCCGCCGCGCCAACATTCACCACATCGTAGACGCTCAATTTTTTTGCGAGCACGCTGGGGCGAAATCTCCTGTGCCCGCCAACGTTGATTCCTCGCAAGAAAACAATCAGAGTCATACGGCGCCTGCAGCCATTAACGCCAACTGAGTTTTTGCGGCGTCTCGGATGTCACGAAAGTTAGTTAGCTTTCAACTACTGACAATTCGGGTATATCGGTGAGATGGTGCCACTCGTGAGGAAGGCCACGCATGAGCAAGCCGCAGTCAAAGTCGAGCGACCCTGCGGGGAAGCGCTGCGGGTCAGAATAGAATGCACAATGTTGCGACTCAACTTCCATCGGCACCATTTCCCACTCGAGCATCCTCAGTTGCAGTCCTTCCAATTCATCTCCGCGAAGCGAACAGGAAAAGCCGCAGTCGCCTTTTCGGAAGAATTCCGATACTTCATCAAACGAGCCGAAGCTCGGCGTATGGCGCCACTCTCCCGATGCGTGAGCCGAAAAATGCACATCGGCTTTGCCATCGTCGCTGATTACATCCATGGCAAGACGATTCTCGCCTTCGCTCACCTGAAATCGAGCATGGTGATGCACGCCAGGAAAAAGGCGACCTCCGAGCAGTTGGACCAGCCTTTGGTCCGTTTCGCGACGCCAAATAAGGACCCCGGGCCGCATGCCATCGCTACTCGGGTATCGGATGGCGACCCGATGCGCCATGTTTTCGCTCGAGAGGCCCAACGGGCTGGGGACGCCGTGCGGTCGCAAGTTCTCCAGCCGGATTAAGCAAACGCCCACGATGGCGTGCCCATGTTGTTGGTCGACTTGCAGAGGCGTGGGCAAAAATCGCTGTACTAAGCCGGGATCCGCCCGGAAGTTCAAAAGCATGCGGCGGGCTATCACGCCTTGGATCACGGGCAGCATTTGTGTGGATTTTAGCAGACTAAATACCGCGCCCTACCTAAAGCTGCCTCGAATGATATAAGTGCAAGGTGGCGTTACTCCTAAACGCCGAACCCTGCCGTACGGGCAATCCATTGCGACTCTTCATCGCGTATTCACAGTATGGACGGAGCGTGGCCCAGTGACTGCACTTGCGCAGCCCAAAGCTGACGCCGCGCTCATCGCGAAGATGATGGCAGGGGACGAGTCCGCGCTTTCCGCGCTCTACGACCGCTATGCGCCGATGCTGTTCGGCATGCTGTCGCGCGTGCTCAACGACCGCCAGGCCGCTGAAGAAGTGTTGCAGGATCTTTTTCTGCAGCTCTGGCGCAACGCCGGCCAGTTCGACCCCGGCCGCGGCTCGCTGCCCGCGTGGCTCATGGTCATCGGCCGCAACCGCGCCATCTCGCGCCTGCGCGGCCGCCGCGACCGCGAGGTGCTTGAAGAGAATGAAGGCGACTTCGCCGGCACGTTTGCGTCGTCGCAGAATATTGAAGACGAAGCTGCGCGCGCCCAGTTGGCGCGCACCATCTCGGCGGCTCTTGAGAAACTGCCGGCCGAGCAGCGGCAGGCCGTGGAGCTTGCCTATTTTGAAGGGATGACACAGAGTGAAATCGCCGCTAAAACCGGCACGCCGCTGGGCACGGTGAAAACTCGCGTCCGCACGGCGATGCAAACTCTGCGACAGATACTGGGATGACAACGCCGCACGCCAACCCGGAAGATCTCGACCTCTACGCGCTCGGCGCGCTCGACGGCGAGGAGAAGCAGGCGCTTGAGACGCATCTCGCCGGCTGCCCGGCCTGCACGCAGCAGCTTGCCGCGGCCCGGCAGCGCACGGCGCTACTCGGCCTGTCCGCGCCTGCGGTCGCGCCGCGCCCGCAGGTGAAAGCAGATCTGATGGCGAAGCTGAAAGCCGAGCCCAGGCCTGTGCCGGCAAGGTCCTCAGCCGCGCAACCGGCGCAATCCCAAATCAAGAAAATCCGCTGGGGCCTGCGCTTCTCTTTCGGCTTCGGCCTTGCCGCGGCTGCACTCGCCTTTGCCACATTTGAGCTGGCCAAGTCCGATCTCGAGCGCGGCAAACAGATCGAGCAGCTTCAAGCGCAGCTCTCGCAGGATGAATCGTCGCTGCAGGCGATGAATCAAGTCACCGCCGCGCCCGATTCGGCAATAGTCACGCTTCTCCAGCAACCCGGCGGCCCTCCCGGCCAGGCGCACGTGATGTACAACGCGCGCATGGGCATGGGCGTTTACGCGGGCCAGCTTGCGCCGGCGCCGGTCGGCAGGAGCTACCAGCTCTGGCTGGTCCCTGCGTCAGGCGCTCCGGTCAGTGCCGGCCTCGTCAACGCCAATCAGCAGGCGACCTCAGTGATCATGCATCTCGCGCCGGGCCTCGCCGCCAAAGCCTTCGCCGTGACGCTCGAGCCCGAGGGCGGAATGCCACAGCCCACCGGACCCAAAGTGCTGGTAGGCGCCGCCTCCTGAGCAGCAGACGGAAGCCTGCCTAATAAGCCTTTCTAAGGCTCTTGATCTGCGTGAATCTGCCGCTGCCGCGCGGCTCAAAATCCGCGGCTTTGTGCCTGCCGCAGGCACTAGGAAACCAGCGCCGCAACGGCAACGAGATGCTCTTTCATGTCAACGGGTTTTCACGTTCGTCTGTGGAAAGCTCGCCGCGAGTCCCAAATCTGGCGGTGATTCTCGTCACACCGCGCACAAAATGCAACTATCAGGGATCGGCGTTGAAACAAAAAGAGTTACGAATTTAACCAGAGTAGGACAGCGTTTGACAAGTCCGCCGGGAGGTTTTTTCTTTGCCGCGACTCAGAAGCTTTCCACAATTTTTTCCACAACAGTTGGAACTTGAAAACGCGTGGCCCCGCCTCATCGCGGCCACGCGTTCTTCAGTGAGTTTTCGAATCAGTGCTGGGCTGGCGGCTTAGGCGCCTGAGTCGGCGGCCTTGTGCTCGGGACCGCCGGCTTCGGCTTCGGTCCTTCGCCCGACTCCGCGGCAGGCGCGGGAACGCCCGACTTCACGTTGTAAGCGTCGATCACTTCCTTGGTGATGTTGGTGCTGTCGCTCGCAAACAGAACCGGCGACTGCTGCTGCGAGATGTCAAGAACCAGCGTGAATCCCTGCTTCTCGGCATACGACTGCATCGAGTCGTACACCTTTGACGCCAGCGAATTATAGAGATCCTGCATGTCCTGCTGGCCTGAGTCGCGAAGATCCGACGTTTCGCGGTCAAGCTGCTTCTTCTTCTCGTCGATCGTCTTGGCCTTATTCGCGCGCTCCGCCTCGCTCATCGTCGCGCCCTGCGTCTGCAATTGCTTGGTCAGGTTGTCGATCTCGTCGCTCAGCGACTTCAGCGTCGCTTCCTTCGGCGCATACTTCTTTTGCAGGTCGGCAAAATCGCGCTGGCCCTCGTTGGTCTGGGCCACCGCCAATTGAAAGGCGATCACGGCGATCCTTGCTGGACCGGCCGGCGCGGCCGCCGGCATCGCCGCAGCTTGCGGCGAGAGTCCCGGCGTGGCAGGCATTTGGGCTGTGGCGCTCAGTTGAAGACCCGAGGCCATGATGATTGCAACTGCGAACGAACGCTTCATGTGGTTCGAAAACTCCTTCGGAATCCTCTGCGGCTTTAGCGTTAGACGCTCAAAAAGCCGATCTACTTCACGCTTTTCATCGGGGATCTCTGAGCCGGACGGCACAGGAACGGGAAAAAACGCGAACTTCAGACACAAGCAGGAACTAGAGGGATTATAGGGGTGCATAAGTCGAGCGTCAAACGCGAGCTCCAAGTCTGCAATGCTTAGTTCGCAGTTCATCGTTTCGTATCAACGCTGAACTGCGAACTGCACGTGCTACTCCCTATTCCCTACTCGCTACTCTCTGTTTCAATGTGCCGGCGCGGCTTGCGGCTGCGGCGCGTCCACAGCTGGAGCGCCCGACGCGGCCGGCGCGGGAATGCCTGACTTCACGTTGTATGCATCGACAATCGTCTTCGTAATGTCGGTGTTGGGGACCGCATACAGCACCGTGGCATTCTGCTGGTCGCTCGCGTCCAGCACCAGCGTAAAGCCCTTTTCCTTTGCGTAGTCCGTCATCACCGCGCCCACCTTCGCGGCCACGGTGTTGATCATCTGCTGCATATCGCCTTGAAAGTCGCCTTGCGCGTCCTGCGTGTCGCGGTCCAGTTGTTTCTTTTTCTCGTCAAGCGTCCGGGCGCGGTTGGCGCGCTCCGCGTCGCTCAGTTGCGCGCCCTGGTCCTGCAGCTCCTTGGTCAGCTTGTCGACTTCGTCGCTCAGCGTCTTCAGTTGCTGGCGCCTCGGATCATATTTTTTCTGCAAGTCGGCCAGGTTGCGCTGGAACTCGTTGGTCTGCGCCACCGCGGCCTGAAACTCAATCACCGCTACCTTCGCCGGGGCTGCGCTTCCGGCGGCTGTGCCGGCCGGCCTGGCGGCGGTCGTCGCCTGGCCATGAGCGCCGATGGCGGCTCCAAGGCACAGGGAAAGGGTAAAGAACTGCATACGCTTCATGCGAATGGAAAACTCCTTTAGGGTTCCCGCATATCGGCCAAGGAGCGCAGGGCCTTCGCCCCGCGGCGCACTCGGCGCCCCGCCAAATGGCCATCCGGCTTGCTTCTGCGCTCAAGAACGCTGCGCAACCGTCTGCCGGGAACCAGTCGCGATTATAGGTTCCCGCGTTTGCGAGCGTCAAACCTGACGATCCAAGTCTAAAATGTCCTGCTCACACCGCCGATGTCGCCTGCATGGTACAGCCTCGGGGCGCCCCCGGCCCTCGCAAGCTACAAATATTTCGGATTCCAAGTTATACTATCTAAACGACAATGGAGAACCTTTCGCGCCACCGTTGCCTCATTTATGAGGGCCTTCCAACGCGGCAATTGCCCGCGCTGGCTTCAGCCGCGCGCCAAAAGCTCGAGGAAAATTATCGCTGCTTCTACCTGAACAGCCCTTCCATGGTCGTCCAGATGCAGA
>Ga0210391_10005989_pt1 | contig 10002 bp, 7 predicted proteins | sample IncBWC12OmetaG_FD_160573 | JGI IMG/M metagenome (GOLD analysis project Ga0210391, IMG submission 160573) | Forest soil microbial communities from Barre Woods Harvard Forest LTER site, Petersham, Massachusetts, United States - Inc-BW-C-12-O ...
TATTGTTAATCCTGCGAAACTCGAACCCGCCGCTCGCGACAGCATCTGCGAGCAATGCCACCTGTTTGGAGTCGCGCGCGTCCCCAATCCCGGGAAAAATCTCAGCGACTTCGTCCCCGGCCAGCGCGCCGAAGATGTATTCACCACTTATCACGACGCGAATCCCAGCGGCGCGTTTAAAGTTATCAGCCATGTGGAACAACTCGCGCTGAGCGCCTGCGCGCGCAATAGCAACGGCCGTTTGTGGTGCGGCACGTGCCACGACCCGCACAACAATCGGTACAATGAGGCGAACGACAAACCGCTGCAGTCCGTCGCGTATTACCGCTCAGTATGCCTCAGCTGCCACGCCGCGAAATTTCCCGCCTCTGCCGCGCATCCCGCAAAAGATAGCAACTGCCTTTCTTGTCACATGCCGCGCCGCGACGCTAAAGATGGCGGGCACTCCGCCTTCACCGATCACCGAATTCAGCGCCGCCCAGAAGCGCTTCCCGATGCGCCCGCTGCTAGCGGCATCGCCGCCTGGCGCGAGCCTTCGCCCGATCTGCGAACGCGCAATCTCGGCATCGCTTACATTGACGCCGGCATGCAACGCAGATCTTTGCCATACATCGTGCAGGGCTATCGCGCGCTCACCGAAGTGCAATCCCAATTCTCCGATGATAGCGATTTCTTCAAATGGATTGGCGAAGCCCTCCTCCTCGCGCAGCAAACTGCGGAGGCCAAGATCGCGTTTGAACGCGCGCTCGAGCTCGATCCCAATTCACCTCTCGCCGAAGCCGACGCCGCTTCGCCTTACGTCGCGTCCGGAGATGCCGACCGGGCTATCGCGCACCTCCAGCGCGCTCTCACGCTCGATCCTTTATATCTGCCCGCGGCCAGCACGCTGATGAGCTTGTATCAAAAGGAAGGCGACACCGCGGAAGCCGACGCTCTCGCGGGCAAAATCAAGGCCGCCATGGATGAATCGCCCGCCGCCGATCCAGCCCCTCCGCAATCCGGCACCAGCCCGTCGGCGAAAACCGCCGAGCAAGTTTACAAAAATATTGAAGTCCTCAAGGGCGTTCCGGCCAGCCAAGTGATTCCCGCTATGCAATTCATCACTGCCTCGCTGGGAGTCGAATGCACTTTCTGCCACGTCGAGGGGCATTTGGAAAAGGACGACAAGGAGCCCAAACAAATCGCGCGTGACATGATGCAGATGACGTTCGCGCTCAACAAAAATAATTTTCAAGGCCATCGCGACGTTACCTGTTACTCCTGCCATCGCGGCGCGCCGAACCCGCTGACGATTCCGGTGGTCGGCAATGAATCACATCCGAATCCCGCCCCCGCTGGCGCTGGCGCTGACAATACCGGTGGCGCCGACTCGGCCGTGGCGCCCAACCTTCCAGCGAACTTGCCGACGGTCGCCCAGCTGCTTGACAACTACATCGGCGCGCTCGGCGGATCCGCGGCGATCGAAAAAATCACCACTCGCCTGGAAAAGGGCACCACCACTTTCCACGGCCAAGCGCAAACCGTCGAAATTCTCACGCAAGCTCCGGACAAGCAATCCATCGTCCGCCACATGTCCGGGACAGAAAGCATCGTCACCACGTTCGATGGCCAATCAGGCTGGTCCGTCGCGCCCGGCCGCCCGCCGCGCGAAATGCACGATGCCGACATCACTGCTGCGCGCATCGACGCCGACCTGCAGTTCCCTCTGCACATCCAGAAAATATTCCCCGAGTTGCGGCAGGAATATCCAGAGAAAATTGCGGATCGCGACGCCTACCTGCTTCTCGCGCTGCGCGAAGGTCAACCCCCAGTAAAATTATATTTCGACGAACAATCCGGCCTGTTAGTGCGCATGGTGCGTTACGCCGAAACTCCTCTAGGCCGCAACCCTACCCAAATTGACTACGCCGATTACCGCGACGTTGACGGCGTGCAAATCCCCTTCCGCATCACGACATCTCAACCAGGCAACACGTCAACCATCCAATTAGAAACAGTGCATCAAAACGCGCCCATCGATCCCGCCCTATTCACCAAGCCGAAACCACTGCCTCCGGCTAGCAAACAATCCGAGCCAGCAAACGCACACCCTTGATGCGTTTGAATACAGCAGAAACGCGCGGACCGGTCGCGACCGGTTTCGGGTCACACGTGCTGGAGGTGTGTGTCGCGGAATCGCGTCGGATACTTCAAACCATAGCCCAGCATGCGGTCCATACCAATGTGTGCCAGCCAGATTAGGGCGTACGGCTCGAGAGCGGGAAGCGGGGCTGCGATCGCTACGCCTAACGACAAAATCGGCACGCAGGAGGTGTGTACCAGGTTATAGGCGGCCGAGCCTATCTTGGGATTCGCTACATAACCCAGCATGAACAGATCGGGTGTGAGCAATAGCAGCGCGAACAGCCACCAAGGGAAGTGTCCCGCACGGTACAGAACGAGCGTTAGGGCGAAAATACTCGCGCCTTCCAGATGCAATAGCCAGCGAGGTTTTGTCAGCATGGGCATAGACTCCTCCGATATCGAGAACGCGACAGCGAACAATTCTTCTGCGCAGCTTGGGCGCGCGACAATCTTACCTTCAGAAAAACGTAGAGAGCGAGTCGAGATTCCCGCTGCCGCGCGGATGATAAGCCGACGCGAGGATGACCATGCTAACTACAAAAGGTGGCGCGAAGCAGAGCGTTGCGATGTGTCGCGACCGAATGGCCATGCAGAGCGCCAATATGATCGCCGCGCACCGCTCCGCGCTCCACTCGGCTGTCAAATCGAACGCCGCGCCGGCGACGAAGAAACCTACCCATAGGTCAAACGCCGCGCTATGGCCTTGCTCGACCCAGGCTTTCCCGGGCGGCAAAATTCCCGCCAGCGGCGACGATCGGCGACACGACATTTGCCGCTGCCGCGTAAAACAGCGGACCAGAAATCGGTGCCCGCCTGCGACTTGCACACCGCACCGCTGATCGAGTACAACATTTCTAGATGAATGCGGAGATCATTGCCGTCGGTTCCGAGCTGCTCACTCCCTATCGACTCGATACCAATTCTCTCTGGCTAACCGACGAACTAAATAAAATCGGCATTCGCGTGACCTACAAAACCGTCGTCGGCGACTCACGCGACGAAATGCGCTCCTCTTTCGGCCACGCTCTCGATCGCGCCGACCTGATCATCGCCAGCGGTGGCCTGGGCCCCACCGACGACGACCGTACCCGCGAAACCGTCGCCGAACTTCTGGGCCGCACGCTGCACATGAACGAAGCCATCGTGCGCGAAATCCAGGAGCGCTTCCGCCGTTTCGCGCGTACCATGCCCGAAATAAATAAACGCCAAGCGATGGTTCCCGAAGGCGCCACGGTGCTGCCGAATCCGCGCGGCACGGCTCCGGCGTTGTGGCTCGAAGCCGACGGCCACATCATCGTGCTCCTGCCCGGCGTGCCGCACGAGTTGAAATCCATTTTCGAAAATGAAGTTCGCCCGCGTCTGGCGAAAATTTCCGGCGACGAGCGCCTCTTCACCCGCGACCTGCGCACCACGGGCCTCGGCGAATCCGACGTCGAAACGCGGGTTCGCCCGCTCTATCCGCTTTATCCAGACACCGAAACCACCATCCTCGCCGCGCCCAGCGGCACGCAGTTGCATCCGCGCATTTGGTCTCGCGACGCAGCCAAAGCCGAAAAACTTCTCGACGAAATCACCGATCGCATGGCCCTCGCTCTCGGCGAACATCTCTATTCCACCAAAGGCGAAGCCCTCGAAGAAGTCGTCGCGCGCGTCCTCACCGAAAATCGCGCCACCGTCGCCGTAGCTGAAAGCTGCACCGGCGGCATGCTCGCCGAACGCCTCACTAAAATTCCCGGCAGTTCCTCCTATTTTCTGGGCGGAGTGGTCTGCTACAGCAACGAGCTGAAATCCAGCCTCGTCGGCGTTCCGCAAAGCCTGATCGAAGCGAAAGGCGCGGTCAGTTCCGAAGTCGCGCTCGCGCTCGCCGACGGCATCCGCAAACGCACGGGCGCGACTCTCGGCGTCGGCGTCACCGGCGTCGCCGGTCCGGGCGGCGGCACGCCAGAAAAACCCGTGGGCCTGGTGCACATCGGCCTCGCCGACCAACACGGCCCCCGCGAACGCGCTTATCGTTTTCCCGGCGATCGCGAACGTATTCGCCAATTCGCGTCGCAATCCGCACTCGATGCGGTGCGCCGCTACTATCTTTTTCCCACTACCACCAGAGCCTGAGCCAAATCCATGCGTCTCTTCGTCGCCTTCGACTTGCCCAATGCGGTGCGTAACGCCCTGACCACGCTCGCGCAGCGCCTGAAACCGGAATGCCGCGCCGCGCGCTGGGTGCGCACTGAATCCATGCACGTCACTCTGAAATTTCTGGGCGAAACAGATCTGCAACGCATTTCCGAAATCCGCGCAGCCCTGGCGCCAATTCGTTCTGCGCAGCCCGTCGCAATGGATTTTCGCGTCCTTGGTTTCTTCCCCAACGAATTCAAGCCGCGCATACTTTGGTGCGGCGTGCAGGCCACTCCCAATCTCGCCCAACTCGCCGCCGCCGTCGAAGAAGCGCTCGAACCCCTCGGTTTCGCCCGCGAAACGCGCGCGTACTCCCCACACCTCACACTCGCGCGCCTGGAACCAAACGCTGCGCTGGAAAATCTGGTGCGCGCGGCGGACGCCCTGAAGTCGTATGATTTCGGCGCGGCTCGCGAATCCGAATTCCATCTGTTCGAGAGCGTGCTAAAACCATCCGGCGCGCAATACAGCAAACTCGCCGCATTTCCATTCGTGGAAGGAGCGAAGTGAATTCGCTCCCACTCAGCCCCGCGCTGCTCATCCCGGTGACTGCCTACCTCCTCGGCTCGATTCCCTTCGGCCTGCTCGTCGTAAAAGCGCTCGGCGGCCCGGACATCCGAGCAATCGGCAGCGGCAACATCGGCGCTGCGAACGTGACGCGCAGCGCCGGAAAATTCGCGGGCATTCTCACCCTGCTCCTCGACGCCGGCAAAGGTTACGCCGCCGTGTGGTTCGCCGCGCATCACGCGCACGGCAACATTCGCTGGATGATGGTTGCCGCGGTCTGCGCCATCGTCGGCCATATGTTCCCGGTATGGCTAGGCTTCAAAGGCGGCAAAGGAGTCGCCACCGGCCTCGGCGTTTTCCTACCGATTGCGTGGCAAGCGGTCGCCGCCGGAATCATACTCTGGCTACTCGTCGTAATTTTCTGGCGCTACTCGTCGCTAGGCTCGATTTCCGCCGCGGTCGCGCTGCCGCTTTTCGTTTACCTGCTCTATGCGCCCGGCCACGCGCCTCCGGAGTTCGTCAGCCTCGGCACGGTCGTGATCTCAGTGCTCGTGCTGATCAAACATCGCCCCAACATCGCGCGCCTGGTCGCCGGAGAAGAACCTCGTCTGAATTTCGGCGGCAAAAACGAAGATTAGTCTTGCAAGAATCCCGCCAGCCGCCTCCTTGTGCGAACGAGGACTCCCGATAAGTCCCGACTGCTCTGTATCTTATTCGCCACCCCCAGTACTATCGTCCCGTTGTATCGCGACTCCCACTTCGCTAGCATTTTACTCCAAGAGATTCTTGTGCCCACGGAAGCCCTCAAGCAGCAGACGACTCGCCGCCTGCGCATCCTCTGGATTGTGCTGGGTGCCCTGCTGTTCGTAAGTATCACGCCGCTATGGCTTTACCATCGCCAGGTCTTGCGCCTCAGCGAAGAAAAATTGCAGGACACCGAGCGAGTGCAGCAATCCGAAATCACCCGTTCGCTGGCCAGCGAAACCCTGCAGTTCGAACAGAATTTGCGCGAACAACTTCTTAGCCAGCGTCAGGTGCTCGCGCTCACCGGTTGGATTGCAAATGTGGACGATCCCGCGCACGCCCCGCAACTCGCGCGTCTGCTGCAAAGCTTCGTCGAAAATAATCAGAACATTCTCTACGTCACCGCCGTCAATCAGCTCGCCAAAGGCCAGTCGGCCGGCAGTTTCAACGCCGACCAGGATCCTTTCGTCGGTGGCGCGCTCAAACGCGCATTCACCGCCAGCATCCAGGGGCTCAATTTCGTCAGCGAACCTTTTGCCCTCGGCAAAAATAATCGCCCCGCGCTGGTCGTTTCCGTGCCGCTTTCTCAGAACGGCCAATTTACCGGCATGATCGCCTCGGTCGTCTCCATTGACCGCCTGCTCGAACGCATTCGCGACGCCAGCGTGCGCGAGCGTACCGTCTTCATCGTCGATGGTCACGGCCACATCGTCGCGCACCCCGATTCCGCCGAAGTAGTTCCCGGCCGCGACGTCACCTCCACTTCTCCCATCGTCAGCCACTTAAAAGAACTGCCGCAGGAACTGCGCGCTACCGAAACCATGCATTTCGTCGAGCAGGACAAAAACAATAAGTCCGTTGAAATGATCGGTACCTACAGCACCATCCCGGAATTGAGCTGGACGGTGATCGCCGAACGCAGCCTGGACAGCGCGCGCATCGACGCCGGCGTGAAGGAACTCACGGCGCAAGCGCTCAGCTTCGTCGTGGGCGTCACCATGGTCGCGCTGCTCTTCGGATATCTTTTCGCGCTGGGCATCACGCGCCCGATTCGTGGCCTGGTTGAATCCGTGCGCGCCATCAGCCGCGCCGAATTCCACGAACGCGTACGTGTCGAAGGCGCCGCCGAAATCAGCGAGCTGGCCGAAACCTTCAATCACATGGCCGGAGACATCGAAGAATACGTCGAGCGCCTGAAACAGGCCGCTGCCGAAAACCGCGAGCTGTTCCTCGGCTCTATCCGCATGCTCGCCGCCGCGATTGACGAAAAGGATCCCTACACCCGTGGTCACTCCGGCCGCGTCGCCAAGTATTCCATCATCATCGCCGAGTACATGGGACTTGACTCCGAACAGATCGACCGCCTGCGTATTTCCGCACTGCTGCACGACGTAGGCAAAATCGGCGTGGACGATCGCGTCCTGAAAAAGCCGGGCAAGTTGACGGACGAGGAATTCGACCTGATGAAGCAGCACCCCAGCAAGGGCGCCAATATCATGCGTCCGGTCGCTCAGCTGAAGGACATGCTCCCTGGCATCGAACTGCACCATGAACGCATGGATGGCGCGGGCTACCCCTACGGCCTAGCGGGCGATCAGATTCCCATGATGGCGCGCATCATCGCCGTCGCCGACACGTTCGACGCCATCACCACCAATCGCCCTTATCAATCCGCCATGGACCTGGAATTCGCCCTAGGCCGCATCCGCTCCTTGGCCATCTCCAAGTTCGATCCCAACGTCGTAGCCGCCCTCGACGCCGCCATAGCCTCCGGGCGCCTCCGCCTGAGCGCCGCGCTCGTGGAAGTATAGTCTCCCGGCCGAATTCCTCGCCCTGCCGCCTGCCAATCCTCACGAATCTCTACTCCCAACTCACCGATCACTCGCCGTTTGCTACAATCAAATGCTCCGCCAAGCGCGGCAACAACTCATGATCTCTCTCTTCGGACCACCAGAACCCACGCTCCTGGAACGCCTCAAAGATTCCGTCAGCAAAACTCGCTCCGAACTCTCCGCGCGCGTCGAACAGCTGCTCACCGGCGACCGCCCCATTGATCCCGAGCTGCTGCGGCAATTGGAATCCGCGCTCCTCAGCGCCGACCTCGGTGTGCGCACCACCAAAGAAGTTCTAGCTGCGCTTCGCCAGCAGGTAAACGAACACAAATTCGAAGAACCCGGCGCGCTGAAACGCGAACTGAAAAATCAAATCCTGAAAATTCTCACCGCACCTGCGGCTGCTCAGCCGAGTCCTGACGGCAAACCCGCTGACGAGCCGCGGGTCCTGTTCGTCGTCGGCGTCAACGGCACCGGCAAAACCACCACCATCGGCAAACTCACCCATCGTCTGAAAAAAGAGGGTGTCACCGTGATGCTCTGCGCCGCCGATACCTTCCGCGCGGCCGCCATCGAACAACTGGAAATCTGGGCACGCCGCTCCGGCGTCGAAATGATCAAACAAAAACCCGGCGCCGATCCCTCCGCCGTCGTTTTCGACGCACTCAGCGCCGCGCGTGCCCGCCACGCCGATGTCGTCATCGTGGATACCGCCGGCCGCTTGCACACCAAATCCAACCTGATGGCCGAGCTGGACAAGATGAAGCGCACCGCCGCCAAGGTGATTCCCGGCGCCCCGCACGACGTGCTGCTTGTCCTTGACGCCACAACCGGACAGAACGGCCTCAACCAGGCCCGCGAATTCTGGAGCCATGCCGGAGTCACCGGCATCGTGCTCACCAAACTGGACGGCACCGCCAAAGGCGGCATCGTCGTAGCCATCGCCCGCGAACTAAATCTGCCGATCCGCTTCGTCGGCACCGGCGAAAAAATCGACGACCTGGTCCCATTCGATGCTCAAACCTACGTCAATTCTCTGTTTGATTAAGCAAAGTAGCGCAGGCGCTCACTAAAATATGAACCGGACCAAAGCGAAAGACGAAGTCTGGATGCTCCGCGCACAAACGGTAGCAACTCGCGGCGCAGCGCTAGCGCATCCCAACCCGATCGTCGGCGCAGTCCTGGTCAAGAACGGAAAGCTGATCGGTGAGGGTTTCCACGATTACGACCGCCGCGATCACGCCGAAATCGTCGCGCTAAAACAAGCCGGAAAAAACGCCACAGGCGCGACACTCTACGTCACGCTCGAGCCCTGCTGCACCAGCGGACGCACTGGCCCCTGCACCCAAGCCATCATCGCCGCTGGCGTAGCACGAGTCGTCGCCTCCATGCCTGACCCCAATCCTGCCGTTTCCGGCAAAGGGCTGGCCGCGCTTCGCCGCGCCGGAATCCAGGTAATCAGCGGCATGCTGGAAAAACAAGCGCAGCACCTGAACGAAGATTTCGCCTGCTGGATTCAAACCAAACTTCCACTTATCACCCTGAAAACTGCGCTGACCCTCGACGGCCAAATCGCACAAAAATCTGGCAGCGTCACATGGATCACCAGCCAGCAATCGCGTGACGCCGTACAGCGCCTCCGCCACGAAGCCGACGCGCTGCTCACCGGAATCGGCACCGTCCTCGCCGACAACCCGCGCATGAGCGACCGCACCGGCGAGCCGCGCCGCCGCCCGCTCCTGCGCGCCATCGTTGATTCGCGCCTGCGCATGCCGCTGCGCTCGCATCTTGTGCAGTCCGCGCAGCACGACGTAATCATTTTCACCACGCAATCGCCTGATTCGGCGAAAACCCGTGCCCTCACGCGCGCAGGCGTCGAAGTCATCCGCGTCCCCGCGCGCCAAGGCCATACCGATCTTCGCGCCGTCATCCGCGAGCTAGGGCGCCGCCAGATCCTTAGCGTCTTGCTAGAAGCAGGAGCCGAACTAAACGGCGCCGCGCTCGAAGCAGGCATTGTGGACAAAATGATTCTCTTCTATGCTCCCAAAATCATGGGCACAGGCGGCGTTCCAATGGCCAGCATCCCGTCGCGCTGGTTCGCAAAATCACCGGCGCTGCAGAATTCAACCGTAAAGCCCTGCGGCCCCGATTTCGTAGTTCAAGGATATTTTCGCGATGTGTACAAGCGCTGAGGCGGTACAGGCATCCTGCCTGTGCGCCCAGCAAAGCCACAGCGAAACGGATCACAGGAACTGAAAAACAAATGTTCACAGGCATCACCGAACAAGTAGGCCAAATCGAATCCCTCGACCACTCCGCAACCGGCGGCCGCCTCCGGATCCGCTTCCATAGCGCAGCCGCTCCTGACTCTGCCTCCGGAAATGATGCCCCCATCGCCAAAGACACCAAACTCGGCGACAGTATCTCGGTAAACGGCTGCTGCCTGACCGTAGTCGAATTCACCGCGACCCACTTCAGCGCCGATCTCTCTGGCGAAACTCTCCGCCGTACCAATTTCGGCGAAAAAAAACCCGGCCATCTGGTAAATCTCGAACGCCCGCTAGCAGCCGGCTCCCGGCTAGGCGGCCATTTCATGCAAGGTCATGTCGACGGCATCGGT
>Ga0210391_10005990_pt1 | contig 10001 bp, 3 predicted proteins | sample IncBWC12OmetaG_FD_160573 | JGI IMG/M metagenome (GOLD analysis project Ga0210391, IMG submission 160573) | Forest soil microbial communities from Barre Woods Harvard Forest LTER site, Petersham, Massachusetts, United States - Inc-BW-C-12-O ...
AGCCAATCCCCCGCAGGGAACCTTTACCGGAGCGGCCGTCGCCGACTATGACCGTGACGGCTGGCTGGATATCTATTTCTGCCTCTACATCTATTACCAGGGCGCCGAGCAATACAAGTATCCCGTTCCTTATTACGACGCCGAAAATGGCCCTCCCAACTTCATGATGCGCAACCAGCGCGACGGAACCTTCCGCGATGTCACCGAAGAAGCAGGCCTCAATGAGAACAACACGAGGTACAGCTTCTGCTGCGGGTGGAGCGACTACAACCGGGATGGCTGGCCCGACCTCTACGTAGTCAATGACTTCGGGCGCAAGAATCTCTACCGCAACAACGGCAACGGAACCTTTACCGATGTCGCTGCGGAAGCAGCAGTAGAGGACGTCGGCGCAGGCATGAGCGTTTGCTGGCTCGACTACGACAATGACGGTTTCGAGGACGTTTACGTCGCGGACATGTGGACCGCTGCCGGTGAACGCATTTCCGCGCAAGAAATCTTTCAGAAGGACGCTCCTCCAGAGACCCGGGCACTCTACCGGAAACACGCCATGGGCAATTCCTTGTTTCGCAACAGCGGGTTTCACAACGACGCCGGGGATTTTCAGGATAAGACCGGCTCGTCCGGAGTTGGGGTCGGCCGCTGGTCGTGGTCGAGCGACGCTTTTGATTTTGATCACGACGGCTTTCCCGATCTCTACATTGCGAATGGCATGGTCTCCGGCACTTCGGGCCGGGACTTGAACAGTTTCTTCTGGCGCCAAGTGGTTGCGAATTCGCCCGATCAGGCCAGACTCTCCCATCAGTACGAGCAGGGATGGAGTGCCATCAACGAACTCATCAGAGCCGACGGCACCTGGAGCGGCTTCGAGCGAAATGTCTTCTATGCGAACAATCGGGATGGAACGTTTTCCGACGTCTCCGGCGTAGTAGGAATGGATTTTCTCGAAGACGGCAGAGCGTTCGCTCTCGCCGACTTTGATCAGGATGGCCGGCAGGAAGTGCTGCTGAAAAACCGCAATGCCCCACAGGTGCGCCTTCTGAAGAACACGATGGAGAATCTCCCACCCTCGATTGCGTTCCGTTTGCGTGGCACCAAGAGCAATCGCGACGCCATTGGTGCGGCAGTTACCGTGGAAACAGAGTCGGGACGTCAGACGCGCGTGCTTCAAGCCGGATCCGGATTCCTTTCCCAGCACAGCAAACAAGTATTCTTCGGACTCGGGGAGGCCAAAGGCCCCGTGTCGGCATCGATCCGCTGGCCAAGCGGGCTTGTTCAGGATATCCACGATCTTCCACGGAACCACAGCATTTGGGTGGAGGAGGGATCCGAAACTTTCAGGGTCGAGCCGTTCAAAGCAGAAGCACCCCAAGCGTCGTTGCGCAGTCGTCTCGCTCCAGCTCTGCCGCAAGAGACCGAGACACTTCCAGTTCCGATTGAAACCTGGCTGCTCGCTCCTGTGGCCGCACCGGATTTCTCTCTATCCGACCTGGCGGGACAAGTGCGGACTCTGGCCGCCCTCCGCGGAAAGCCGGTCTTGCTCAACTTCTGGGGGACAGAATCGGCGAGTTGCCAGAACGATCTGAAAGCGTTGAATCGCGTCCATTTGCGATGGGCGGCGCAGGGACTTCAACTGCTCACGATAAACGTCGACGAATCTCTCTCGGCCGAAAAACTGGCGGCGCTCGCGCGAGAACAGCGCTTTTCTTTTCCCATTCTGCGCGGATCGGATGACGTCGCCAGTATCTACAACATTCTCTATCGCTACCTGTTTGACCGGCATCGCGACTTGAGCCTGCCCACGTCTTTCTTGATTGCGGACAAAGGGCAGATCGTCAAGCTCTATCAGGGACCCTTGAATCTGGGGCACGTCGAACAGGACGCTCGTCGCATCCCGCAAACCGACGCCGAGCGGTTAGGGCGGGCGTTGCCTTTTCCGGGCGTCGGGGATACGTTCGAGTTTGGGCGCAACTATCTTTCCTATGGCTCGGTGTTCTTTCAGCGAGGCTACTTCGGGCAAGCCGCTTCGTCGTTCCAGCTCGCACTCCGCGACGATCCCTCGAGCGCCGAAGCCTGCTATGGCCTGGGAAGCGCTTACCTGAATCAGCAGAAAATGGGTGATGCGCGCGCGAGCTTTGAACGTGCGGTCAAACTCCGCGCAAGCTACCCTGACACTCTGGCGAACGCCTGGAATAACCTGGGGCTTCTCGCCACGCGGGAAGGCAACACCGACGAGGCGGTGCGATGTTTTCAGGAGGCAGTGCATCTGAGTCCCGATCATCTCATCGCCCTCAACAATCTGGGCAACGCCTATCGGCTGCAGAAAAACTGGCAGGTTGCGGGCAAAACATTTGAACGCGCCCTTGCGGTCAGCCCCGGCGATGCCGAGGCGAACTACGGCTTAGCAATGGTGTTTGCCCAAGCCGACGACGCCGAACATACCTATCAGTACCTGCAAAGAGCGCTGAAGGCTCGCCCGGATTTTCCCGAAGCCCTGAATAATCTCGGAATACTTTATCTGCGGACCCATCGGCGAAATGAAGCTGTCGCGAGTTTCAAAGAGTGCATTCGGGTTGCGCCTGGGTTCGATCAGTCTTATCTGAATCTGGCCAGAGTCTACAGCCTGGAGGGCTCGCCGGATCAAGCTCGCGCCGTCCTGCTCGAACTGCTGAAGCAGCATCCCGATCACGCGCAAGCGCAGAGCATGCTTGCGCAGCTTCCGCAATAGGCCGTTGCAGAGCTCCGCTCGCTAGTTCTTTTTCGGCGTCGGCGCCGTCAGCAAATCCACAAACAGCTTGTAAAACTTTTCAACGTCCAGGTCATCCTGCACCTCGACCGGCGGCAATCCAATCTTAGGCTTATCTGCATCGGTCCAGCTCAGCGTATTGCCGTAGCCGGCGCCGCGGTCGAGGTCCACATCGAGAAAGAGCGTTTTCTTCTTCGTGATCAAGCTCGGATCGAGCCAGGCCGCCGCAGCCAATTCGTCCCACAAATAATTGTAGTTCCCGCGCAGGTGCGCATACGCGCTGATGTAGCGCGCCGCCGGCGAGTCGACTGCTTTGATGCGGTTGATCAAGTCTGCTGTGAGCCGCGTTTTCACCGAAATATCCACCGGCGTGCAAACCATATTCTTCCAAGGCGCGCGCAGCACGATGTGCGCCGCTTCCGGATCGAACCACAGGTTGAATTCGTGCGTTGGAGCATTTGCGAACTCAGGATCGTCCGTCCGCGGGTTAAAACTTCCGCCCATGAATATCAGCTCCTTCGCGAGTCCCGCAAATTCCGGATCGATGGAAATAGCCAGCGCCAGGTTGGTCATCGGCCCGCCCGCGTAGATAGTCACCTGGTTTGGAAACTTATGCACCATGCGCAACAGAAAGTGAGCGGCGTCTTCATCGGCGGGTTTCGTGGTGGGCTTGCCTTCAGGCATTTCTCCCAACTGGTCCGGCGGATGATAGAACTTCGGCGTCCACGCGCCGAGCCATGGCACGTTGCCATATTGCAGCTCCCATTGTTCCGTCTCCTGTTGGCTCCGGACCAGCGGGTACTCCGCCCCCCGCACGACCGGAATGTCAGTTCGCCCAATGAGTTCGAGCATGCGCAAGGTGTGGGCCACTTCCGCATTGAGCCACTGATCGCCCGTCACCACGGTGATGCCCAGCACTTCCACCTGCGGTGACTGGATCATGAGTAACATCGACTGCTGGTCCGTCCCCGCGGGCCCGGCCGCGTCCTGATCGATGATTACCTTTCGTTTCGCCTGACCCCAGCTAGTAAGGCACGACGCGAGCACTGCCACCGCTGTGAAGAACCACACTCGTCCTAATTTCATGGATAGCCTCGAACTCCAGAAATCGACATTTTCGACGGCCGCATCCTGCGACCGCTCACGAACTTAACGTAGAGCTCGAGATACTTGCAAGTTTATTGGCAGCCGCGGAGGCGTGTAAGCTATCTTGTCGGATCAAACTTCTCGCCTATGGGCCGCTTCCGCGTCACCGCAAATCAGTTCGGATGTCCTTGCATCGCGGCCTTTGCGCTGGTAGTAGCCGCTGTGTTCGCTCCGTCCCGGACTCAGGGACAGTCGGCTCAGCAGCAAGTGGTTGAGGCAGAGCCGGAACCCGCTTCCGCTGCGACGCTGCAAGGAATAGTTCGAGATTCGGACAACCATCCCGTGACCGGCGCCACGGTTCGCTTGCAGGCGGCGGGAGCGCAATCTCTGACCGTGCGAACTGATGCAGCCGGAGCTTATCGTTTCTCGGCGCTTCGTCCGGGCGTTTACGTTCTTCGCGCCCAGATGTCCGGCTATAGTGACGCAACCGCGAGTTCCTTTTTTATCGGGCAGAAGGAATCGAGAACGATCGACCTCACGCTCAACTCTGCGAAAGCATCCGGACCACCTGCCACAGTCACCCCCCCGGCGTTTTTTGACGAACCTCATTTCACAGTGGCGGGCGTCACCGATACTACGAATCTCGGCGGCCATGGTTCCGACACGGTTGTCAGGAATCGCGAAGCCTTGGCCCAGGCCACTGCTTCGTTGAGCCGCCAGTTGCCCGGTGAGTCCTCCGTTTCAGACGATACCGCAGCGGAAAAATCTTTGCGCGAAGCCCTCAAACGCCAGCCGGAAAGCTTCGGCGCAAACTACCAACTCGGGAGATTGCTCGTCGAGCAGCGAAGAGCACAGGAAGAGCTTCCGTACTTGGAGCAGTCTTCTAGACTGAAGCCCACCGACTTCGATAGCGCGTATGAGCTAGCGCTCGCCTATGCCAACGCCGGTGACTACGAGCATGCCCGCGCGAATCTTCGAGCCCTGCTTGCCGCGCAGGATCAATATCAACCGGAAAGAGCCGAGCCGCATCACCTGCTCGGTGACGTTGACGAAAAACTTGGCAACCCTCTAGAGGCCGTTAAAGAGTATCAGCGCGCCGCGGAACTCAACCCGAGCGAATCCAACCTCTTCGACTGGGGATCTGAACTGCTGGTGCACCGGGCCGTTCAACCGGCGGTTGAAGTTTTCGCAACCGGCAGCCGTCTGTTCCCACGCTCCGTTCGAATGCTGGCGGGCTTGGGCGCTACTTGGTACGCCCTCGGCTCCTACGATCAGGCCGCGCAGCGTCTTTGCGAAGCGTCGGACTTGAATCCCGACGATCCGACGCCTTACCTATTTATGGGAAAAATGCAGACTGCCGAGAACGCGCAGTCGGAGGCCATTGTGGAAAGGCTCGCGCGATTCGTCGCGCTTCAACCGGAGAACGGCATGGCTAATTACTACTACGCCGTTAGCCTTTGGAAGCGGCGCAAGTCCCCGGAAAGCATCGAAGACCTGCCGCGAGTGAAGTCACTGTTGGAAAAGGCCATCAGCCTCGATCCGAAGCTCGGCGCCGCCTATCTGCAGCTCGGCATTCTCTATTCGGAACGAAAAGATCTCTCCAAGGCGATTTCTGCCTATCAACACGCCATCGCGGCCACGCCCCGGCTGGAAGAAGCGCACTATCGTCTCGCGCAGGCCTACAGGCAGGCAGGAGAAACTTCAAAGGCGCAAGTTGAGCTACAACTCTATTCACAAATATCGAAGGAGAGAGAAGCAGAGACCGAGCGCCAGCGGCACGAGCTGCAGCAGTTCGTGTATCAGTTGCGCGAGACTGCGACTCCGTCAACTCCACCGCAATAAATCGCAATCCCCGATCGTCAAGCAACCAACGCAACAGCAACTCAGCCCCCGGCAGACCCCAGTCCCATCTAGAAATTAAGCCGCAAAGCAAACTGAATCAGACGCGGGTTGTTTACGGTCTGATTGATTACCCCGAAACTGGTTGGCGTGTTGATGTCCTGTTCTCCGGTGCCGCCTAAACCGTTCAGGAAAAACTGGGCATGGTTGAAGAGGTTAAAGAACTCAGCCCTGAACTGCAGATTCATGGCCTCGCGGAAGGGCAAAGGGAAGTCCTTGAAGATCGAGAAATCCGTGTTGACAAAATCCGGCCCATAAACCGGCGCGCGGGGAGCTGTTCCGAGTTCTCCCAGCGGGGCCTGCGCAAAAGCGCAGGGGTTGAACCAATTCTGGTGAGTGTGGATCTGGGCCGGGCAGTTCGTATTGCCACCTTCAGGCCCTGCCTGGTTCGGATTGCCCACTTCGTTCGGACGCTGCAAGGTGAAGCCGTTATAGGAGAAGTACGTGCCCGACTCATCGGCGCTATCGACCACAAACAGCGGGAAGCCGGAGGTGATTCTTTCGATCAAATTCACTTGCCAATGCCCGAGGAGGGTGTTGGTGGTGGAACTCCAGCTACTGCCAAACCTTTTGCCCTTGCCGAATGGCAGGTCATAAAGGACGCTGGCGGTAAAGTTGTCATTGAGGTTCAACTGAGACAGCCCCCAATCCAGTTTGTTGAATCCAGGCAGCGGGTAATATAGCGCGCCGGGATTGGTACCCAAGCCGTCGGTCAGGCCGGAATCGAAATTGCGCGAGTAGGTGTAACTGATCAGGGCATAGAGCCCGTGCCGCGCGCTCTTGGTTTCAGCTCTGACCTGAAGAGAATCGTAACGGGCGGCGCCGATGCTGTTGTTGCTGTTGACGCTCTGATAAGGCAAAGCGTAAGGGAAGCTTCCGAAGCCGCAGCCCAGAGTGTAGCCAGGCGTAAAATTTGCGCCTCCCGGGCAGGCACTGGGCTCATTCAGGTTTTCGTTCACCTGACTCACCAGAATGTGCGCGCCGCGAGAGCCGGCATAGCCCATCGTCAGCACCACATTCCCCGGGAGTTGACGCTCAACACCCAAAGTAAATTGCTGCACCGCCCCTTGCTTGAAGTTGAGGTTCTGAGACTGAATCGATCCGGTGTAAACCTGGGGATTCACAGGCGCATTGTAAACCGCGCCGAGCGGGCTGACCGGTGTAGTAGAAGGAGTCCCCGTCGGAAGAAGGAAGCCGCCAGAGAGCGAACCCGCCGCGCTGCCGTAGGCTAAACAAAAGGTGCAAGGATCCACTTCCGCGTAATACGGCGGGTTCTGCCACAATCCCTGCCCACCCTGATTCCACGCCGAATCGTGGTAGATCGAATATCCGCCCCGAACCGACGTCTTGTCGCTCCCCATGGGTTTCCAGGCGAATCCGATTCGCGGTTCCAGAGCAGTTTTATCAAATTCAATGCCGGCCCTTCCGTTCGTGGCGACGCAAACTGTGCATCCGACTATCCCCGGGCTGCCAGACGGAACGTACCACTTCAGGCTCGCGACGTCGAAATTTGCCTGCCGGTTCGCCTCCTCAGTTTCGGGAGTCGCCAGAGCCCAGGCAAATCCGAGGTTCAAAGTCAGATTCTTGCTAACCCGCCAGTCGTCCTGCACGAAGGGACGAAACAGTTTCCAGCGCCGGCCCGTGGTGGCCCCAAGAAATGTTTGGTCGTGAGCCGCAAACACGCCCATACTGCCAACGAGCAAGTCGCCCATGTTGTCGCCAGTCGCAGACCCAATGTTAACCACGTAGCCGTCCTGGAACGCATTGTTTCGCACGTTCATTTCCTCGGCGCGAAACACCAGTCCCACCTTGATCTCATGTTTGCCTTTAATCAGGTCCAGCGTATCGGAAAACGAATAGACGTTGGTCCCGCCCTGGTAGGGTGCGTATCCGCGATCGCCCACGGAAAAGTAGGTGGACATCTGGAACGAAGTCAGGCCGCAGCTTACGCATTCCTTGGACGATTGGTTCAGACTCGCGGGGTAGCCGGTTATGCCGTCGCACGAACTGGCCAGATCCGCGCCCGGGATGTCGAGCAGCGCGGCCTCGCACGTGCCCGTGCCATAGGAAAGAATATGGTTGAAGATCCGGCTGTAGCCGGCAGTGGCCTGGTTGAAAAAGTTCGGCGAGAAGACATGAGTTTCAGTCACCACCACATTGCGCCCGTGGTTCTCTATGTGCTGGTTGCTGCCAAAGGCATTAGCTTCTGACCAGGTCGGAGACCCGCCCGGGACAAAGTTTGTTGCCTGGTCGTAGCTGAAGCGAGTGAACGCAGAATCCTTGCTGTTGAAATTGTGATCGAGGCGAATATCCCAAGTCCCCTCGTTGAGCTTCCTCACAGGCTGGTTGGAATAATTGAAGCCGGAAGAGTTTGTATTGGGCGTGGGATAAAGCTGAATCACGCTAGCCCCAATCGGATTAACCATGCCCGCAGGAATTACGTTACAAGGGGTCCCGCCAGTTTGTACGCCGCCAGCGATCGGCACGATGCCATTGCCCGCGCCGTCGCACTCAAGCGCGGCCCCGGTATAGGGGTTTTTCAGGTCAGGGAAGCCATCGACGTTCGTTGGGTTCGTTACGTAGTTGAACTGATCGGGACGGGCCACTCCCAAAGGATCAAGGTTATAGTTGTAGTCCCCATTTGTGTCTGGTGTCGTCATGGCGGTTGTTGGAACGAACCCGGTGAAGGGCACTCCCTCGCGCTGCATCTTGGCCTGGTAATCGGCAAAGAAAAACGTCTTGTCCTTCCGGATGGGGCCGCCCAGCGAACCGCCAAACTGGTTCAGATTGAACTTTTGCTTGGACGTAAAGAAATAACGGGTGGCATCAAGGTCCGTATTCCGGAAGAACTCAAATAGCGAGCCGTGCCATTGGTTCGATCCCGATTTCGTCGTGACCAACACCGTCGGACCCGCGCGCTCGCCGTATTCTGCCGAGTAGGTATAGGTCAACACCTTGAATTCCTGGATGTCGTCGATCGCCGAGAAAATCGCAATACCGCCCTCATCCAATTGGTTGTTGTCGTTGCCATCGAGCAGCCAGTCGGTTTCTTGTTCGCGCGACCCTCCAGAGGAAAGCGAAAACGATCCACGCGTCGCCGCTTCACTGCTGGCAGCGTTGGTGAAGAAGCTGACCGGACTCGTCGATGAGGTGGTGCCCGGCGTCAGTGTGGCCAGTTGCGTGAAGACGCGCCCATTCAACGGCAGGTCCGCGACTTGCTCTGACGTGATCACCTGCCCCAGGGTCGCGTTCGACGTCTCCACCGCTACTTCGGTGGCACTGACTTCGACGCTCGAGGAAACAGACGCAGGGACCAGCGAGAAGTTTACTTCCAGATGCTCATCAACCTGCAGCCGGATGTCTTTCTGCTCGGTGGTCTGGAAGCCCTGGAACTCCACGCGAATCGTGTAGAAGGAGACGGGCAGCAGCGGGATCAGGTAATGTCCGGAGTCGTCCGTTTTCGCTTCGCGCGAGAAGCCGGTGCTTGGCGAGGTCGCCTTAACCGTTGCGCCAGACACGACGGCGCCCGCTTTATCGGAAACAGTGCCCGAAAAGCTCCCCGTCGCTTGACCGTAAAGGAGCGGACTGGCCAAAACAACCAGTGAAAAGAAAACGACAACGAGCAGCGCCCTCTTATTCAGCATTAAAACCCCTTTCGGCGGCCCCGCACCGAATGACGAAGTCACTTTTCATACCGCATTGAAACTTGGGAGGTTGTTGGACCGTAGAACGGCCTTATAAATGGCCGCTCCTTCCGAAGTCAAGACTTTTCCGTACCGGCCAAGTGCTCGCTGCCAGTTTCGTTCCCGTTTTGCACAGGTTCACAAAACGAAACCCCGCCGCACCTGCGAGCGTCGATTCTACAAGCATCGATTCCTGCTCAGGATCACGCGGCCCTCGTCAAGCTAGTCTCCGCCTCGAACTTTCCACTCCGCGTCAAAACGCGCGCGATCGTAAAAGGATTTTTGCGTTCCTATACTTGTCGTGGAGAGTCCCGCATACAGATTGGCGCGCCGCACCGCCTCTCGCTCCGGCACTCCTTCGGCGAGAAATGCAGCAAAGCTTCCGATGAATGCGTCGCCTGCGCCTGAGCTGTCCATACTTTTCACGGCAAACGGAAGCACATGTTCGCTCAGCCCGGGCCTCGCGAGAAGCGATCCCTTTGCTCCCAGCGTGATAATGATGCGCCGAATCCCGCCCGCCAGCATTTTCTCCGCGCATGTCTTCGCGTCTTCGACGCACCCCGCCGGGACCCCGGTAATGGTTTCGG
>Ga0210391_10005991_pt1 | contig 10000 bp, 5 predicted proteins | sample IncBWC12OmetaG_FD_160573 | JGI IMG/M metagenome (GOLD analysis project Ga0210391, IMG submission 160573) | Forest soil microbial communities from Barre Woods Harvard Forest LTER site, Petersham, Massachusetts, United States - Inc-BW-C-12-O ...
GTCTGCAACCGCGCGACATCGCCCAGTGCCGCCGCTTCGTACAGATCCAGATCTCCCACGACGCTGCGTAGCCGTTTCGTGATCTCCGGCTTGTTCTCGTAGACGCTCTGCATCAGCACGGAGACGCCATTCTGGTTGCGAGCACGAGCCAGCTCCGGCTCGCGCTCGATCAGGTCAGAAATCTGCAGTAGGTCGTTCTGCTTAACTGCTTCAAAGATGTCATCGCTCATGCTAGAAGGCGGCTGCTCCGGCTTCGGCCACCGTGTGGTCCTGCTCACCCGAACCGCCGCTGACGCCGATTGCGCCCACAACTTTGCCATCGCGCTTCAGCGGAATGCCTCCAGCGAAGATCATGATGCGGCCATGGTTGGAAGCATGGATACCGAAGAACTGGTTGCCGGACTGCGAGTGCGTCGCCAGGTCCTTGGTTGCGATGTCGAAGGCGCGCGACGTAAACGCCTTGTTGATGGAGATGTCGATGCTGCCCATCCACGCGCCGTCCATGCGCACGTGCGCCACCAGGTTGCCGCCTTCATCGGCCACCGCGACGTTCATCGGCTGCCCGATCTCCTGCGCCTTCTTCTCCGCCGCCGCGATCACGCGACGTGCATCTGCGAGAGTTACTCCTGCCATTGCTCCTCCAAAAAGTAAACCTCAAATGTCGAACGGGAAAGCCAGCCGGCTTACTACGCGCCTCAAATCAATCCAAACAGGCTGAACAGCAGCACGGCTAACACGATTAGTGTAATGACGACATACATCACATCACGTTCCAGCGCGAACGCAATCGCCGAAAACAGCACGCGGGCCACCGGCGTCGCAATCAGCAGCAGCAGCCCGAACTGAATGATGGCGCGGGCGCTCATGTGCATCACACCCTGCAAGATCTCAATCGGGCTCTTCAGACTCTCCGGCTCACCGTGAAACGCCGTGTAATTCGGGATTTCATGTCCGTGGTGCGCCAGGTACAGCACAGCGCCGAACAGAATGACGGCGGCCGAAAGGATCACGCCACTGCGCAGCAATGTGCCGATGATGATCTCGATGCGGAGGTCGGTCCAGCCGTTCGCATTCGCCTGCGGAACTTGCTCGTCACTCATATGCGCCCGGTCACTCCGTTGAAGATCATTTCGATGCCCAGCGCCACAATCACCGCGGCAAACAGATAGCGCAGCGCCTTCACGTTGGCCTTCACCAGCACGCGGGCACCGACCATCGAACCCGCGAGCACGCCCAGCATGACGGGCATGGTGATGCCGGGAGCGATGTATCCGCGACTGAGGTAGAGGCCAGCGCTGGCCGCGGCCGTTACGCCGATCATGAAGTTGCTGGTCGTGGTCGAGACCTTGAAGGGGATCTTCATCGCCTGATCCATGGCCAGCACCTTCACCGCGCCCGAGCCGATTCCCAGCAGGCCCGACAACAATCCCGCGCCGAACATCAGGCTGTACCCGGCGGGAACGCCGGTGACGGCGTAAGCCTGCCTGCCTTCCGGAGTGGGATAGCTGCCGTTGAGTTTTAGCTTGTCCGCTAACTTCGAGGATTGCATATGCGGCCCATGCTCCTCGCGATGGCGGCTCGACAGATAGGCGGAGTAGAGCAGCACCAGCCCGAAGACGATGGCGATGGCGCTGGTCGGAACGTGCAACGCGATAGCGGCGCCGACGATTGCGCCGATCGTCGTTGCCGTTTCGAGAAACATGCCAATGCGAATATTGGAATAGCCTTCGCGCACGTACGCGGCTGCAGCGCCGGAAGATGTCGCGATCACCGAGACCAGCGAAGCGCCGATGGCGTAGCGGATATCGACATGAAACAGCAATGCCAGCATGGGGACAACGACCACCCCACCGCCCAATCCGGTGAGCGCGCCGAGAAAGCCTGCGAGGAAGGAGCCGAGCGCGACGAGACCGCTGAACTCAAGAACGTTCATGTTGATCGCCAGGTTGTGCCCGAGGAAGCCCCTCGATACTCCAAGACTACGAGCAGAACGTTTAAGGATTGTAAATGCAGATCGAGTTAGCCGTGGCCGGATCGCCTCATGGCGTTTGCGCCTGTCTCGACTGAGACACTTCCCAACGGCGGCGTGGTGGATTTTGCGCCGGGAACGCGCTACGTTAGAGTCAGGGCGCGGTACCCAAGTGGTAAGGGAGAGGTCTGCAAAACCTTTATGCGTCGGTTCGATTCCGACCCGCGCCTCCAACCTTTTGTCCGCATAAACATTGGCGCTGTTCACACGTCACAAGATTTTTGAGTTATTTTGCGCTACGGTTTTCTCAGTTGTTACGGGAGAACCACGTGGACGCGCCACTGATCGCCCATCTTCGTTCGCCACTCTGCCGGCTGCAAATACGCCGACGACGAGTTCAGCAAACGCTGGCATCAACTCATTGATTGAGACGGGCGGCCAGAATATCTCCTGCGCGGTCCGCCATCGCCATGATGGTCCCCACCGGATGCGCCGGAACGATCGTCGGTATGAGCGAAGCGTCGACGACAGCCACATTGGCCGTCCCCCGGACGATTAGTGTTGCGGGATCGACGCCTCCCTCGCCCTCCGTGAGAGCGACCGTGCCCCCGAAGTGGTTGATCGTCATGCGGTTGTAGTACACACCTTCGACCGGCGAAGGCGCGGTGACATAGTTCTGCACGTCGGCAAGAGAGTGGGGATTGAGGTGGGGATGGCTGATGCCGCCAGGTCCAAAGACAATCTGTAAGTCAGGCTGTTTGGAGAAAAGTTGCAACATGTCAAACACGGCTTGCGCCATCACCTGGATATCCGCAGTTCCGTCGGGTGTGTTGGGTAAATAAATGGCGGGCTGAATGACGTTACCGGATGCATCGATCGAAATCAGGCCGCGCGCCTTCGGGTTGAGCAGCATGCAGTAAGCCGCTATCGCATTGTCTGCATAGTACGGACCGCCGGGCGTGCCCACACCGTTTGGATTCAGGAAGACTTCGACGTTGGGAACATCGCTGTTGAGGCCGTAGTTCAGGATCGAGACCGGCTGGTATTGCGCGTATGGGCCTCGACCGCCGGCGAGATACTGCTGCAGGTCCGCCTGATTGCCTGTGTAGTCTCCGTAGTTGTAGGAGCGATAGGGGACCGAGCCGCTGTAGTTGTACGTGACCATCGACATTACGTGGTCGTACACGCCGACGCCGACCAGCGCATTATCGATGAGGAAGCCCGCTGGTGACTGTCCGGGGAAGATTTCAGATTCACGGCCGCTTGGACCGACACCACTCTGCAACAACAGCTTGGGCGTGATTAGTGCTCCCGCCGCCATGATGAGTAGGCCGCCAGGGTTCAAGCGGACCATTTCGGCGGTGCCCGTCTGCGATTGATCGAGTCCGCTGCGCTGGTTGAAATGCACAGCGACCGCTTCTCCGTCGTCGAAGTCAATCTTAGTGACCTTGCTGCACGAGACGATTTCCAGATTGGACAGCGGAGAACCGCCGGGCATGACCTGCGCGAAGTAGCCGGAAACTGGCCCGACGCGCTTTCCTTGGCCCACAGCTACGTAAGGCCGGCTGTACACGCCGTAACCCGGATAGGGCAAACTGGTGTCGGCTTCCGACCAGCCATTGGCGGCGTAGAGAGGATGAATGATGTCTGCGGGCCCCGTGTTCTGCGGAACGCCATCCGTGGATGGAGTGTTGGTAACCGGCACTCGCGCGCGCACGCGATCGAAGTACGGCGCCATGTCGGCCCAGTGCCACCCAGATGGCCAGCTGTTATCGAAGACCTCCGCAGGATTCGTCTGAAAGAGCATGCCGTTATACATGGCATTGCCACCCAACCCGATACCCTGGAAGCTGAACGGTACCTCAGTGAGTTGATAGGGCAAGCCCAACGGCATGTAAGCAATCTGCGAATATTCACCGGGCACGTCGAAGATCGTTAAATCGCTTCGATCGAGAGCCCATTGAGGGCGGGCAGCTCCGCCAATGGCCGCCGATGTAGGACCACCGGCGTCGATGATGAGAATTCGTTTACTGCCACCAGTGGCGATCCGAAGCTTGGCCGCGACAATGGTACCCGCGGTACCGCCTCCGACGATGATCGCGTCATAGCTGTCGAGCGGTGGGCTGACGTAGCTGCTTCCACATCCAAGCAGACCGGCCACCGGCGACGCGACGGAGAGAGTAAGAGCTGTTTGCGCGGCGCGGCGACAAAAGTCACGACGGCTCACAGGTGACATCGGCACCTCAAGCTTTCACGCGATTGCCTGCAAAGTGACAGGCCATGAAGCTACGCTAGCCGCGTGGCAAGTATAGTGACTCGTCTCTATAGCCTTGCGGGAGTATGCACGGTGCTATAGGTCAAAGCAAGTCAATTCGAGTTCGAGCCACGGCACTTGACTATGATTCTAAGGATAAGTTCCAGACACTTTCCGATTCGGTTTCCATGGGATTGCAGATTGATCCTGCGCTCTTGGCTTTTCCAGAGCGCCCCAGCCTAGTTTTGTGAAGATTCGCCTGAATCGGAATACTCCGATGCCGATGCGCGAAAGCTACGAGCCGCATTCATTGACTTTCATTGCATGTAGCTCAATTCCATGGTACTTTGTCGGGCATCGTCAACAGAGTAGATGTGTGATTCTTGATCAGTGGCGTGCGAAAGTACGCACGCTGATCGGCCCTCTTATCGCTAGTACTCAAGCGAATGCTGATATCGAAAGGTCAATCGTCATGCGCAAGACACTGACCGCTGCTTCTATTGCCTTATTTCTGGCACTTTGTGGTTGTGGCGGTGGTTCTTTTGCCGCCCCCGTCATCTCGCGGGATCATCCGCAGCCCCTGGCCAACGTCCCAACTCAACGTCCCGTGACGGTAACGAGAGAATCGGGCGGTCCCGACTTCTGCACCGGCGGAATCCTTGATCAAGGCGCTCCGCTGGGACAACCGGGGCCTGACCTGGTTATCTACAACACGACCTGCACGGTGGATGGATCGGCCCCCAATCACCAGTACAACTTTCATAACGTCTACATTCTTGGCACCGGCGGCCTGAGCGGAACGCTTGCCTTCAATAATGTGACTCAGGACTTTTACGCCGAGAACATTTTGGTGCAAAACGGAGGCGTGCTGCAGGCGTCAGGAATCGGCGCGGGCAACGACGGCCAGGTATTGCGAATTCATTTGTACGGCGGCGTCTCCGATCCCGGCGTCGTATGCCAAAAGGTTGAGAACGGAGTGGCGTCGAACGACACTACCTGCGGCATTCCCTCGTCCGTGTTTTTGAACCAGATGAGCATGGACTACCCGACATCCTGTACGTCATCCGCGCTTCCCGGCAACGTAAACGATTGCTTCTATCAATATGACGTGTTCGACTCCGGCGATGTCCAGGGGGCGTACTTTGGGCACAAAGTCCTGGCGCTGTCTTACGGAGGAACCATCAATCTCTCCGGCTACAAGGGAGCGCAGGGTGGGGACGATAACGATCCCTCGGTCAACAGCAGCAGTTGGATGAGGCTGAATGCCACGTTGAAGGGCGGCGGAACCGAGACGGCGCTGCAGGTCAGCGGTATGCCCGCCGACTGGACGCCCAACGAGCCAAACGAAGACATCAACATTGTCGTGACCTCGACCGACTATCTGCCGGGGCACGCCGAGCAAATGAAGGTTGCGAGCGTCGACGGCTCAACTATCAACCTGAAGTCGGCAGTAGAGAATCCACACTGGGGTCAAACCTATCCGCTGTCCACCGTTCCCTGTAATGCTCCAGAAGGGTCAACAGATTGTCAGATCGGCCCCGCTTTGCTGACACCGAATGAGAACCCCGCGGACCGCAGCGTGGATGTGCGCGCAGCGGTGGGCTTGTTGAGTCGCAGCGTCCGCATTATCTCCGACGGCGCTTCACCCGGATTGCCCCTTCCGACCTCCGGCCCTGCTGCCTATTTCGGAGGACACACCGTTGTGCGCCAGGGCTTCCAGTCCTATCAGGTTCAGGGCGTTGAGTTTTATCAATTGGGACAAGGAGGATCGAAGGGACATTACCCTGTTCACTTCCACATGGCACGCCAGACGCCTGCCGATACTTATGTCAAAGATTCTTCTGCCTGGGATTCCATGACGCGGTGGTACACCATCCACGCCACACAGGGCGTGACACTGGCCCGCAACGTCGGCTACAAGTCAATCGGGCACGGATATTACCTGGAGGATGGGACCGAGACCGACAATCACCTGAATACCAATCTGGGGGTGTTTGCCCGGGCCGCTGTGACGAATCCACAGAATGATCGGAACGTGCCAGGGATTTTGGCCGCTCCACCGGTTAATGTCGTTGATCCATCCCAGCCGATTGACTCCGACTGGCAGAGCCCCACCCTCTTCTGGATTATGAATAGCTGGAACGACTTCCAGTACAACTATGCTTCTTCGGCAACAACGTGCGGCGTCTGCTACTGGGAACTACCCGGCGCTATCAGCGGACCATCACGTAAGGAGTACTTCACCGGGTATGCGGCAGAGCAACTCGCAACCACCGGTTGGACCGGAACGACACCCCTCAAATCGTTTGTGGGTAACTCATGCTCGTCGGCGATGTTTGCATATCTGAACATAGGCCCCAATGCAGCTGGCTGCCCGGGGGTAACGAACACTGGCGCCACGCAAGCGCTGCAAGCCGTGCCAAACCTTACGGCACCGGCGCAACAAAATCCGCCAATCTCCGATCCGAACTACCCGTACACGCAAGGTCTACGCGACCCAACCCAGTGTCCAGGCGGCGTTTGTCCCACGATCCCGTGCGGTAACAGGGCTTTGCCGAGCGAGCCGTATCAGTTGGAGAACTGTGTGGTTACTACACTGGATCGCTTCACCAGTTCTTTCACTTGGGCCCCGAAGAACTTCTCTGCGATTTGGCTTCGCCGGTGGTGGTTCCTTGTCGAGAATAGCGCTATTACCGACGTACAGCAGGGTGGAATTACGTTTGTAACGGGCGGAGGTTATACGCGTTCCGAGTTGGCGCAGGGTTACTGGTCATTGATGCGCACCAGCGCGCTGGTGGGCAACACGCAAGCCACAAATGGCCAGCCGGCCAATGCCTGGGCCTGGAGCGCCGGTCCATTTAATCCGACGACCCATCTCACCTGTGATTACCAGCGGGGCGATTACTGTCTCTCGGCTGCCAACGGCATCACGTATCTGATCGACTCTAATCAGGCTAACCAGAGATTGATCAACATTTACGATGGTCCGTCGCACGAGGAACGAAATGCCTTCCTCGACATTCCCACCACGCAGATTGGAGCGGCCGCGAACTGCTCCACCTCCGGCAACGGCTTTGAGCGCACGTGCCCGAGTTTTGGATACCTGTATGGGGTCGAGAGTGGCGTACCGCAGGACACTAACGGCAATTGTTATTTACCCAACGCCGCGATTGCCTGGAAGCAGTCCAACGGTTTCTACTATCCTCCCGCGTTCCATTCCGACCAGCTGTTTTTCCAGAATGTAGATATCCGGCATTTCGTCATCGAGCCGCTGTTCGACTCTTCTGGAACGTTCACAACCGATCCCACCCTGATCAAGAACCGGTACTGCACCTGGACGACGGCCCTCTTTAACAACTTCACCGATATCGATCGGCAGACGGTGCTGAATGACGATGATGGCTCATTGACCGGCTTGCTCGCCGATTTGGGTGGCGGCACGACCCGTGAAACGATCTCTGTGAATCGTCCTTATGCACAACAGGCCGGGTTCTACAACGATCCAAAGGTGACGGCTCAGTGCGCTTCGGATCTGCATCCGGCGGGCACGCCGGCGACTTGTCCCCCGGGAACTGCGGATACCAGCCCCAACGAGTACGTGACCACCGGCATGATCGCCAAGTGCGGTATCAACGGCGTAATCGGCGGCGGATGCAGGCAGGGAGGCTTTCCGCAAGGCGTCGATTGCGCCGACAGCCGGTACTTCAGACCACCGAATAGCTACTGCGCCTGGGGAAATTCATGCAGCTCAGGCTCCGGCGGAGCAGCCTGCTACGGGGTGCCGGTCTATCGCGAGTATCTGACCAGCCAGGAGTACACCCAGTACCAGCGCAGCCCAAGCACTTTCAAGAATCCAACGATTCGCATGATGGGACAGGGCAATGGGCAGCGCAGCACCTTGACCGTCAATCATGGACTCTATTACATCGACGATCAGGTTCCGCTCAACGCGCAGTGGAAACCGGGAGACGGTGTTACCAACACGATGTTCAACATCTTCTTCCCCAACGAAACCTACTACGTCTACTTCGTTTACGCCAAGGCTAGCCTGGATCAGAATTATCAGATGTTTGTTGGCTACGGGCTCGATAAGCAAACTGTGATCGACTCGGTTAAACCCTACCGTGCGTTGTTCCCGAGCGATGCTTTTGAATTCCAATCGACCAGTGGCGCGTCGTTCCTCGACGTAAACTATGATGACAAGCCCAAAACAATGGGCGGCACCGGACTGGTCACCGTCCACGTGCACCTGAATGCCTACGCCGATGAGTTCGAAGGAGACAAGCCTCAATTCTGCCAACCGGTAACGTATTGCCAGGCTAACGGTAACGATCAGTGTAAGTGCGCGCCGGGGTCCAGCTGCACCGACGACTCAGTCTGCTCCTGGGCCATCAAAGACATGGACTGCCCGATCGCCGGATGCTTCGCCTTCGGCATCACATTGCCGCAGACCTTCCAGACCGGCACGGCTCCAGACCCACGGCCGGTTCCGACCAAGTTCCCCAGTCAGAACTGGAACACTCCCTTTGACCTGGTCGATCAGACCATTACCGGCGAGCAGTGCCATTACACCGAGCAGCCGCCGACACTCTGTCCAGTCCATTAAGTATTGTGGTTTTTTGCCGGGAAGGCGCCAGCCTTCCCGGACAAAGAATCAGTGGCGGGAAGCCTCAACGGGATTCACTTCGTCGCAGCCTCTTTTTCGCAGGGAGAGCAGTTTCAACCGCTCCCGATCGCCGATGGCAGAGACACAATTGCGAAAAAATACCGGACACGGGAGTTGCACCGTGCCCGGCAATGCCCTTCCGATGATTACGGAGCGAAGAAGCTGGAGATGTCCAGAATCAAGTTCGTCATTCCGGAAGCAAAGGCATCGACTTTACCCTGTTGACCCGACGGAACGATTGCCATATTGGAAGTGACCGCTCCATCGCCGGCGTTCAAGGTTGAGACGACAGGCTGCGCGCCTCCGTCTGGCCACAAGGTCAGATATCCGAGCGGACCTACCGGTATAACCGTCGCATTCAAAGTGTATGCCTGCGATTGCGTTGGCACTCCACAGGGACTTCCTAGAACATCCACAGGAGGGCTCAGCGTGCCGCTGAATGCGCCACCGGCGCCGCGCGTGTCGAGAACCCGGCAAGGCACTGTCGGGTAAAGCGACAATCCGTTCTGGCCGGGTGCGGCGAAGTAGCCGTTCACATCAATCACTAAATCCGAGTTATTGCTCGCAAATGCACTGATTGCACCGTTGGTACCTGCCGGTACGATTGCGGCGTTGGCCGTGGTCGCGCCCGTTGGAGCATTCAACGTCGAAACCAGCGGCTGTGTCTCGCCGCTGCTCCAAACCGTAAGATATCCCAGCCGACCTTGTGGCACAGCGGTGAAGTTCAACGAATAGGCCACCGGCGTCACTCCGGACGGGAAGCAGGTGGTCGCATTCAGTACCGGGAAATTGCGCGGAACGCCTGCCGAGAGAGAAGGAGGCCCGAGCCCATCCGGCTCCTGTGCATTGCGTGTATCAGCCACGCGGCACGGAGGCAGCGGATAGAATGCCAGGGTCGATGGGCTGGACGGTCCGAAGTAACCGTCGATGTCCAGCACCACGTCAGCCGTATTCGCCACGTAGACACTGACTCCCCCATTCACACCCGCCGATACGATAGCGGCATTGGCCTTGATTCGCCCATCCGAGTTCATGGTTGATGTGCTGGGCTGAATCTGGCTGGCTGGCCAGATGGTCAGATAAGAGACCGGTAGACCGCCTGTCGGAATCA
>Ga0210391_10005993_pt1 | contig 9999 bp, 8 predicted proteins | sample IncBWC12OmetaG_FD_160573 | JGI IMG/M metagenome (GOLD analysis project Ga0210391, IMG submission 160573) | Forest soil microbial communities from Barre Woods Harvard Forest LTER site, Petersham, Massachusetts, United States - Inc-BW-C-12-O ...
AAACAGCAGCCGGATCTTGCGGTCGGGAAATTCCTTGATGAGCTTTTCGAGCAGCGGCAGCGCGGGGTCGCCGGGGTCGACGCAGAACACGATCTCGTACTCGGGATAGTCCTGCCGGCAGAAGCTGGCGTAGTTTTCGTAGGCGTCCTCGTCGAGGCCTTTGATCGGTTTCAGGCAGCTGACCGGCGGCAGGAAGTCTGTGTTCGGTGCGGCGTGATGTTTCGCATTCTCGAAAAAACGAAACGTACTGAAGAGTGCGAGCAGGTAATAGACGAGCGGAACCGCCGCGGCGGTCAGGACCAAATATTGGACGATCGCGAGAATCTTTTCACTCCTCGTGCGGTGGACGCAGTCGTTTCCCTGCAGCCGGACGGCAGGAAGTTGCGCCCCAGTCGCCGCACGCCCGGCCGGACGAATTCATTCCGCTTCAGGAAAAGGGAAATGCGGGAAATCGATGCTGCCACCGCGCGAAATTCTAGCATGAAACGGAAATTTTCACGTGCCACGGTGCGGAGGTACTAGGAGGAGCTGGAATTGGGGCTAGGAATTGTTGCGGATCGTGCGCTCGAGAGCTTCCCGCAAAGCGATCTTGGGCTTCCAGTTCAATTCTTCGCGGATTCGGCGGGTCGAGTAGTAACGGTTCTCCGAGGCCCGGACCAGTTGGCGGCGTGAGAATGCGCCCGTGTCAGCCGGGATCAGACGGGCTAGGGGGCGGGCAATGGTCGCCGCCATCACGACGGGCTGGGCGGGCCAGAAGATGGTTTTGCTTTTGGTAATGGCTGTTCGGGCGGCGTGATACTCGCCGAGCGTGAGTCTTTCGTCGTCGAGGAGGATGTATTGGCGCGAGTCATTTCCCGGTTCCCGTGCGGCGAGCTCGATTGCATCGGCTACGTTTTCGACGTAGCTCAACGGGAACGGCTGGTTGGGTCGGCCGAAAACGATGTCGAGTTTGCCGAGCCGCACGCCGATGAGGGCGCTGGGGAGCGGCCTGCCGGGGCCGAAAACGATTCCGGGACGGAGGATCGTGAGCGGCACGGACGAGTGTTTCGCGAATTTCAGGGCGAGGCGGTCAGCTTCGATTTTCGATTGGGCGTAGAAGTCGCGCTCTTCGGGGAGCTCGTCGAAGGGCGTGTCCTCGTCGATCCATTGATCGTCCTGGAGCGGTCCGTAAACGGCGATCGAGCTGAGATAAATGATCCTGCGCGGTTTGGCGCGGAGGCTGGCTTGCAGGATGGCGTCGGTGCCACGAACGTTGGCGTCGAAGAATCCCTGGCGTGTGCTGCGGGCGTCGACCGTCGCTGCTGCGTGGATGATGATTTCCGCACCCTCGACGGCGCGACGGATGGCGTCGGCATCCGCAACGTCGCCGCTGATGACTTCAACGCCTTGGGAAGCGAGGGCGTCAGCGCGAGGGGAGGGACGGGCTAGGACGCACGCTTGGGCGCCATTGGCCAGCAGGCGCTTGATCAGCGCCTGACCGATAAACCCAGTGCCTCCTGTTAGGCAAACACGCATTTCTTAAGGGAATCGCCGGATTTCGCCGCCGAAGGCGCTACAGCGGCCAGAGCCGGTCTCAAATCGTGTTCCTCATGCTGCGGCGGAAGCCGCCACCCGCAAGGCGTTTGGTGCTGCGACGGCGCAGGTGAGACGATGGAGTGTAGCAACGTTCAGTGGGAATTCGCATCGCCACGAGTGCGGCTGTCGGCTTTTTCGACCTGACCCGCCGCTGAAAAGATTGTAGGATATTTGCGATGCTTGGGCGCTTCCTCGTAGCTTGTCTGCTGCTCATCCCGGCCATTCCAATTGCGACGCGCGGATGCACTTGCTCGGATGCTTCGCCGGGCGCTTGTCCCGGTCTGCAGGAGGGCGACGTTGTGTTCATGGGTACCGTGACGGCCCTAGAGGACATCGCCTATGCGCCCCCGAAACCCGCCGACGCATCCGACCAAACTCCCGGTCCGACCGCCGACGCCAGCGCCCAGCCGCCGGGGCAGGATGTTGCGGTGAAAGCGGCTGCCACTGCCGATGCCATCGCGTCGCGACTGACCCGCTACCATTTCCGGATCGACGAGCGGTTTGCGCCCGCGCCGGCCTCGGCTCTGGCCGAAGAGATCGACATATTCTCCGGCGGAGAAGATGGCGACTGCGGTTATCGATTCAAGGCGGGCCAGCAGTATGTGGTCTTCACACACCAGGGCACGGAGGGCCGGCTGTTCGCAACGATCTGCAGCGGCACACGTCCTGCGAGCGAGGCGAAGGCGCTTTTGCCGCAGCTGCGAGCGATGCGCAACGGGCAGCGCGTGGCGTCTGTTTTCGGAGTGCTGCGGCGATCCGAGCCGCCATTCCTAGCGCTGCCAGATGATCCCGATGAGCCGCTGCCGAACGTTTCGCTGAAGCTGCGGTCGCACGACGATCGGTTTGAGACCAGCTCGAACGACGAAGGCGTGTACACGTTTTACGACGTGCATGCGGGCGAATACAATTTCACGGCGCACCTGCCCGTGCGCATGGAATTGACGCACCGCTCGCAGACCGGCGGGCTCGCTCGCTTTAAAATTCCCAATGGGGCGTGCTACGAATTCGACGTGAATGCACTGCCGACCGGCCACATTCGTGGCTCGGTGTTCGGTCCAGACGGCAAGCCGCTGGCGATTGCGTCGGTGGAGCTTTATCGCGCCGGGACTTACAACGACGCCAAGCCGGGACTGTGGGGATTTCAGGGCGCCGAAGGAGAGTTCGACCTGGATCACGTAGGGCCGGGCGATTACATTCTGGTATTCAACCGCACGAACCGCACGGACCCGAATTCGCCGTATGCGCGAGCGTTTTACCCCGGCGTGGGCGAGGAGGCCGATGCGACGCCGATCAGGCTGAAGGACGGCCAGCTGTTGTCGAAAGTGAATATGACGGTGAAGGACGGCTACCCAACTCATCTGCTGCGCGTCCAAGTGAAATGGCAAGGGGTACGTCCGCCCGGTAGCGTCACCATAATGGCAAAAGCCGACAACGGGGAGAACCCCTCGGCCGAGAGGCTCGCCGACGGTTCCTATCAATTCACTTTGCTTGAGTCGGCGAACTACACGATATCCGCGTGGGAGGATTTGACGCCGCGGCGCCCCGCGGCGGCGCGGCGCAAAAGTGCGGATTCGGCGCTTCCGGCCCGAATTGACGCGGATCCTGTCAGCGTGGCCGGCGCGGATAAAGATACGAAGACCATTACGATGACGTTTGTCAGCCCGATTAGCGGGAAGCCTGGAAAATAGATTTGGGAGCGAAATGATGAAAAAGTTTCTGAGCCTGAGCGCGCTTGCGACTCTGCTGATTTTTTCCCTTCATGCCACGAAGGTCACCGCGCAGGAGCCCGGGAAAGACGCGAAGCCGGCCGATGCGGGGAAGTCAGCCGACGCGGCGAAACCGGCGGAGGCCCCCAAGGAAGAGTCGTCGGTGACGGAACACACGGTGCGCATCGGGGATCAGACGATCAGCTACAAGGCGACGGCTTCGACAACATTGTTGAAAGACGATAAAGGGGAGCCGACGGCGCTGATGTATTCGACCGCGTACACGCGTAGCGACGGGAAGGACTTGCGTCAACGGCCGATTGCGTTCATTTACAACGGAGGACCCGGTTCCGCGTCGGTGTGGCTGCACATGGGTGCGTTCGGGCCGCGGCGGGTAGTGACGGACAACGCAGCGCCGACGCCCCCGGCGCCGTACAAGCTGGTGGACAATAGCGAGTCGCTGCTGGACAAGGCTGACCTGGTTTTCATCGATCCGGTGGGGACGGGCTTCAGCCACGCGGTAGGGAAGGCCGAAGACAAGAATTTCTGGGGAGTCGATCAAGATGTGAAATCGCTGGCGCAATTCATCGTGACGTACGTGAGCCGGAACAGCCGCTGGAACTCGCCGAAATTCCTGATAGGCGAAAGCTACGGGACGTTCCGGTCGGTCGCGCTGGGGAATTACCTGCAGACGACCGATGGGATGTACATCAACGGGATCGTGCTGATCTCGAGCGTGATCGACGCGAGCTCGCTGGCGTTTGCCACGGGTGACGACCGTTCCTACATCTTTTACGTGCCCACGTACGCAGCGACGGCTTGGTACTACAAGCTGATCAAGGATCCGCCGGCCGATATCAACGTGTTTGTCGATCGCGCGCGGGAATTTGCCGGGGGCGAATATGCCGCGGCGCTGATGAAAGGCTCGAGCCTGACGGCAGCCGAGACCGCAGACATCGCGAAGAAACTCTCGGCTTTGACCGGGTTGAGCGAGGACTATCTGATCAAGGCTGACCTGCGCGTGGCACTTCCACAATTTGACGCGGAGATCGAGCGCAGCCGCGGGCTGGTGGTCGGGCGCTATGACTCGCGTTTCTCCGGCAATACCTACGATCTGTTGACCGAGAATTCGGAATTCGATCCGTCGTTTACGGCGGTCGTGGGCGCGTTTACGGCGGCTTTCAACGGATATGTGCGCGATGAATTGAAATTCGGGCAGGACAAGGAATACAAAGTGCTGCCGAGCGAGCCTTCGCGGAACTGGGATTGGAAGCACAATGCGGCCCCGGGAGGATTTTTCCCCAGCGCGCCGAATGTGGGGCCGGACATGATCCGGGAGCTGCTCGATAATCCGCATCTCGAGGTGCAGATCGAGAATGGCTACTTTGACAGCGCGACGCCTTTTTATGCCACGGAATACACCACAGATCATTTGCTGCTGCCCGCGGACGCGCGTTCCCGGATCAGCCTGAAGTATTACACCTCGGGGCACATGATTTATCTGCACGACGAGGATCGCGTGAAGCTGAAATCGAATATCGGAGCCTTTTTGGATGGCGCGTTGAAGCCCTAGTTGTTTCCCGCCGGACGCGCCGCGCCCCCCGCTGCAGCCTGCTGCTCGCGGCGGCTGTCGTGCGGTGGGTCTCGCATGCTTCCGCGGGCAGAGTGCGTCATGCTAGCCTGAACACGTGAGTCCTTCTCCAGCCGCGTCTTCCCAGCCGTTCGCACTTCGTCGGAACCCTCATCTTTACGAGATCAATACTTGGTCGTGGCTTGAGAAGCTGGGCGCTCGTCTAGGCAGGACGATTACACTTGCCGAGGTGCCGGATTCGGAGTGGGACGCGCTGGCCCGGCTGGGATTCGACGCCGTCTGGCTGATGGGTGCGTGGAAGCGCAGCCCGGAGGCCCGTAGGATCGCGCTCGATAAGGCCACGGCCCCGAACGGAGCAGCCCAATACGATCGCGCGCTACCGGGCTGGAAGACGGAAGACATCATTGCATCTCCCTACGCCGTGGCGGATTACGTTCCCGAGGTGCGCATTGGCACGTGGCAGGTCCTCGACGCCGTGCGCGCCAAGCTGCACGAACGCGGTGTGGCGCTGTTTCTCGATTTTGTAGGCAACCATACGGCGCTCGATCATCCGTGGATCCGCAGGCACCCGGAATTCTACGTGAACGGCACGGCGGAGGATTATCAGCGCGATCCCGCGAGTTTTTGTCGCGTGGAAACACCGCGCCGGGTGTTTTATCTGGCGCTGGGGCGCGATCCGTATTTCCCTCCGTGGCCGGATGTGGCGCAGCTGAACCATTTTTCCGAACAGATGCGCGCCGCGCAGCTGGCCGACCTGCGCACGATCGCGGCGCATTGCGACGGCGTACGCTGCGACATGGCCATGCTGCACCTGAACGATATTTTCGAAAGGATCTGGGGCCATCTGCTGCGCGGGACCACGGCGCCCGAACAGGAATTCTGGGAGAAAGCGCACACGTCCGTGCCCGAGCTGATTCTACTAGCCGAGGCATATTGGGGGACGGAATCGCGCTTGCTCGATCTGGGCTTTTCCTACGTTTACGACAAGGGCCTCTACGATGCTGTGCGTGACCGAAATATGGCGGACGTGCAAGGACGTCTGTCGGCCCCCCGGGCGGATCAGAACAAACGGGCGCGCTTCTTGGAAAATCACGACGAGGAGCGCTGCGCCGCGGTCTTTGGCGCGAACCGCCGCATTTGTGTGGGATCGCTCATGGGCACTTTGCCGGGAATGCGCTTTTATCATCAGGGCGAACTGGAAGGCGCGAGAATTCACCTGCCGATCACGCTGCGGGTTGCCGCGGATGGAGACGTCGATCCTGCCGCGACTGCTTTTTTTGCGAAGCTTTTGCGGACCACGAAGGACCCGGTGTATCACGGCGGCGAATGGAGTCTGCTGCCGGTCACGGCGGAGGGCGATGACACGGCCGGAAACCTGGTGGTTTATGAATGGCGATCGTCGAAAGCGTGGAAAGTGATCGCAGTCAATCTGGCCGATCGAGCGTCGCAGGGCCGCGTGCATTTCGGACAGCGGCAGTGGGCGGCGAAAGAGTACAGTTTTTACGACGAGCTCTACGACGTGCGCTATGTTCGCACCGCGGAGGAACTGAGCAGCATGGGTCTGTTTGTCCTCCGCGGGCGATTCGACGCGCACTGGTTCAGCGTCACGCCACTTTGAAATGTCGAGGGTTTGTTCATTCGGTTCCCGGCCTGCCGGCGACTGCCGCACGCTTGGGCAATTCTGATATTCTTCTCGTCGTGCGGATTTCCAAATTTCTCGCCGTTTTTCTTGCCGCTGTATCGCTTCTGGTTTTCGGCACCTTGGACGCTGCTCCCCAGCCGCCGCCGCAGGCGACGGCCGCTCCTGCGCAGGAAACGCCGGCACCCCCCGCGGTTGCTCCGCCGCAGGCGCCGAATCCACCTCCCGTGCTGCCGCCGAGCGGGCCGATCATCGTCCTCGATCCGGCGCATGGAGGCACGGATGCCGGTGCGCGCGGCGAAGCAGTCGCAGAAAAGGACATCGTGCTGCAGATCGCGAGATCGGCCCGTGCCGCGCTCGAACGCCAGGGCTACCGCGTGGTGATGACGCGCAACGACGATTCCAATCCCTCTTACGACGACCGTGCAGCGATGGCGAACGGATATCGCGATGCCATTTTCGTGAGCTTGCACGTGGCTTCGACCGGCACGCCGCGCACGGTGAGGACCTACTCGATGCTATTTGCCGCCCCTGCCGATCCGCTGGGGGCCGCCGCCGGTGGTGGGTCGGCGCGAGCCGGGCCGCCCGTGGCGCTCGTTTCCTGGGCGGAGGCGCAGCGAGCCTATGTCGCCGCCAGCCGCCGGCTGGCCGACTTGATTCAGGGTGAATTCGCTCAGGCCTTCGCGGGATCGCCGTCCAATTCCGAATCGGTGCCGGTGCGGGCGCTGCGTTCGGTCACCGGTCCCGCCGTGGCCGTCGAGATTTCGAGCATCTCGGCGGTGACGCCGGATGCGTTGACGGCGTCGGGTGAGCCTCTCGGCAACGCAATAGCGCGCGCGATCGTCACCTTCCGGCAGGCGGGCGCCGGAGGAGGGAAGTAATGCCGCGCGGCGTAAAAATAGCGCTGGGGCTGCTCGTTGTGGCCGTGATCATCGGCTTGATCAGTTTCCGCGGCATTCAGCGGCGCGTGAAGCGTCTTGCGGAACTGCAGACTGCCGATGAAAAGGCACGGCATGAGATTCTGGCTGCGCCGATCACCACATCCTCCGACGTCACCCAGGCCGCGAAAATCTATTGGGCGGCAGGGCCTGACCATATCGCGCCCGTCGAGGTCCAACTGCCGCTTTCGGCGAATCCAGTGGAACGCTGCCGGCAGCTACTCCATGAATTGACGGTAAATCCCCCCACGCCTGGACAGCGCACGATTCCAGCCGATACCACCGTGATGGGTTTTTACATTTTGCCCGACGGCACGGCCATCGCGGATTTTTCCGACGCGCTTTCCTCCGAGATGCCTTCCGGAATTCTGAGCGAAGAGATGGCCGTGGATTCGATTGCGCAGACGCTCGAGAGCAATGTTCCAACCCTGCGCCGGTTGAAGGTTCTAATTCACGGGCAAGAAGTTGACACGCTCGCCGGAAACGTGGACTTGACCGGTTTCTTCGATTTGAATCCGCCAGCGCCGGCGGTTCCCCCGACAACCGTGGCGGCCAAATCCGCCCGCTAGCTCCGCCGTATGACTCCGTTGACGCTTCGCCCGCCCGGCTTCCAAATCTTCGGGTGCAGCGGTTGACACCTTGGCGCCCAGTGGTCAAACTTACCTGCCAATTTTGGGACCTAGCAGGTTCGGGGCGGGTGGACGGAAACCCACGCGGAACTTGAATCCAGGAGAGTTTCTTGCGAACAGACGGGCGCGGGGCGGCTGATTTGCGGCCGGTGAAAATTACGCCGGATTTTATTTCGACCGCCGAGGGCAGCGTCTTGATCGAGGCGGGCCACACCCGCGTGATCGTGACGGCCACGGTGAACGACGGCGTGCCATCGTTTCTGAAAGGCACCGGTAAGGGCTGGGTGACCGGCGAATACGGGATGTTGCCCCGTGCCACCGAAGAGCGCACGCCGCGCGAATCGACCCGCGGCAAACAATCGGGGCGGACCCTCGAAATTCAACGCATGATCGGCCGCACGCTGCGTGCCGCAACCGACCTAAAGGCCCTTGGCGAGCGTACCGTCTGGGTGGATTGCGATGTGATCGAAGCCGACGGCGGAACGCGCACGGCGTCCGTCACCGGCGCGTACTGCGCGCTGGCTCTCGCGCTTGAACGTCTGGTAGCGGCGGGCATGATGCGTTCCATACCGCTCCTCGATTCGGTGGCCGCCACGAGCGTGGGGATCGTCGACGATGAGCTGATGCTCGATTTGGCGTACGAGGAAGACTCCCGCGCCCAGGTGGACATGAATGTGGTAATGACAGGAGATGGCCGTTTCGTCGAGGTACAAGCGACGGCGGAGGGACGGCCCTACACCAACGAGGAACTGGACCAACTGCTCGATCTCGCGTCAGGCGGAATCCGCCAACTCGCCAAACTGCAGCAGGAAATCGTCCGCGTGAAATTCGGCGGCCGGGCGCGCTAACGCGCCGTCGAACTCCATGCGCCCGCGAATACTCCTGGCCTCGTCCAACGCGGGAAAATTGGCCGAATACCGCGAACTGTCCGCGGGCGCGGCACTCGACATCGTTCTGCTGCCCGATTTCGAAAAATTTCCCGAGTTCGACGAATCCGCGCCGACGTTCGCCGAAAATAGTGCCGGCAAGGCCCTGCACTACAGCCGCTACAGCGACGAAATCGTGCTCGCCGACGATTCCGGCCTCGTGGTCCCGGCGCTGGACGGCGCGCCCGGTGTTCGTTCGGCGCGCTACGCTGGCCCCCACGCATCGGCGGCCGACCGCGTGGCGAAATTGCTGCGCGAGATGTCAGGGAAAACGGGTGACGAACGCCGTGCGCGATTCGTCTGCGTGATTTCAATCGCGCGCCAGGGTCGGGCCGTCGCAATCGTCTCCGATAAGGCCGAGGGCTTCATCGCCACCGAGCCGCACGGAACAAACGGATTCGGCTACGATCCCGTTTTTCTATTCCCCAGTCAACGCCGCACCTATGCGGACGTCACGTCACGCGAAAAGAATGCGGCAAGCCACCGCGGCAAGGCGTTTCAGCGATTGCTTGACGCCCTGGCGCCATAGAAATAATTAGCGCCTTCCTACAGGCTTTCGCATCCAATGGTGGGATAGAAATCTGCTTGCCCGTCGGTCCCTGGGGGAGTACAAAGGGACCCCTACTTGAGGTGACGAATGGCAACGTCCCGAACAGCGCCTCAACTCCATCCGGGATTACTGGCACGATTGCAGGAAGCGCGGGCGCGCACGGACGCCCTGTTTGCACTGCTGCCTCCGAATTCCTTTTACGAGCGGCCGGTGCCCGAACGCCATCGATTGATCTTCTACCTGGGGCATCTGGAATCCTTTGACTGGAATTTGCTTTCGCCGGCGCTCGGGCTCGCTTCGCACGATCCGGAATTCGACAAGCTCTTCGCGTTCGGCATTGATCCCGTCGATGGCGGTCTGCCGACGGACGCGGCGGAAGATTGGCCGAGCATCGTTCGAGTGGAGACATATAACTGGCGCGTTCGAACCCAGCTGAGCGACGCTC
>Ga0210391_10005995_pt1 | contig 9998 bp, 7 predicted proteins | sample IncBWC12OmetaG_FD_160573 | JGI IMG/M metagenome (GOLD analysis project Ga0210391, IMG submission 160573) | Forest soil microbial communities from Barre Woods Harvard Forest LTER site, Petersham, Massachusetts, United States - Inc-BW-C-12-O ...
GAAATTACAACTGGGTGGTTCTACGCGTGCCTAAATTCACTAGCGCTGGTCGATCCATCCCGCAAGCTTTCAGTCCCCCGCTCTCGCAGATTTTTCCAGCGCGGGTGAGGACCTGGGAGGCACAGCTGCGCCGAGCGCCTGGCGAAAGAGATCCACAGCGCGCTGCCGGTATGCGGAAGCGGCTATCTTTGCCTCAAAGTAAGTTCTTGCGCCAAGGGAAAGTGATTCGTACGTGCTCTGGTCCATATCCACGCAGCGCTGAATCGTTTCTCGCCATTGCGCGCGATCTTGGAGTGGCAAATCCCAACCGGCTCTGCTTTTTGGCAGCGCCCGCCAAGGTGTCTGGTCGCTGGTCAAGACGGGACACCCGGCCGCAAACCCCTCGATGATCGTGTAGCCGAAGTTTTCTCCGAGCGTCGAAAGGAGCTGGAAGTGGTAGCTGCCGAAGACCTGCAACACTTGTTCTGGCGCCAGCGGTCCCTTATAGCTGACGCGAACCGAGTCCGGCAGCCGCCGAATCTGTTCTTCACATTGTCTCCAATAGGCCGGGTCTTCGATGGGACCATAAATGTCCAGTTCAATTTCTCCAACCGTCGCACCCAGCAGTTCCAGCACGAACTCGAGATTCTTCTTCCGCGAGACCCGGGAAAGGAAAACGAATCGCACGGCTCCGGGCTCTTTCGCAGGTCTTGACGCCGGTGGTGGCGCAGACAAGAGGCTGGGATTCGGTACGTCCGGAGCGACTAGCATGTTGCCGTTGCCCCCGGAGCCGTCACGCACCACCATGGAACGAATGTGCGCCTCCTCCAGCTTCGACGATGCTTGCCACGTCACGCCACGATACAGCCCTGCGGCAAATGCCAACTTGCGGTAAGGCCATTTGCGAAAGCGCTTCAACTCCAGCGCCCCGGGTGAAAACTCGCCGCGTGGAGCGAGGACGATACCTGCTGGCGGCAGAAGACCGAGCTTGCGAAGCAGCAACGTTCGAAAGGTAAACCGCGAAAAAAAACTGTTCAAGTAAATAATGTCTGGATGGATCTCCCGCACTTTCCGCAGCAGGCTTCGCAGCGAGATCTCGCACGTATAAAACACCTGAGCCTTGCCGACCGTGACCCAGTGGTTTAACGGCACACTCGTATAAGGTTCTCGATCCGTCAGATCGCGGTCACGAGTGAAAACCCAAAATTCAAACTCGTCTCCCACCAACTCGATCAGGTTGGAAATGGCGGACACCGCGCCACCCGCTTTATAGCCGGGCAAGTACCAGTCGGCGAAAACGAGAACGCGCGGCTTCATCTGCGATTAGTGGTTCCTACCCCGAAACCTGGCTACTCGGTCGACTGCGTTTCGAGGATCGACAAGACTGAGTCACCACAGCGGATCGAGCAAGGGCTGGGAGGAGCGCTCCTGCATCTTTGCTCAGCCTACAGTGGAATCAGCCGGGGTCGTCCCTCGTGGGCGTTGCGACAACCCCACAATTGTCGCGAGCGGATACAAAGTCCAAAAGACGGTCGAGGCGCGATTAATCGTAAAGGATGGCGCGCCTAATGCGGCAATTACCGTCAGCACCAACATCATTAATGGAAACACTAACTCGGCGTTGTGCCGAAGTAACCTGCGGCCACGAGCGAGGGCTCGATAGATCATGGAGACGAAGACGCCCAGCCCTAGAATGCCGCCGCTGGCGAATGCCCACAAGAATCCGTTGTCAATCACCTGATACGGCGCAAAACCAAAACCAAAGATCGGGGATATCCTCCATACTTCAGAGAAATATTCCGTGACCTGCGTTGGATCTCCCCCAAAACGATTCGCGCTATAAAGGTCAACAAGATCTGCCCCTTTTTCGGGCGCAAGGAATCCCATAAGAAACGTGAATCCATTCCAAAGCTCGCTAACGGAGATAGCGTAAAGCATGACTCCACTCACGACCACGGCGCTTTTCAGAGTGAAGATATGGGTCCGGCGAGGTTTGGACATTAATGAGAAAATGAAAGCAAGCGGTATGCCTCCGAAGATGAATACCTTCGAAACAGAAATGAGGCCACCGAACAACAAAGGCAGCAATCGGCCCAGCTCCCAGAACGCTGCCTGCTTTCGTTCGCCCTGCAGCCAACACCACGCCAACAATCCAAGAGAATAACAAAGCCCTGCTTCGAAGGGCTGGTTGAAGATTCCTCCAAGGCGTCCATTCTCTACGGAGAGAACCCACACCGAGTCGGATTCTGCACCGTTGGTAGGAATCCATGGAAGGAATAACCCCAAGCTGCCTGTTCGCATACACCAGAGAATCAAAATGGAATTCAGACACAACGCCCAAACGAGTACGTTCGCAGCCCGACGCAGGACCGTCGCTAACTCGTCGGCGGAAAGTGTATGCGCCAACGCGCACACCAGAGCCACCACTACCAGCGGTTGAACCTGGTGCTCGACGGCAGCTAACAATCTTCCGGTGGAAGGAGCTTCTCGCGCCAGGCTCGACGACCAGAACAGACCCATCAACTGACAAATTCCGAGGCCGAGCCAAAGATACATCATGGTGGAAAAGTAACCCCAAAAAGGAAAGCGAAAAAGGTTCGAGTGCAGAACCAGAAAGAAACAAAAAATTCCGTAAATCACAACGTGCTCAAGTTTCAAGCCAGAGCCACCCAAATAGGGGCCAAGCGCCGCAAGAATCAAAGCGGATGGCAGCCACAGCAGTGCCTTATTCGGGGAGGATTGCATTTGGGAGTTGCTCAAACTTGCGTGACTTCGATCTGAGTTTATTTCCGTGAATTGGAATGCCGCTCTTCATCGAACCATTACGCGATTCCAGGGCGCTCTATCGCGGAAAGCACTCGACACAAATTCTGAGGCGGAGCGAATATCCTGATAACCACTATATTCCCGGGAATAACCCCGCGGCGTAGGCCTCATGCCCCGCCTTAGGTAGTACCAGCCCCTCGCTCCGAGTATTCCGAAAATTCGCGAGGCGATAGATAGCCATAAAGATGTTGTTGCTATCCCCGGAACAGAAGCTCGGCCGGAAATGGCGCTCCGGATTTCGTGAGAGTATTCCGCATGTCTAACAAGACACAGCGCGTATAGATATGCGAAGTCGAACGCAGACTGCATTTCCTCCCAATTCGTTCGTCTCGCCGCTTCCAGCGCCGCCTGTGCCCAAACGGTTTCGATACTAAAAAACTTCGGATTACCTTCCAGCCAGACTACGTCGCCAAAAGCCGCCATGTGCGGGTCGTTCTTTAAATCTCCGTGATGCTGGTTTTTGGCAGCTCTTCCGGAATTGCTGCCTCCGGAGTTGCCGGGAATTGTTAAGGGTATATCCGTGCATGCTTGCCGACGCACCTTGCGCGCGAGGGCCATGGCCAGATAGACATCCGGGCTGACGCCGAAACAATACGCTCCCGTTTCCGCCTTCAGTTCCTCCAATAGCGATCTTCGAGCAACCCCGTGGTAAACTTTGGGCAGCCATCCGGCTCCCTGCCCTGCACGCCGCATGCACGCGAATGCCTCGCGTCGCGGATCTCCATCCCATACGCGCCCTTCCCACTTGTCCGCATATAGCTTTCCGGCGTGCCGCTTTCCCCAATACCAATGCACTAAATCAGGCCAACAATAACGAATCGGTGTGTCCGGTGTCAGCGCATCCAGTTTCTGTTCATGAGCCCAGCGGCAGCCGTCCAGCAGGGACGCCAGAACCGTATCGTCGTCGCCTATCAAGCACACGAACTCGCCACTGGCCATCGCGAATGCGTGGTTGTGGTTGGCTGTCATAGATAGAACCCCATTGACGCGCTCGTACACCAGCCGCCGGTCGTTACCTCGATGCGCGACCCAATCATCCACGGAGCTATCGTCGCTATTGTCACTAACCACGAGTTCGAAATCCTCGCCCGACAGCTCCAGGATCGATTCGATCATCGAGATCGCGTATCGTCCTCGATTTCTAGTGGGGACGACGATACTCAAAAGTGGCTGATGCTCGACCATAGGTTTTTATCTCGAAGTTCAACGCCGCATATCATCTGAAGGAAATGAGTTCACCACTTGACAGCGACCCGCGCGCAGCTGGCCACCCATTCCTACAACGGTTCATATCTACTCCCACAGCACCAACCCTGTGCCTGCGAAATGTCCAAAACTCGTCAAGTCCAGCTTAGGACGTTCAATTTCTCTCCAGAATGCCAGCATCGTCCAGTAGCGTATGTCGTCGAAAATCACCAAACACGACCTCTTGAGTCCAAATCGTTCGAAGTTTTGAAACAAATTCTTCTCGAACAATCCGTCTTTGGGCCCATCGACGAAGATCAAGTCTGCATTGCCAAATATCTCGCTATATTCACGATAGGTTGCAACGCATCCCGGATCTCCGATAACTTGTCGGAGTCGACCATCCTCAAAATCGGCATTGCGAAGGAAGCTACCCTGTTCACGCCCCATACCGTCGCGAAGTTGATCCCATCGGACGATATCAAAAGTGCAAAGTCGCGCGTCTGGCGCCATTGGCGGGCACATCGCCAAGGCACTGAGCCCAGTATTTGTGCCAATCTCCACAATAGACGTCGGTTGCAGCAGCGATACGAGGCTAGCCAGCAAACGGTAGTGTTCGCCGGGCCAGCAAAATACCCAATCCGGTGCGTTACGCTCACGCATCAACGGGAGTTCCTCGCTCCTGCAGCGGTCAATGAGCTTGGCTCCCAACTCCAGAAGGACGTCACTCGATTTGCCTGGCGAATCGTGCACACTGCTGACTGCGCTGATCAATATGTGCTGCGCCGCCATCTGACTGTGAAGTCTGCGCATTTGCAGCCGCATGCCCAAGTCGCGATACTGAAAGATCGCATCCAATGGCGGCCCGATGAGCTTTTTGGCAATGTTCGCTAACATTTTGTCGAACCTGAACTGATCCGCCTTCGTAGATGCGCGTGAGCTTTTTGCACCTCGGCGCTCATGCCCGGGCCTGACTGCCGTCAAGCCGGTTTCCTTGTCCTCGGGATGATACGCGTCATCCGCACTCGACGACTGCATGCGATTCTTGGGAATTGATGGCATGACGGGCTCGGTGCCTTGCCTTACGTCTCTTCTTCGTCCGGGTAAATTAGCTGGCCCTGGAATTGGTCAGACCGTTCCATCCGGCCTTGAGTGAAACCAACAGGATCGATAGAGAATCGATGTCATACGCCCAGAAGCTCCTCGCTGACATTTTCAGACGAGACACGCAGAACCCGATCAGAACGGCGAGGTTCAGACATTGGGCAGCCAACGCGGCGGACGCGATACCTACGATGCCATATCGCGCGCAAGCCGGAATACCAAACCCAACCAGCACGACAAGCCCGAGCAGATTTGAAATGATCCCCGGTCGAGGATGTCCCGCGGCACGCAGGCCCTGCTCGAGCACCTGTTCCATGCCCCACACCACCGTCGAGCCGATTAACAGATACGTTGCGGGTACCGCGCCGCTAAATTGCGCCCCAAACATCAAACGAATTAGCCAAGGAGTTACGACAAGGGCCAGCAGCCCGACGCCAGTGACCGCCAGTTGCGCCACTCGGAAGTGCTGCCCCAACGTCTGCAATGCTTTTTGCACGTCCGTTTCTCCCGCCACGGCGGAAAAGCCTACCTGGAGGAATGGATTGACGGCGCCAATCTGTCCGAGTGCGATCGCCTGCGCCACCGCGTACAGCCCAATCGCGTCGGTGGAAGCCATTCGCACAAGAATGAACATATCCGCTCGGTATAACGCGATACTGACCACCGTCGGAAGATAAAAGCTGACGCCGCGCTTCAACAGTCGCTGCGCCGTTGTCCAGTCCGGCAGTGTGTGAGAGATGGACGCCCGGTCCATCTGTGCGCGCCACGCTGCAACGATCAGCGCCCCTGTCAGGATGCATGCGGCAAAGGTCGCCGGCGTAACGTGGCCGCTGGCCCACGCTACAGCAAGTGCAGCGACATAAAATAATCCCGGGAGCGCAAGAAGTAGGCTGAAGCGGCCAAACTTGCCCCTTCCCTGATCACTGCCCATCAAAGTGTGCGTAATGTAAACCATGGGAAGATAAATCATAAACCAGCGTGAAGCAGAAAGCAGATGTGACTTGTCCGCGGGCAAATACAATGGAAGCAGTTCCGCCAACAGCAACGCTTGGATGGCGCCGAGCCCCACCGCCAACCAGAAGCTCGTTGCGATCACAGCGGCGGAGACTTCATCTGCTCGGCTGACTTCATAGGCGACGCTCCGCGGTAGCTCCAATAGACCTAACGGTTCCAGCAACATGGGCAAAAAGATAATGACCGCTAGCTCTCCACGTCCTTCGGGACCGAGCAACCGAGCCGCGAGCACTCCGGAAACAACACCCAGTATCCGAATGGCGACTGTCGCAGCAAACGTCTGAGCATAAGCGCGTCGGTTCGAAAAGCGTGCGCGAGGGAGCTCTGATACTACCGGTTGTTCCTCCGCGAGAACGGCTAACTCATTCGGCGAAGCCATCATGACCTCGATTTCGACGCAATCATCAGTCAACGTGAGCTTGACGCATTAATGGATGAGCTCAAATCGCCGCCACATCGGCGGAATCCACTTCGATCATCGCCGATTGGCGAATCAGGTCAATGGACAACACCAGGCGCACGCGGCCTTTCTTGCGCACCAGCGCGCCTTCCATTCCTGCCAGTGCTCCGCGCACGATGCGCACCCGCCGGCCCATGGTGAGATAAGCATGCGGTTCCGAGCGTAACCCGCGCCCCAGCACTCTGCGCAGCGCCTCGATTTCAACGTCGGGCAGCGCTGCGGGACGATTGTCGAATCCCACCAAACGAACCACGCCCGGCACCACCAACACGCGCAAACGCTCTTGCAGCGGGATGCGCACGAAAATGTAGCCAGGGAAAAGGGGCAGTTCCATTTGCTTGCGACGGTCTTTCCAGCAGCGCACGGTTTCATAGAGCGGCAGAAAATGTTCCACTGTGCGCGTTTGCAATTGCTCTGCCACGCATTTCTCGTGATGGGATCGGGTGTACGCGGCGTACCACTGCGGCGTGGCCTGCGCGTGTCGCACACCGGCGTCGAATGTTGCGGCGAGCGATTCCTGCGAATGTAATTGCGACTGCGGCTGCAATGAAGTCGTTTCCGTGTCCATCAGCATACCGTTCTGTCCTTATACAGCTTCGCCCTGTCACTTACAGAGAAAAAGTGACCTAACCATAATACTTTCTGTAGCTTAGACAGATTTCCGCCCTTACGCGGACGCTGTCTTGCTTCGTTCCTCAGTCTGCTTGCCATTCTTGCCCGAATGCCCATTCGCACTCGAAGTCCCGTTCACTCCGTTGGCGGTCGCCCACGGCATCCCCGCCCTAACGGTCCCGAAAACTTCCTGCGCGAATTGCATCCCTGGATCCCGCGGGTCAATCTGCCGCCAACGCGCCGCGCCAAGCACCCAAGCCGCTCCCAGCAACATGGCGCACGCGGTTCCCGCCAAGATGATCATCAAACGCGGCGGAAAGGACTTCCGTTCCGGTACTTCCGGTCGATCGAGCACCTTCACCGAAGGGATTTCTTTTGCTTCTTGCACTTTTGCCAATTCAAACTGCTTTGTCAGGGTCTCGTAAACAGTTTCCTCCACTTTTAGCTGGCGGAACTTATCTGCGTACGGCACGCCCAAAACCGGCAATTGACGCAAAGTTGGATACGCGTTGTCTGTGGTGCTTTGGTCGCTGGGGGCTGTTCCGCCGGACGTGCCTCCCATCTTTTGCAGCTGATTGCGCAGCTCGGCAATGCGAGCTTGGGTGGAGCGCACTCGAATATTGTTGTCGGAATAGATCTGCCTTAAGCCTTCGAGTTGCGATTCCGCACCAATCAGCTGGCCTTGTAGTGACGCGGCGCCTTCTAGCATGGCCCTGCCCTGAGCGGAGATGTCGATCGTCGCGTTCTTGCTTGCAAATTGGCTGAAATCCTTTTCCGCTGATTCCAGGTCGACCTTAATTTTGTCCAGGCGCTCTTCCAGAAATACACGCTCGCGGTGCGCGGACGATGTATTGAGCTGTGCAAGAAGCGTATCGAGTTCCTCGATGTACGCGCCGGTGATAGCCGCCGCGCGCTTGGGGTCATGATCGGAAGTGGTGACAGTAATCACGCCACTTTTGCGGTCCTCGGTAATCGCTGTGTTCTCTTCCAGGTGTTTTCTGGCTGAGTCCTGCAGTCGCTTCGAATACACTTTCTTCAAATCGAATCGTTCGATAATGCGATCTTCCGCCGTGCGGCTGTGCATCACCGCGACGAACACCGCACCGGTGGTCTTCGCTCCCAGAAGGTCGCTTGCGAGGGTCCCCAGCCCACCAGAACCTCCATTCTGGCCGCCGCCGAGCATCGCCATAAGAGCCAATCCGCCGCCTTGCTGCGATTCGGGAGGCATCAGGCGCGCGGTGGATTCGTACTCGCTGGGAATCAGAAACGCGATAAGCGTCGCGACGAGAAATCCAGCCAGCACGCAGTGCCAAACAAATCGCCGCTTCGCCCACACCAGGCGCAGCCTTTCCAGAATGCGTTCACGCGAGAGTCCACCGTTCCACTCCGAAGCGAGAATCTCCTGTGCGGCCGGAGTCGGCGTCATTACCTCGCGTGATTCGGATGATGTCGGCGTCAAGTTGAACTCTTCCCGATTCTGCTCACGTTCATGGTGTCGAACTCCCGTTGCTCTGCGCTGCTCCGTTCCGCGGCCGCGTCAAGTGCGCCGGCCATTCCAAATTCCCCGGCTGATAACTGATCCCTACCGACGAAGTCCAATTCGTCTGGCGCGTGGATGCCAGCACTGGCGCCAGCCACGTCTCGTGTTGCACCGACGCCGATACGTTCAGAACCCCCTTCATCCACACGTTCGCTTTTACCCACTCGTCGTTGACGCTCTCACCGTGTGGAATGAAGTCTGGCGCGACCGTCGCGTGCCGGTAACCGAATTGCAGCGAGCTTTTCGGGGTAAACCAGTAGTTGCTCCACGCCTGAATGCCGGTTCCCTCTCTGCCGATCCAGCTGCCAAGTATGTTGCCTTTGTTGGTATACATATCGCGGTAGAAACCGTCGTAGTAGATGTACTGCCCATTGCGAGCCGACGAGACGGAATTCGTGTTCGTGCTCTCGACCCTTAGGTCCAGCTTCGATATCTTCGGGAAATGCGTCAGATAGATACCTGTATCAATGCCGGCGCGGCGCGGAGCAGCGAGCGGCGAAGGGTCGTCATCCGAAATCGAATCGGAATAAATGGACAGCCAATCGCGCACGAATGGCAGCCGGTAACTAAAATAAAATCCGCCGTAACGTTTTCCGGGATTTTCATTCGGGCCGTACTGCACTGACGATTTAAAATAATCGAAGTAGCTGTTAAAAACGGCCGCGGGAGTGATCGCGCGCCCGACTCCTCCGAATTCAGCGGTCCTGGAAAATCCCAGCTCCAAATTTGGTGTCGGTTTCAGCGTGATAACCTCGCCGTGGACCAGGGGCCGCGGTGGAAAATCGTTCCCTGATAGTTTGCCAACAAAGAAATCTGTTTTGATCGGCCCCAGCCAGTGAAAAATCCAGGGAAGGACGAAGGGCTTGGTCCGACTCGCCCGAAACATATAAATAGGCTCTGCATTGTCGCTAAAAATCAGAACGCTGCCCTCTCCAGGCCCCCACCACAAGCTTTGTTTGCCGAACGCAAAATTCCAATCCGCAACCTTCGCGGCGACGTATGTATCCAACAGCCGAAATTGATTAGTCACGGGAATCGGGGCGGCCTGCTGCACCGGAGTGGCATCCAGCGTTGCGATCAGGTTCTGTGTGTCCTGGGAAAATCCCGGCGCCGACGGCGCATGCTGATATTCGCCGCGCACATAGAGTGTGAAGCGCCCCCAACTGCCATACCCGGAGAATCCGTCATAGGAGTTAATCCCCTCTTGGTACGGGCGCCCGTAGTTGTTGATGATGGTCTGTCCGAAATGGCGGCTATCGTTCAGAGGCGGGCCGTTGA
>Ga0210391_10005996_pt1 | contig 9998 bp, 8 predicted proteins | sample IncBWC12OmetaG_FD_160573 | JGI IMG/M metagenome (GOLD analysis project Ga0210391, IMG submission 160573) | Forest soil microbial communities from Barre Woods Harvard Forest LTER site, Petersham, Massachusetts, United States - Inc-BW-C-12-O ...
GTAATCTACGCCTATCAAATACATGTTCGGCTCCTTCCTCCCGAGCCTTTGGTCGTCGAAACAACCACAGTCTACTCGGGTCGAGGAAGCCGACATTGTTATGCAATCATGTCGGTGTGGACCGGCTCTGTATTTGAACAGCAATAGATGGCCGCGTTCTATCAGTGCTTAGCGTGGACGACATGAACGCCAAGGTGTCCGGGCGCAAGCCCTTGAACGGCGTGGCCGAACCTGGACGCGATCTCTTGGAAATTGATGTCTTCGATGGCAGTAAATCCGTGCGAGCGAAGAATCGCTGCCATGCCAGCCGGCTCGAAACGGCTGACCGAACGTTCATCCATTTTCTTAAGCTGCTCGGTTCGCTCCGTTTCTAATTGCCTTACCTCTTCGGAGGATGACTCGGGAGGTTCCATGTAGTCGAACACCACCTCCGAGTTCTGGATGGACGACATGTAGTCCAGAGTGCGGCCGATAGCGTCCTGCGTCAGATAGGGCACAACCCCGAGCCAAGTGAAAAACGCGGGCGAGTTCTGCTGAAAGCCTTCGGCGGCGAGCTTCTGTCCCACATCGTCCCGCTCGAAATCGACTGGCACAAGAATAAGCGATGGCGGAAGTGCGATTTGAGCTTCAGCCAAGCGCTGGCGTTTCCATGCCTGCGTCGCCGGGTGGTCCACCTCATAGATACGGATATGTCGTGTGCCATGGGGATTCCGAAGAGCGAAAGTGTCGAGTCCAGCGCCAAGGATGACGATCTGCCGAATCCCTCTTTCGACTGCTCTTGCCAAAGCATCTTCCGCAATCCGGCTTCGCGCGGCGGTGATCAGACGCCCGATGCTGGCCAAAGGGTGTCCGTTCGCAAATTCAAGCACGTCCTTTTCGTCTTCACGCAGAATCTTCATGGCAAATGGGTCATCGAGGATTGAGCCGTGATCGAGCACCTGATGAGCAGCTCGCTGTCGGGCGATCATCAGGGCTGTGCGGCTGGGTTCATTAGGCTTCATGTTCGAGGTCTCCGTTCTCATCAATTGCTGATCACAAAAGGCTGATCGCACGAGTTGTCGTGTGCGCGACTGGCGCCCTGCACACCGATATCTTCCGCGCAATTAGATACCTCCCGAATCCGGTTTGTCGCCTTAACGGAAGCTTGAAAATCCACTTGGACGGTACGGCGTTAATCAGGCACCCAGTTGGTTCACCAGGCTCAACGTTCGCTAAGTGTTTCCGATGTGCCGACGATTTAGAAAATGGAGAGTGAAGGCGACGATTTCACTTAGAGTGGCTATGCCCTGATCTCCTAAAGTGGACATTTCCCGCTTGGGCGAGGTGTGGCAAGCTGGCTGGTAGAGCTTTGTCATCTCCCCCGCAGTTTGTCCTGAAAGGAACCGCTGATGAAATTATATAGATCTCTATTGGTGCTTGGTTTGATTGGCGCGTTGCTTGTTTTCCCGATTAAAAGCGTGCGAACACAGAACGGTAAGGTTAGTGCTCAACAGAGTATGTCCGACAAACGAGATGGGCAACACGATTTTGACTTCCTCGTTGGCTCTTGGAAATTCCACCTGAAACGATTGAAACGGCGATTAGTCGGCTCCACTGAATGGGTGGAATTCGACGGGACCACGGTCTGTCGGAAGGTCTTGGACGGTCGCGCGGAAGTAGAAGAAATGAATGTCGTAAGCGCGGACAAGCTTATACACATTCAGGGCTTGGCGCTGCGTCTTTACAACCCCGACTCGCATCAGTGGAGTATTTACTGGGCCAACGCGGCCGATGGAGTCCTGGAGCAGAATCCCATGGTCGGGCAGTTTAACAACGGACGAGGGGAATTCTATAACCAACAAGTCTATGAGGGGAGAGCGATCTATGCCCGATTCGTCTGGTCAGGCGTCACAACGGATTCGCCACACTTCGAGCAGGCCTTTTCTACGGATGGAGGAAAAACCTGGGAAACGAACTGGATAACCGACCAAACTAAAGAGAAGCCGTAGACGCTTAATCCAGGGACTAGAAACGCCGGGTGCCCCGGACCCAGGGTTGCGTCTGGGCGGAGATTAGACTGAACCCAGAGCGCAATTGTGGCGCCGCTCTGCTCGAAAAACCCGGGACGGACGAGCCGATTCCGCTGTTCCTTAAGGGAGTGGGATGGATGCCTCAGTGGGCGAGCGTTCTTGCTCGACAGATTTGGTCCTGGACTGCGATGGGCGGAGCTTCGGACCACGCGCGACAAGCTCAGTCAGGAGGTTAGTTGAAGAGACACTACATTCCCGGCGTCCTCGATGTATTTGAGGTCTCCGACCCTCAAGAAATCGAAGCCATAAACACAGATCCCCGCTTCGACCGTAAATTTGATTCGCGAACTTGCCCCCTCAACTGGCTTCTCCTCAAGCGATCTTTGAGTGTGCTGTCATACGCGGGCAATCGGTTTCCAACGATGAAGCCTCGAGAGTCCGTTTGCCGCAAATCGGATCAGCAGGCGTTATGGAATCGCCTCAGTCTCAAGGTGCCTCAGGTGAGGCTGGGTCCTGAAGAGCTTGAGCCTTTATCAGATTGGGCCAGGGGCCATGGCGCCGAAGAATCTTTAGGTCTACGAGCGCAACAGATACTGGGCCGGCTGTTTTCTGAGACGTTCGTCGCCACTCCAGAGAGCTGGGACGCGGCGATTACTTTGGTCAGAGCTCCACGTTCTTCCAATATTCTCAAACTGATTTGGTGGAAACTCAGTGGCAAAGTCAGGCGCGCGAAACGACAACTGGCAGGCATGGTGAACAATGACCTTTCCGCAGTAAATGCAATCGGCATCGCGGTGCACAATCTTGAGAAGAGCTTGCGCCGCATGAGGCAAATCTACTTGGATAAGAACCTGCGAAGGACGCTGTCTCCGCCCGACGCTGTCGATCGATGTTTGACCGCTCCCGTAAGCATCTATCGGCAAGCAACCGTTGCTGGTGAGCTGAATGGCTGCGCATTCTCAAATGGCTCCATATTTATTCTCAATATCGGAGACGCAGCCAAGATGAAAGGGGCTGGCCGCCTTGTTTTCATGAGAGACAGTTGGAGCAGTTGTCCGGCCGAGCAATGGGTTCCAGCCATGCTTGAAGGCGTATGGTTGCGCGCCAACGCCAAAGATTGAGCGAAGTTCCGGGATTGGCTGCTCGATGGCTTGTTGGAGAACGGAGATGGTCGGTGGTATTACACGGGGTATTCTGTTGGCCTGCATTTCGGGAGAATGTCATGAAGATTGTCCCCGTTATCAAATCCAGCGATTTGCAGCGATCATTACGCTTCTACACCGAAGTTCTCGACTTCGAGCGCAAGTGGCCGGGGTATGAAGACCGCGAGATGGCCAACGGAGTCATTGACCTGGTTCGGGACGGGGCGGAATTACAGCTTTCGCGCCATTCAGGAGATGGCGTGTTCGGCTCCGTCAACCGTGTGTTTGTGGACGACGTTGATGAGCGTTACGGCACCTTTCGCGCCCGGGGCCTGAATACGACACAGCGTCCGGAGTCTCCAATTCACACCGCTCCAGTCGATCAGACGTGGGGACTACGAGAGTTTGCGGTGACTGATCCAGATGGCAACACTCTCTGTTTTTGTATGCCCAAAAGATAGCTTACGCTGAGCGCAGCTAATTTGGTTGCAGGTCGAAGACCGGTCGAGCGAGTAGCAAACCGTAGAGGAAACCATGTCTCAGGAATACATCGAGATTCGCGGCGCGCGCGAGAACAACCTCAAGAACGTCTCGCTGCGCATCCCCAAACGCAAGATCACGATCTTCACCGGCGTCTCGGGCTCCGGCAAATCGTCGATCGTCTTCGACACCGTCGCCACCGAAGCACAGCGCCAGATGAACGAGAATTTCAGCATGTTCATCCGCACCTTCCTGCCGCGCTACTCCCAGCCGGACGCCGATGCCATTGAGAACCTGAGCATGCCGATCGTCGTAGACCAGAAACGGCTCGGCGGCGGGTCTCATTCGACGATGGGCACGATCACCGATATTTACCCGGTGCTACGCCGGTTGTATTCGCAGATCGGCAAACCGCATGTGGGACATGTAAATGTGTTTTCCTTCAACGACCCAAAGGGCATGTGCCCGAACTGCAATGGCCTCGGCCGCAAAGTAGGCGTGGACCTGGATCTGTTCCTCGATAAATCCAAAACACTGAACGAGGGAGCAATCCTGTTCCACGAATATGCAGTCGACAGTTGGTATTGGAATTTCCTCGGCCAGTCGAAACTCTACGACATGGACAAAAAGCTTTCGAAGTTCAGCGACAAAGAAATGGACCTGCTCCTCTACGCCAAACCCTACAAAGTGAAAACAAAGGTTGGCGGCAAGACCATCAATATATCGTGCGAAGGCATCATCAGCAGATTCACCGCCAAGTACATCACGCGCGACGTGAAGACCATGTCGGAACGCACGCAAAAGCTTGTGGCGCCTTGGATCACGATGGGGCCGTGCACGGTGTGCAAGGGCGCGCGCTTAAGCCAGGAAGTGCTGAAGTGCAAGATCGACGGATACAACATCGCGGAGCTGGCTTCAATGGAAGTGAGCCAGTTGATCGGTGTGATCAAGTCGATCAAGGAACCAAAAGCCGCGCCGATTGTGAAAACGCTGATCCAGCGCCTGCAATATCTCGTGGATATCGGCCTCGAATACCTCACCCTAAATCGAGAGACTGACACGCTGTCCGGCGGGGAATCGCAGCGCGTGAAGATCGTCAAACACCTGAGCAGCAGCCTCGTGGACGTTATGTATGTATTCGACGAGCCGAGCGTTGGTCTCCACCCGCGCGATGTGCATCGTTTGAATGAGTTGCTTCAGCAGTTGCGTGATCGAGGGAATACGGTTCTCGTTGTCGAGCATGATCCTGACGTCATCAAAGTCGCTGACCATGTGGTGGATGTAGGGCCGCATGCGGGAACGCATGGCGGCGAGATTGTCTACGAGGGATCGTTCAAGAATCTATTGAGTGCGGACACGCTAACCGGGAAATATATGAAGCAGTCGGTTTCGATCAAAAGCGATTTCCGTTCTCCCAGTGGAAAACTGCCGATCAAGAATGCAAAAGCCAACAACTTGGAGAACGTGAGCGTGGACATCCCGAAGGGTGTACTCACCGTGATCACAGGCGTGGCAGGTTCGGGAAAAAGTTCGCTAATTCATCAGACCTTTCTTCGTCAACACCCCGACTGCATTGTGATCGACCAATCCCCTGTAGGTATTTCGAGCCGTTCCAATCCTGGCACCTATACCGGCATCATGGACGAGGTGCGAAAGGCATTCGCGGCCGAGAACAAAGTGAGCCCAGCCCTCTTCAGCTTCAATTCGGAAGGCGCGTGCGAAAACTGCCAGGGACTGGGCGTGATCTACACGGAGATTCCCGCGATGGGCGAGGTCAAGTCGCCATGCGAGATTTGCGAGGGCAAACGATTTAAAGAGGAAGTCCTGGAACACAAGCTCAACGGAAAATCGATCAATGACGTGCTGGAGATGACTGTCAGGCAGGCGCTCGAATACTTCAAGATCGAAAAGATCACGAGCAAGCTTCAAGCCATGAGCGACGTGGGCCTCGATTATCTGACGCTGGGCCAACCGTTAAGCACGCTCTCCGGCGGCGAATGCCAGCGCATCAAACTGGCGAGTGAACTACACAAACAAGGCAGCATCTATGTGCTGGATGAGCCCACAACGGGTTTACACCTGTCGGATCTCAGTCACCTGCTGGAGATTATGAACCGACTCGTGGACGCCGGTAACACCGTTATCGTGATCGAGCACAACACGAGAGTGATCAAAAATGCAGACTGGGTCATCGATATGGGCCCCGAAGGCGGCACGAAGGGCGGCAAGGTGATGTTTGAGGGCACGCCCAAGCAATTGCTTACGGCAAAGAATTCGCTGACCAGCGAGTACATACGGAATTAACGTGATGAGCAAAGTGAGCACATCGGATGGGGCTTTTTGGAGACTCTAGTCGCGCTTCCGATCTGATTGAAGAAATAAAACGGGAGAGCATTCATGCACGCTGCACTTGTTCATTTGACGATTGATCCAGCGCAGGCGCCAGCCGCTGCCGCTGCATTCACTCGCGAAATCTTGCCAAGCGTGCGGGCCGCAGCAGGATTCGTCGCCGGATACTGGGTGGACCCGATCAACCACCAGGGCTTCGGTTTCCTTTTGTTCGAGACGGCGGAACAAGCTCGCAAGGCAACGCCGCCAGCAACCAAGTGGTCGGCACCCGGAGTCGAGATCCTGAAGGTCGATGTTCGACGTGTGGCGGTAGCCATACCCTGATGGCCGCGAATCTCACTGTGCCTCACAACGACATGCAGGCCAATCGCTTGCTTTCCCCTTGTCAAACTAGGAGAGCGTGTCGTATACTCCTAGTCTAGCTAGGAGGCCACTTTACAGTGAGCAAAACCGCGGAACTTCTCCCAGGCACACTCGATATGCTGATTCTGAAAGCGGTGTCATTAAAACCGCTGCATGGATACGGTGTGTTGGTGCGCATCCGACAGATCTCTGGTGACGCGCTCGAGATTCCGCAGGGATCCTTATATCCAGCGCTCTACCGATTGGAGCATCACGGTCTCATCGTCGCCGAATGGGGTCAGAGCGAGAACAACCGCCGGGCGAAGTATTACACCTTAACGACCGCAGGGCGCCGCCGCCTGCGCGATGAAACGGCGGGCTGGAACCGGCTGGCGACTGCGATTGCCGCGGCGCTGAATACCACGTCGGAGGAGGTGTGACATGTTCGAGCGTTTACGTTCTTTCTTTCGTGTGCTCACCCGGCGGCGTGAATTTGAAGACGGCATGACCGAGGAGCTGCGCTTCCACATCGAGCAATACACCGATGAGCTCGTGCGCGCCGGCATGTCTCCAGAAAAGGCTGCCCGCGTCGCACAGAAAGAGCTCGGCAGCCTTACCAATGTCAAAGGGGATTGCCGCGAGGCATTTGGCGTTCATCTGTTCGATGAGTTCCGCAGGGAACTAGGTTACGCCGCGCGATTACTGCGAAAGACGCCTGGATTCACGGCTACCGCGCTTCTGACACTTGCCGTTTGTCTCGGCGCCAACCTCACGATTTTTGCAGTGATTGATTCGGTGCTGCTTCGCCCGCTGCCATTTCCCGATTCCAACAAGCTTGTGACGATATTCAATACTTATCCGAAGGCTGGCGTCGACCGGGACGGCTCCTCCCTAACCAACTACTATGAACGCCGCGGTCAAATTCCAGCTTTTGCGTCGCTCTCGATCTATCGCTATGGCACGGAGATTATCGGTGAGCCTGGCTCAACGGAACGCGAGCCTACCATGCGCGTGTCTCCGGATTTTTTCACTACTCTTGGGCTCGGCCCGGTGATTGGGCGTACTTTCACAGAAGACGAAACCACTTCCGAAACCGATCATGTCGCCATTCTTTCCGACACATTTTGGCGGCAACAATACAATGCCGATCCCGATGTGATCGGAAAGCAGATTCGTGTAAACAGCGTTCCCAGAACGGTGATAGGTGTCTTGCCTCCCACCTTCCGTTTTCTCTCTTCCGATACCCGGTTGTTCCTTCCCCTTGCGTCGCGACTTGAAGATCGTGGTCCCTTGCAACGGCATTCCGGGGGAAACGTCACGCAGATGATCGCCCGGCTTAAACCGGACGCCACTCTCGCACAAGCCCAGTCGCAGCTCGACGCGCAGAACGCCACATTGGAACTGGACGATCCCCAAGCCAAAATGATCGCCGATGCGGGCTTTCGTTCTCTGGTCGTGCCATTGCATGCCGATCATGTCGCAGCAATCCGTCCCACCCTACTGCTGTTGCAAGCCGGTGCGATGGCTCTTCTCTTAATCGGCGCAGTCAACCTTGTAAACCTGCTTCTCGTCCGTGCCAGCAGTCGAGTGAAAGAATTAGCCGTTCGCCAGGCGCTTGGCGCAGGTCGGGGATACCTCGTCAGTGAAGTGGTCGTCGAGACTATGTTGCTCACAATTTTTGGCGGATTGCTTGGGCTCGCCATCGGCGCCGGCGGAATCCATCTTCTTCGCGTGTTGGGTGCTGATCGCCTGCCCTTGGGAAGTCGCATCGCCTTCGATGGTCGATTGGCATTGGTCGGTTTGGTCGCAGCCATCATCATGGGCATCTTGTTCGCAGGGCCCATCGCTTGGTTCAATCTTCGACGCCATCTCGGTAACGCGCTTCAATCGGAGAGCCGGGGTGGGACGAGCGGCCGTACCGCTCAACGGATGCGCCATGGCTTTATCGTCTCTCAGATTGCGTTGTCGTTCATGTTGTTGGCGGGAGCAGGTCTGCTCGGGCTCAGCCTCCAGCGCGCGATGGCCGTTTCTCCGGGCTTCCAGTCCGACCACGTCTTAACTGGGCAAATCCTGCTTCCGTGGGCAACCTATCCGAACACAACCCGTCTGACATTTGTTGAAAGCTTGATGGACAAAATCGGCCACACGCCGGGAGTGCTGTCCACGGGCGTGGTCAGCAATGTACCCTTCAGCGGCAAGAGCGGCAAAAGTGCCGCCACCGTTATGGGGCACATTCGCAATCCGGGCGAATCCGCGCGAGGGCACTACTCTTACGGTGTAGCGGGCGACTACTTCCGCGCCATGGGATTCTCCCTGCGGGCTGGACGTTTCCTCACGGCCGACGATTCGCGCGGCTCTCAGAGAGTCTGCGTTGTGGATGAAGACTTCGCGCGATACTATTGGCCAAATGCCAGTGCCATTGGCCAACAATTGTGGGATGGATCCGAAGCGGGGAAGGATGCTGACGTGTTCACGGTCGTCGGCGTGGTTGGCGAGGCGAAACAAGCGGGACTCACCGAAGACGAAGCACAGGGCGCGATTTATTATCCTTATGCCTTCCGTATTGATGACAGCTTCTTTGTTGCCGTCCGTACGAGCCTTCCGCCGGAATCGCTCGGCTTGGCGCTCCAAAGGGTAGTTCGGCAAATCGATCCCGACATACCTGTCAATGACGTCCGGTCGATGGAAACTCGAATTACCGACAGCCTTGCCGCGCGTCGCTCCCCGGCCCTCCTGGCTGGTCTTTTCTCAGGCATAGCTCTGTTGCTCACGGCCATCGGTACTTACGGCTTATTAAGTTACGCTGTAGCGCAGCGTCGTCGAGAGATCGGTCTGCGTATGGCCTTGGGTGCGCAGCCTGGGCAAATCCGCAGCCAGTTCTTTTATCTCTCCCTACGCTTACTCGCAGGCGGAACCATATTGGGCTTGATCGGAGCGTGGCTGACAGGCAGAGCCATGCAGGCGGTGCTTTTCCACGTGCCGGCTCTTAACCCGGCGATCCTCGCTGGTACTGCGTGCGTGATGGGGTTAGTGTCTCTGGTGGCTTGCTTGCTGCCATCCCAACGTGCCGCGCGGATATCTCCGATGGAGGCTCTCGCCGAGGAGTAGACGGTCCGTCCAATCCGTCGCGCAGGCTTAGAGAATCGTTTCGGCTGCAGCGGCTAGGACCGAGTTGTCACTCGGGAACAAAAAATAAATTCCCGCCAAAGTTAGTCCCGAATTACGCATCACGTTTGAGCGTACCGTTCACAGCACCATGCCGCCGGACACTTCGATTCTTTGACCGTTTATCCAACGATTCTCGTCGGAGAGGAGCGCGGCGATCATTGGTCCGATATCGTCCGGCACGCCCACCCTGCCAAGCGCGGTCATTTCGGCGACGCGCTTGTTAATCTCAGGATTGTCACGGACCATGCCACCGCTGAAATCCGTCTCGATGGCACCTGGAGCGACGACATTCACCGTGATGCGTCTCGGTCCGAGTTCTTTGGCCAAGTAACGGGTCAGCACCTCCACCGCGCCTTTTGTCGCCCCATAAGCCGAGCTGCCCGGCAGCGCAAAGCGCGCCAGCCCCGACGAAACATTAATGATTCGCCCGCCATCCTTAATAAGCGGAAGCAGCTTTTGCGTCAGAAAATACACGCCTTTGAAATGAACGTTCACGATCTCGTCGAAC
>Ga0210391_10005997_pt1 | contig 9998 bp, 10 predicted proteins | sample IncBWC12OmetaG_FD_160573 | JGI IMG/M metagenome (GOLD analysis project Ga0210391, IMG submission 160573) | Forest soil microbial communities from Barre Woods Harvard Forest LTER site, Petersham, Massachusetts, United States - Inc-BW-C-12-O ...
AACCAGGTAAACCGACCAGAGCGCGCGGACCGGCCTCGCCGGCCGGTCACCCGTTGCCGTCCGCCGTCAGATCGGCCATGCCGGTGGTGGTGAATCCGAACCGACTGCCGGATGCGCCAAGCGGATCCGTCACCACTGTCGTCGCCGTCTCGGATTCCAGCGCGAATTCTTCGCGTTCCAAATGCTCACGCACCGCACCGAGGTCAGCGACCTTGAATGTGCAGGCGTGCAGGACGGCGTGCCCAAACCGATCGAGATCGCTCTGCACGGGACCTGGCCCGGATGGCTCGGCCAGCTCGAGAAAGCTGCCGTCACCGTCGCCGACCCGCACGATAACGGTCCGGGCTACGGCCGTCTCGCTCTCGCCTGCATAAACCCGCTGGCCGTTGAAAATGTCCTCGAAGAATCGCGCCGCAGCTTCCGCATCGGGAACGGCCACGGTCTGATGTGATACTCGCTCAATGCCCAGCGGGTCGACCTCGCGGTCTCCCTGAACGGGAGTATTGGGGTCTCGCTGCCCCTTTATTCCAGGATGGCGCGACGACGGTTCGCAGAGCTCGATCAAGCCGGGGCCGTCTTCGAAATAGGTGTACAGAACGGCCGATGTCCATCCTGGCGGATAGCGCATGGTGGAGCCGGGAACCACGGGGATGGGCCCGTGTGCGGGTACAGTGCCAGTGATCAGCTCGCCGTTAGTCTCGACGAAGCGAACGCCCTTCTTGCGGAGCTCGTTCGCGAGGTCATTGATTCCTACCGCGTACCAGGCCAGAGAGTGAAGGTGACCGCCGCCAGGAGCATTCAGGAATGGACTCAGGTACTGACCTGCGAAGGAGGGACTGCCATGCCGCTGATCCGGGACCATGCCCTCAATGACTATTCCTCCGACAATGGTGGCAATCGCGTCACGGCTGGCAACGTCCCAGTATCCGACGTAGAACACAGGTCGGCAGAACAATCGGCGGTGGCTGTCGAATGCAGAATCCAGGGAATCGATTATCTGCGTGACGTGGAACAGGGGCGACTCAAGAAATCCCACATTCTTGCCCTTCATAAGTCGGATGTTAGGTAAGGATCCCTGGGCGGCGGCTCAGGGCGCAAGGAGCTCTGCAGCGCTGTCACTGACCTGTGGCTGAGACTGTTGCCATCGCCGGTAGCGGTGACGACATGGTCAACTGGCTCCCCGGCGGTCGCCCTCGTGGCACACTTCCCGGTATCGCCTGTCACCAGGATCTTCCAGGTTGAGCAGGCCCGAGAAACTCACCTCGGTGGCACGGGATCCGCTGGCATTTTCGGGCATTGTGTACTTCCGGCTAGGTAATCGGTCTACATCTGCCTAGATTCTGCCTCGTGGTCCGCACGGGACGGACGCGGAGGACGCGCTATACGGGCTATGGCGGGCGAGACGGGCGCTGACCTACAATCAGTATGCTGGTTTACAATCAGCGCGGAAGCATGCGCCGGCCAGGGCCGGGGCGGTGAGGACCGGCCATGACTGACCACGATCTGATCATCCGCTCCGGGTTGATCGTAGACGGCAACGGCGGCGATCCGTTCGAGGGCGATGTAGCGGTCGACGGCGGCGTGATCGCCGCGGTCGGGGCCGTCTCCGGCCGGGCGGCCAGGGAGATCGATGCCGCCGGCGCCGTGATCGGGCCGGGCTTCGTCGACGTGCACACTCACTACGACGGTCAGGCGACCTGGGACTCCCGGCTCCAGCCATCCTCGTGGCACGGGGTTACCACTGTGGTCATGGGCAACTGCGGTGTCGGCTTCGCGCCGGTGCAGCCGCCGAACCGGGACCGCCTGGTTGAGCTCATGGAAGGCGTGGAGGACATTCCGGGGACAGCCTTGCGTGAGGGACTGACCTGGAACTGGGCGTCGTTCGGCGACTACCTGGACGTGCTCGCCCAGCGGCATTACGACGTCGACGTCGCGGCCCAGGTGCCGCACGCGGCGCTGCGGGTCGAGGTGATGGGCGCGCGGGCGGCGGCGCACGTGCAGGCAACGCCGGAAGAGGCCGCCGAGATGGCGCGCCTGGCCGGAGAAGCGGTGACGGCGGGGGCTCTCGGCTTCACCACCTCGCGCACGCTCAACCACAAGAGCATCGACGGCGAGCTGACCCCTTCCTACGGCACCGCCGAGGACGAACTCGTCGCTATCGCTCGCGCGGTGGGACAGACTGGCCGCGGCGTCATGCAGGTGGTCTCCGATTTCTTCGAGGCCGAGAACGAGGCCGAGTTCGCATTGCTTCGGCACGCCATGCGGGCCGGCCGGCTGCCGGTATCGGTCTCGCTGGTCCAGAACAACCTGGCCCCTGGCGGGTTTCGCGATGTCCTGGCCTTCGTTACCGAGTGCCAGGAAGAGGGCCTGTCCATCCGGGCCCAGGTCGCGCCCCGGCCAGTCGGCCTGCTGCTCGGCCTGCGCAATACGCTCCATCCCTACATGGAAAACCCCGTCTGGCAGCGCCTGGCTGATCTGGATGCCGCCGAGCAAGCCAGGCTGATGCGCTCGGAGGGCCTGCGTCACGAGATCCTTGCCGCGCAGACCAGGACGAAGAACCGGCAGCGCCTCGGCGGCATCCTCATTCACAAGTACGAGCTGATGTACGAGGTCACCGACCCGCCGGCGTATGAGCCTGACCCGGCCCAGTCCATCGCGGCCCGGGCCGAGCGGCTCGGCGTGACCCCGGAGGAACTGGCCTACGACATCATGGCGGCCGACGACGGCGCGGCCATGTTCTATCTCACCTTTGCCAACTACGCGGGCGGCAACCTGGACGTGGTCCGCGAGATGCTGCAGCACCCGTATACGATTCCGGGCCTCAGCGATGGCGGCGCGCACGTCGGCACAATCTGCGACGGCAGCTTCCCTACGACGCTGCTCGGGCACTGGGCCCGGGACCGCGGCGAGGCTGGCCTGAGCCTGCCGTTCGTGATCCAGCGGCAAGCCCGTGACACCGCCCGCGCGGTTGGCCTGCACGACCGCGGCGTCCTCGCACCGGGATACCGCGCGGACATCAACGTCGTCGACATGAAGAGCGTCCGGCTGCACCGGCCGGAGATGGTTTTCGACCTGCCGGCCGGCGGCCGACGGCTGCTGCAGCGCGCCGATGGCTACCGACACACGATCGTCGCGGGCCAGGAAACCTACCGGGACGGCGAGCCCACCGATGCGCTGCCCGGAAGGCTGATCCGCGGACCGCAGGCCGCTCCGGCAGCCTCCCCCGCCCTTTGACCGGCGATCGCGTGGACGACATGACAGAGCGGGAACTGGAACGGCTCTCCTTCCTTTACGCGGACACACTGGATAACCGGGACCGGGCCGGCTTCGCGGCGCTCTTCGCGGAGGACGCTGTGCTCACGATGCTGCGTCGGCGGCGGGACGGGGACGAAGTGCTGGCGAGGTGGACAGGTCATGCGGAGCTGAGCCTCGTACCGGACCGGCTTGAGCAAAGTCTGCGCACCCTGCACGTGGTCGCCAATCGCCTCTACAAAGCCTCCGGCGACGTCGCGACCGGGCGGGTCTACTGCGAGGCCCATCACATTGACGACGATGGCGCTGTCCCAGTCGACCGTATTCTCTACATCCGGTACCGGGATAAGTACCGTCGCACGGACGGTACATCGTGGCGCTTCGAGGAACGCGCAATCGAGATCGAGTGGTCTACAAACACCTTCGTTGAGATCTGAGGTCTGCATGACCGAACCGGTAACCGTGTCGCTATACCTCCTCAACTTCGACGCTGAGCCGGTTCCCGACCTCGCGAGATTGATCGGATGGACCAGAGCTGCTGACGAGGCCGGCATCGACCGCGTCATCCTGTCCGAGCATGTCGTTCTCGGCGAGCGCCTGGAGAACTACGCCCGCCCGGAACTCGGCGGGATCCGGGGCGGGACGCAGCCGACCGGGCCTGACGGTTCCTGGCTGGACCCGCTCACGACCATCGCCTACCTGAGTGCGCTGACGTCGCGCGTCAGGTTCGCGACGCGCATCTTGCTAGCGGCGCTGCGCAGTCCTGTCCTGCTGGCCAAGACTGCGGCAACCATAGACGTGCTGTCGGGCGGCCGCCTGGAACTGGGTGTCGGCGTCGGCTGGCAGCGCGAGGAATACGAGTCGACGGGACGCGACTTCGCCGGGCGCGGGCGCCGCCTGGACCGGAATCTCGCCGTCTGCCAGGCCCTGTGGAATAACGACCGAGTGGATTACGCGGACGCGGAGATCCGGCTCGACCGGATTCATCAGATGCCGAAGCCGGCGCAGGCTGGCGGCGTCCCGATCTGGGTGAGCGGCACGGTCAACGGGGGTGCCATGGACCGGCTAGCCCGGTACGGCGCCGGCTGGATCCCCTGGGGCGATGACGCCGCCGATGTCACCGGCGGCATTGCCCGGATGCGGGCGGCCATGACGCAGCGGCAGCGCGATCCGGAAACGGTGCAGGTGACGACGGCGTTCGGGCCGGTCCTGTCGGGCGACGGGACGATCGACCGGGACGCAACGGCCGCGCGCGCCGCCCCGCTTCGGCTGGCCGGCGTCACGGACTTCCTGGTCGGGTTCCCGCGCACGGAGAACCCGGCCGGACTAGCAGGCAAGCTGGGCGCGATCGCGGCCGCGGTACGCGGGGAGACGTCCTGAGCCCCCTATAGCCGCTCGATCACCATGGCGGGTGCCATGCCGCCGCCGGCGCACATGGTGATGAGCGCGAACCTGCCCGCGCGGCGTTCGAGCTCGTCCAGCGCCGTGCCGATCAGCATGCTGCCGGTGGCGCCGATCGGATGACCGAGCGCGATCGCTCCGCCGTTGACATTGATCTTGTCCCGGTCCACGCCGAGGTCACGGATGAACTTCTCAGGGACGACGGCGAACGCCTCGTTGACCTCGAACAGATCGATGTCATCAATGGTGAGGCCAGCTTTTGCCAGGACCTTGCGGGCCGCCGGCACGGGCGCGTTGAGCATGAGCGTGGGGTCGTCGCCCATGTTTGCGATTGCCCGGACCCGCGCTCGCGGGGTCAGGCCGTGCGCCTGCGCATAGGCCTGGCTAGCGAACAGGAGCGCGGCCGCGCCATCGACGACGCCCGAGGAGTTTCCGGCGTGGTGCACGTGCTGGATGTCCACGTCCGGGTAACGGAAGCGGACTAGGTCCCCGAACGTGGTTCCGGACTCGTCGACTGGCTGATCGGCCAGTCCCGCGAACGAGGGCTTGAGTCCCGCCAGCGTCTCGGTAGTGGTTCCTGGCCGCGGAAACTCGTCGTGGTCGAGTGCCAGGGTGCCGTCGGGATGGAAGACAGGCACCAGGCTCCGGTCGAACCGCCCTTCCTTGATAGCGATGGCGGCCCTGCGCTGCGACTCGGCCGCGAGGATGTCGACGGTCTCGCGATCAATCTTCTCGATCGTCGCGATGGCATCGGCAGCGATTCCTTGCTGGGTCTGCGGATGCAGCTGCCGCAGGTGCAGGTTGCCGCGGTCCATGACGGTGAAGGCGGTGACCGCGCGGTTCTTACTGGCAGCGGACATCATTTCGCAACCGCCGGCGACGACGACGTCCTCGAGACCCGAAATGATCATTCCGGCAGCCAGGTTGCCCGCCGTCAGGCTGGAACCGCAAAACCGGTCGATGGTGACCCCGCTCGATGCGGTGGCGTAGCCGGCGTCGAGCGCCGCCATGCGGCCGAGGTCGCCGCCCTGGGTACCTACCTGGGCGCTCGTGCCCCAGATGACGTCATCCACGTCGGCCGTGTCCAGGTCATTCCGCTCGGCGATGGCGCGCAGAACGGTCGCCGACAGGTGCTGCGGATGGATTTCAGTCAGGGCGCCTTTGCCGGGCTTGCCGATCCCTCGGGGCGTACGGCACGCATCGATGAGCCACGCTTCGCTCACGGCAACCTCCGAAATTCGACGACTATTACGACACTAACGGCGCGAGGGCGAGTTGACGACAGCCAGGCGGGGCTACCGGGCGTCACCTGGCCGCGCAGGATCGTGACGTAGTCCAGCGTGCCGGTGGCATGGGCGGCCTGGCGAACGCTGACGATCACAAGCGAGCCGGGCGCTGGCACTCAGGTCACGGTCGGGTTCCCTGTGGCTCGCCGTCGGGGATGAGGCCCGCCTCGCGAAGCCTGGCCTTGAAGAAGGGCATGAAGCCGCCCGCCATCAGGATCTGGTACGGCGGGCTGTCGGCTTCCCACCGGTCACCGTCGAGGGTGGCGCCCGTGTCAAGGTTGCGGACGCTGCCGCTCGCGATGTCGACGCGGACCGTCTGGCCTTCCTCGGCCAGGTCGAGGATGCCCGGGCAGACGAGCGTGGGCAAGCCGGTGTTGACGGCGTTGCGCAGGTGAATCCGGGCCACGGATTCGACGATGACGGCGGTGATCCCGAGCGCCTTGAGCGGCTCGGAGCCGTTGCGGCTGGACCCGCAGCCGAAGTTGCGGCCCGCGATCAGGATGTCGCCGGGACGGACCTGGCTGGCCCAGTCTGGCCGGTTAGCTCGCATGCAGTAGAGCGCCGCCTCACGGCGATCGAGGTCGCGGCGGGCTAGCACATATGAGCCGGGCACCATGAGGTCGGTGCTGATCTTGTCGCCGAACTTCCACACCCGGCCGGTGAAGATTGTCTCCACGCCGCTGGCTCCCCTCCGGTCAGCTGAGGTAGTCACGAGGATCAACGATGTGGCCGGCGATCGCCGACGCCGCAACGGTCGCCGGGCTCGCCAGGTAGACCTGGGCAGACGCGCTGCCCATCCGGCCCTGGAAGTTCCGGTTGCTTGAGGAGATGCAGGTCTCGCCGTCGCCGAGAACGCCCAGATGGCCGCCGAAGCACGGCCCGCAGGTCGAATGCTCGACCAGGCAGCCGGCGTCGGCCAGGACTTCCAGCCAGCCGGCCTTGAGAGCGTCGCGGTAGACCTCCTGGCTGGCCGGGCTCACCAGCATCCGGACTCCGTCGGCGACCTTCCGGCCCTTCATGACCCGCGCGGCGACCTCGAGATCTTCCTGCCGCGCGTTAGTACAGGACCCGAGGAAGGCCTGGTCAATCCGGATGTTCTCGGCCTGCGCCGCGCTGGCCGGATGCACGTTGCCCGGGTCGTGGGGAAAGGCCACCATCGGTTCCAGGCCGGTGACGTCGAACCTGTGGACTTCCTCGTACTCGGCATCGTCGTCCGCGGCGACGGGTGTGTAGGGCCTCCCGACGCGCCCCTCGAGCCACTCGCCGACCTTGTCGTCGTACTCGAACAGAGCGAATTTGGCGCCGACCTCGACGCCCATGTTGGCGATGGTCCAGCGTTGCGCCAGCGTCATCTGCCGGACGGCGGTCCCGGTGTACTCGATGGACTTGTACAGGCCGAAGTCGGTGCCGAGCTGGCCGGCGATCTCCAGGATGACGTCCTTGCCGACGCACCAGGACGGCAGCTGACCGTCCACGATCACCTTGACGCTCGACGGCACGCGGAACCAGAGCTCGCCGAACGCGAGGATGTACAACGAATCGATGTTGGCGTTGGTGACGCAGGCGTTGAAGACACCGCCGCTCGTAGAGTGCGAGTCGCCCATCGCGATGAGCTCGCCCGGCGCCATCATGCCGTTCTCGGGGAACAGCTGATGGAGGATTCCGCCGCGGCCGAACTCGTAGAAGTGCTTGATCCCGTACTTCTTGACCAGGCGGCGCAGTTCCGTGGCGGCGTTGGCCGCCTCGACGGTCGGCGGCGGCGCGAGGTGATCCTCGACCAGGTACACGCGATCGGGATCCCAGACCTGATCGAGCCCGGTCCGCTCCAGCGCGCCCAGCAGGTGGCCAGATGTGGCGTCTACCTTGCACCACACGTAGTCACCCGGCTTGACCGCAGCCTTACCAGCGTGCGCGGCCAGTATCTTTTCGGCGATGGTCATGCCCATGAGCTCAGCATCCTCCGTCCGCCTGCGATGCGCTCCTGGGCACAGGGCTCCGGGGGTCGTCCCCGGCCGGCACCGCGGGAAGAGACGTGAGATGCCCGGACGATCGATGGCGGTTCCATTCAAATCGTCCCGGTGCCAGGCGGCAAGACACGATCGTCATTTCATCAGGCCCGGTCGGCTGGCCCCTCCCGGCGGCTAGCGAGATCCGCGGCCGCCGGAAACAATGGCGGACGGACGTGAATGTCCAGCGCAGCTGGTGACCTGGCGAAGGTGGCGACGATGAGTACTGCATGGGCAAGCTGGCGGGCCGGCGAACGGTCGTTCATTCTGGCCCCTGGTGTCTATGACGGCTTGTCGGCGAAGGTCGCGGGCTCTATCGGCTTCGACGCTGTCTATATGACCGGGTACGGGGTGGCCGCGTCCCTGGGGTATCCGGATGTCGGACTGACGACCCTCAGCGAGATGGCAGCCAAGGTAGCGACAGTCGCCGAGGCGAGCGGACTGCCGGTCATTGCCGACGCGGACACCGGGTACGGCAATGTGCTCAACGTCCAGCGGACCGTTCGTGCGTACCAGCGCGCCGGCGCCGCCGCACTGCATCTGGAAGACCAGGTCTTCCCGAAGAAGTGCGGCTTCTTCGAGGGCAAGCGGGTGATCCCGGCGGCCGAGCATGCCCAGAAGATCCGCGCGGCTTGCGACGCTCGGGACGGAACCGATCTGGTCATCATCGCCCGCACAGACGCGCTCGCGGTCACGGGCTGGAGCGACGTCGAAGACCGCGTGCACGCCTATCGCGAGGCCGGCGCGGATGTTGTCTTCGTCGACGGCATCAAGACGCGTGACGACCTCGACAACTACATCGCCCGCATCGTCGGTGCCGGTGTGCCTGCCCTGTACAACGGGGCCTTGATCCCGGCCGCGGAAGCCGAAGACGCGGGCTTCGCCATCCAGATCCTGGCCGGAGCTTCGTTCGTCCCGGCGTTCGCGGCGATCTACGATGCGCTGATCCAGGTGCACGCTTCTGGTGAGCTGCACCGGCCCGCCGTGCCAGCGGCCGATAGCCAGGTAACGCCGAGGCAGTCGATCACCGACATCCTCGGCCTGCCGGAGATCTACGAGACCGAGCGCCGTTACCAGGAGGCCGATTCGCCGGTATGAGAGCGGGTGCGCGGCGGCTCAGTGAGCCAGAGTTCAGGCGTCGTAGGTAGCCTTCAGCGAGTTCTCCACGAACATGGCGAACAGGCGGGCGAACTGCGTCACTTCCGCGTCAGTCCAGTCCGTGATCGTGTCGCCGATCTGGGCTGTGGCCGCCGTTTCCAGGACCTCGAGCGCGGCTTTGCCTGCCTGCGTACGGGTGATAAGGACAGTGCGGCCGTCCTCGGGACTCGAACCGCGGGCGACCAGGCCAGCCTTCTCCAGGGCCTGGACTTGGCGGACGACGGCGGAGAGGTCCTGGACAGTGTCGCGGGCGAGGTCCGAGACGCGGCAGGGCTCGCTCTCGCCCAGACCGAGCAAGATCAGATAGCCGGGCGCGGATACGGAAACGCTGGCATCGATCCCGCGCAGCCGAAGCTCGCGGCTGGCGACCTCGTTGTGACGGGCAACCCGGCGCCGGTTGCGTCCGAGCTTGAACAGTGTCAAGACGGCCGCCCGGATCTGGAGCAGGCTCTCGTCTCTCTGATCCATCTCTGCGCCCCAAAGATGTTGGCTGATTCAAGCAGTTCGAGTTTAGCGGCCAGGCCGGGACATAGGTTGAGGTGAAATGGAGAGGTCGAGCCCGCCGGGAGTTAAGTCGGTGCCGGAGCGCAGCAAGGTCACATTCATCACCGCCGCGATGGAAGCGGCCGCTGGCCGGAAGATCGCCCGGTTCGTTTCCCATCCGATTTCCGTTTCCGATATCCGCAAGTGGCTGATCGCGGTCTACTGGCCCGAGCCGCCGCCACCGCTCCAGCGGGACGGCGACGGCAGAGTCCTCGCGCCTGAGGAGTTCAACCCGTTCGCCTGGTCGGTCGCGGCCGGGGATCGGTCGTGGCACGCGACCGGTCATGATCCGGAGACCTACCTCGGCATCGCCCGTCCGGCGGTCAGCGCGACAGTCAACGGCGGGATCGAA
>Ga0210391_10005998_pt1 | contig 9997 bp, 4 predicted proteins | sample IncBWC12OmetaG_FD_160573 | JGI IMG/M metagenome (GOLD analysis project Ga0210391, IMG submission 160573) | Forest soil microbial communities from Barre Woods Harvard Forest LTER site, Petersham, Massachusetts, United States - Inc-BW-C-12-O ...
AGCAAGGAGGCCCGCGCCGCCGACGCCGAACGACACGTATGCCGGCGTACGGTTCGCATGCCCCGCCGTCGGAGCGGTCGCCGTGAGCGAAGCCTGCGCGGCCACGGGCTGCGCAACGGGGATCGCGGTCGCCATGGGGACCTGCGGCTTCGGGTCGAGGTGGAGGGACACCGTGAGGGACTGCCCGTCTCCGAGCGTCACATCGGAAGACGCGGAGGCGAATCCGTCGGCGACCGCCGCCACGTGGTGCGGCCCGGGGTCCGTCGGGCGATCGTTGTCGAGCAATACGGTGGACACGTTTTCACCATCCACGGTGATCTTCAAATTCGGGGCGCTCGCCGGGACTCCGTCGAGATGAATCCTCAGCTTCGCGATGCGCGGTTCGGTCGAATCGAGGAGCGTTCCCGCGGCTTTCTGCGCATCGACCCACGATCGGGGCGCGGTCGGCGAAAGAGCCTCGTGAACGAGTCGGTTGAGAATTTCGGTTCCCGCGACCACCTTCCCGAGTTGGATCTCGCAGCGCGCGAGCGGCAGGGCGGTCGTCGGCGCGTGAACCAGCGCTTCGGCCCGCGTGAGCTTGTCCACCGCGCCGGCGCAATCGCCACTCATCGCGGCGCGAACGCCTTCGGTGCCCAGGAGCCGCGCGGCGGCCTTCTGGTCGTCTTCCGAATCGGCCCGCGCGGATCCTGCAAACGCGACGGCGGTCACGAACGGTGCGGCTTTGGCGAGTGCGAGCAGTGTACGGCGCATGACTCCCTCGGACGGAAACGGCCGTCCCGCGTTGTGAAGGCCCCTAGCCCAGACCCCGGGTTTCGGTCGCACCCGTCGTTTGAACGTTCCGGTCCAACGGACTCGGCTCCTAATACCCCAAGTCAATCTTGGCGGGAGAGGAGGGTTTGGCGGGCGTCGCCGGAGCGTTCGTCGCCGGCGCCGTTGCGCGCTGCGTGGCGGCGCGAGGAGCCGTCGCCACCGCCGGCGCGGTCGCGCGGCGCTCCGCCGAAGCGCTGGAGCTACTGCTCGTGCCCGATGGCACGCCGAGGGGAACGAGCGTCACGCTCGATGGCGACGCGGGCGCCGTTTCCGCGAGGGCAGGCGGCGGGACAATCGGCTCCGCAAGGCGCGTGGCCAGTGTCGTCGCGCTGGGGAGCGTGGCCTCGGCGCGCGGCGGGGCGGCGGCGGCCCCTGGGAGCGCGGGCTCCGGGTGAGTTTCCGTCCGGTGCATGGGCCAGATGAAGAATGCGACGCCGCCGAGCGCGACGAGCAGGCCACCCACGGCGAGCGCCACTACGAGACCGATGGACCGCCGCGGCATGCCCGCAGCGCTCATCGACATGTTGGCGTTGGCCACGCTCGGCACCGAGATAGCGAACCGCGGCGGCGCAGGGGGCAAATCCGTGATCGTCGCGGCGACAGGCATAGGCTCCGGGGCCTGCGCGCCGGATGCACTGACGCCGCTCGCCTGCCGCAGCGTGTCGATGAACTCCTGCGCGGATCCGCACCGTTCGCGCAGGTCGCGCGCGCACACGTGCTCGAACCAGCGGTCCATCAGCGGCGGCACATTGGCCTTGGCGCTCAATCGCGGCAGCGGTTCGACGCAAATCTTGATGAGGATATCGCCGAAGGATTCGCCTTCGAAGGCGTCTCGCCCCGTGAGCATCGTGTAGGCGACGAGGCCGAGCGAGTAGACGTCGGTGCGATGGTCGACGGTCTTGAGCCCCCTTGCTTGCTCGGGACTCATGTAAAGCGGCGTTCCGAGCACGGACCCCGTCTTCGTCACCGACTGGTCGCCGTCCGTTCCCGCGCTTCCAGCGGCCATGGCGACTTTCGCGACTCCGAAATCGAGGATCTTGACGACTTCGCCGTCCTCGTCCGCCGTTCGCGCGAGGAAAATATTATCTGGTTTGATGTCGCGATGGACGATGCCCATCGAATGCGCGCGACCGAGAGCCCGGCAGCATTGCGCGAGAATGCTAACGGTTTCTCGCAACGACAGCAGGCCCGTGCGATCGATCCGCTGCTGCAAGCTCTCGCCCGCGAGCAGCTCCATTGCGATGTACGGGGTTCCGTCGTCGAGTGCACCGTTGTCGTAGACCTGCACGACATGGCGCGACTGCAGGCGCGCGACGGCTTTTGCCTCCGCGTCGAATCGACGTAAAGCCGCGGGGGAACGAACGAATTCCCTCGATACGAGCTTTATCGCTATTTGGTGTCCGAGCCCCAGATGCGTTGCGCTCCAAACAGACCCCATTCCACCGCGCCCTATCAGGGAATCCAGGCGGAACTTACCCGCAACGATCAGACCGCTCCGGGCGAGCTCCGATGTCGGCTCGCTCTGCATCTACAGCTCCAGCGAAGAATGAAGCCCCATCGACAGCCCGCTGTCAATAGACAGCGAGCACGTCCGCTCGAAAGGCCGCGACGGCCGCGCGTGAGGGCGAGGCTCTGGCCTAGGCTGAGCCGCTGCCGCGGGTACTTGGGCACCGCGCAACGCGCGGGAGGCTAGGCGGTCCGGGCGCGCCGAATGACGAGGCCGGAGCCACTTGACCGAACGAGCTGCTCGCCTTCGCGAAGGGCAATCGCCGCGCGCGGCGGCGCAGTCACCTCTTCAGGGGCGTCTACGGATTCACGCTCCCGCGCTTCGGTTCGCGCGGGGGCTGCAGGCCGCTCCGCAGCTTCCTGCCGGCGGACGCGTGTGACGGACGCTGGCGGCGGCGGCTCCTCTTCGCGGCTCAGTTTGAGTTGCATCGACTCCAACGTCACCTGATCGAGCAACTCACTCGGGCTCGTGATGTCAAAGGGTTGCGACGTGTCGGCTTCCGGATGGCGGCTGCGCCGTTCGCGGATCTCAACGTTTCGGCGAGCCCCGCTGCTCTTGCCCGGCTGGCCCGGCGGGCGCAACCGCCGCCGGCGCTCGAGAGCCTCCACGGTCTGCGCGATTTCCCCCAGCGACGCCCGACCGAGCGTCCCGATCAGGTCGAGAAGCAGATCGTCGGCCAGGTCGCGAATCTCGCGCCGGCTGCCTGAGCTGCCGCAAGAAGCGGCGAATCGCTCGGCCATTTGATCGACAGTAGGCCTCAACTGGCCCGCACGTTGTGCATCATCAGCCATATATCGGATTAGACTATTCCTACTTGGCTCGTTGGAGTCAAGCGGGAATCCAAGGAAGAAAAGAAAAGCGGCGCGTTTTGTTCGCCTCGTTCGCGCGGCGCGCGCTGTCGCTGCCGCTGCCGGCGGCGGACGCCTTCGCCCTCGTCACGGCGCCTCGGGCGTCGCGCGGGGCGATTCGGCTTTCCGCACCTCGTGATGCGCGAAGCGCGCAGCGGTGGGCGCGGCACGCTGTAGCGCTGCAAGCGTCCCGAGCGCATAGCGTGGCGGTGCGGCGCCATGCGCCGCCTTTGCACAGCTTGCGCACAGCCGAATCGCCGTCACGTCCGCCGGCGGGCCGACACGTCCGGTCGATCCGCGAGGATGGCCATCCGCTTTCTCCTTGGCTACCTACTCCATTCTCCGCTCGTCTCCGCTCGATTCCCGCTGGCGCCCCATACTTGCAATCACGCCACACGCCCCGCTCCGATGCGTAGGGGCCGCCGATTCGCGAGACACCCATTCGCGCGCGCGCGGGCCACGCGGCGACCCGTTCGCGCGGTCTAGAGCACGACCCGTGCTAGCCACGCCACGGCCACGCAGCGCGCGAACGGGCGCTGGCGCGCGCAGTACACCAGGAGTTGCTTGGCCCCTCTTTCCGCAGCTTTCGCAGCCGAAGCGTCGCTTGTTCTGCCTCGGGCGCGCGTCTCGCCCGAGCCTGCTGGGCGGGAGCTCACACCCGACGGCTTCGCTGCGGACGGCCATCCCATCGCAGGCAATTCGCTCCGCAGTTTCGCGCTTCTTGCCTCGCGCCGTGGCGATGGGGCGCGAACGGCTGCGAGACAGGCAAGTAAGGCCCGACGGCCGGGACGTTCAGCCCCGGTCGATGTCGTCCGCGACTCCCTATTTCGACCATGCAATGCGATGTGCAATTTCGCACGATGAAGGATCGCTCAACGTGCCTCGTTCGCCGGAACCGTCGTTCGCCGGAACCGCGGGGTCGCCTTTGCCTTTGGGCGAGGTCTGGGAGCTACGTCGCCAGCCCGTTTTGTCGCAACAATGCCTCTACATTGGGGCGACGGCCGCGGAACTTCACGAAGAGATCCATTGCCTCCGCCGACCCCCCTTGCGCGAGGACTGTGTCCCGAAATCGGTGGCCGGTCTCCGGCGCAAAGTCGCTTTCTTCGAATGCGGCGAACGCATCGGCGGACAGCACCTCCGCCCACTTGTAGCTGTAGTACCCCGCGGCGTAGCCGCCGCCGAAGATGTGCCCGAAACTGCTTGGCATCCGGTTCCATTCCGGAGGCGGCAGCACGCTCACTTCGCGCCGCACTTGCGCGAGCACGTCGAGCAGTCGAAAGGGCGACTGCGGCTGGCCGTCACTCCCGTGCGAAAGCGTCGTCGGCCGGTAGTCGCGGTACAAGCGAAGGTCGAAGAGCGCGAATTCGAGTTGCCGCACGGTCGCAAGGGCCGCATGAAACGAGCGGCTTGCCTTTAGTTTCTCGAGAAGGGGCCGCGGCAGGGCCGCCGCGGTGCGATGGTGGCGCGCAAACCCCGCCAGCGTGCGTTCGTCGTAGCACCAGTTTTCCATGAACTGGCTTGGGAGCTCCACCGCATCCCATTCGACGCCGCGGATGCCCGAGACTGCTGCCTCGTCCACGCGCGTCAGCAAATGATGGAGTCCGTGACCGAACTCATGAAATAGCGTCAGCGTCTCGTCGTGCGTGAGCAGGGCCGGTTGTCCCTCGAGCGGCGGGGCGAAGTTGCAGGTCAGGTACGCCACCGGGTATTGGAGCGTGCGCAAGGTTCGACGCCGGCCGACGCATTCGTCCATCCACGCACCGCCCCGCTTGTCTTCACGAGCGTACGGATCCAGGTAGAAGAGCCCGATCGGCGCGTCGTCTGCGCCGTCGCCTCGCGTGAGCGCGTAGGTCGTCACGTCCGGATGCCAGGTCGGAACGTCGCGCACCTCTCGAATCCGAACGCCGTAGAGCCGTTCGACCAACGAGAACATCCCCGCGATCACGTGCGGAGCCTGGAAATAAGGGCGAAGTTCTTCTTCGGAAAAACCGAGTTTCTTTTCTTTGAGCTTTTCCGCGTAGTAGAGCAAATCCCAGGGCGCGAAGTCCGTCACCCCGTCCCGCGCGCTTGCGAACGACTTCAGCTCGGCGAGGTCGGCTTGTGCGTGCGTGCGGGCACGTCGGTTGAGATCGAGCAGAAAGGCCTCCACCTCGTCCGTCGAGCTGGCCATTTTCGTCGCGAGCGAGACCTCGGCGTAATTCCGAAAACCGAGCAGATGCGCCTCCTCGTAACGGAGCGCCAAGATCTCGTCGATGAGTGGTCCATTGTCGAACCGGCCCGCAATCGGTCCCCGGTCCGACGCGCGCGTGGCGTACGCCTCGTACACTTCGCGCCGCAGCGCGCGATCATCGGCATAGCTGATCACGGCCTCGTAACTGGGAAAGTCGAGGGTCAGGCGAAATCCTTCGAGATTCTTGGCTCTCGCCTTCGTGCGCGCCGCTTCCTTGCCCTGGGCGGTCATGCCGGCGAGCTGGGATTCGTCCTCGACGTGCTTGCTCCAGGCCTGGACGGAATCGATTACGTTCTCCTGGAACTTGGATTGAAGCTCCGAAAGACGCAAAGCGATTTCGCGATACCGTGCCCTCGGGCCTGCCTCGAGGCCGATGCCCGACAGTCTGAAATCCCGGAGCGCGTCGCTCACGACTTTGCGTCTCGCCGGCGAGAAGGTGGCGTACGCCGGGCTCGCCGCGAGCGCCTGATAGGCGCGGTGGAGCTCCTCGTGTTGCGCGAGCTCGACCTGGTATTCCGTCACTTTGGGAAGGCACGCGTTGTGGGCGGCGCGCCATTCCACGGTGCTCGTGACCGCGAACAAGTGGGTCACGGGACCCCACGCGCGGCCGAGACGCTCGGCCATCTCTTCGAGCGGGACGATCAGATCGTCCCACCCGACGCGGTCGCCGAGCGCCTTGACCCGCGCGAGCGTCGCTTCGAGCGCGGCGCGGTTTTCTGCAAGGACCGCGTCGATTGCCGGCTCGGCGTGCCGGGGCCGAATGCGGTCGAACGGGGGCAGTCCCTTGTCGACGATGGGCGTAGCGACGAGAAGCGGGTTGTCCATGGCCGTTCGTGTGTATCCGAACAGCGAGAGCTCCGCGAGGGTGCGCGTCTCTCAGAAAGGCGAGCTTGTCCTGCGCAGATCGAGCGTGAAGGGGAACTCCGGATTGGTCTCGACGGAGGGAACCGCGATCGGCCCCGGCGTATGCCCGAATGCCCAGAAGCGGGCTCCGCGGCGTGTCTCCGCTTCGAAGCTGTTCCGCGGGAAAATCTCCGACGCGAGGCCTCCGGGGTGGGCGACGTGGTACCGGCATCCGGCAATTGCGTGCTGGTTCCAGGTATCGAGGACGTCGAACACGAGCGGCGCGTGCACGCCAATCGTGGGATGAAGTGCGGAGGGCGGCCGCCATGCACGGTAACGAACCCCGGCCACGAGCTCGCCGTTGGTCCCTGTCGGGTGCAGCGGAACGCGCCGGCCGTTGCACGCCACGACGTGACGGCTGTCGACCATGCCGCGAACTTTCACTTCGACGCGCTCGACCGACGAGTCGACGTACCGCGCCGTCCCTCCGGTCGTGCCCTCTTCGCCGAGGACATGCCATGGCTCCATCGCCTGGCGGAGCTCCAGAACGACGCCCGTTCGCGCCTCGACGTGACCGAGGAGGGGGAAGCGGAACTCGTGGTGGGGCGCAAACCAGCTCGGGTCGAACCGAAAGCCGGATCCGGCCAGGTCCGACAGGACATCCTGGAAGTCTTCGCGCACGAAGTGCGGAAGCAAGAAGCGGTCGTGCAGCTCGGTGCCCCAGCGAACCGACGGCGTCGTGTACGGCGTATCCCAGAACTTGGCGACGAGAGCGCGAACGAGGAGCTGCTGGGTGAGGCTCATTCGCGAATGCGGCGGCATCTCGAACGAACGGAGCTCGACGAGGCCGAGGCGACCGCTCGGACCGTCGGGGTTGTAGAGCTTGTCGATACAGAACTCGGTTCGGTGGGTATTGCCCGTGACGTCGACCAGGAGGTTCCGGAGCGACCGGTCGATGAGCCACGGCGCGGCCCCTCCCAGAGAAGCGCGCCCGCGCACTTCGGGTAGGGCGTCGAGTTGTTTGAAAGCGAGCTCGAGCTCGTAGAGGCTGTCGTTGCGCGCTTCGTCGACGCGCGGAGCCTGGCTCGTCGGGCCGATGAAGAGCCCGGAAAACAAGTACGACAGCGAGGGATGGTTGAGCCAGTACCCGATGAGGCTTCGCAGGAGGTGCGGCCTTCGTAGGATCGGGCTGTCCGCCGCCGTATCGCCACCCAGCACGATATGGTTGCCGCCGCCCGAGCCGGTGTGGCGCCCGTCGAGCATGAATTTCTCGGAGCGGAGCTCGGTGTTCTTTGCCTCTTCGTAGAGAACGGTCGTGTTGGCCACGAGCTCGTTCCAGCTCTTCGCCGGCTGGATGTTGACCTCGATGACGCCTGGATCGGGCGTGACCTGAAAGCGCGCGAGGCGGGGATCGGAGGGTGGGTGGTACCCTTCGAGGCGCACTTTCTGGTTCAGGTCACCGGCGGTCTGCTCGATCGCGGCGCAAAGGCCGAGATAGTCCTCCGCGACGTAGAGCGGCGGCATGAAGATGTGGAGGACGCCGTCGCGCGGCTCGATGCACAGCGCGGTGCGCACGAGCCCTCCGCCCGGGGCGCGTGCGGGGGCGCGCGACCCCCGTACCTCTGCGGCGGTGGCGGCGGCCGTCGAGCCGAGCGCATCGGGGGAGACCTGCCGCATCAGGATCGCCGCGAGCTTCTCGCGGGAGGCGAGAGGCCCGGGATCGGCGAACGGATCCGACGGGTACGTCGCCGCGGGGTCGGCGGGCGCCTCCCACGGGAGCGAATCGAGCGGGAGCCGGTAACCCATCGGCGAATCGCCCGGAAGGAGGTACATGCGCTCGCGGCGCAGAAACCACTGGCCGCTCTCCCACGGCTGCTCCGCGCCGGAAAGCGCGCGGCGAAGCGGCAGCGCGAAGCCGACGATGGACGCGACGCCCATATCGAAGATGCGCGCGAGGCGCGCGCGCTCCAGCTCGTCGGTCAGCTTGGATTCGTGCGGATCGACGTTCGTCGGCAACCGCCGTTCGCGCCAGAGGTAGTACCAGGCGTCCTCGTAGGCGGGGACCGCGAACGCGGGATCGATGCCGAGCCTCTGGCAAAGGCGCGCGGCGAAACGAGACGCTTCGGCCGACGTCGCGGTCCCGCGCTCGGCGCGCTCGAAGAGCTCCGGGTTCTGCCAGATGGGCAAGCCATCCTTGCGGAAGTACGACGAGAGGGCCCAGCGCGGCAGCGGCTCGCCCGGGTACCACTTGCCCTGGCCTTCGTGGACGAGACCGTGCGGCGTGAAGCGATCGTAGAGCCTCTTCGCGAGCTCGGACGCGTAGCGGCGCTTCGTCGGTCCGACCGCGTCGAAGTTCCACTCCCCGCCTTCCGGGTCATTCGCGGAGACGAACGTCGGCTCCCCGCCCATCGTGAGCCGTACGTCGCCGGCTTCGAGCACCCGATCGACGTCATGACCCAGCGCTTCGATCGCGGCCCATTGCTCGTCGGTGTACGGGAGGGTCACGCGCGGCGTCTCTTCGGTGCGCCGCACGGTCATGTCGAACGTGAACTTCTCGTCGACCCGGTCGTCCTCGCCCTGCTTCGCGAACGTGAAGCTCCCGGAGATCGCCGCAGCCGTCTCGGGATCGGGGGTGCACGCGAGCGGAATGTGGCCTTCGCCCGCGAGAAGGCCGCTCGTCGCATCGAACCCCACCCAGCCCGCGCCGGGCAGGAAGACTTCCGCCCACGCGTGAAGATCCGCGAGGTCGTTCGCGACGCCGGCAGGTCCTCGCAGCGGCTTTTCGTCTGCGCGGAGCTGAATCGAATACCCGGACACGAAGCGTGCGGCGAACCCGAGCTGCCGCACCGTCTGCACGAGCAGCCACGCAAAGTCGCGGCACGAGCCGTGGCCGCGATCGAGCGTTTCCTCCGGGACGAAGACGCCCGGCTCCATCCGGATGTCGTAGCGGAGCGACTTGTTGACGAGTCGGTTCAGGTCGACCAGCACGTCGATCGTCTTCCGGCCCGGCGTCCCGATCGTGCTCTTCGCGTGCTCGACGAAGGCGGCGAACTTCGGTCCGAACGGAGCGGCCTGAAGATACGGCAAGAGGTCACGCTTCAGGGCCGGCGGATACGCGAAGGGAAATTCCTTGGCCTCGTCTTCGAGAAAAAAGTCGAACGGGTTGATGACCGTCATCTCGACGACGAGATCCACCTCGACGCGGAGTTCGCTCGCCGGCTTCGTGAACACGAGCCGCGCTTCGAAGTTGCCGAAGGGGTCTTGTTGCCAGTTGATGAAATGCTCGGAAGGCTCGACCCGAAGCGAATAGGCGACGATTGGCGTACGGCACTGCGGCGCCGGCCGCAGGCGAATGACGTGAGGCAAAAGGGAAATGGGGCGATCGTAGACGTATCGAGTTTCGTGGTGCAGGGCGACGCGGATGCTCACGGTGGCGCCTACACTACCCGAACCCCCGTTGCGGTGACGTTTCGTGTGGTACCGTGTCCTCGCGTGGAACACGCGCCCGCGACAGAATGAGCCGTTTGCGTGTCATGCACGTGGTGGTCGCCGGGGACATCGGCGGCGCCGAGCGACTTCTCGTCGACCTGGCCACCCGCCCCGCCGACACCGGCGCCGACCACGAGGTGGCGCTCATCACGCCCAACCGTGCGCTTCTGGCTTACTTCGAATCGTCCGGCCTGCGCGTCCACGACCGAGGACCCGCGCGCGAAAACCCGATCGCCTATCTCGCGCGGACGTTCGGTTCGCGGAACACCG
>Ga0210391_10006000_pt1 | contig 9994 bp, 8 predicted proteins | sample IncBWC12OmetaG_FD_160573 | JGI IMG/M metagenome (GOLD analysis project Ga0210391, IMG submission 160573) | Forest soil microbial communities from Barre Woods Harvard Forest LTER site, Petersham, Massachusetts, United States - Inc-BW-C-12-O ...
ATCTGCACAAGACGCTCGGTGAAAAATACCGGCCCTCTCCATTGCTCTTGCAGTACGTGAACGCCGGACGCCTGGGTCGCAAATCCGGCCGCGGCGTGTATGATTACAATGCTGACGGCACGAAGAAATAATTCAGCGGCGCTCCGTCAACAGCATCGCACCGGCTGCACGCGTTCACATTTATGCCACCCAAAATGAATCTCGCGGACCGCATCGAAATCTTGCAAGGCGATCTGGTCGCCATGGATACGGACGCGATCGTCAACGCCGCCAATAATGATTTGCAGCTCGGCGGCGGCGTAGCCGGCGCGGTTCGCCGCCGTGGCGGCCCGCAAATTCAGAAGGAATGCGACGAGATCGGCCCCGTCCCAGTCGGCGGTGCAGCCCTCACCTCCGGCGGAAATATGAAAGCTCGCTACGTGATTCACGCCGCCAGCATGCAATTGGGAGGAAAAACTACCCCGCAATCGCTGCGCAGTTCCACAGCGCACGCCCTGCGCATCGCCGCGCAGAAAGAACTGAAGACCATCGCGTTCCCGGCCGTCGGCACCGGTATTGCCGGTTTTCCCATGCGCGAATGCGCGGAAATCATGCTGCGCGAAGCCTTAAAGCATCTCGAAGGTGCCACGTCGCTCCAGAAAATCTATTTCGTTCTGTTCGATCAGGAGGCGCTCGCGGTATTCACGAGCGTCCGCTCCGAGCTCGAATCAAAAGTGTAGGCCAAAGCCATGACCCAGGACATGCTGGAAAAAGTTCAGACAGAGCTCGTCCGCTACGAACATCCGTTGTTCGACTTCGCCGCGCGGCCCGCGGAAGAAGGTGTCGAGGTCGAAATCCGCTACAAACCCAAAAACACCGACATCCACGACTACACCTTTCAGCTTCGCCCACGCGAAATCGAGCACACCCAATTTCCTTGGACTTTTCAGAAGCAGCTTTATGACTGCCTGCACGACTACATCATCGAAATGTTCACGCGTAATCCGCAGAGGGTGAATTGACCTCGGCAAGCATCCCGCGTCGCACGCCGGACGCCCCCACGCCGCTGGCAACCATCCTCACCAAGCATATTCGCGCCTGGGGTCCCATCACGTTCGCAAAATATATGGACGCGTGCCTGTACGATCCGCAATTTGGCTACTACACCAGAGCCGAGCAATTCCCGCGCCGCGATTATTTCACCAGTGTCGACGCCAGCCCGATTTTCGGACGGCTTCTGGCTCGTCAATTCCAGGAAATGTGGGTTCAGCTCGGCCGGCCCGCGGAATTTCTGCTCGTAGAACTTGGCGCCGGGTCGGGAAGTCTAGCCGCGCAAGTTCTGGATTTCATCGCGGAGTCCTTTCCCGAATTTTACAGCGCCCTGCAATACGTCGCCGCGGAACGCTCCGCCGCGCGCCGCGCCGCAGCCGCCGCTTGCGCCTCGCTCGCGAAACACGTTGCCGCCAAGCATTTCGCCATGGCCCGGGATCTGCCGGCGCAGATTCCTTGCGGCTGCATATTTTCAAATGAGTTCTTTGACGCGCTTCCGGTCCATCGCCTTGTGCACGAAGGCCATGAATTGCGTGAACTATACGTCGGGCTGGGCAGCAATGGTTTGTGCGAGCAGTTTGGCCCGCTCTCTACTCCCGCGCTCGCCGAATATCTCACCGAGCAGGGAATCGCGCTGCAACAAGGACAGCTGGCGGAAGTAAATCGGGAAGCCTGCGCGTGGGTCGCAGACATCGGCGCAAGGTTAGACCGCGGTTTCACGCTCACGATTGACTACGGCCACAAAGCAGAGGAACTCTACGACCACTGCCACATGCGCGGAACTCTGCTGGCCTACGAAAAACACCGCGCCAGCGAGAATTTCTTGCAAGCGCCCGGCGAGCAGGATTTGACCGCCCACGTCAATTTCACAGCACTGGAACGCCACGGCAGCCTGGCCGGATTGCAGCGCACAGGATTCACATCGCAATCAAATTTCTTGCTAGGCCTCGCGCGATACAGCGATTTCGCCGACCTGCAATCCTCCGGGATGAGCGAAAGCCAGCAAACCCGCGCCCGCCTGCTTTTCAAGACGCTGATTTACCCCGAAGGCATGGGCGAGACATTTCAAGTTCTCATCCAGCACAAGGGCATCGACCAGCCCCACTTGTCCGGCCTCGATCCCCTGTGAAAAAACCTGCCGCATTTTAGAATTGTGGAACGGAGTCTGGTCTCACGGACGAGCGCTCGGTTTCTACTGCGTGCCCGGCGAAGGCCGCTTAAGCGTCGGCTTGCTGGGATCCGCGGCCGGTGCGCTGGCAGCTGGCGCTGCTGCAGGCGTGGAAGGTGCCGCCGAAGCGGCCGCGCCGCCCGCCGGCGTCGAATCGTCACCTGTATAAGCTTTCTGAATGTATCGCGCCACTTCCTGCTGCGCTCCCGCAGTGTCGTCTCCCAAATGCTGCGCCAGGCTATATTCATTCACGGCGCGCTCGCGCTGCCCCAGCAGATCATAAATCTTGGCGATGTAAATGTGGCTCCAGACTTCAGTCCACTTCGGGTCCGCGTCCCCGCCCAACGCCGCGCGAAACGCATTCGCCGCAGCTTGGTAATTCTTCTGGTAGAACATCGCCTCGCCCATCCGGAAATGCGCCAGCGAATTGCTGGGCTGTGCGTCCAGCGCCTTTTGATATTCCTGGATGGCTTCATAATATTTCCCCAGCTCCGCGAATCCTTCGCCGCGCGCGATCAACGCATGCACACGCAAACGGGCGCTGGATTTCAGCAAATTATTGTTCGGGTCGATCACGATGCCGTTCGGCTTCGGCCGGCCGAACGTTTCAATCTGGAAAGGCTGCGTCGTGCCCGTCACCAGGATCTTCTTAATTTCCGGATTGCCTTCCGTATCTACCCGAATTTCCACCGGCATCCGGAAAGTATCCAAGTCCTGATGAATCTTGCCCACCACCTTAAATCCCTTCTGCGTCCGATAGACGATGTACTCCATCTTGAATTCCGGCACGCCCGTCGAATTCAGCCACTGCGAAAAAAACGAAACCAAGTTGACCGGTGGCTGCCCCTTCGCCGGTGGCGGAATTTTCGTCATCGCGATTTTTTCGAATTCGTTCAGGTTGGTGTTCTTGCCTTCGTATTTCTTGTAGACCTCGCGCAGCAGCGCTGTAAACGCGTCATCGCCGATTTCCGTGCGCAGCATGTGGAACACCAGCGCGCCCTTGTCCGCCACAATCGACCGGTATTCGTTCGAGAATGTCTGCAACCGCGCCGCCTGCGAAATCGGAGCGGTATCCTCATACATCAGCGCGCCCACCGCAAAATCCTCCAGCGCCTTGTGCAGCCCCGCGCTCCCGTCGCTCTGCTCGGCGTACATCGCCTCCGCATAACGCGACAGACCATCCGTCAGCCAGACATCCGAAGCAGTCGCAGGCAACACGCGATCGCCCCACCACTGTTCCGCGGCCAACTGCGACAGCAATCGCTCATTCGCACGCATGCCCCATTGGCGCGCGCTGATCAGCATCAGTCCCGGCGCGGCGAATCCCGGCACTGTTCCGTCCGGCAGTTGCGCGATCGTCAACGGCGGATCGTTCTCCCGCATTTCCAGCGGACCAAAAGCATCGGAAAAATAACTGAAGATGTGCGCGAGGGAAGTCGCATACGAACTCGCCGTGCTAGCCTGCGCGGGCGGCGTGAACACCGAAACGTTAAATCCTTCGGACTGCACCGGCGCCAGCTGCAAATTTCCAGCGACGAACGTGCCCACCGGCGCGGCATGATCGCAGTGAAACACGTAAGACGCTACTCCCGGTGCGCCCTTGCCGATCCCGGGCTTCATCGTCGGGGGATCGGCCTTGCCGGTACCCGCCACCGCAAACGTATCCGGAACTTCGATCGTGAATTTCCCGGTATAGCGATTACTGGGATAGTTCGTCAGCGGAAACCACCGCGCCGGCAGCAGCAGGTACGCTCCGGTTTTATCCACCGAAGCGAAGCGCACGCCGCGCGTTGGGCTGTCCTCTTCGCTCGAAACCGGCCCGGTGTAATCGAAGACCAGCGTGACGGTTTTTCCCGGTGCGATGACGTCCGGTAAACCGATGGTGAGCAGCAGCGGCGACCGATTGTCGCGTTCAAATTCGAGCGTGCCACCGTTCAGCAGCTTCACCGAATTCACGCGCAAATCCTGATGCAGCTCCACCACCACCGTGCGCGCGGGCTGTTGCGCGATAAATTCCACCTTGGCTTGGCCAGAGATGGTCTGATCCTCGGGATGCAGCAGCACTTCCACTTCGTAGTATGTCGCGCGGAAAGGAAAACCTTGTGGAACCTGTGCCACCGCGGCGTTGGAACAAACCAATGATGCAATCAGCACTGCCAGAAAAATGGGACGCGCAGCGGCTAGCCGCTCGAACTTGGGCAAGAATCTGAACAAGAAAAGTACCTCGCTCGTATACGGACAACCCCAATCAATTCAGATACAAAATACGCGAATCCCGTTGCCCGTCCATAAAAGGTTACATCATCCGGGCAAAAATGTCCGCAGCGCGCTCGATCGCTCCTCCCGGACCAAGTTTCGCCCGCACTTCCGCCAGCCCCGTTTTCGCCTCCGCGCGCGCGTCGGGCGAATCCAGCAGGCGCCGCACCTCCCGCTCCACCGACTCTGGCGTGAAATCGTCTTGAATTAATTCCGGCGCGACGCGCCTGCCAGCAATCAAATTCACCATGCCGATAAACGGCGTGCGAATCATGTGTCGCAGAATAAAAGCGGTAACCGGCGCCACCCGATACACCACGACCATCGGCGTGCCCAGCAGCGCGGCCTCAATGGTCGCCGTACCGCTCGCGACAATCGCGCAATCGGCTGCTGCCAATGCGTTATACGTCGCGTTCTCCACCCGCTTGATCGGGATGCTGGGTCGCGCATAACGCGCGAAGAATTCGGAGCTAAGCCCGTGCGCCGCGGCGTGAACGAATTGCACGTTTCCCGCCTGAGCGACGCGTTCGCACGCAGCGATCACTCGCGCGTAATTCTGCGCGATCTCGTTCGGACGGCTGCCGGGAAGAATCGTCACGATCGGCTTGCCGGCGTCCAGCCTCTGCTGCGTCGCAAATTCCGCTCGCGACATCGTGGCCCGCACCGTATCCACCAGCGGATGCCCTACAAAATCTACCGGCACGCCTGCATCGCGGTAGATCTTCTCTTCGAACGGGAAGATCACCACCATGCGCTGCACCAGCCGCTTCACCACGCGCACGCGTCCCGCACGCCACGCCCACACCTGCGGACCAATAAAATATCCCACAGGAACATTGCTCTTCTTCAGTCGCCGTGCCACGCCCAGATGCGTCCCCGGCGAATCCACCAGAATTGCCAGTGCCGCGTGGCGCTGCGCCGCCTCGCGCGCCAGCCGATTCTGCACTCCGATCACCGTGGGAATTTTGTGTAGCACTTCGGCGATGCCGACGACCGCCACTTCGTGGTAGTCCGCGATCAGTTCCACGCCCGCTTCGCGCATTCGCGGGCCACCCATGCCAAAAAACTTCGCGTCTACGCGCTCCCGCAGCGCCGTAGCCAGCCGCGCCGCGTACATATCACTCGACGCTTCGCCCGCGGAAAAAAGAACCTGGCGCTCACTCATCGAGCCGGCTCGCACTCGTAGAGCGAATAACTTTCAGTGGACCGCAGCTGCAGCGCAGGGATGATCAACCTCAAGCGCAGAAGCGCTTGAGTCGAACAGAGTGTTCGAAAATCTTCGTAGGTCGTGGCTTCAGCCACGACATAATCACCGCAAAACCGGCCGGCTTTAGCCGCTGGAGTACCGACTTTGGGTTCATCGCGCAGGCTCGCCAATGCCACAACCGCATCCGACTCACGCCCGTCAGTCATCGGCAGGCAGCGGCTGCGAAAATCCCGGCGCATTCCCACTGGGCAGAGAAGCGATCAACTCCTGCTCCTTGTACTGGAGCTGGTAGAGACGGTAATAGATGCCGTGCAGCGCGAGCAATTCCTGGTGCGACCCCTGTTCGCGCAGCCGGCCCTTATGAAACACCAGAATGCGGTCCGCATGCTGAATCGTACTCAGCCGATGCGCGATCACCACCGCCGTGCGTCCCTTCAGTAAGCGGTCCAGCGCCTCGCGTATCATCAACTCGGTCTTGGTGTCCACGCTGGACGTCGCTTCATCAAGAATCAAGAATTTCGGATCGTGCGCCAGCGCGCGCGCAAAGCTCACCAGCTGCCGCTGCCCCACCGAAAGAGTCGCGCCGCGTTCCGTCACGGGCGTCTCGACGCCTCCAGGCTGCGAATCGAGAAACGCGCCTAGGCCCACTTCGCGCAGCGCGCGTTCGGTCCCCGCACGATCGATCGTTGTGGTGCCAAGCTTCACGTTCGTTTCCAAGGTGCCGGTGAAAAGGAACGGATCCTGCAGCACAATTCCAAAAAGCCGCCGCAAATCCTGCACATCCAACTCGCGGATGTCCACGCCGTCCAGCAAAATCTCGCCGCGCTGTATATCGTAGAACCGCAGCAGCAACTGGATGATCGTCGTTTTCCCCGCGCCAGTGTGGCCCACGATCGCCAGCGTCTGCCCCGGCTCCACGCGGAAAGAAACGTCCCGCAGCACCCAATCCTGTTCCTCTGGCGTCGCGCCGCCGTGATATGCGAACCACACATTGCGGAATTCGATTTCGCCGCGCGGCGCCGGAAGCGCGTGAATCTTCGCGGGCGAAAAAATTGTCACCGGCTCGTCCAGCAGCCTGAAAATCCGCTCGGAAGCCGCCATGGCACTCTGCAAAATGTTAAATTTTTCGCTCAAATCCTGAATCGGTCGGAAAAACCGCTGCGCGTACATCATGAACGCCACCAGCACGCCGATTTGTATCGTTCCAGCGATCACCCGCACTCCGCCTACCCAGGAAAGCAGCGCGATGCCCGCGAAGCTCAGAAATTCCACGCCCGGATAAAAAAACGAGAACGCGTCAATCGCGTCCTTGTAAGCCACCATGTGCGTGTGGTTCAACTCCGCGAATTTCGCGCGCGATTTCTGTTCCCGGTTGAAGAGCTGCACCACGGCCATGCCGCTCACGTGTTCCTGCAGGAACGCATTGATGCGCGCGATCGCCGTGCGAATCCGCCTATTGGCGTCGCGCACGCGATTCCGGAAAAAATAAGTGAGCAGAATCATGAACGGAAGTGGCGAAAAAGTCGCCAGCGCCAGCATCGGATGCCACTTGAACAAAACCGCTGCCATGGCGAACAGCAGCACGAAATCGTTCAGCATCGCCACCACACCCGATGCGAACAAATCATTCAGCGCATCCACGTCCGTCGTCGTGCGCGTCACCAGGCGCCCGATCGGGCTGCGGTCGAAGAAGCCCATCGGCAGGCGTTGCAGGTGTTCGAAAATTTCCTTGCGCAGATCGTACATCGTTTCCTGCCCGACCCACTGCATGATCCGCACCTGCACATATTGCAAGCCAAAACTCGCCAGGATCGAACCGCAGTACGCCGCCGCAACCCGTACCAGCCCTAAAACGGCGGCGGCTCGCGCGATCTTGCCGTCGAAGCCGGGAATGATGTATCGATCAATTCCCACGCTGAATAGGAAAGGCCCCAGAATTTCCAGCGCCGTAATCCCCAGAGTGAACGAAACCGCCAGCACCACCTGCAGCCTGTACGGACGGAGATACTGCATCAATCGCCGCGTAATCTGCGAATCGTAAAGCTTGCCTAACTTCTCTTCTTCGCGGAAATCGCTCATTCGCGTTCCAGCTCTTCTTCCAGCATTTGTTTCTGGTTCAAATCCGCGTAATAACCGCCCAGCGCCAGCAGTTCTTCGTGCGTCCCGCGCTCGATGATGCGCCCATCGCGCAGTACCACAATTTGATCCGCATTTTTCACCGTGGACACGCGATGGGAAATCAAAATGGCCGTGCGCGCGCGCATTACGTCGCGCAAGCGGCGCAGAATGCGCTCTTCGGTATCGGTGTCCACGCTGGAAAGCGCGTCGTCCAGAATTAGAATTTTCGGCTGGCGCAGAACGGCTCGCGCAATGGACGTCCGCTGTTTCTGCCCGCCGGAAAGCGTGATACCGCGCTCGCCTACCATCGTGTCGTAGCGCTGCGGGAAACTCTGGATCTCGCCGGAAATGCTGGCGATTTCCGCGGCTTCCAGAATATGTTCTTCCCGCGCGGTGTTCACGCCAAACGCAATATTTTCACGCAGAGTGTCGCTGAAAAGAAACGTATCTTGCGGCACGTACCCCATCGCACGCCGCACCTCCGCCAGCGGATAATCGCGAATCGAGCGGCAATCCAGGAACAGAGTTTCCGGCGGCGCATCCCACAGCCGCGCAATCAGCGCCGCAAGCGTGGATTTGCCGCTCCCCGTCGGCCCGACGATCGCCAGCGTAGAGCCCGCCGGCACATGCAAATTAATGTCGCGCAACACCGGCCCGCCGCCAGTGCCATCTTCGTTGCGCGCGGTCGGGTACGTAAAAGTCAAATGCCGGAATTCGATTTCCCCGCGAATAGAAGTTTCCGGCACCGCCGCCGCTTGTGCTGAATCTCCGTTGCGTCCAGCGGTGGCTCCGTTCCCGTGCCCCTCGACCGCGTCGGTGGAATCACCTATACGAGCCTTCGCGTGCAGTATGTAATTCAGCCGCCCCATCGAAGCCGCGCCACGCTGGAAAATATTCGTCACCCATCCCAGCGCGATCATCGGAAATACCAGCTGCCCCAGGAACCAGTAGAACGCCCACATGGTCCCCACCGTGAAGCGGTGGTCAATCACATCGCGACCGCCCTTACCGAGCAAAATCACAAACGTGACGCCAATCAACGCGGTGAGAAACGGAAAGAACAAGCTCCACGTGGTAATCAGCTTGATATTGCGATTCACGTAATCGCGATTCGCCAGATCGAAAGCCTCAATCTCCGGTTTTTCCTGGGCGTAAGCGCGAATCACGCGAATACCGGTCAAGTTTTCCTGCGCGCGCGTGGACAAAGTACCCAGCGCAGCCTGAATCTGCTCCGAAAGCCGGTGAATCGTCTCGCCAAAGTACCGCACCGCGAACGCCACCACCGGAACGGGGAGCAGCACCCACAGCGTCAGGCTCGCGGAGAGCTGCACCATGAAAAACACGGCCACGATCATCGTCACGATGGTTGTCGCGCTGTACATGATTCCCGGACCCAGCACCATGCGTACCGCGTTCAAATCGTTCGTCGCGCGCGACATCAAATCCCCGGTGCGGTTCCGCACGTAAAATTCAGGCTCCAGCTCCACCAGACGCGCCAGCATATCGTTTCGCAGATCGTATTCAATTTCGCGCGACACTCCGATCAGGATCCAGCGTGTCCAGAAAGACAAAAATCCCTTCACCAACATCACGCCAATCAAAATCATGCAGAAAAGCCCCAGCGCGTGCCGGTTCATCGGCGCATACAGCGAAAGCAGCGGACTCAGTGCCACTCGCGCCGTGCCGGTAAGCGTCGAAAGTGTGCGCGCCGAGCCGCTGATGCAATCGGTGATCATGCCGATAATCAACTGCGGGAACGCGCCGACCAGCCCCATCAACGTGTTCGTGAGCAGTCCGAGCGCAGTCATGCTTTTATATCGTCGAACATAGGGAAGCAGCGTCTTCAGATGGTCCCAGCCAGAAGCTTTTTTCACCGGGCGGGCGGCGGCATTTACTGCAGCGGGTTGGGCGATGGCGCTCACAGCCGAACTTGCGACTCCGGAGTTTCCAGCGCTGGCAGCTCGTACAAAAAATTCTCAAAATTGCGGTCCATGGATTGATACCGCTTGGCCTTCGCGTTCCAGCGCACTTCCACAGGCAACATTCGCGCGCCCTTGGGATTCGCGGCGGGCGTAAAATAAAGCAGCAGCCCCTTGTCGTTATCCTGTTCGTACTGCACGCGCCATCCATTCACGGGTGCCAGCGGAATGTTGCCCAGAAATCCCTTGGGATTTTCCAGATGCTCGTCGCAGCGCAAAATTTCTTTCCACGTGCCG